>Ga0070675_100004791_pt1 | contig 10318 bp, 9 predicted proteins | sample KBSM43metaG_FD_65343 | JGI IMG/M metagenome (GOLD analysis project Ga0070675, IMG submission 65343) | Miscanthus rhizosphere microbial communities from Kellogg Biological Station, Michigan, USA - KBS M4-3 metaG | ecosystem: Host-associated > Plants > Roots > Rhizosphere > Soil ...
GGACAACACATACCTGCGCGATGCCATGGCCTTTCTCTCCTGGTTGTAACCGGTTTCACTGCCTCCGGTCTTCTAACAACGCCAGAGGATTGCCTGAGTCTGCGTGGTGCGGGAGGGGCTAACACATTCCGCCGCGAGACCCGCGCCGCGACTAGCTTAAGCAATCTCGCTTGTCTTGCATACCCCCAAAAATACCCCCAAGCGGGATAGCGAGGCGGGCATCAGGGCGGTTGGCAATGCCGTGATTTTGCGCCCTAACCCATTTATCGCGCACTTACTTTTTCGGTACAGTGCCGCGTATGCCTCCCTCATCCAATCTCGTAACACGGGTCGCGTGAGATGGTTAGCTGTATGTTTGTTTGGTTGACTTCAGCCGACACTATACGGTTCGGTCAGCAAGAAGCGGTCGCGATATCGCGTCGAGCGACTGCTTTCGGCCAATGCCGTCGTTGGCTTCAATGCCGTTGGCATGGCGCTGGGTCTGCTCAATCCCAAATGTTAGGTTTGAGTGTCATGAACGATCGCCAGCACCGAGTCGGACTCGCTGCAGAGACACCGGTGACATCAGGCGGACGCAAGGAACGCCAGAACAGGGCGTCTTGCGCACTGCTTTCCGAGAGAGTTAGATCGCAGTATACATGCCGAACGTTACTGGTCGAACGCTAACGCTAACGCAACAAGAGCTACTTTGCACTACTGGCGGCAGTGCTGGCGTGTGCCGTCTAGCGTGTTAACGCGCGTCGCACCTTTGTCGTTGGAACCAGAGCCGTGGCTTACGCGTCCCCCTTTTGCTGAGAGGTCGCACCCACCGAGTCGAGCAGTCTTTGCATCGGTAATTAAGATCGCCAGGCGGATGCAAGATGCCAACACTGTCGGGCATCAATCGATCGTGCGCCGGCTTTATGGTCGGCTCATCGAATAGGTTCTTGCACGCGGTGCATTTCATGCCGTGGTCCAGACATGGGGCAGGCAGGCGACCCGGGGAGAAAGCGGGCACGCGGCGGTGCCAGCTCGTGCCGCATCTTTTGCAGCGATAGGTCAGTTCGGATACCGTTCCGCGCAAGGCGTTAAAGCCCCCCGGAATAAGCTCGGCGTGAGGTGCACGGGAAGTGGGCTGCGCATTGAGCGCGTTACATTCGACGCATTGCATACATGGCCAATCTCGCGTTGCGCAAGGCGGCCAGTCGACGCCCGGTTGCCGGGAGGAATTGCAGCGATCACATATTATGCTCGCCGTCTCATCAACATTTAGTAGGACAAAAGCGGTTTGTGATGGCACTAGCGAGTTGCCAATGCGTTTTTAACTTGCGCCCAACCTTTCCGCGCTTCTTCGCGATCCTTCACCTTCGCACGTGCAACCCGTCTGCCAATGCATACCAAGCGAATCTTCAGCGCGGCCAGCGCGTAGCGCGTAAACGCGGTCGACAACGTAGGCAGGAGATACACGGCGCCGATTAAAACCGACAGACGATGGTAGGATGTAATCGCTCTTCCCTTTGCTCGTTGATGCCAATCCGTAGTTCAGGGATCGAATAGGCCGCTTCCCCCGAGGGCCTATTCTTTTGACCGCTTGCCTCACAATCAGCATTTGGCCTACTGGAAAGTGGATGAGACGGCGAGCACCATCTCATCTCCTTTTGGTGGGCTGTTGCTTTTGGAGTTAACGGAAGGGCCGTGTCGCACACACGGTCCTTTTGTTCGTACACGATTATGAAATGCGCGGCCTGCAACGCCCTATTCGATGAGCCGACCATAAAGCCGGCTCACGATCGATTGCTGCCCGACAGTGTTGGCGTCCTGCAGCAGGCCGCGCTTGGCGATCGCGCTTACCGATGCAAAGACTGCTCGACGCGCTGGCTGCGCCCTGTCGGCAAAAGTGGAATGCGTAAGGTGTGGATCCAACGACGCGTTTAAACGCTCTAGGACGCTTTCAGGGGCATGCCTTGTATGCGGACACCGCGCGCGTGAGAACAAAGTATTGGACCCGGCGCTTGGATTCGAACCAACATCTGCATCAGTTCTGCCCGGCTAACCGTCCGAAGTAAATTTGTAACTGAGTGCCGCTCGGTCCATCGAGCTGCGCGGGTTCATGACAAAGCCCACTGGCAGGTGGGCTTTTTTTGCCCGTACCATTCGCATGGGCCGGTGACTCCCATTATGTAATTCCGCAGAGAATCAGTGACCGCGTGACAACCGACCGGCGCGATTGTGAGAAATCGCGCGCATGTCGCGCGCGGGAGAACTCAAGCCAATCTACGTGCCGGACCAGCCTTAACGGCGCACGACGGTCATTTCTTTTCGTTGGCTTGAAACATCGATGGATTGCGGTCACAGGACAAGCTAGCTGCGACGCCCTGGGCGCACGTCGGTGTAAGCATGACGTAACTATAGGGGCTTATCTCTTACGTGGACATTGACCGTGCCGTATGCTTGCGCGTCTGGTGGTACCGTAGTGCAGTTGGAACGGTAAATCGACTTACGGGCAGGTATTTCCGGTCGAATCAAAACAAAAACGCACCTGCCTGCAAACCACGAGGGCCCCGGAACCCCGCCGACGCACCGCCCTTTCGCCGTCACACCACTTCGAAGGAATAAATCATCATGAAAGTACCCCGTCACATCTCTATTCCCCGAAACCGTGCCGTTTGGTGGGCCGCAGGCGCAGTGGCGGCATCAGCATTAGCCATCGTTTACAAGGCACGCCAAGCTGAACACGCAAATCCGCCTCAAGGGAAGTTCATCAACATCGGTGACGTGAAACTGCACTACCGGGAGACCGGCGCCGGACAGCCCCTCGTGTTGTTGCACGGTAACGGCACGATGATCCAGGATTATGAAATCAGCGGACTGGTTGACCAGGCGTCCACGAACTACCGCGTAATAACTTTCGACCGCCCGGGGTTCGGATGCACAAATCGACCGCGAACCACAGTATGGACTGCGCACGCCCAGGCGAAACTGTTAAGCGAAGCCTTTGATCGTCTCAGTTTGGTGCGCCCCGTAGTGGTTGGACATTCGTGGGGCACGCAGGTGGCGCTTGCGCTCGCGCTCGATCATCCCGAGAAGGTCAAGAGCCTCGTTTTGCTATCCGGCTATTATTTCCCGGGATTTCGTCTGGATGTATTTTTACTGTCGCCACCGGCACTCCCCGTAATCGGTGACCTCCTCCGTTATACGATTTCGCCATGGGTGGGGCGCCTTATCTGGCCGCTGATACTCAAGAAACTCTTCGGCCCGAGTCCAGTGCCCAAGCGTTTCCGTGCCTTTCCCACATGGATGGCGCTGCGCCCGTCTCAGCTTCGCGCAGGCGCCGCGGAATCCGCGCTCATGGTCCCGGGTGCGGCTGCATTGCGACGACGCTACAACGAACTGAAGTTGCCTGTGTATATCATCGCAGGAGAGGACGATCGCATCGTAAATCCGCACCGTCAATCAGCACGCCTGCATGATTCGATTCCACAAAGCGAGTTCCGCTTAATGGCGGGCGTTGGGCACATGGTCCATCACACCGCATGCGATCAGGTAATGGACTTGATCGAGCAGGCCGCCGGCTCTTCCAGCAGCCCTACGAGGACCAGCGCACTCTCCACACTCGATGAAGCCGCATAGAGTCGTCGATTTCATCGGGTTGTGAATCAGCGTTACGAACGGGTCGCGAATAGCCGTCCGTTGCATCGTCGACAAGGTTGACTTTAACCTACGGTGAAAAAGGTGCGCGTATGGACGACTCCATCCCATCAGCTGAGCTTTCAGCGCAAACCTTTCCGGTAGTCGGCGTCGGGGCGTCGGCCGGCGGCCTCGAAGCGTTAACCGAATTCCTGGAGTCGCTGCCCGCAACTCCCGGGATGTCATTCATCATTGTGCAGCACCTCAGTCCCGTGCACGAGAGCACGCTGGCAAAACTCCTGCAAGGTCATACAACGCTGCCGGTTGTCGCGCTGTCGCACGGCCAGCCGATTGCCTGTGATGAAGTTTACGTAATCGTAGAGAACACGGCCTTAACGGTCTGCGATGGGAAGTTGCATGTAGAGAGTCGAGATCATGCTCAGAAGCCGCACATGCCGATCGACGTGCTCTTCAAGTCGATGGCTGAAGAGTTGCAGCAGCGCGCGTTCGGCGCGGTCTTTTCGGTGGTGGGTCCGATGGCAATCGGGGCTTAAGCGCGATCAAAGAGGCCGGCGGCGTTACCTTCGCGCAGGATCCGGCATCAGCACGCGTCGATCTAATGCCGCGAAGCGCGATTGGTCGGATAGCGGACGGCTGATGTAGTGGCAGTTAATGTCTCTTCGGAGTCGTGAGCGACATTGTCTACCAGCGAATCGCGACTATTACGAGTCAGCCATTAATCTTCAACGGCAGCTAGTGACACTGGTCTCAGGACGTCTCGAATCAGTGAACAGTTGCGCCATGCCGCTCGAAGCGCTCCAGCAAAGTAAATGGATCAATACGAGCGTCCAATAGACACGTTTCGATACTGCCACGATGCGTGCGTATCGCCACCGCCACCACACAGCGACCATTAGGCTGCGGCTTTCCAACGACGGCCCGCACGTCGCCAGGTCGAGTGCGGATAATTTCGACGGCGCGCGTAATAAGCGGCGACTCGATTGATGCCAGCAGCTCGTGCTTATGTGCCCTGATGAGCTCCAACATTTCTGGCGTCACCGCAGCGCGAGGGCGGGCCACGATATTGCCGCCGCGCGCCGAGAGACTGACGCCGGCAGCCATGATGCGCGCCAGTAGTTCGGGAGTGTTCATATCACAACCTCATCTCCCGGTCCGGCTATATGGGCGCGATGCGCGTTTTCCCCCTTCTGAACGGTTACACGGTTACAACCCGCGCCAGTATTGGCCTGTAACTCTTCGCGAAGAGTCACACGGAAATTGCTTGTAACCGTTTGCAAAGCGTCACAACCCACGCCACCATTGGCTTGTAACCGTGTAACCGTTTGTAGACCCCTTTCGGCGCTATTGTGGAGATAGCGCTCAAAAACTTCGCTGAATTTGTCCAGCAAGTATCCCTTAAAAATGTCATCGCCCAATCGCGTCGGAGCTGGCGAAATCCCGAATTCACCGAGTATGCGGGCCAGCTGATTTGCAGTGATCGGCTTGGCGTGCCGATACTCCGCCCATGGTCGCCCCTCGATGGCTGCTAACGCCTCCGCCAATGCCTTACTCGGCATGCGGTCCGTGTTCCTGTCGGTAAAGACCGCTTTAATGTCGGAGAGCAACGTCACGCCCAGAGCCTCCTCGTGGCGCTCGCCCGAAAGCGTCTTGGCGGTTAATCGCGCCATTTCCGGCCATGACCCTCCGATGAGGTCGGCAAGAACAAGTAATGGTCGCCAGCTGTCCGCCGCACGGTCATTAAGTTCTTCGGGAATCGCGGCGCTGGAGGTAACGATCAAATCCGCGTGGTCGTTGACCCATCTTGCCACCTTCCCCCGTAATTCATGGAAACGGTGTTGTCGCGTTAGCCTGGTCACCCGGTCGCTCGGCAACTTACGGCGCAAGCTGATCACGATCGAGCGGTCAGCGATCGTCCCTGGCAGCCGGGAGATCGACGCGACCGCCTTCGGCGCCCACGTCGAGAACTGGCGCGGCTCATGATCATCCCCCACCGTGCGAATCACGTAGGCCGACTCTCGCGCGTGACCGCTATTGATAACGCCGCGCAGCTCAATGTTCTCGCGCATGAACGTGTCGGCCTCATCAATCAGGAGGGTCGGCCGACACGCTTCTATGGTGCGGAATAGCGATGATGTCGAAATATTGGCGGCCGGCAACGGGCGATTGACGAGTCGCGCCAGCAAATTGAGCGTGGTGGTCTTGCCACATCGTGGCGTAGGCGAGATCAACGCCAAGATCGGCGAACATTCGCCCAAGTCAAACGCGTATGTATGCATCGCCCATAACGCCAGTGCGATGTCAGCATAGTGAGGAAGGGCTACGAATCGTCGGACTTGCGAAACGATGTCATGCAGCAGTTCGATACCATCCACCGGCCCAGAGCACGGTTCTACATCCTCGAGCGTGAGCACCTTGCCGGCGCCGGATGGCGTCATGTCGGTCGCCGCACGTAATTTCTTGACCTCCGAATCCAAGATGGTTGTGCGCACGTCTAATCGCGCTGCCGCGTTAAGTCTCGCGCGCTCGTAGTCGAGCAGTGATAGTGCTGCCAGCTTCCTAACTTCAGCTGCAAGATCCGGACTCTGCATGACGCACGTCGCCGGTGCGCGTTGGATAACATCGTTCTCAATCTGCGCTTGCGTCATGGCGACCTCCATCAGCGTTAGACTCGACATCGCTGCGCGCAATGCGTACACGCTCCGCGATCCAGTTGCTAACCTCGGACTCGAGCCAGCCAACCGCGCGAGGACCCAATGGGATGGGTCGCGGGAACGTACCATCCTGGATCTGTTGGTACATGGTGCTGCGTGCAAGTCCTGTGCGCGCCTGAACCTGCTTGCGTCTAAGGATCGAATACTGAATTGCATTGCTCATGTTGATCGCCTCGCCGTTAAAAAGAATTGCATTGCCAGCGTGCCGCTGCGGTGCCGTGCGACCGCTGTCGGAGCGCAGTCTTCTGCAGTCGGAGTGCAGTCATCACCGCCCCAGATAAACTGCCGTGATGTCTTCACGGCTATGCCCGAGCTCGGCACTGATCACGAGCCGTGTTTCATGGTCGATCGCTTTCTGATCGGCCGTGAATTCTTTTGAGCGAAGTCCACCCTGTGCCGGACAGGCGTGGCCCGTGAGTTCCTGATAGCGCGCCTGTGCATACTGGTGCCGATGTCCGTGCACATGATGAATGCCCGCGGCTCGGCACTGCCCTTTGAAGCGATTCAGCTGCTGGACGTAGGTCAGCTCTTTCGGAATGAGGCTGCCTCTGCCAGCGAATTGCTTGGCTTCGTCCAGTAATTGCCGTTGCCCGGCGATGCGAATCGGGACCGCTCTTGCACGCCCGCCCTTGGTCCAGCTCGCCTGCAATGCCACGTAATTACCTTTGTCTGCTTGCAGGGGCCGTATCTTGATCGACTCCTCGAGGCGTAGTCCGAAGGCGGCCTGCAACTTCAGCGACAGCGCCGTGTAAGGATCGGTGATCCGCGTGAGGTCGCCCGTCGTGAGTTCTCGCGACTTGCTGAGGTTCGTCACGTAGTGCCGCCGGGCAATCCCGTAGTGGTCGTTATCGCGATGGATAACGTTCTTCTTGCCGATCTTCTCGGCCCACCAGCGAAGCTCCGTCATCCGGTTCTTGATCGTGCCCGCAGACAGTGACTCCGCTTTCCAGCGCTGCGCGAGCGCTTCAACGTGCTTGGGCTTAAGGCTTAATACGCCGAGATCCCTGAAGCCCGTCTCGTGCAGCTGGTTCGCAATCATGGTCAGAATGCGCTCACGCGCATACTGCGTTGCGTAGCTGCCATCGCGGTTACGCAAACAGAGTTGCTTCAATTCATAGTTCAGATCTCTCATGAGCGCCTCGTGCCGACTGCAATGCTTTTATCCAGGGATTTCCAGCCGCTTCCTGCTAGCACCCATTCTCCGCACTTGTACGGCCCAGCACCTCGTCTAATCCCCCCGACTTGTGGCGGGGTTGGACAGGAAAAGATGCCCATGCGATTTTTGCTTCTCCGTTTCTGTTCCATTCCTTTCAATTGTTTGCAAATAGGTACTCAGTTACCGGTGCATAGTGCCTGTCAGGTTAGTGTTACTGTCCGTCTCGTCTGCCTGAGCAGAGCGAGCGCTACGAGGGACGCGGGACACCACTCCCGTTGTGTGCAGTACTCCTGTTTACGTCTTGCCGCGGCTGCACCCGCTCTCGGCTGCGATGGTTCTTCCTGTGGGAAGTAGATCCATCGAACGAGTCGTGACCCCGACTCGGGAAGGGTTGCGTGGGTTGCACGCTCATCAACAGAGGCCCGTTGTGGGAACGGGCGGATGGACGAACCGCATTGCGCGGTTGTAAAACAATGCGTGATGCGCCATAAGTAAGCTCATCACGGGGCTGCGTCACTTTCAAAAGCACCGTATAACTCGTTGATGCCTTAAGCTGAGTGCGCTCTGTCACTAGCGTCAAGCCGCCAGTGACAGAGCGTCATTGGCGCAAGACGAATTGATGCAGAATTACAGAAGATTGGCGCAGACACCACGATCGCTTGAGAGCGGTTGCAATGCCGGCCGAGGTTTCGGGACAACGTTATGCACGACGCCGGTGGGCGTACGCGGGCATCCAGCGTTGCGGCGGATCTAAGGACTTAACGACAGAAGAAAGTTGCTTCAGATTGCGCAGCCCATGAAAACTTGGTACGACCGCACGACACGAATGTACTGCTGCACAGACGCGAACGATTGCGCCGTGCGCGAGTACCAGGCCCCGAAGGGCGGCTTAACTTACCAGCACCGACAAGCCTTGCGGCCACCGGCTCTCAGGCGACTCTTCCGGTTTAGATGCTCTTGCGAGCAAAGGGCGATGCGATAACGGGCATCAAGCGGGCTGCCACAGCCAACGAAATTCAGTAATGTCCAGAAAAGTCCATTAGCATATTGTGCTGATGGTTTCCAAGCGCCATTGCATTCAATAAATAATTGACGCTGTGACTGTGGACGTGAAATGGAAGTTCCCGGACGTTCAATTACAGGTCGCAGCGCGAGCTAAAACGTGCTCCATGAATCAACGTTCTTGCTCGCAGTCGTTCGCGAAAACTAATTGTCAGGTGAACGCGCCGTCCCGAATTCCAGCGTAATTAGGCCGATGCCTGTTTCTGGCGGCTATTGAGAATGCAATTCCTCAGTGCCTATCGAATCCTTTTCGCGTTCGAGAATTGTTACGCAGCGTGCCTAATATTGCGAATCTTCGCACCGGACGCGAGGCCGTCGAGATAGTCAGCCCAGGCTTGCATCATTCTGCGACGTGCCGGCAGATATTCGGCTTTGTTGTACGCGGCGCGGACCTTGTTTCTTTCGCCATGCGCAAGTTGGCGCTCTATAGCGTCGGCAGGAAAGCCCTGTTCATTTAATATTGTCGAGGCAGTGGTGCGAAACCCGTGTCCCGTCGCCCTTGAGTGATAGCCCATGCGATATATCGCATACAACATGGTGTTGTTACTCATACACGTTTCGGGATTGGCCATGTTAGGAAATAGAAAACGGCTATGTCCGGTGATCGGGCGTAATGCCTCAATCGTTGCCATTGTCTGCCTTGACAGCGGCACGATATGTTCGACGCCCATCTTCATGCGCTCGGGAGGGACACGCCATTCGGCAGCGTCCACATTTATCTCAGTCCATTGAGCGCCGCGTAGTTCGCGTGTGCGGACGAATGTGAGGAGCAAGAGGCGGAGCGCGTGTCTCGTCTCGGGCCTACCGTCATAACCTGCGAGCTTTGTTAGATATTCGGGCAGATCCGCCGCTCCCAGTGCAGCATAGTTCCCCGACTTCGGTGACTTCACTGCGCCGTGAAGATCGGCGGCTGGGTTAGTAACGCAAATTCCTGATGCGATGGCGTATCGAAACACAGCGCTGCAGCGCTGCAGCACTCTTTGTGCGGTCTCAAGGGCGCCGCGATTCTCGATCTTGCGCAGCGTTGCGAGAAGGTCGGGCGGCGTGATGTCTTTGATGGGTCGGCTTCCCAGGTCACCGAAGACGTTGGCCACTAAGGACTCCAGCACGCGGGCGGTATGATCAGAAACCCATTGGTGTTGCTGTCTCTGTACCCAATCGCGCGCGACAACCTCGAATGTATTCGCCGTCGCAATCTCCATCTCGCGCCGTCGTCGTTTGCGGCTTGCAATCGGGTCGAGCCCTTGCTTCAGCAGAACTTTAGCTTTGTCACGTTCGGCCCGTGCTTCAGCAAGCGTTACCGGTGGGTATACGCCGAACGATAGTAATTTTTCCTTCCCGCCGTGCCGATACTTTGCGCGCCAGTACTTCGCACCGTCTGGTTTGATGAGCAAGTAGAGCCCACCGGAGTCGCCAAGTTTGTATTGCTTGATACGAGGTTTCGCTTTGCGAATTGCGATTTCAGTGAGTGGCACAAATACCCCCTGTGATACCCCCGGCGAGATTCTGGGCACCCCCAATAATACCCCCTCACATATGCGGCTTCAACCAGATGTAGGTGGATACTGCAGGACACGGGAAAGGGACATTTCCCTATGAAAAACAGATAAAGTTGGACTGAAATGGATGCTGCTGGATTTTATTCTAGTGCCGGGAGGGGGAATCGAACCCCCACGGTATCGCTACCGCCGGATTTTGAGTCCGGTGCGTCTACCAGTTCCGCCATCCCGGCAAAGAGGCCGCATTATCCCGCAATCGGCCA
>Ga0070675_100004793_pt1 | contig 10316 bp, 9 predicted proteins | sample KBSM43metaG_FD_65343 | JGI IMG/M metagenome (GOLD analysis project Ga0070675, IMG submission 65343) | Miscanthus rhizosphere microbial communities from Kellogg Biological Station, Michigan, USA - KBS M4-3 metaG | ecosystem: Host-associated > Plants > Roots > Rhizosphere > Soil ...
TGCGATCACGTTGCGCACCGTCTTGCGAATGGACTTGATATCGGTCATTACCCGAACGCTGGCGTTTGAGAATTCGAACGGTTGCGGCTTTCGATCCCGATCGATGGCCGTCTGAACCGCCGAGATACTCTTACCCATCCTCTCGAACAACGGTTGCACGGATTCGCGAGTCACTTGCATGGCCAAAATGCTCATATCGCGAAATTCGAGATCTGCCGTCGCTTTGCCGACCGCGTCCGGCTCATTCGGGTGATTGTTTGGATCCGTTATGAACAGTACTGCCTTGGCACCGTGAGACCGGGCGTTTCGGACTTTGTTGATGAATGTTGACGGTGTGGCAGGATCCCGGGAAAACCGGCTCGCGGTACTCGCCTCTTCCGGATCATGACGAAAGATCAGGACAGCTTTACCTGTAACATCGATCCCCGCGTAATCGTCCCACTGAAGAGCTTCGGACGTGATGCCGTAACCCCCAAAGACTACCGGTCCTTCATAGGTGCCTGTGGACGATAACGGTATTGTGACGAAATCTTTATCCTTCGCTTTGGATACTCGAGAGATCTGGAGCGCGTTCTTTGGTCCGAACTCAGCACCTACCGTAATGTCGAACTTCTGAAAATAGGTACCCTTGTCCCCTGCCGGCTCCAAGCCATAAGAGCGAAATTGCGCTGCTAGGTAATCTGCGGCGCGTTCAAGTTCGGGCGAACCATTACCGCGGCCTTTCAGTTGATCTGAAGCAAGGAAGGAAACGTGTTGCAGATAACGTTCTGCAGAGAGTTCACTTAACGGAAGAGTGGCGTGGAGGGTCGCAACGGTAAAAACCAGCAAAAGGATTGCAGGCAGGTACCGTTTGCGCTTCATACCGCACGGACATCGACCTGCGCCCCTTTGCCCCAGAAGACTTTCAGGTCATGAATACAAGTCATCTGGTGAGGGCCAAAATCGAGGCCATGAAGCCGAGTCTGACCCAGGTCCGTGCGAATAAAGTCGGCAAGAGCGCTCGCTCTTTTCCGAATAGCTTTTTCCACGGCCTTCGGCGGATTTTCGAACAGAATCAGATCAACGTTTTCAGTCGATTCGTTCCATTCCCAGACTCCTACTACCTCTCCATTGCGCACAATCGTGGCGATGGGATCGTTGATCAGTTTTCCTTTCCATCGGGAAAACGGCTTGTCCGCATGTTCAACGCGAAGGAAGCGGTCAACTATTTCTCTCTGACCTTTGAGATACGTATCACGGTACGGAATGAGATTCGATGGCGAATCCTCGGGGGAGAAATTGTAGAAGTCATCCAGGTCGGATTCAGGCAGGAGGTACTCGTCTTTGCTTCCTTCAACCGTGATGGGAACCAGTCGGGGCTTTACTTCTTCGATTCCCTTAATGGCATCAGTCACGTTGATGCCAGCCCACCAGGCAAAGTCTCGTGCGCGAGCCGGCGACTCCGCTTTGAAATACTGCGCCGCCAGACGAGCCCACGCTTCGTTGTTCCTCATTGCGAAGGGATCGACCTCCGGAAGAAGGTGAGAAAGGAGGATGTAGGAATATTCGGTCGAATCCAAACGCCTTCGCGACTGGATCTTAATAATCCGCCCTTCCTCTTTCAGAAGATTCAGTGCAAGAGACAGGCTGTTGATGAACCCGATCCGCTTCAGCTCCGGACCGAAATCTTTCATGAGAGGCCGGGGTATCGCCTGCTGAAGTTGGGCCGTCGTCCTGCTTCCCTGTTCTAGCTCCTGGATCAGCCTCGTCTTGAGCTTGTCCATTTCCGCATCGCTGACGGGCATCATCGGCCGCGCCTGCTTTGCCAGCTCCGTATACGTACGTGGACGAATGCGAAGAGCTACCGCCGCCTGACTGCGTGGCACCAGCATCGTGCATCCGCGCAAGGTTTCGAGTTGAACAAGCTTTTGGTCCTCAAAAACGAGCTTGTTCAGGTTTTCAGTTTTGAAGGAAGAGAGCCGCGCCCACAGGGAAAGATACGGAGTCGAGCAACCTGGAGAATAAATCCACCCAATCGCGTTGATGAGATCAAGCAGGCTGTTTGATTCGAACGGTCTGTCCAGAAACTGGCGGCGCATACGCCACGAGTTCAGGTGCGGCAAAGAAACCGGCTTCTTGAGTTTAGACAAGGGCATACTGCAAAAAAGTGTTCTGGACTCCCCAGAGATATGAGTCCATCATTGTAGGTTCCGTTCGGAGTTCAAGTCAATGCACCCGCTGCTTTTAGGTCTTCGGCATGTTGCCCTCAATGTCCGGAATGTTCGCGACTCGGTCGACTTTTACTGCAATATTCTGGGTATGCAAGTCGAATGGGAGCCCGATCCGGACAATATCTATCTGACTTCCGGAAGCGATAATCTCGCAATTCATAAGCTGCCCGAAGGCGCACAGCCCGGATCGATTCAGAACGTTCATCACATTGGATTCATTGTTAGCCGACCCGAGGACGTTGACCTGATGGCCGCTCGAGCTACCGCTCACGGTATCCCCCTGGAGCAACCCGTCAAAGCCCACCGAGACGGCGCGCGATCTTTTTACTTTAGAGATCCCGATGGAATTCTCATTCAGCTCCTTTATCACCCTCCAATCTCAGAAAAGGGCCAGCCCTGAGAAAAAAGTTCTTGCGATCTGTACTAAACACATGTAAGTAAGCACTTACTTACATGAACACTAAAGATGGAAAGCGGCAGGAGATTTTGAAGGCGGCGATGGAGCTATTTGCTCGAAAGGGATTCCGGGGCACCACCACTCGCGATTTGGCCTCCCAGGCTGACGTCAATGAAGCCATTATCTTCCGTCATTTCACGAACAAAACAGAACTCTATCGCGCGATTCTGGAGGAAAAGGTCCATCAGAGTCGCGACAGTGAACACTATACAAAGGTAGAGAAGCTGGCGAGGGAGACCGACGCGCAGACTTTTCTGGAATTTCTGGGAAACAAGTTTCTCGAACGCCATGAGCAGGATAGCACCTTCATGAGGTTGCTTCTCTTCAGCGCACTGGAGGGACATGAACTGGCAGATATGTTCCTGGCGTCGCTTGAAGACCGTGATCCCATGGTTTCTTACATGGAAAGGCAGATGGCGATGGGAACGTTCCGGCGAATGGATCCCGTGCTTGCCTCGCGCGCGTTTCTCGGAATGTTTGTTTCGCATATCCAAATGCAGGAGATTTTTGGGCACAAGAAGAGGGCAGAATTCTCTCGCGAAGAGGTGGTGAAGACGTTTGTCTCCATCTTCCTGGCAGGAATGAAACCATGAAATCGAACGGAGTGCTGATTCGTAATATCAAAGCGGCTGCGACCGAGCCTCCCAAAGAATCGTCGGTACGTCTGGGCCGATTTCTCAGCTGTTCTCACCAGAGCGCGAGTTAAATGTCATGACCAAAAAAACCGTCGTCACAATCACAATCCCGGTGTTCCTGATCATCGTTGCAGTTGCTGCGATGGCTGCGCTACGCGTTCGCAGGTCCCTGACAACGAACACGGAGTACTTCACCCAGATCATTGAGGAAGGTCCGTTACAGAAGGTAATCAATGCGACTGGCAGCGTTCAGACCGTTGTTACTGTGCCGGTAGGCAGCCAGGTCTCGGGGCAGGTCCAGGAGCTTTTTGCCGACTTCAACTCTGTGGTTAAGCGGGGTCAGCTTCTGGCGAAACTGGACCCGAGAAACCTCGAAGCAGCCGTTGCGAATTCAAAAGCTCAGCTTGCAGCGGCACAGGCACGTGTCCGAAGTGCGGAGGCCGAGGTTCGGACTCACGCGGCCAATTTGAATAGCTCTCGAGCGAACCTCGAGGGAGCGAAAGTCGCGCGTGACAACGCAAAGCTTCAGCTCGATCGCGCCAGCGAGCTCAATCAACGAGGCCTGCAGGCCAAGAATGACTACGACACGGCCAAGGCGAACTATGACACGGCCGTTGCCCGATACGAGCAGGCTGTTGCGTCACTCGAACAGGTAGATGCTCAGAGTGCCTCAACGGAAGCGCAGATCGCGCAGGCAAAGGCCGGCCTGCAGCAGGGCGAAGCGGATCTGGACCGGGCGCAGGTCAATCTGGAGTATGCCAACATCTTTTCTCCGGTAGACGGAATTGTGATCTCGCGGGACGTGGATGTCGGGCAAACCATCGCTGCCAGCATGTCGGCTCCAACGCTTTTTAACATTGCCACGGATTTGAGCCAGATGCAGGTGAAGGCAAGCGTGGACGAAGCCGATATCGGCAGCATCTCTGAAGATGCCAAGGTAACTTTCACGGTAGACGCGTATCCCAACTCACTTTTCGAAGGGAAGATCGCAGAGATACGCCTCAATCCCCAGACCGTGCAGAACGTCGTCACCTACAGCGTTATTCTCAGTATTCAGAACAGGGAGCTGCGATTGAAGCCGGGAATGACGGCGAGCATCAAAATCATGGTCGCCGAGCGCAACAGCGTTCTAAAAGTGCCCAACGCGGCAATTCGTTATCACTTGCCTGGAACTCCCGCACCTTCGTTCGGTGCGACGCTGGGATCCGAGGAAACATCGAAGGCGATTGCAAGGCCGGGCGCCGGCATTTCCCTGCCTCGGGCCCCGGGTCAGAAGTGGAATCCTGAAGAGAAGCTTCGGTTTGCCACGTTTGACCAGGTCCAAAGTCATCCTGGAAGAGTTTTCATTCTAGGCACCGACAAGAAGCCGGTGGAGAAGAGCGTGATGCTGGGCCTCTCGGATGGCGCGATGACGGAAGTTCTTTCCGGCGAGTTGAAGGCAAATGATGAGGTGATTGTCGGTGACGGAACGCAGGTCGATACCTCGACCCAGGTTAACGTCCAGCGAGGACAACAAGGCCAGCGCCGCGGATTCTAATGGGACCTGAGTCAAACGGCGCCGTCATCCGCATTGAACGGGTTTCAAAGGTCTATAAGACCGGAGACATCACGGTTCACGCTCTCCGGGCCTTGTCGCTGTCTGTCCGACATGGTGAGTTCGTGGCCATCATGGGACCTTCGGGCTCCGGTAAATCAACGCTCATGAATATCATTGGTTGCCTCGACCGGCCGACGAAGGGACAGTATTTTCTCGAAGGTGTGGATGTCTCGACGATGGGACGGGCGGCATTGGCCGACACTCGAAACAAGCGAGTCGGATTCGTGTTCCAGAGTTTCAATCTTGTGCCGCGTACATCGGCTGTAGAGAACGTGGAGCTCCCACTGTTGTATGCGGGAATCGGAGCCGCCGAACGGTTGCGTCGCGCCAAGGCGGCTCTCGCCGAAGTGGGACTTTCGGACCGGGAGAAGAACATGCCCAGCCAGCTTTCGGGCGGACAGCAGCAGCGAGTCGCGCTGGCGCGGGCCCTGGTCAACAACCCTTCCATTATCCTGGCGGATGAGCCCACTGGAGCGCTCGACACGCGAACCTCCGTCGAGGTAATGGATATCTTCCAGCGGCTCAATCGCGATCGCAAGCTGACGGTTATTGTTGTTACTCACGAACCTGACGTTGCGCGATACGCCGAGAGAGTCGTTCATGTGCGCGATGGGCGGATCAGCTCAGACGAGCCTGTCCTGGAGCGCAGCATCGCGTCCGAAGTGCTTCGGACGCTTCCGGTGACCGTTCCGGAAAGAGATGAGGAAGAATGAATTTCTGGGCTGTCTTCAAGGTCGCAGCGCGAGCTCTCGCGCGAAACAAGATGCGTTCCGCTCTCACCACGCTTGGCATCATCATTGGCGTCAGTGCTGTTATTGCTCTGGTATCGATCGGGCAGGGAGCCCAGTTCATGGTACAGAACCAGATCAATAGCTTCGGCAGCAACCTGTTGTTCGTGATGCCAAACAATCAGGTCCAGGCCGGAGCGAATATCGCAACAGGCGGTGGAAACTCCCTGACGGTTGAAGACGTCCAGGCAATGGCTAATGAGCTACCCGGTATCGCCGGTGCCTCACCCATGGTTAATGCAAATACGCAGGGCGTCTATGGTAACCAGAACTGGCTTCTGCGAATCCAGGGAACCAATGAAAAGTTCACCCGTATAAGAAGTTGGCCGACGAAGCAGGGATCCTTCTTCACTGATGCGGACGTGTTGTCGTCTGCGAGGGTGATCGTTCTGGGGAAGACTGTGGCAGACAAGCTGTTTCCAGGAGAGGATCCAGTCGGCAAGACCATGCGGGTAGGGAAACTCCAGTTCAAAGTCATCGGCGTGTTGGCAGGTAAAGGGAGCACCTTTGGGAATGACCAGGATGACATCGCCGTTGTTCCCTACACTACGGTCCAGAAGAAGCTCCAGCAAAGAACGATCCTCTCGATTGGCCAGGCGATGGTCTCTGCCACCAGCGAGCGCGGTGCGTCCCTTGCCGAGACACAGATCGCCGAATTGCTGCGGCAACGGCATCGCATTCCCGAGGGTGAGCCGGACGATTTCCGAATTCAGAATATGTCCGACGTAGCGGCCGCGTCTGGCCAGGTTCTTCGAATAATGACGCTTCTTCTGGCGAGCATAGCCGGCATTTCGTTAATGGTCGGCGGCATCGGCATCATGAATATCATGCTCGTCTCCGTCACCGAGCGTACCCGGGAGATCGGAATCCGCATGGCGGTAGGCGCGCGTCCAAGTTACATTCGTCTGCAGTTCCTTACAGAGTCCGTGGTTCTGAGTCTAACGGGGGGAATCGCGGGAATGTTGATCGGCGGTTCCGCAGCAGCCGCATTTGCCTGGTACTTCGAGTGGCCTAGCCTCGTTTCCACTCTTGCGGTCGCCATCGCGTTCAGCTTTTCGACCGCTATCGGCGTCTTCTTCGGATATTACCCAGCTCACAAGGCTGCGGCACTTGATCCGATAGAGGCTCTGCGCTACGAGTAATTGAGCCATCGTATTTCAAGGAGTTTGTCTATGAAGAGGAGAGTCTTGTTCCTGGCGCTGGTGCTTGCTGGACTGTGTACTCCGGCCTTCGCCCGCCAAAACTTTGTCGATCAGTTCCTGAGCAACTACAAGCCAAAGCCACTTACTACGAGCGGACCTTTGACCCAGGACAGGCTTCCGAATTTGATCCGGAACGGCGAGATTCCGCTGTCCGTAGCCGACCTGATCAATCTCACGCTGGAGAACAACCTGGACATCCAGGTGAATCGACTTAATCCTCTGGCGAGCGAGTATGCGATCCGGACCAACTACCGTCCCTTTGAACCCACTCTGGCGATAGGCGCCAATTTCACAAGCGACGCATCGAGGAGCCGAACGCAACTGACCGGCGTAAACAGCGTGAGCCAGTTCGTCGATAACTTCAGCGTTACTTACGGCCAGACCTTCCAGACAGGAACCGACCTTCTGTTGCAGTTCACGATGAACCGCACAAAGTCCAACGACGCGTTCAGCACATTCAATCCCCTCTGGTTTAGCAGGATGCAATACCAGATTACGCAACACCTTCTGAATGGGTTCGGGCGCGATGTAAATACCAGGGGCATTCGCATCGCCCAGAACAACAAGACGATCTCCGAAGTCCAGTTTGAGCGCATGGTCATTGATCTCGTGACGCAGGCGGAGAGGAGCTACTGGGACCTTGTGTTCGCGGCGGCTGACATTAAGATCAAACAGGACTCGCTCGCGCTCGCAGAGAAGACGTTGAGCGACAATGAGCGGCAGGTTGAAGTAGGGACACTTGCACGGATTGACCTCGTGCAGTCAAAGACCCAGGTCGCCACCCGGCGTGAAGATCTGATTGTTTCCAACTTCACGCAGACCCAGATTCAGGACCAGGTCAAGAAGGTGCTCACGCGGGAACCGGATCCCGGGCTTGTTCTCGCCAGGATTACTCCAACGCAGGACGCGAATGCTCCCGCTGACGCGGATATCCTTCCCGTGCAGGACGCAATTCGCGTTGCGCTCGAGAATCGTCCCGAGCTGCGGCAGGCGATCCTCCAGCTCCGAAATTCCGAGATAGAGATTCAATACGCCAAGAACCAACTGCTGCCGATTTTGGACGTCACCGCGAATTACAACCATAGCGGCATCGGTGGAACAGAAACCATTCGCAACGGTTTTGGACCAACGGCGCCCATCGTTGCCGTCAACCGCGGTGGAGTAGGAGATGCTTTTGGTGATCTCTTCAAGATGAATTCCAGGGGATATGCCTTCGGATTCAATTTGCAAATCCCCCTTGGGAACGGAGCACGCCAGGCAGACTATTCCCGTATTACCGTCGAGAAGAAGACGAACGAAGAGAACATCAAGGCGGTTGAACAGCAAATCGCGCTAGAAGTGCGGAACGCAATTAATGCGGTTCAAATGAACAAGGCTCGCATCGAAGCAGCGCAGACGTCTCGAGAATACGCCAACGAACAGTACCTCGCCGAACAGCGCAGATTCATGCTTGGCGCATCGACTGTAAGGTTTGTTCTTGAAGAGCAGCGCAACCTTGAGCAAGCGCAGACAAATGAAAACGGTGCGCTGGTGAATTATCGGAAGGCACTGGTTGACTATGACCGCGCGCTGGGTGTGACGCTGAAGAAGAACAATATCAGCATCGATAAGGCAGTGGCATTGAGGTAAGGGGTTGATCGTTCACGTGAGCCCGGAAGAGCCTGGAGAAATAAAAAAGCCCCGCCACTGGCGGGGCTTTTATGCTTCATCGAAGCAGTTACTTCTTCTTTTTCTTTGCGGCCTTCTTTTTAGGAGCCTTCTTTGTTGCCATATCGTTAATTCACCTCCGTCCTTTTTCTCTTTTCCACTACTGCTCACCTTCTGACGGGTAAGCTCTTTTGTTAGGAACATTTTTAAAACAGTTCACATCAAACTTCAAAACAAAAATCGAGAGTTGAAAGAAATTATGATCGGGACGGATGAGGTCTCGCGAGGCGTTCAACGAGTTCAATGTCGGCTTTCGGGAACTCATAAGAGCGAAGGTCCTCCGGTTTTACCCATCGAAACTCCGCAACTTCGATCGCGATTGGTTCGCCATCAACGATCGTGCAGTTGAAGAAATGAAGGTCAACGGACTTCGTGGGATAGTGATGAATCGTCGCGTAGCACTCGTCATGAACCTCTGCATGCACGCCTAATTCTTCAAGCAGCTCTCGTCGCAATGCATCACTCAGCGACTCGCCAGGTTCAATCTTCCCTCCAGGGAATTCCCACAAGTTGGGTAGATGCGCATCGCGCCGTCGTCGCGTAAGAAGGATGTAATCGCCTTTTCGAATGATTGCTGCCGCTACTGTAATCACTGAGGAATCCTGTTCGGAATGCCCTTAGTGTATGATGGCCGCTCTTCAAGACTCAATCAGGGCGGAGCACATGATGGGAACGTTACCCCGGCGGTTTGAGCCCATAAGAGTTCTGCGCAAGGGCGGCGCCTGTTCCACGTTCGTCGCGACGGATCAGTACCTGGGTAGAAATGAAGTTGTCGTCAAGGTGATCGCAAAGGGCAATTTCGTTTCCGACATCCGCGAGTTGTCTGAGGTCTTCTCGTGGTATCGAGGACTGCGTCATCCATTTCTTTCTGAGGTGCTGGATGCAGGTCTGACTCCGAAGCGCGATCTCTTCTATGTACGCAACTATTATCCCGAGTCGGAATTCTTCAACTCGGCCAATAGGGAATCGGTTAAAGCGCTGGTGTCCGCAGTGGATTTTCTTCGAGGTGCTGGCGGTGTTCACGGGGCAATCAGGCCGTCCAATATTTTCTCCACGAGTGCCGGGCTCAAGCTGACGGACCCATGGACCGGTCGCAGCTCTTCGAATCCAAAGCAACTGGGCGAAGAAGACATTCGCTTCGGCGCACCAGAGGTCCTCAGCGATGGGGTCCCGAGCCTCGATGGCGATCTCTACTCGCTTGGAGCTGTGCTTTACCGATTCTTCTCTGGAAGGGATCCGTTTGAAGCATCTGATCCCGAATTCCTCAGAGCGAAGTATATCTGGGCAACCCCGCGCTCTCTTGGAAGCGTTTCGCATGTTTCGAGAAGAATCGCCGAGATTGTGACGAACCTTCTCGACAAGGATCCTGCTCGCAGAGGCCCTGCCTTCGAGGCCCTGAAGAATGAGCTGGAGATTGAGTCGGTGCCCGCGTTGCGCGCGCCTGCGATAAGTATTGGCCTCAAAGTCGACCAGGTGATCAGGCTTCCGAGAACTAGACGCGGTCTGGTTGTTACGCTCGTGCAAGGCCCTGCGGGATCAGGCAAGAGCCGACTTGTTGAGGAACTGCGAGGTGGCGTCTTGCTTGGCGATCGCCCGGCGACCGTCTGTGAAGCCGTGGCACCCGAGCCGTGTCTCACCTTCGCCCGCCGTCTTGTCGCATTGGCTGATGCGTACGGGATTGCCCGGGGCATACCTTCACTGGCACGCCTTTGTCGATTTG
>Ga0070675_100004794_pt1 | contig 10316 bp, 6 predicted proteins | sample KBSM43metaG_FD_65343 | JGI IMG/M metagenome (GOLD analysis project Ga0070675, IMG submission 65343) | Miscanthus rhizosphere microbial communities from Kellogg Biological Station, Michigan, USA - KBS M4-3 metaG | ecosystem: Host-associated > Plants > Roots > Rhizosphere > Soil ...
GATGACCGCCTGCACCAGCTCACCGAACGGCACTTCCTCTCGACGACAGAACAACTCGAAGAAGTCACTCTTAAGAAACAGAAACTGGCATTGAAGGATCAGATGGAGCGGATGGCGCTCGACTACGCCAAGGCGCACATCCGGGCGTCGTAGCTATTCGTCCGGCGTCGCGCCCGGAGGCCGCGGCCTCTGAGGTTGCTCCAGAGGCCGGGTTTAGTTTTCGCGCGAGGTCGCGGAGAATTAAACCTGGTCTCTTTTTTTATGCGCATCGATCCCGCGGGCTGGCCTTTCATCCTTGGTGGGGTGGCCGTTGCCCTTCTGTCATGGCTCACCGGTGGGCCGCTCTTCGGGCTGATTTTCGGCATCCTCACCCTGTTCTTCCTGTTTTTCTTTCGCGATCCCGAGCGCCAGCACAACGCGCCGGACTCCGGCGTCGTCTCACCAGCGGACGGACGAGTGATGGTCGCCGGCGACCCGACCGGGACACCCCCACCGGGGACCTGGCGGCAAATCACCATCTTTTTGTCCCCGATGGACGTGCACGTCAACCGGATACCGGTCAGTGGCCGGGTAACCTCAGTGAAGTATCATCCGGGCCGGTTTCTGCCGGCGTACCGGCACGACGCGGGAGACCTCAACGAATACACCGAGGTGACGATAGATCATGATGGGCAACCGATCATCGTCCGCCAGATTGTCGGCATCCTCGCCCGGCGCATTGTCTGCCGGGCTCAGGAGGGCGACAGGGTGAAGGCGGGAGGCCGGTTCGGCGTCATGAAGTTCGGGTCGCGAATGGACGTGTTCCTGCCGGCCGGCTCAACGATCCATACGCAGGTCGGTGCTAAGGTGGTGGGAGGCGTCACGGTGATTGCCACGCTTCCGCCTCGTCCCTGAGGAGAGCGTATGTCGATCGAGCAGCACGAGCACGAGCGTCGTCGGCCGAGCCTGCTGAGACCGTTGCGGCCGCGGCTCGACGTGCGCGCGCGCCGGTTGCGCCGCGGCGTGTATCTGCTGCCGAGCATGTTCACGATGGCGAACCTGTTCTGCGGCTACGCGTGCATCGTGCACTCCATGCGGCAGGAACTGTCCACAGCCGCGCTGTTCATCGGCTTTGCGTTCGTCCTCGACATGCTTGACGGCCGCATCGCCCGCATGACCGGAACGACGAGCGCCTTCGGCCTCGAATTCGACTCACTCGCCGATGTGGTGTCGTTCGGCGTTGCGCCAGCAATCCTGTCATTCCAGTGGGGCCTGCAGCCTCTCGGTCGCATCGGATGGGCCGCGGGTTTTCTCTTCGTCGCCGCGGCCGCTGTCAGGCTCGCGCGCTTCAACATCCAGTCCGGATCCCAGGACAAGCGCTACTTCGTCGGCATGCCCAGTCCCGCGGCCGCGTGTGTGCCGGCGGCGACCGTGTTCGCCTATCCGCAGGGATTCCAGAGCACCACGCACTCGTTGGCGGTGCTGGCCATGGTGATCATCCCGGCATTGACGATGGTCAGCACGATCCGCTTCCGGAGCTTCAAGACGTTCGACCTGCAGACCCGGCGAAGTTCCGCGGTTCTCGTTCTCGTCGCCGTCGGTCTGGTGCTGCTCGCGGCCGAACCGCAGTACGTGCTGGTCGCTATGGCCTATACGTACCTGGCGTCAGGCTTCATTGGCTACACGTGGACGCGATTCCATCGTCGTCACGGTGGAGAAGAAGGAGGGCAGCAGGTGCGGCAGCCGGACACTACACAACGGGGAGCGTAACCTCCACCGTCGTCCCTTTGTCGCGTTCGCTGGTCATCGAGATCGTTCCGCCACTCAGTTCGACGTTCCGCTTCGCGATCGGCAGGCCCAGTCCGGTGCCCGCTGCTTTCGTCGAGAAGTAGGGTTCGAACGCTCGCGCCAACGCTTCGGCATCCATTCCCACGCCCGTGTCAGACACTCGAATATGAACGGCGCGCCCGTTCTGATTGGCTCGGACGGTCAGGGCGCCCGCCCCCGGCATCGCGTGCAGCGCGTTCTCGACGATGTTCACCAGCGCGCGCGACACGAGTGTGCGATCGACAGAAACGTGCGGCAGCGTGTCGGGTAACTGCACATCGAGATTGATACGCCCGTCGAGCCCCTGCCGGTACGGATCAAGGACTTCGCGGAGAAGGGCAGTCACATCCACGTCCGACCGCTTCGCCGTCGGTGACGAGGCAAAACTGGAGAACTCCGATGAGATCTGCCGCAGCAGCTTGACCTGCGTGAGGATTGTGGCGACGCACTCCTGCACCATGGGCCCCAGCGGCTCGCCGCGGTCCGCGTGGACGCGACGAAGATGTTCGGCGTTGAGCTGAATTGGAGTCAGCGGGTTCTTGATCTCGTGCGCCACCTGACGGGCCATCTCGGCCCACGCCTCGAGTCGATGTGTGCGTTCGAGTTCGCCGCGCTGACGCTGCAGATCGGCAGCCATGCTGTTGAAGGCCTCGACGAGACGACGCAGTTCATCAGACGACGTTGCGGCGATTCTGGCGTCGAGGTCGCCTTTGGCGATGCGCTTTGTGGCACGCGTAAGACGATTCACTGGATCCGAGATGCGCTCGGCCATGTAGTAGCCGACACTGGCGCCGGACAGAATGAACAACAGCGCTGCCAGGAGCGCGCGTCGATCGAGCGTCTCGATCTGCTGATCGATCTCGCGCTGCCTGGACGTCAGCGGCACAGTCAAGACGCCTAGCTGCCGCCCGGCTAACGACGTCGCCGCGACGAGGTACTCGAAGTTGCCGACACGTTCTCGAGTCACCAACGCCGGTTCGTTGCGCAATGTCAGTGCACGATAGACCTCGGCCGATGTGCGCGTAGGTAATTGGCCGGATGCAAACAGGTTCCGTTCGCTTGTCGCTTGCAGGCGCGGGCCGTTGAAGATGTTCACGTCCTGATCGATCAATCGGCTGACCCAGACCATCAGGTTGTCATCGACGGCGGAGCCCTGTTGGGCTGCGCGAGGCGCGGCCAAATCCTCGACGACCCGGCCGGCCGCGGATGCCGTGCGGACGGCCTCCTGTTGGATGCTGGCCTCCATCTGTCCGGCGACGTAGTAGCGCGTGAGGAGGACGAGTACGACGACAGGGACGAACACCGCCAGCACAAAAGCCAGGAACAACTTGCGGTAGAAGCTGGCCCTGACTTCGCGGAACAGCGCGGCTGCCGTCTTCATTCGCCGGCCGAAGCGATTGAACAGTGCATTGAAGATCAGCAGCAGCAGATACGTGACGACCGCGAGCACCGTCACCTCGGCGAGATTCACCAGGTGACCCAGCGCTGAGATCACGGGAAAGCCGAGCGCGTAGATCCCGCCGCGATCGTTGAGCAGGTATACGTCGTACAGGTCTTGCCCGCGTTGCAAGGTGGTCCAGAACGGGGTTCGCGATTCTTCGACGCGCGCGAGCACCTCGTCTGGGAGTGACCACGCTGTATCCGCAATGGGATAGAACTGTGTGCGACTCCACCCGTACGCCGCGAACTCGATGTCGCGGCCTGAGAGTCCCTCGCCTCGCGATTCCAAAGGACGAAACAGCTCGACGTACGGACTTCGCGATGAGATGAACGGCAGATTCTCAAAGTCCGGCATCGCATGGATCACGATCGACCCGAGTGGTTTCGCACCTGGCCTCTCGGAGCAGAGTGCTCGTCCCGCGTGCAGGATGCGGCGATCCTCCGCAAAGAAGGGCGCGACCTCTTCGAGCACCTGCCAGTCGCAGGACTCTTCCTCTGACACCGGCGGCGTCGTTGGATCCTCTGGCAGGTTGAACGCGAAGCGGCTGACAAGCCGGCCATCCGGTCCGTACAGCTCTACAGACGACGTGATCGGTGGATATCTGGCCAGGGATGTCGTTTGCCAGAGCCGGAACGCGCGATCCGTGATCGACTCCGATTCAGGATCGAACGGCAGAGTCACGAGGGCGACGAGGTCATCGAAATGGTCAATCTCGTCACGACTCTTCTGCACTTGCTGCTGCAGCGTCTGCCGCTGACTGCGCACTTCAGGCGCGTACAAGGTCTCGATCAATTGCGTCTTCGCCTGTCCAGCCAGATGGACGACCGTCGGGTAGAACGCGAATGCCGGTGCGATAAATGGCAGCGTCAGGAGCGTCAGTCGAAACGCCTGTGAACCATGACGGTAGCGCGCGACGAGACGACGCAAGGAGGCCGCAAGCACGACGGCGGCGGATGCGGCCATCAAGAGTGGCAATCGTCCTGCCGCTGGCGTCTGCTGCGACGCTTGCCAGAGCACGAGCGGTAGCAGCCAGCAGACGACGGTGAGAAGACGCAGCCGCAGGTCGCGGCGCGGGATGCGCCATCCGGCACGAGCGGTCCGGAACAACAGCACCGCCAGGCCGAGGGCCGCCGTGTGGGCCAGCACCAGACCGATCTGAAGCGCGATGCGCGCGAAGTTCAGTGGTCTCAGCGACAACTGAAGAAGATCGAGCGTGGTATTGGAGACCGTATCCTGCAGCAGTGCCTGGTGTCCTAACAGGACGATGGCCACGACCACGCCGCAGAGCAATTGCGTGACGGCGTACGTTGTCACGCGCGCTGGGCCAATCGGCGACTCGCGGCGGCGCCACGTGTAGAAGCGCCACGCCTCCACTGCGTGCAGGAGGAGGACGACGATCGCGACAGCGGCACCAGCGGTCAGCAGGAAATCAAACGGCGACGACAGCAATGACCCGACAAGCGCTGAGGCGTACACCGTTCCGGAAAAGATGCGCGCATCGGACCAATCAGCCGGCGCGGCGAGGAAGAACATGAATCTCGTCGCGATGATGCACGCGATGATCAACAGGATCGTGGTGCGATAGTTGGATGGCCAACGTAGCCGGTTGCGCCAATCGAGCAGCGGTGCCGTCAGCAGGATCAGCGTGATCGCGATCACGGCAAGCACGCCGGACCACGTCGCCAGTCGCCAGCGTTCGCGGGTGTTGGCGAGATCGGCCGGCGCGACGCTGGCCGTCAGCAATCGCTCGCCCGACGGCGCCTGCACATCGAACGTTGCGGCGTCTGCAGCCGGCGGCGCGCCTTCAAACGGCAACTGGATCGAGACCGGCGCGAGCGTTGTCGGAAGCCGGTAGGCATCCTCAGCGGCGCCCTGCAGGCTGCTGGTGCTTGACGCCGATCCCAGCGAGGGCAACGGCCGCTCGACGGCGATCGTGCCGACGCGCATGCCGTTGTTCATCACCGGCTGCACATAGACGAGGCGCAGCCCCTGCGCGACGGGTGTCGGGAACCACGCTTCGCCGCCTTCGAGACGATCGGCGAGTAGCTCCGATGGCCGTCCGGCCCACGCGAGCGGAACCCCGTCGGCTCCATAGACCGTCAACGCGGCATCGGCCGGGGAGTCGGTGGCCACGATTTCCCCGGCGCGGGTGAGGAGTTGATGTGCGGCCGAGGTGTCGTCGTCTCCCGCCTTTTTGACCAGGACCGGATCGGATACCGCGGCCGCCATGTCACGGAGCCGGCGCGCCATCGCGTCGAACGTCGATCGGACGTCGGCCTCGACACGGGTGCGCGCCTGGCTATCGTCGCGGCCAAAGACCGCGCGGCGGAGACCCCAGCCGCCGGCCAGCACAACGAGGGCGCAGATCAGTCCTCCAGCGGCAATCCGGGCAAGCGTCCGCCAGGGCAGCTGCGCGTTCGCGGCGTCAGTGGGAGAGAGACGCACACATCCATTGTAAATTGGGGATTTGGGCGAATGGGACGTACCATTGATGCGTCCCCCGTGGCGCTCTCCTCGACGCTCAAACTCACGTTGAAGCGCGGCGCACTGGTCGCTGCTGCCAACTGGCCGCTGACGATCGTTCAGGCAGTCGCTGATTCTTTGTTCAAACTGCTGATCGCGGCGCCGCTCTTTGGCGGCATTTTTCTCGTGGCCCTGGTGGTCGGGGCCGAGCCCGGGACATTGCTCTCGCTCGAGTGGCGCGACTTGGCGACGACGATTGCCTCGTCACTCTTATCGAAGCCGGTCGTGCTCCTGGCCTGGGTCGCAGCGCTCGGTGTGGTGATCGCCGGCGGATCGCTGTTCGTGTTTCTGATCAAAGGCGGTGCGGTCAGCATCATGGTCCGGGGCGAGAGAAATGCGGGCCCGATCGAACTTCCTCCGCTTCTGCCTGACGTTGTCGCGCAGGCGTCGGCGTACTCAGCGGACGCGTTCATCGAAGGGGCCAACGCGCTGTTCCCGGCGTACGCGCGCCTCGGTCTCGTCCTGATGACGATCTATCTGGCATCGGGCCTCGGGTTCCTCACAGTGGTGGCCGCGATTCGCAACGCGGGCGAGGGATGGGGACTGACGGCGCTTGTCACCGCGGTGTTTGTTGCGTGGATCACGTTGATCAATTTCGTCTACCTGCTGACGCAGATCGTCATCGCTTCGGACGGTTGCGCGGTCGCGACCGCGATCCCGCGGGCGGTCGCGTTCATCCGTCGCGAGCGGCGCACAGTCGGCGGTGTGTTCCTTGTCGTGCTTGCGCTGGTGCTCTGTGCGACGGGCGCATCCGTTTTGGCGACAACGGCCTTAGGCCTGATTGCGTTCGTGCCGCTCTTCGGATTCGTTTTCATTCCTCTCAGCCTCCTGGCATGGGTGCTGCGCGCCGTGGTTTTCCAGTACATTGGGCTGTCCTCCATCGGCGCGTATCTCAAGCTCTATCGCGAAGCGAATCCAGGCCTCGTTGAAGGCCGAGTACACGGACATGACCGACTACGAGAAGTTCCTGTCGCAAACGGGACGTCAACTCACTGAATCCGCGATCCGGCGCATGGGCACCGTGGTCGCGCGAACGGGAGACCTCGTCTCGTTTGCGCCCGGATATCCCGACCCGAGCGTGTTCCCCTGGGATGAGCTGCGCGATATCTCCACCGCGTTGCTCGAGAGCCACGATGGCAACACGCTTCAGTACGGCCCCACACGCGGGCTGAAGCCGATGCTCGAACAGGCGCTCGACGTCCTGGAGGCTCGCGGGATCAAAACCGGTCTCGAAAATCTGATCGTGACCAGCGGGTCTCAGCAGGGTATCGATCTGATCGCCCGCGTGCTGGTGAGCCCAGGTGATGTCGTGCTCGTCGAGTTGCCGACATTCACCGGCGGGATCGCCGCGTTCAAGAATGCTCAGGCCGAACTCGTCGGCGTGCGACAAGACGCCAGCGGTATCGATCTCGATGATCTCGATGCGGTGTGGCAGCGCGAGCATCGCTCAGGCAAGCGAATCAAGCTGCTCTACGTCATTCCGAACTTTCAGAATCCGACGGGCTCGCTATTGGCGCTCGAGCGCCGCGCGCGGCTGCTCGAGTGGGCAGAGCGCCGCGACTTGCTGATCGTCGAGGACGATCCATACGGATCGCTCTACTTCGAGGATGTGGCGAGCGAAGAAGAAACGCGGCCGCTACGCGCCGATGATACCAATGGCCGGGTGCTGTATCTGAGTACGGTTTCGAAAACGCTTGCGCCGGGATTCCGCGTCGGCTGGATGGTGGCGCCGCCGATGCTCATCGAGAGATTCGACACGGCGAAGCAGTCAAGCGACCTCACGTCAGGCATCCTCGATCAGTGCATGGTGATCGAGGCGCTGCGACGAGGCGTGATCGATCGGTTGGCGCCGCGGCTCCGCGAGTTGTATCGGATGAAGCGGGATGTGATGGAAGCCGCGATTCGCGACCACGCCGAGGGACGACTCACGTGGTCGCAGCCGAAGGGCGGATTCTTTATCTGGGCGACGTTGCCCGATGGTCTTCGTGACGTGGACGTTCTCGCGCGTGCGCTGGAGCACGGCGTCGTGTTCGTGATCGGCAGTGCATTTCACGTCGACGGCAGTGGTCACAACACCATTCGCCTGTCATTCTCCGCGCCAACCCCGGATCGCATTCGTGAAGGCGTGCGTCGTCTTGCGGCGACGCTTCAGCCGGCACCCGACGATGCCGCGCCGGGTGTCCCGAGCGCCAGTCGAGGGGCCCTCACGCGTTAGGGCAGCGGACTCGCTTCTTTCTGCAGCGGGCTCGTTTCCTTCTGGACCGGGTGTCCAGGCAGCGCGGCGAACGGTTCAATCGCCTTTTCTCTGAACAGCATCTCGACCGGTCGCAGACCTATCGCCCGACCGTCGCGAGTGATGGCCAGAATGGACACAGCGAATGGCTTGGGTATCGCGTCCACGAGCGGCTGTCCGCGAAGCAAGGTCGTTGCGTCGAAGGTGCCGATGGGAACACCGGTCTTGCTGTTGAAGGTGGCCACGGAGTCCGCGGCAGCGACGGCGATGACGCCGTCGAAGACTTGAGGGGCGGCCACAGGTCGAGTGGTTAGAGGCCGTTTCCAGATCTGATTGCCGTTGCTCCGTTTCAGAGCGCGCACGACGTTGTCCAGCGACACCACGAAGACCAAATCGTTGGTAGCGGCAATGCCGATGACATCGCCGCCGAAGGGGAACCTCCACACCAGCCGACCGCGATCCGGCTCGAGCGCGTAGATCTCGTTGCTGGTGGATCCTGCGAAGACTCGATCGCGAGCGACGGCTGTGCTCGCGATCTCCCCGGGCAGCGTCCGTTCCCACACGATCGACCCGTCAGTAGGCGCGATGCGAACCAATCGGTCCACGAGCGACACATAGATATCCGTCGCGTTGACAGCCAGTGAGACGCGGCCGCTTCGTCCGCCAAGCGGTCGGCCCCACAAGAGGCTGCCGTCAGACGTTTTGAACGCCAGCACAGAGTCGGGAGGTGAGAGAACGATCACGCCAGCGGGTGTCATGGCCATCGGCGCCATCGCGCCACGCGGGAGCAGCACACGCCACAGGCGATTGCCGGTCGCGGCGTCAAGCGCATGCAGTTCGTCACTCGCCGCGATATACAAGACGCCATCGTGCACGAGCGGCGGCCATTCGCTTTCGATGTCCACCGACCACACCATGGCCCCTGTCTCACGGTCGATGGCGACGACGTGTTCCTCGTCCAGCGGGATATAGACTCGCCGGTCGTCGATCGCGGCACCAGCCGACGGCGGCGAGGACAGCGGCACTTGCCAGGCTTGTTCTGCGGGAAGAACTGCGGTGATCAGCGGCTCAGGCTTTTTCGGGCGCTGATCGCCGTTGGCGTCGTGCGGGCAGAAGCCCCACACAACTAATAGCAATAAGACGTACGTTCGAACCAGTCGCGCCACTATATGTTGTGGGATAATAGCCCGTCTCAACGGCATCACGATCAGCCCTGAGTCCTGAGCCTTCGGCCTTGAGGCCTTCCTAAGTGTCGCATCAAACCATTCTCGTCCTGGATTTCGGCTCGCAGTACACACAGCTCATCGCTCGTCGTCTGCGTGAGCTCTCTGTCTACTCCGAGATTGTCCCGTTCAACACGCCGGTCGAGAAGCTTCGCGCGAAGAATCCGGTCGGCATCATCCTCTCGGGGGGACCGAAGAGCGTGTCTGAAGAGGGCGCACCGAAGTGTGACGCGACCCTGTTCGACCTCAATACGCCAGTCCTCGGCATCTGTTACGGGATGCAATTGATGACCGACATGCTCGGGGGCGAGGTCCGCCGCTCCGGTCATCGCGAGTTCGGCCACGCCTTCGTGCGCGTCTCGGGCAACGGAAGTCCCGAGCACAGCAAGGCTCCGAAGCTGTTCCGTGAGGTACCTCCCGAACTGCGGGTCTGGGCGAGCCACGGTGACGATGTGTCGTCGGTGCCGCCAGGGTTTCAGATCGCGGCCACCAGCGCGACGGCGCCGATCGCCGCGATGGAAGCGCCAGACCGTCAGCTCTACGCGCTCCTGTTCCATCCGGAAGTGGCGCACACCGACTTTGGCACAGAGATCCTGCGCAACTTCGCATACGGCGTCTGCGGCTGCGTCGGCGATTGGACGATTGCCTCGTTCATCGAGGAAGCCACTGAACGGATTCGGCAGCACGTCGGCGCTGGCAAGGTTGTGTGTGGGCTTTCAGGTGGCGTCGACTCCACCGTCGCCGCGATGCTGATCCATCGCGCGATCGGCGATCGGCTGACGTGCATCTTCGTGGACAACGGCCTGCTTCGCTATGACGAGGCCAACCAGATTCAGAAACGCTTTCGAGAAAAGTTGAAGCTGCCGTTGGACTTCGTGGACGCGAGCGATCTGTTCCTCGATCGTCTCGCTGACGTGACCGACCCCGAGCAGAAGCGCAAGATCATCGGCGCCACGTTCATCGATGTGTTCGAGAAGCGTGCGAACGAGCTCGGTGACTTTGGATTCCTGGGGCAGGGCACGCTGTATCCCGACGTGATTGAGTCGGCGTCCGTGCATGGTCCGGCCGTCGTCATCAAGAGTCATCACAA
>Ga0070675_100004798_pt1 | contig 10311 bp, 6 predicted proteins | sample KBSM43metaG_FD_65343 | JGI IMG/M metagenome (GOLD analysis project Ga0070675, IMG submission 65343) | Miscanthus rhizosphere microbial communities from Kellogg Biological Station, Michigan, USA - KBS M4-3 metaG | ecosystem: Host-associated > Plants > Roots > Rhizosphere > Soil ...
TCCTCTCGTGGACCGCTCGCAGGAGCTCGCCGAGACATGCCTGGGAAATCAGATTCCGGAGACCGTCGCTCTCCAGCGCTCGGCGCGTGCTCTCGGCGCCGCGGCGGCCTCGGCCTTCGGCGGCGGCTTCGGCGGGAGCGTCTGGGCGACCGTGCGCGCCGAGGAAGCCGACGGTTTCCGCAAGCGCTGGGGCGAGTCCTACGCCGAGGCCTTCCCCAACCCGACCGGACGCTCCCGCTTCTTCGCGACGCAGCCGGGGCCTGCGGTCCTCAGGCTGTAGGGAGTCCGTCTCCGCGCTAGCGGGGGAGCACGTCCGGCAGAGGCGGCGCGGCCTTCGGATTCGCGGCCGCCCAGTCTTTTCCGAGAAGCGCCGCGGCCGTCGCCGCGATCTGGCTCTGCGTCACCCGCGGAACGTTCTCGCGGGCGCCGAGCGCGGGGGTGTCCGGACCGAGCGCCGCGATCCACATGTCCTCGGCTCCCGCGACGTTCCAGTCGTGGTGCTTCCAGTTCTCCTCTCCGCTTCCCCGGCCGTGGTCCGTCGTGATCAGAAACGTGGTCTTGCCCCGGTACTCGGGCATCGCCTGCATCGTGTCCCAGAGCTCCCGGATGAATCCGTCCACCGCGTGGGCCGAAGCGAGGACGAGATCGTAGCGGCCGTTGTGCGCCCACTCGTCGGTCTCGCCGAAGCCCACGAAGAGCAACCTGGGCTTCTTCGCCCGCACGTACTCGAGGAGCGTTTGCTGCAGCAGGGCGTCCCATGGCATGTCCGAGAACTCGCGCGTGATCGTGGCGTACATCGTGTTCAGGAGCTGGGCGCGGGGCGCGGTCGCGCCGGGCTCCGGCGTCTCCCAGCCGATGCGCATGTCGAGATGGCTGCGCGGGCGGTTGAAGATCCGATCGAACGCGGTCCAGCCCGCGACGACGCCGACGCGGCCCTCGAACCCGGCTTGCCCGTTCATCCACTCGAAGACCGAGACGTTGGGGTTGGGCCCGAACTCGTTGGAATCGATGCGCGGATCGGGCGCGCCGGTCAGGATCTCGTTGTAGCCCGGATAGGAGAACCTGTATCCGTTCGCGACCTGGGCCGAAGAGCCGGCCATTCGGTTGCCCCAGAGGACTCCCTGTTTTGCGACGACCGTCCAGAGAAACGGAAGCAGCGCCTCGCGCCGGGCCTCGGCGGTCTCCCTCCAGAACGCGCGCTTCGTCGCGGCCTCGTCCTCGACGCCTCCGGGCTTCGAAGAGATCAGGACGGCCTCGGCGCCCCCGAAGACTTCCTGCCAGCGCAGGCCGTCGGTGACGATGACGACGACGTTCTCCGTCCGACGTGCGGGCCCGCCCGCGCCCGCGCCGAGGGGAGCCTGAGCGAGCCCGACGGCCACGAGAAGCAGGAGAAGCGAAACGAATCCGAGTGCGCGCGCCTTCATGCCGTCCTCACGAAATCTTCCGAGAGCACCCGATCCAGCGCTTCGACCACACGCGCGGCGTCGTCGTCCGAGAACGACAGCGGAGGCTTCATCTTGACGACGTTGTGGTCCGGGCCGTCGGTCGAGAGCAGGATGCCGTGATCTTTCATCCGCTCGACGACGTACGCCGCCCGGGCCGCCGAGGGCGTCCGGGACGCCTTCGACTCCACGAGCTCGAGGCCCAGGAAGAGCCCGAGGCCCCGCGCGTCGCCGGCGGGCTCGTGACGCTCGACGAGGCCCTGGAGCCCGGACCGCAGCCGGCCGCCGACGGCGAGCGCCCGATCCTGGAGGCCCTCGTCGCGGATCACGTCGAGCACCGCGAGGCCGATCTCGCAGGAGACGGGGTTTCCGCCGAAGGTGTTGAAGTACTCCATGCCGTTCGCGAACGAGGCCGCGATCGCCGGAGTGGTCACGACCGCGCCGAGGGGATGCCCGTTGCCGATGGGCTTGCCCAGCGTCACGATGTCCGGCACGACCTCCTCGCCCTGGGTCTGGAATCCCCAGAAATGAGACCCGACGCGCCCGAAGCCGACCTGGACTTCGTCGGCGATGCAGACGGCTCCGGCCTCGCGGGCGTGGCGGTAGGCGGTCGCGAGATAGCCCGGCGGCAGCTCGATCTGGCCTCCGCAGGAGAGCAGGCTTTCGCAGAGGAAGGCCGCAACGTCGCCGTCGCGCGCGGCCTCGGCGACGTGGGCGGCGAACTTCGCGGCCCGGCGGGGGTCATCGCGCCGATAGAGGCCGCGGTAGTCGTCCGGCATCGGAACGACGTGCGTGCGGCCGTGCTCCGGCCGGCCCGATCCGCCGCGGCCGTCGAACTTGTAGGGGCTCACTTCGATGAGTCCCTGCGTATTGCCGTGGTATGCGCCGGCGAGGACGATGACGCCGCGCTTCCCGGTGTGCGCGCGGGCCATCCGAAGCGCCAGCTCGTTGGCTTCGCTCCCGGAGCACACGAAAAAGCAGACCGACAACGGGTCGGGGAGCATGGCGGCGAGCCGCTCGGCGTAGCGGAGGATGGAGGGGTGCAGGTAGCGCGTGTTCGTGTTGAGCACCGTCATCTGCCGGGCTCCCGCGGCGACGACTCTCGGATGGGCGTGGCCGACGTGCGCGACGTTGTTGACCATGTCGAGAAATGCGCGGCCCGTCTGGTCGAAGAGATGGGTGCCCGCGCCGCGCACGATTTCGAGGGGCGTCCGGTACGCGAGTGAAAGATTGGCGCCGAGAAGGCGCCGGCGCGCATCGAACAGGCGGGCGGGCCGGTCCATCGTGGCGGTGGCGCGGAAATCGGGCCGTGACTCGCCGACGCCCAGGAGCGGGGTCGGGTCCGGCGAGAATGCTCGCCAGACCTCCCTTTCGCTCGCCGAGCCGACGCCGTGGAACTCGCCGCCTCCGTCGAGCATGTCGGTCACGATCTGGAAGTGGACGTGGGGCGGCCAGTCGCCGTTTCCCGGAGGCGCCCCGATCGCGCCCACGCGCTGCCCGCGGGCGATGTCCTGACCCGGCTCGAGCGATTCCAGACAGTCGGGAGCCAGGTGGCCGTACAGCGTGTAGAAGCGGGGAGCGCCCTCCGGCGCGTGCTCGAGGATGACGGTCGGGCCGTAGTCGTAACGCGCGGCGTTGTCGTGGACCGCGTGCACGCGGCCGGCCAGCGGAGCGTGCACGGGCGCGCCGGGGTCCATGAAGATGTCCAGGGCGATGTGGACGGTACGGCGCTCCGGGTGCTCGGCGCCCACCGCGCTCGTGGCGGCGGCGAACGCGTCGCCGCCGTAGATGAGCCGCGCTTCGTCGTACCGGCCGATCCCGACGTCGGTCCCCGCCTCGCGCATCTTCGAAAAGAGCCGGGGCGTCATGGTCGCGGTGTCGAGGGTCTCGGCGGGAGTCCGGAACTCGGGGCTGGCGACCGACAGGTCGAAGACGACCGCCCGGCCGAGGTCGGCCGTGACGACCGGTGCGAATTCTCCGTGGTGCTTTCGGAGCCAGGCTTCGAGCGCGGGCGTCTGCGGGCAGGGCGGGAAGCCGCAGGCATTTCGCAGAGCGGCTCGGGCGAAACGGGGATGAATTTCGGCCATGCGGCCGAGGGCGTCCCAGGCCGGGGCTTCGCTCACGAGCAGGTAGGGGTTCTCGGGCTCGGCCGTGCGGCGGTGCGCGGAAAGACACACGCTCGTGCAGAGGCGCATCGCAGCCAGGATCCAGACCGCATCCAGCTCCGCCTCCGAGAGCGGGCGCTGGGAGTGGTAGCCGGCCACGACGCGCTCCGCGGCCACGAGCGCCTCGGGCTGGCCGAAGATGCCGTAGGCCACGGCGACCGCGAGCTCACAGACCGTCCACGTCTCGACCATGTCGCCGAAATCGAGAAGCCCCGTGACCGGGCGGTCCTCGGGCCGCTCGGCCGGCGGACCGACGAGGATGTTGTAGTCGTTGGCGTCGTTGTGGATGACGCTCCGCGGAAGTCCCGGGAGGAGGGGCGCGACCTCGGACTTGTAGAGCGCCTCGAACCGCGCGACGAGCTCGCGGCGGGCGAGATCTGCGATCGCGTCGCGATGACGCTCGATGATCTCCGGCGCTCGCGCGGGATCCCACATCAGGTCCCGCCCGACGGCGGCGGAATGCCGGAAGCCGGCGAGCGCGACGTCCAAACGCCCCAGAAGCCCTCCCACACGCGCGAGCAGCGCGGGCGAGCGCGGGCGCGCCTCGGCGAGAATCGTCCCCGGCAGGTACGAGAGCAGGCGCGTGCGCCCGTCCGGGGATCGCGCGACCAGTCTCGGAACCGGAAGCTCGGCCGCGCGCTCGGCGATCCACTCGAGGGCCCGGTTCTGCAGGTCCAGCACTCCGTCGCTCTCGGTCGGGCCGGCGAGCTTCAACACGAAAGCGCCCCGTGGAGTCTCGAGGCGGAAGTTCCGGTCCCGTTCGCTCGGAAGCTCGGAGACGGTCGAGACGTCCAGGTCGAAGAGCTGGCGCGCGAGCCGTCGAGCGTCTTCGACGGAAAGGCTCGACGGTGTCCGGGCCAGTGCGACCATCGTGTCGGGGCACGCTACGGCAGAAGGGGAGCTCTCTTCAAGGCCCTCTTCCAAACGGAGTTGCGGCGGCCCCTGATATTCTCGCCGTCGCGATGGAAACGCCCGAGTTTCGTTTCGCCGCGACGGCCGGGCTCGCCGGGGATGTCGCCGACACCGCCGCGATCCGCGGCCGGTTCCCGGCCCTCGAGCGCCGGGACGGCGGCCTTCCGGTGGCGTTTTTCGACGGGCCGGGCGGCACGCAGGTTCCCGTCAACGTCGTCCGCGCGATGGCGGACTACCTCTTCAAGCACAACGCCAACACCCACTGGCGCTATCCGACCTCGTCCGAGACCGACGCCGCGCTCGCCGAGGCCCGGACCACGGTCGCGGAGTTCCTGAATGGCGACGCGTCGGAGATCGCGTTCGGCCAGAACATGACGACGCTGACTTTCCATCTCTCGCGCGCGCTCGGCCGCGCCTGGGGACCGGGCGACGAAGTGGTCGTCACGGAGCTCGACCACCACGCGAATGTCGACACCTGGAAGGCCCTCGAGAGGGACCGGAGCGTCACGATTCGCACCGTCCGGATGCGTCCGGAGACGGGCCAGCTCGACGAACGGGATCTCGAGAGCGCGATCGGCTCGAGGACGAAGCTCGTGGCGATCGGCTGGGCCTCGAACGCGCTCGGAACCGTCAACGACGTCGAACGGATCTGCGGTCTCGCGCGGGACGCCGGCGCGCTCTCCTTCGTCGACGCGGTGCATTCGGCCCCGCACGTCCTGCCGGACGTCGCGCGGCTCGGCTGCGACTGGCTGGCCTGCTCTCCCTACAAGTTCTACGGCCCTCACCTCGGCGTGCTGTGGGGACGCCGGGCGCTCATCGAGGCGCTCGAAGTGCCGAGACTCGTCCCGGCGCCGGACTGGTCCCCGGAGCGACTCGAGACAGGCACGCTCTCGCACGAAGGCATCGTGGGCGCCGCGGCCGCCGTGGATTTCCTGGCCTCGCTGGCGGGCCCGTCTTCCGCGAACCGGCGCGCCGGCCTGGCCGCGTCCTACGAGGCCCTTCACGGCCGGGGTCGGAGGCTCTTCGCGCGGATGTGGCGGGGGCTGGCGGCCATCGAAGGCGTCACGCTCTACGGGCCGCCGCCCGACGCCCCTCGGACACCCACGCTCTCCTTCGTCGTCGCCGGATACACGGCCGACGAGGTCGCCGAGGCTCTCGCGTCGCGGGCGCTCTACCTCTCGAGCGGAGACTTCTACGCGTGGACGGTCGCCGAGCGCCTCGGCCACGGCCGGGACGGTCTCGTCCGCGCCGGCGCGGCCTGCTATACGACCGAGGAAGAGGTTGATCGGCTCGTCGCCGCGGTCAAGGACATCGCCGGGAACGCCGGGGCGGACCGGATTCGCAGCGCGCGCTGAGGCGGCGATGAAAGCCGTGCGCGTCGAGGCGGACGGATCGGTTGCCGTGGCCGACCTGCCCGAACCCGAGATCGGAGCCGGCGAGGCGCTCATGGCCACGCGCGTCGCCGGGATCTGCGGCTCGGATCTGCTGGACTGGTACGTGCGCCGGAAGGCCGGCTCCGTGCTCGGCCACGAGATCGCCGGAGTCATTCGCGCGGTCGGGCCCGGGGTCACGGAGTTCCGTGTGGGCGAGCGGGTCGTTCCCCACCACCACGCGCCGTGCCTGTCCTGCGCGGCGTGCGCCGCCGGACGGTTCGTCCACTGCGAGGAGTGGCGTCTCTCCCGCCTCGATCCCGGAGGCATGGCCGAGCTCGTGAGGATCCCGGCGGGCAATCTCGCCCGCGACACGCTCAAGATCCCCGAAGGCGTCTCGGACGAGGAAGCGAGCTTCATCGAGCCGCTCGCGACGGTCGTCAAGGCGTTCCGCCGTGCCCGCATCTCCAAGGGGCAATCGTTGCTCGTCGTCGGGCTCGGGCCCGCAGGCCAGCTCGCGATCCGGCTCGGCCGGGCAGGGGGTGCGGCCAGGATTGTCGGCGCGGACAGGGTCGCCTCGCGCCTCGCCGCGGCCTCGGCCTCCACGAGCGGCGCGGACGCCGTGATCGACGTCTCGCGCCAGCCGCTCGCGGAGGGAGCTCGCGCCGTCGCTCCGGGGGGATTCGACGTCGTCTTCGTCTGTCCGGGCAAGCGCGAGGCGGTGGCCGAGGCGGCCCGGGCCGTGGCCGCCGGCGGCACGCTTCTGCTCTTCACGATGGCGCCGCCCGGCGAAACGTGGAATGCGGACCTCTTCGACCTCTACTTCCGCGAGGTGACGGTGCTGCCGTCGTATTCGTGCGGTCCCGACGACACGAGCGAGGCCCTCGGGCGCATTGCCCGCCGCGAGGTCCGGGTCGCCGACCTCGTGTCGCATCGGTTTCCGGTGGGGGATTCGGTCGAGGCGTTCGCCCGGGCGCGCGCCCTCGAGGGCTCGATGAAGGTGGCGATCACGTTTTGAAGATCCGTCTCGACCGGCTTCTCGTGGAGCGCGGTCTCGCGCCGACGCGCGAGAAAGCGCAGGCCATGATTCTCGCGGGCCTGGTGACGGTCGGCGGCCGGAGAGTGGAGAAGGCGGGCGAGGGCGTCCCGTCCGACGCCGAAGTCGAAGTCGCCGGGCCGCCGCACCCCTACGTCTCGCGCGGCGGCGTGAAGCTCGCCGGGGCGCTCGACCACTTCGGAATCGATCCCCGGGGGAAAGTCTGCCTCGATGTCGGCGCCTCGACTGGAGGCTTCACCGACTGCCTCCTGCAACGCGGCGCCGCGCGCGTCTATGCGGTCGACGTGGGCTACGGCCAGCTCGACGCGAAGCTTCGAAACGACGCCCGCGTGGTCGTGCGCGAGAAGGTCAACGCGCGGGCCCTTTCGGCGGCCGAGGTCGGAGAACCGATCGAGCTCGCCGCCGTCGATGTCTCCTTCATCTCCCTGCGACTCGTTCTGCCGGCGATCGTGCGGCTTCTCGTCCCGGGCGCGGTGCTGGTGGCTCTGGTCAAGCCGCAGTTCGAGGCGGGCCGGAGCGAGGTCCCCCGGGGAGGAGTGGTGCGGTCCGAAGAGACCCGGCGGCGAGTCGTCGCCGAGATCGAAGCGGCGGGACGCGAGCTCGGTCTCGAGGTCCTCGGCTCGATTCCGTCGCCGATCCGGGGCGCTCGCGGCAACGAGGAGTTTCTGCTCGGATTTCGTGTAAATTGAGCGGGATGAAGGGGTCACGGGCTTCCGCGCCAAAATTCCAGCGCGTCGGAATCGTGGCCAAGACCTCCTCGGCGCCGGCTCTCCGGCTGGCGTCCTCGCTCGAGCGGGCCCTCAAGCGCCGCGGGCGCCGGGTTCTCATCGACGAGGGGACAGCCGAGGCTCTCCGGCGCCCGAAGGGCGTGCCTCGCGCCGCGATTGCCCGGCAATCCGACCTCGTCATCGTTCTCGGAGGCGATGGGACGCTGCTCTCGGTGGCCCGGACCGCGCCGCCGACGACGCCGCTTCTGGGCGTCAACGTGGGCCTGCTCGGGTTCCTGGCCGGGATCTCCCAGAAGGAGCTGATCGCGAGGCTCGACGAGATCCTGGCCGGGCGCTTCCGGGAGGACCGCCGCGGCGCTCTGGATGTCGGAGTGCCCCGCGGGCCGCATCACGGCCATTACCGCGCGCTGAACGACGCCGTCCTGAATCGCGAGGCCCTGGCGCGGATTTCGACGTTCGCGATCGTCCTCGACGGGCGCACGGTGGCCGAATTCCGAGCCGACGGCGTCATCGTTTCGACGCCGACGGGGTCCACCGCCTACAACCTCTCGGCCGGCGGCCCCATCCTGCATCCCCAGCTGCCCGCCATCGTCGTCACGCCGATCTGCCCGCACACGCTCGCCCAGCGTCCTCTCGTCGTGCCCGCGTCGACCGAAATCCGCGTGCGCGTCGTCGGGCCGGAGCGGCGTGACGGCGGCGTGTACCTGACGCTCGACGGGCAGGAGGGATTTCCGATCGTCTCGGGCCTGACCGTGGTCGTCCGCTCGAGCCCCGCGTCGGTGACGCTGCTTCGCCCGCCGGAAGCCGATCATTTCGATCAGCTCGCGAGCAAGCTTTCCTGGGGCGTGTAGAACTCGGGATGTCGGGCGGGGACGCGCGCGACGACCGGGATCCCACGCCGCACGAGGCGCAACGCCTGTCGGCGTCGCGCCTGCTCCTGATCGTCGTTCTCTTCCTGATCCTCGCCGTCTACTCCATCTGGAACTCCGACCGCTTCCAGACTCTGATGGTCGGGGTCTCGGAACAGCGCCTCTCGGAGCTGCTGAAGCGGCCGGTGAGCTTCCGCCGCGTCCAGTTCCGGATCTTTCCACCCTCGCTGACGCTCGCGGACGTGCGCATCGAGAACGACCCGCGGGTCCCGGACGTGCCGCTGCTCTCCGCGGCGGAGCTCACGATCGGCGGCGGCATCTCGATCGGCGGAACGGAGCTCCGCCTCGGGCGTGTGCGCGCCGTGGGCGCCCGTGTCTCTCTCGTCCAGTTTCCGGACGGGACCTGGAACCTGCCGCCCGGGCTGACCGCCCCGGCCGAAAAGAAAGGACTGGCGGTGCGGGTCGGCGAGCTCGTCATCCAGAGAGGCCTCTTCGAGCTCGAAGGCCGGCAGATGGGGATGGACGGCCGGCTCGAGGATTTCGCGCTGGAGCTGACCTCGCTCCGCCGTAACCGCTATTCGGGCACGCTGGCCTGCCGTAAGGCGGAGCTCAAGCTGCCGCAGGCGGAGCCCCTGATCTTCGGGCTGGACCTGTCCTTCCGTCTCGATCCGGAGCGCGGCGCGTCGATCGACGATTTCCGAGCCGTCGGCGAATTCGGCGACCTCCACGCCTCGGGCGCCGTCGAGACCCTCAAGAACCCCACGATCCTGCTGATGGTTTCGGGCGACCTCCACATCTCGGAGATCGAACGAATCTTCCGTTCGAACCTGGGCTTCGCGGGCGACGCGCGGATCCGGGCAGAGGTGCGGATCCCGCCCGCCGGCGGCCTGCGCATCGCGGGCCACCTTTCGGCTCCCAAAGTCGACGCCAAGGGATTTCTGATCGAGGACCTCGAAGCCACCGTCTCGGCCCGTCCCGAGGCGCTCGTCGCCGAGATCTCGAAGGCGAGATACGCCGGCGGTACGGCCACGGGTCTCTTCCGCATCCAGGACCTGGCCGGCGGAGGCAAAGCCAGGCCCATGACGCTCGCCCTCGAGGCGCGCAACCTGCAGCTCGAGCGCTTCTTCGGCGACATCCGGCTGCCGGGCACCGGGCTCTCCGGCGGCGCCGCGCTCTCGCTCGCCCTGCGCTGGGGCGAGGGCGGTCTCGAACGCGCCGACGGCGGCGGGACCCTCGACATCAAGCCCGGCCCGGCGACCTCGCTGGTGCGTGGACGTTTCGGCATCCCGACCGGAGGCGGGGGCACGCTCAGCGTCGTGGACGGGCGCATCGGTTTCGACGGGACGATCTTCCGGTTCCCGGCGTCCTCGCTGGAGTTGACCGGCGGACTCCGCATCGGCCAGTGGACGCCGGACTTCGAATTCCGTCTTCGCTCTCGCGATCTCGTCGAGGTCGACCGGCTGTTCCAGAACTTCACGGCCGCGAGCGGCGGTCGGCCGGCGCCCCTGGGTCTCGGCGGCAGCGGCGAGGTCGACGGCCACATCGCGAAATCCTGGGGAAATCCGGTCGTGTCCGCCCAGATCGCGGCGGAGAACGCGAGCTACGATGGCGTCCTCTTCGGCAGCGTGCGGGGCACAGCCGGCATGGAGGACGGCGCCTTTCTCTTTCATCCGCTGCGCGTCTACGAGGGCAGCGCGACGCTCTCCCTCGATGGCCTGGTGCGGTATCGGCGCGACCCGGCACGACCGACGCTGGACGTCACGGTGGC
>Ga0070675_100004800_pt1 | contig 10311 bp, 10 predicted proteins | sample KBSM43metaG_FD_65343 | JGI IMG/M metagenome (GOLD analysis project Ga0070675, IMG submission 65343) | Miscanthus rhizosphere microbial communities from Kellogg Biological Station, Michigan, USA - KBS M4-3 metaG | ecosystem: Host-associated > Plants > Roots > Rhizosphere > Soil ...
GCCATGACCGGCACGAGCTGACGCTCGAGGACATCGTGGATCTCCGGCGACGCCGACGGATCGCCGAGCAGATCGAAGTCGAGCTGGTCGCCCGCGAGTGTCCGCTGGAGGGCGAGGAACGAGCGTCGGTGGAACGGGGTCAGACCCATCGCCCGGATGGCATCGCGATGGTCGCGCGTCGCGTACCCCTGGTTGTGCTCCCAGCCATAGCCGGGATAGCGAACCGCCAGCTTGGTCATCATCCGGTCGCGGACCACCTTCGCGACGATCGATGCACACGCGATCGAATAGACCTTCGCGTCGCCATCGACGACGTTCGAGTAGGGACCGACCTGCGCCTCGAACCCTACGATGCGGTTGCCATCGACGATGACGTGCTCGTGGCCGCCGACCCGCGCGATCGCCCGACGCATCGCCAGGTGGGTCGCGTGATAGATGTTCAGCTGATCGATCTCCCGGACCGAGGCCGCTCCGACGCCGACCGCGATGGCTCGCTTACGGATGAGCGGTGCGAGCCGCTCACGCTGGGCCATCGACAGGGTCTTCGAGTCGCGCACACCCGGGATGCGGTGGCAACCGGGTTTCATGATCACGGCCGCGGCGACGACGGCTCCACAGGTCGGCGCGACACCAACCTCATCGACCCCGACGACGCGGGTCAGACCCTCGTTCCAGAGACGGCGTTCGTGGCGGAGGGTCGGGACGATGACGGCCATCGGCCATCAGGGTAACGCGGGTCGGGCTCCTGCTGCCTGAGTCGACTGCAGCCGCCGCCGACTAGTTGTTGGCGCGGCGCTCGCGGAGGGTCGCGGCCTTGCCGACGCGCTTGCGCAGGAAGTACAGCTGGGCGCGACGAACTTCGCCGTGGCGCAGGACCTCGATCTTGTCGATTCGCGGGCTGTGGATCTTGAACGTCCGCTCGACACCGACGCCCGACGCGATCCGCCGGACGGTGATGGAGCGCGTGATCCCGCCGCCGCGCAGCCGCATCACGATGCCTTCGAAGACCTGGATGCGCTCGCGGTTGCCCTCGACGACCTTGGCCGACACCTTCACGGTGTCACCCGTGGCGATCTCGGGCAGGTCGGTGCGGAGCTGGTCCTGGACGATCTCGTCGAGCACGTTCACGCGGCGTTTCCTTGACTGGGTGGGCAGCGCTGGACGCTGCGGTCCGGACTTGGGGAGGGCCGCGTGGTGGGCGACCGACGGCGGAGTATAGCGCAATCCCGGGCGTCCGCGGCTACCCGTCTCCGAGCAGGTCCGGCCGGCGAGCGCGCGTCCGCTCGAGGGCGCGCTCATGGCGCCACTTCGCCACAGCGCCGTGGTCACCGGAGGTGAGGATCTCCGGAACGTCCATCCCGCGGAACGAAGGAGGCCGCGTGTATTGCGGGTATTCCAACAGACCGTCGCTGAACGACTCCTCGACCGTCGACGACTCGTCGATCGCACCGGGGAGCAGGCGCATGACCGCGTCGATCACGACGAGCGCCGGCAGCTCACCGCCGCTCACGACGTAGTCGCCGATCGACAGCTCGACGTCCACGAACGCGCGGATCCGCTCATCGACGCCCTCGTACCGCGCACAAACGAGGACCAGGTGCGTTCGCTGCGCAAGGTCCATGGCACGACCGTGGTCGAACACCGCCCCACCCGGGTCCATGAGGATCACGATCGAGTCGGGCCGGCGGACCGCTTCGATCGCGGCCACGACCGGTTCGACGCGCATCACCATCCCGGCCCCGCCGCCATATGGCGTGTCGTCGACCGAACGATGACGGCCCAGGCCGAACTCGCGCAGGTCGTGGATGCGGACCTCGGCGAGGCCGCGCTCCTGGATGCGCCCGGGGATGCTCTCCGACAGGGGTCCGGCGATCATCGACGGGAACAGGGTCAGGACGTCGACCTCGAGCGTCATGACGCATCCCCTGCAGTGGGCGCGCCTGACGCGGGCCGTGGCTTTCGCGATCGTCGGCGCGGCGCCTTCGGTCGCTCGCCCTCGGGCTGACGTCGCTTCGGTGCCTGCAGGTCGAGTGCATCCGCATCGACCACGATCTCGCCGCGTCGGGGTGCGAAGACGCGGATGAAGGCGCGGACCGCTGGCAGGTCGAACGTGCCGAACCGCTCACCGCGAACGATGTAGACCTCGTTCTCCCCGACCCGGTACACGTCCTGGACGACGCCGAGGTCGGCGCCGTCGACGTCTCGGACGACCGCCCCGACGACCTCGTGCCAGTAGACCTCGCCGCGTGCCAGTTCGCCGGCCGGATGCACCTCGGACTCGAGATACGCATCCCGGAGCGTGTCGGCAGCTTCCCGGCTCCCGACCTCCCGGAAGCGCAGCCGCCAGCCGGGTCCGTCCGCGACCGCCTCGGCCGACGCGATCGTCAACGGGTCATCGGACCCTTCGCGGTACAGGATCGAGCCGGGCCGGTAGCGCTGCTCCGGCTTGTCGGTCAGGACCTCGACGCGCACGGCGCCATGGAGGCCGTGCACGCCACGCACGAGGGCGACGACGAGGCGTTGGTCCCGTCCCGCCTCGTCGCGTGTTCCAGCGTCGGCCACGCGGGGCCGTCCGCTCAGACGATCTCGAGCTGGACCGGCTCGCCGTCGCGGGCCGCGGTCACCTTGAGGAGCGTTCGCAGCGCCTTTGCGACGCTGCCGTTGCGACCGATGACCTTGCCCATGTCGTCATCGGCGACATGGAGCTCGATGACGGTCGCGCCGTCCTCCTCGATGACATCGACCTTGACCGCGTCGGGATCATCGACCAGCGACTTCGCGACGTACTCGACCAGATCCTTGGCTGCCATCGGGTGCTCCTACTTGCCGGCGGGCAGGATGCCCGCCTGCTTGAACAGGCGGACGACGGTGTCGGACGGCTGTGCCCCCTTCGCCAGCCACTCCTTCGCCTTGTCAGCGTCGACGTTGAGCTCGATCGGCTCGGTGCGCGGGTTGTAGTGGCCGATCGTGTCGATCGCGCGGCTGTCGCGCGCACTGCGCGAATCGGCGACGACAACCCGGTATGTCGGCTGTTTCGTCGCACCGACCCGCGTCAGGCGGATACGGACTGCCATGTGCTTGGTGTCCCTCCTTGGACTATCGGCGAGGCTGGGGGCCTCGCATCTCGCGCATCACTTGACCGTGATCACCGAGTGCGTCTGATCGGTGCTGCCGCCTGTCGCGCCCGTCGCGATCAACGCGTCGAACGGGGTCAGGAACGGCTTGATCGACTCCTCGTATGCGGCCTTCTTGGCGGCCGGGGCGTCGGCCATCGAGCCTTCGATGAGGCCGCGAACCGCGGTCACGTCGACGAAGCTCACGCTGGTGTGCTTGGTGTCGACTCGCTTCAGGAGATCCTGGAACCGGGCGTCGTCGGCGAGGGACGACCCAGCGCCGGCATCGAGCACTGCCTTGACGAAGTCAGGCGAGCTACCGATCGCGACGACCTGGTCGTTCGCGACGAAGGCGATCTTCACGCTCACGTCCGGGATCCCTGACGGGGCCGCCGGCATGCTCGACCCGCTCAGGCCGCCTGCCATCCCGGCGAGTGATCGCAAGTCGCCGAGGTCGACGACCGTGATCGTCTGGCCGTTGTAGGTCTCGTCAGTGACGGTGATCCCGGAGTTCGGGCCGGCCAACTGGACGAAGCTGCGGAGCGACGTCAGGAGCTGTTTCGCCCCCGCGGCATCGGCCGGGATCGACACGATCCCGCCCTGGACGGTGTTCCCCTGCTTGTCGATGACGATGCCGGTGTCGCCCATCCAGCCGACGATCGCATCGATGCCGCCGAGCATGCCGGCAACCTGGTTGATCTGGTCGTAGATCTCCTTGAGCGCCGGGTCCTTCTCGTAGAGCTCGGCCGTCTCCTTGAGCGTCGCGCCGTAGTCGTTGCCGGCGACGAGCGCGATCGTGGACGGCGGTGCGAACCCGGCGACCGCATTCGTCCGGTTCTCATCCGGGCCGGGGTTGCCATCCTTGTGCTGGACGACGCCATCGAGCCGAAGCGCATCGCCCTCAACGCGGATGCGGGCTGCCGCCCATTCCGGGATCAGGTTGGTCACCGCGGCGGGGATCGACGGCACGGAAGCGCCGGCTCCATCGAGCGACGCTCCGAGCTTGGCGGCCGCATCGGCGATCGCCTTGAGGTCCACGAACATGAACCCGAGGCTGTCGCCGGTCACGGATGCCTGCGCCGCCGAGACTGCTTGGCCGCTCGCGAGCGGGCTGGTGCCCTTGGTATCGACCGCGGCCTTGACCGAGTCGACATCACCGACCAGGGCCACCTTGCCGTCAAGGATCGTGTAGGCCGCTTGCGTCTCCGGCATCTTCGGGGCGGCGAAGACCGTGAGCTGCGCGCCGTTGTAGGTCTGCGTCGTGCCGCTGCCGCCCTCGGCCTTGAGGGTCGAGTCCAACCACGTGCTCGCCAGGGCGGCGTCCTTGACCGATAGCAGCACGAGCGCGCGTCGATCGGGCGACGCAGCAGCCGCCCCCCTCCCGCTCCCGACCTGGATCGGCCCCATCGCGAAGCCCAGCTGGCCGCTGAACCACGGCTTCACGTCCTTCGTGTAGGTCTGCTTGTTCTGGCTCCCCTCGCCGACGATCCGGTCGAGGACCTCATCGAGCTTCGTGTCGAGGGCCGCCTGGTCAGCGAAACCCGGGAACTTCGAAAGGAAAGCGCCGACGTTCTGGCGCTGGTCGCCGGGGAGGTCGAGCCGGAGCTCACCGTAGGCGACGCTGTCGGTCGGCACATAGCCGAGCACGACCGAGGTCGCCTTCGTGCTCGTGAGCGCGAACGTGGCCATCCCGGTCACCGCGATCACGACCGCGATGAGGACCCCTGCGGCGAGCCAGCGCCCGCGGCTCGAGCGCCGCGACGCCGCCTGAGCCGGCGGACTGATGGCCGTCGTCGGCACGGGTGTCGCCGTCGTGTCGGTCTCGGGCTGCGTCGTGGTGGTGTCGTTGAAGTCGGTCATCGCGTGGTCTCCCCCGGCGTCAGTGCCGGCCCCCCGTCAGGCCGGCAAGCGCTGCGCGCCGACCGCCTCCGGATAGCTGCTTCATGAGCTTCTGCATCTCGCTGAACTGCTTCACGAGCCGGTTGACTTCCGGCAGCGTCGTGCCCGCGCCGGCCGCGATGCGGCGGCGGCGTGAGCCGGTGAGGATCGTCGGGTCGCGACGCTCGGCCGGGGTCATGGCCCGGATGATCGCCTCGGTCCGTTTGAGCTCGCCCCGGTCGACGGCGGCCTGGGCCTCGTTGGCCATGCCGCCCATCCCGGGGATCATCGACATGATCTGGCCGATCGGGCCCATCTTCTGGACTTGCTGGAGCTGGTCGAGCATGTCCTCGAGGGTGAAGCTCGCCGTGCGGAGCTTCTCCTCCATCTGCTGGGCCTGCTTGACGTCGAATGTCTCCTGCGCCCGCTCGACGAGCGTGAGGATGTCGCCCATCCCGAGGATCCGGCCGGCCAGGCGGTCCGGGTGGAAGGGCTCGAGGGCATCAGTCTTCTCGCCGGTGCCCAGGAACTTGACCGGCAGCCCGGTGACCGCCGAGATGCTGAGCGCGGCGCCGCCGCGGGCGTCGCCGTCGATCTTCGTGAGGATGAGTCCCGTGACGGGCACCGCCTCGACGAACGCCTGCGCGACCGCGACGGCTTCCTGCCCGGTCATCGCATCGACGACGAGGAGCGTCTCGATCGGCTTGACCGCGGTGTTGACCGCAGCGATCTCCTGCATGAGCTCCTGGTCGACGGTGAGCCGCCCGGCGGTGTCGAGGATCACGACGTCTCGCGTCTGGCGCTTGGCGGCCTCGACGCCCTGACGGGCGATCTCTGGAACCGGTGTCCCCTGTGGTGCGCGGTAGACCGGGATGTCCAGCTGGCGACCGAGCGTCTCGAGCTGGTCCGCAGCGGCTGGGCGGTACGGGTCGGCGGCGACGAGAAGCGGCCGTCGGCCGAGCTTCACGACGTGGCGCGCGAGCTTGGCGGTGGTCGTGGTCTTGCCGGAACCCTGGAGACCGACCATCGCCACGACCGCCGGGTTCCCGCTCAGATGGAAGACCCGATCGCCCTTGCTCAATAGCTCGACGAGCTCGTCGTGGACGATCTTCACCACTGCCTGCCCGGCCGTGAGGCTCGCCAGGATGTCCTGACCGACAGCCTTCTCGCGGACGCGGGCGACGAAGTCCTTGACGACCTTGAAGTTGACATCGGCCTCGAGCAGCGCGAGGCGCACCTCGCGCATGGCTGCATCAACGTCGGCCTCGCTGATCCGGCCGCGGCCGGTCAGGTTGCCGAGGGTCGTCCGCAGGCGCTCACTGAGGGTGTCGAACACGGTCGGATCCGGACTCCGTTCGAGTGGTGGACCGGCCAGACGGTCGCGGGTTCGCGACGACGAGCCGGGTGGTGCGCGAGTTCTGACGCACCGAGGCGGCCGAAGTGTAACGCAGGGTCCGTCGCGACGCCCCCGAGACGATGGTCCGGGGGCACGGCGCATCGTCGCGCATCGACTGATCCCTGGCCTGCGCCGGAGCACCTGCGCGGACGTATGCTGCGCCGTCGTGCGGAACCCCTTCGCCTCGCCGCTGTGGTCGAACCACGCCTTCGTCCGGGTCTGGTCGGCGGCGACCGTATCGATCTTCGGCTCGCTCATCACGCGGTTCGCGCTTCCGGTCATCGCGATCCTGACGCTGCATGCCGGACCGTTCGAAGTCGCGGTCGTCCGAAGCATCGACCTCCTATCGGCGCTGCTCGTGGGTTTCGTCGCCGGCGCCTGGGTCGACCGGTTGCGGCGGCGACCGGTGCTGATCTGGGCCGATCTCGGTCGCGCGGTGCTGCTGTTGACGATCCCCGTCTCGTTCGTGCTCGGAACGCTCGCCCTCTGGCAGATCATCGTGGTGGCCGCGCTCGCCGCGGTCCTGACGACCTTCTTCGACGCGGCCGACAACGCCTACCTGCCGACGATCGTCGAACGTGAGCGCCTGATCGAGGCGAACAGCGCGCTCGCCGCGAGCGGCTCGGTGGTCGAGTTCGTCGGCTTCGGGATCAGCGGCGCACTGGTCCAGATCCTGACGGGCCCGATCACGATCCTCATCGACGTCGCGACGTATCTCGCGTCGGCGTTCCTGCTGTTCACCGTCAAGACGCCCGAGGCACCGCCGCCGCCGGCCGCGGATCGCGAGCCTGTGGTCAGCGAGATCAGGGCGGGGATCGGACTTGTGCGCCGAGATGAGCTGCTTCGACCGTTCCTCGGTTCGCAGATGCTGATGTCGACGCTGTGGGGGATCTTCGGCGCGACCTGGTTCCTGTTCGCGCTCGAGGAGCTCGATCTCTCGCCGGCGCTCATCGGAGTCATCGCCGGCCTCGGCGGGGCGTCATCGTTCGTCGGCGCGGTCGTGGCGACCCGAGCCACGAAGCGCTGGGGCGTTGGTCCGGTGGCGATCGGCTCCATGGTGCTCGCCGCGATCGGCAACCTGTTCATCCCGCTGGCGCCAGCAGGCGCTCCGTTGCTCGCGGCGCTGTTCCTATCCGGACAGCAGCTCCTCGGTGACTCGGCGGTGACTGCATACGACGTCACCGAGACATCGGTGAAACAGGCGCGCGTGGCTGATCGAGAACTGGGCCGCGTGTCGTCGATCTTCCATGTCGGGTCGGCGGGCGCGCAATTCGCCGCGGCGATCGGGGCGGGACTCCTGGCAGAGGTGATAGGTCTCCGGGCGACCGCGTTCCTGGCACCGGTCGGCGCGCTGCTTGCGGCTGCGGTTCTGTACTGGTCGCCGGTCCGCTATCTCCGCGATCTGCCGGTCATGGACAGTCGTCGTCCCGCGCAGGTCGTCGTCGACGTCGAGCGCGATCAGCCGGTCGGTGCCTGACCCGCGGGTGACTCGTCGAAGAGGGCGTCGACGAACGCTTTCGGGTCGAACGGCAGCAGGTCGTTGATCCCCTCACCCACCCCGACGAACCGCACCGGCACCTTCAGCCCGGCCTCGATCGCGAAGACGATTCCGCCCTTGGCGGTCGAATCGAGCTTGGTCAGCACGATACCCGTCAGCCCGACCGCCTCATGGAAGGCCTTCGCCTGGGAGAGCCCGTTCTGGCCGGTCGTGGCATCGAGGACGAAGAGCGTCTCGGGCTTGGCCCCCGGCAGCCGCTTGTCGACGATACGGCGCACCTTCGTCAGCTCGTCCATCAGGTTCGCCTTCGTGTGTAGACGGCCGGCGGTGTCGGCGATGACCATGTCGGCTTGCCGGGCGATCGCCGCGTCCAGCGCGTCGTAGACGACCGCGCCAGGGTCGGCGCCCGGCGCATGCGCGACGACCGGGACGTCCGCCCGGTCGGCCCAGATCCGGAGCTGGTCGATGGCCGCAGCCCGGAACGTATCTGCCGCGGCGAGGATGATCGTCCGCCCCTCCCCGATGTAGCGAGCCGCCATCTTGCCGATCGTCGTGGTCTTGCCGGTGCCGTTGACACCGACGACGAGCACGACCGCCGGACCGCCGGCCGCCGCGGGTTGGGGCGACCAGTCGGGGTCACGGTCCACGAGCAGGGCCGCCAGCTCATCGCGGATCGCGGCCTCCGGGCCTTCGGGGTGGTGCCGGCGCCGAGCACGATCGACGAGATCGATCGCGAGCGTTGCTCCGACGTCGCCGGCGATGAGCGTCTCCTCGACCTCGTCCCAGGCCGGGCCCTCGGCCCCGCCGAGATAGCCGCGGAGCTGGGTCATGAACGTGCCGCGAGTCCGCTCGAGACCCTGGTCGAGGGTGTGGGCCGGGGCGACCGCGAGGAACGCGGTCGGGTCGAACGGGGCGTACGCGGGTGCCGCGGCGGCCGGTTCGTCGACGATGGCCGGGTCGATAGCTCGGTCGAGCGGCGGCGCTGTGATCTCTGGATCGACGACCCGCTCTGGTTCGGCCAACGGCGGCGGATCCTCGATCGGGGCCTGCGGCATCGACTCGGCAACGGGCTCCGGCTCGACCGGCACCTCTGGCTCAGCCGGCGCCTCCGGCACGGTCGGCGCCTCCGGCTCGACCGGAACGATCGGCTCTGCCTCTTTCGGCTCCTCGCGCCGACGTCGCCAGAACGCCATCAGCCCGCCGCGGTCAGCTCGCGGCGCTGCTCCGATGCCAACGCCTGGGCCTCATCGAGGCGCAGGCTGATCACCCGGGAGACCGAATCGTCGCCGACCGTCACGCCATAAAGCGCGTCGGCGGCCTCGATCGTGCCGCGGTTGTGGGTGATGACGATGAACTGCGTCGTATCGGCCAATGACCGCAGGGCATCGGCGAAGCGGCCGATGTTGGCCTCGTCGAGAGCCGCGTCGACCTCGTCGAGGACGCAGAACGGCACCGGCCGGACCTCGAGCATCGCGAACAACAGGGCGACCGCGGTCAGCGCACGCTCACCGCCCGACAGCATCGCGAGTGCCTGCGGCTTCTTGCCCGGCGGCCGCGCGACGATCTCGACGCCGGTCGCGCCGAGGTCGCTCGGGTCGGTCAGGGAAAGCCTGGCGAAGCCGCCCCCGAACAACTGCTCGAAGCGTCGCTCGAATGCCGTCTCGAGCGCCGCGAAGGTCGTGCGGAACTGCGTCGCGATCAAGAGGTGCAGTTCGGCGATCAGCTCGCGCGTCTTCGCGATCGCGGAGCGCAGGTCCTCGCCCTGCCCCTCGAGCGACTGGAGCCGAGCCTTCAGCTCGTCATATTCCTCGACCGCATACGGGTTCGCTGCTCCGAGCTCGTGATATCGACGCCGCAGCTGGGCCACGCGCCCAGGCGCCGGTGCATCGGTCGGCGGCGGCTCGGTCGCCCATCGCTCGGCGATCTCGGTCAGGGCGCCTTCGAGAGCACCCGCGTCGGGGGCGTCACCCTCGCCATCGAGCGCTTCGTCCAGGACGTCATCGGACGGAGGCGCGGCCGGACGGATCCCGAGGCTGGCAAAGCCGAGGTCGCCAAGCCCCGCAAGCTCGACGAGCACGCCGTCGCGCAGCGATTCGAGACCGAGCCGAGCCTCGAGTTCGGTGTGATCCGCGGCGCGAACTCGGTCGTCGGCGGTGCGCAGGCGTTCTCGGGCCGCTGAGGCCTCGCGTTCAGCTTCGGCCAGTCGCGACCGGTCGGCCGCATCCGCCGAGTGAAGCGCAGCGAGTGCCTCGCGCGCATCCCGTTCTCGCGTGGCGGCAACTGCGATGTCGGTCCCCAGGCGGTCACGTTCGGCGCGGAGCGCCGCCTCGCGTTCGACGAGCGTCGCGGACTCGCGGTCGGCCCGGGCGATGCGTTCCTCGGCCATGGACACAGCGGCCTCAGCCCGCGCTCGGCCGTGTTCGGCA
>Ga0070675_100004801_pt1 | contig 10310 bp, 8 predicted proteins | sample KBSM43metaG_FD_65343 | JGI IMG/M metagenome (GOLD analysis project Ga0070675, IMG submission 65343) | Miscanthus rhizosphere microbial communities from Kellogg Biological Station, Michigan, USA - KBS M4-3 metaG | ecosystem: Host-associated > Plants > Roots > Rhizosphere > Soil ...
TTCGGGTTCCAGAAGCGGGTCTGGTGTCCAAAATGGACGCCCGCTTCCAGCATTTGTCGCATTGACACGCCGGACATCAAATTTCTCCTGGTGGGTTAAGCCTCCGCGCCGCCCGGGTGGATATCCTTTGATTTCTCTTGGGACACCCATCCACCCGTTATGCAGTCCCGCTTGGAGAAGCGAATCTTTTTAAAGACCGGCTTTTCTTCGAAAAGCCTGGGCTGCAGGTTGCGCGTGTGGTTTAAGTGAGTTTCATTGCCAAAAAAGGCCGCGCTTTATACCATCCCTCCCCCGTCAAAACAATGCCTTACGCAGGTACACCCGATGGACTCCCTCGTGAGTCGCCACATCACCATTAAGTCCCCGGCCGAGCAGGAAAAAATGCGCGTGGCAGGCCGCCTGGCAGCCGAGGTTCTCGACATGATCGGGGACCACGTAAAACCCGGCGTCTCCACCGAGGAACTCGATCGGCTGTGTTTCGAGCACATCACCGAGGTCCAGAAGTCGATTCCGGCAAACGTCAATTACCGGGGTTTTCCGAAAACCATCTGTTCTTCGGTGAACCACGTGGTGTGCCACGGAATCCCCAACGAAAAGGTTCTGAAGTCAGGCGACATCCTGAACATCGATGTCACCGTGATCCGCGATGGCTTCCATGGCGACACCAGCCGCATGTATTACGTGGGGAAACCCGCCCTGCCCGCGCAGCGGCTGACGGAAACGTGCTGGGAAGCCATGTGGCGCGGCATCGAACAGGTGAAGCCCGGCGCCCATCTCGGCGACATCGGACACGCCATCCAGGTTTTCGTCGAGGATCGCAACTTCTCCGTGGTGCGCGAGTACTGTGGCCATGGCATCGGCCGCGTGTACCACGAGGATCCGCAGGTTCTTCACTATGGCGAACCCGGCACCGGCGATGAACTCAAGGCAGGCATGACTTTCACGATCGAACCCATGGTGAATGCCGGCAAGCGCCACGTGCGCTTGTTAGGTGATGGCTGGACTGTGGTGACCAAGGACCACTCGCTCTCCGCGCAGTGGGAGCACACCTGCCTGGTCACGGAGACCGGGGTCGAAGTGCTGACGCTCGGCGCTGGCAGCAAGCGCCCGGCGGCACAGTAGATGGGCTCGCTGGAAGAGGACATCGAGGCCAACGAAACCACGCTGCTGCGCAGCGCGCCCTGGTTGCGCCTTGCCCATTTGCGCGAACGCCTCGCTGAAGCTTCATACGCGCCGGAAGCGTTCCGCACGGAACTCAAGGCAGCGAACACCGAGCTCATCGAGCGCTTCCGCGCCGACGAGTCCGTGGAAGTGCTGGTGCATGCGCGCGCGGAACTCATCGACGCCATCCTGCGCGAGGTGTGGCGCTCGCAACTGCCCGCGGGCTATGAGAGCTGGACGCTGGCGGCCGTCGGCGGCTATGGACGCGGTGAGCTGCATCCTCATTCCGACGTCGACATCCTGATCCTCGTGCCGGAAACGCCCGACGACGCCGGACGCGGCGTGGTCGAACGCGTGGTCACTTTCCTGTGGGACATCAACCTCGAGGTCGGCCACAGCGTGCGCACCGTGGCGCAGTGTGCCGAAGAAAGCATCGCCGATGTCGGCGTCATGACCACGCTGGTCGAGGCTCGACTGCTCGCCGGCAACGCGGAGTTGTTAGCCGCCATGCGCGCGGCGGTGTCGGCCGACCGCGTGTGGCCTATCAAGGCGTACTTCGAAGCCAAGGTTGCCGAACAGCAGGATCGCCATCTCAAGGCCAACGACACGGCCTACAACCTCGAACCGAATGTGAAGACCGGCCCCGGCGGCTTGCGCGACATCCAGACCATCGCCTGGGTCGCCAAGCGCCACTTCGGCGCGAGCTCGCTGGACGAACTCCTGACGCATGGCTTCCTGTCGGCCTCCGAGCTGCGCAAGCTCAAGCAGGCGCAATCTTTCCTCTGGAAAGTTCGCTTCGGCCTGCACGTGCTCACCGGCCGGCGCGAGGACCGGCTGCTGTTCGATCACCAGATCCGGCTCGCGCAGAGCTTCGGTTACGAAGATGCTTCGTACACGCTGGCGGTCGAACAATTCATGCAGCGTTACTACCGCACGGTCATGGACGTCATCCTGCTCAACGAATTGTTGCTGCAGCTGTTCCGCGAAGCCATCCTGACCGAGACCGCACCACCGCGTCCGCTCTCGCCGCGATTCCAGGTCCGCAATGACTACCTGGAAGCGGTGAACGAAGAACTGTTCGCGCGCACACCGTCCACGTTGCTCGAGTTGTTCGTGGTGCTGCAGCAGAACCCGGACGTGAAAGGCGTACGCGCTTCCACTATCCGCGCAGTCAACAAGAACCTGTGGCTGATCGACGAGGAATTCCGCCAGAACCCGCGCAACCATCGCCTGTTCCTGGAAATCCTGCGTGCGCCGGCGGGCGTGACGCACGAGCTGCGGCGCATGAACACCTACGGAGTGCTGGGCCGCTATATCCCGGCGTTCGGCCGCGTCGTCGGCCGCATGCAGTACGACCTGTTCCATGCGTACACCGTGGACGCGCACACACTGTTCGTGTTGAGCAATCTGCGCCGGTTGTCGCTGCCCAAGTACGACCACGAACTGCCGCAGCTGTCGGCCATCATGCAGCAGCTGCCGAAACTCGAGATCGCCTATCTGGCAGCACTGTTCCATGACATCGCCAAGGGCCGCGGCGGCGATCACTCGCAGCTCGGCGCCGTGGACGCCGAGGCGTTCTGCCTCGAGCAGGGATTGTCGCGCTACGACGCGCGCCTGGTCGCCTGGCTGGTGCAGAACCACCTCGAGCTCTCGGTAACGGCCCAGAAGCAGGACATCTCCGATCCCGAGGTCGTCAATGCGTTCGCGCGCAAAGTCGGCGACGAGACGCACCTCGACTATCTTTATGTGCTGACCAGCGCCGACGTACGTGGCACCAACCCGAAATTGTGGAACTCCTGGAAAGCGTCGCTGTTCCAGGAATTCTATGAACGCGTGAAGCGCGCGCTGCGCCGCGGACTCGAGAGCCCGATCGACCCCGACGAGCTCATGCGCGAGACGCAGGACGGCGCACGAAAACTGCTGGCCGCCAGCGGCCGCATCACCGCGCCGGAAATCACGCGCGCCTGGGAGCGTCTGACGGCAGCGTACTTCCTGCGCCATACGCCCGAAGAAGTGGCCTGGCACACCCAATTGCTGGCAGATCGCGAACCCGGCAGCGAGGACCCGCTGGTCGCGGTGCAATCGAGCAGCGAACGCGGCACCACCGCCATCCTCGCGTTCGCACCGCACCGCTACAACGGTTTCGCCATCACGACCGCGGTGCTCGATCAGCTCGGCCTCAATATTGTTGACGCAAGGATCACGCCCACCGGGGACGGCTTCAGCCTCGACCTCTATCACGTGCTCGAGGAAGACGGCGCGCCGATTGCCGACAGCGAGCGCATAGGCGAGATCGAGCGTGCGCTGTGGCGCGCCTTGCAGCATCCCGATGAAGCCCCGGTCACCGTCACACGTCGCGTGCCACGCCAGGCCCGCATGTTCCGCACCGCCACGCAGATCGCCGTCACGATCGACGAACGCAATCGCCGCTCGGTGCTCGAACTCGTGGCCGGCGATCGTCCCGGACTGCTGTGTGATATCGGCAAGGTGCTCATGGAAGAACGTGTCGACCTGTTGGCCGCGAAAATCATGACCGTGGGCGAGCGCGCTGAAGACGTGTTCTACCTCGCCTCGCTCGCAGGCCTACCGCTCGACGAAGCCGCTGCCACCCGCCTGCAGCAGCGCCTGTCCGGCACGCTCGATCGCCGCGCCGCCGCGTGAACCAGCGCCTCGAACTACTCGCCGCCTACCCGTTCGAGCGACTCGCACGACTCAAGGCCGGCATCACACCGCCCGCTGCTTTGACGCATATCGCCATGTCCATCGGCGAACCCAAGCATGCGCCGCCGCACTTCGTCATCGAAGCACTGCGCCGCGAACTTGGAAAGCTGGACAGCTACCCCGTGACCGCGGGGTTGCCGGAAATGCGCGCCGCGTGTGCCGCCTGGCTCGAACGCCGCTTCAAAGTCCGCGTGCTCCCCGAGAGCATGGTGTTGCCGGTCAACGGCACGCGCGAAGCGCTGTTCTCGTTCGTACAAGCGGTGGTCAGCACGGGCGGAACCCAGTCGAAGCCCGTGGTCGCGATGCCGAATCCGTTCTACCAGATCTACGAAGGCGCCGCCTTGTTAGCCGGCGCCGAACCCGTATTTCTGAATACCACCGGCGGCAATCGCTTTCAGCCGGACCTCGACGCCGTGTCGGCCGAGGTCTGGAAGCGTTGCGAGATCCTGTTTCTCTGCAGTCCTGGCAACCCCACCGGAGCAGTGCTGTCGCTCGAGTTTCTTCGCCATGCACTCAAACTCGCAGAAAAGTACGACTTCGTGGTCGCATCCGACGAGTGCTACGCAGACCTGTATCGCGACGAGAGCACTCCGCCTCCTTCCCTGCTGCAGGCAGCGGTGGCCGACGGCAATACTTCATTCGAGCGCTGCATGGTGTTTCACTCGTTGTCCAAGCGCTCGAGCGTTCCCGGGTTGCGTTCCGGCTTCGTAGCCGGCGACGCCAGGCTGATAAAGCCCTATTTGCTATATCGCACTTATCACGGCTGCGCGATGCCAGTGCCCACGCAGCTTGCCAGCATCGCTGCCTGGAATGACGACGCACACGCGGCCGCCAACCGCATGCTGTATCGCGAGAAATACGCGCGCGTGCTGCCCATTCTCCAGCCGGTGCTCGACGTGGTGGAGCCGGATGGCGCGTTCTACCTGTGGCCCGACATTCACGGCGACGACGAAGCTTTCACGCGTGACTTGTACGCCACGCAGAATCTCACCATTCTTCCCGGCAGCTACCTCGCGCGGAACACACGCGCGGGCAACCCCGGCCGTCAGCGCGTTCGCATCTCGCTGGTCGCACCGGTGGAAGAATGTGTGACCGCCGCGCACCGCATCCGGACTTTCCTGGCCAAATAATTTTTGGAGATTCTCAAGTGACCGATCTGACTACTCTCGCCGCCACCATCGACGAGGCGTTCGAGCGACGCGCGGATATCAACGCGAAGAATTCGCCACCGGCGCTCCGGCACGCCATCGAAGAGTGCATCGAGCTGCTGGATTCGGGTCAGGCGCGCGTCGCCGAGAAAAAGAGCGGTCAGTGGACCGTCAATCAGTGGCTCAAGAAAGCGGTGCTGCTGTATTTCCGCACGCATGACAACGCGGTGATCGACGCGGGCTATACGCGCTTCTTCGACAAAGTGCCGCTGAAATATGCCGCGCGCTCGCAAGCCGATGAAGGCGAGTCGTTGCGCGCCAGTGGCGCGCGTGTCGTGCCCCCCGCCGTCGCGCGTCGCGGTTCCTACATCGCTCCCAACACGGTGCTCATGCCGAGCTACGTGAACATCGGCGCCTACGTCGACAGCGGCACCATGGTGGACACCTGGTCCACCGTCGGTTCCTGCGCGCAGATCGGCAAGAACGTTCACCTCTCGGGAGGCGTCGGGATCGGCGGCGTGCTCGAACCCTTGCAGGCCTCGCCCACCATCATCGAAGACAACTGCTTCATTGGTGCGCGTTCGGAAGTGGTCGAAGGCGTCATCGTCGAGGAAGGCTCGGTGATCTCGATGGGCGTGTTCATTGGCCAAAGCACCAAGATCTATGACCGCGCCACAGGCCAGGTCCTGCAGGGCCGGGTGCCGGCGGGATCAGTCGTGGTGTCGGGCAACCTGCCCTCGTCCGATGGCAAATACTCCCTGTACTGCGCGGTGATCGTGAAGCGCGTCGACGCGCAGACGCGCGCCAAGACCTCAATCAACGAGCTGCTGCGAGCTGACTGAATACGCGATGGCCGACATGCACCCGCGCGCCGCCGAGCTCATTGCGAAACTCGAGCTCGAACCGCATCCCGAGGGCGGGTTCTATCGGGAGATTTTCCGGTCTGCGCGCCTGGTCGCGCCGCTCGACGGGCGCGGCCCCCGCGCCGCGCTCACGACTATCTACTTCCTGCTTCCGGGTGGGGCCGTGAGTCGCTGGCATCGCGTCACCTCTGACGAGATCTGGCATCTATACGAAGGCGGACCGCTGGAAGTGCTCGAGTTCGATGCCGCCGTCGCTGCGCTCACGCGACATCGGCTGGTCGCCGCCTCGGAGACGCCCGTGTGCACTGTCGCCGCCGATTGCTGGCAGGCCGCTCGTGCGCTCGCGGATTACGCGCTGGTCGGCTGCACCGTCGGCCCCGGCTTCGATTTCGCAGACTTCACGCTGCTCGCTGATGATCCGGCATCCGCGGAACGCCTCCGGTCGCAGTGGCCGGAACTCGCATCACTCATCTGACACGCACGGGTGCATCGCACGTCACGCCTCGGCTCTCACCGCCTCAATGACGCGCGCCAGTTTCGTGACACCCGCGCGAATGGCAGCTGGCGACACGGAACCGAAGCCGAGCAGCAGCGCATTGGCGCGTTTGCCGGCACCGAAATAGTAGGCTGAAAGCGGCATTGTCTCGATGCCGTGTCGTGCGGCTTCCTCGTGAATCCGCTCGGCGCTGACGCCATCCACGTCGACGACTGCGTGGATGCCGGCATGCACCGGACGCACGCGTAGAGGCGCGCCCGAACGGTCGATGGCACGTCTCAATGCATCGAGACGTTCCGCGTATGCGGATTGCATCCGGCGCACGTGGCGGGCGTAGTGACCACGGCTAATGAACATCGCGAGCACCAGTTGCTCGAGCACGGGCGGATGGAGATCGGTTGCCAGCCGGGCCGTGATGAAGCCCGCCTGCAGATCACGTGGCACGATCAGGAATCCGAGTCGCAGCGCGGGAAACAAAGTCTTGCTGAACGTCCCTACATAGATGACACGACCGTCCGGATCGAGCGCATGCAGGCAAGGCAGCGGCTGGCTCTGATAACGAGTGTCACAGTCATAGTCATCTTCCACGATCCACGCATGCGATCGTCTCGCCCATCTCAGCAGTTCATGCCGGCGCGCAAGGCTCATCGCCACGCCGAGCGGAAACTGGCACGAAGGAGTCACGTAGGCGATGCGAGCATCGCCCGCGCAATTGGCATCGACGATCATCCCTTCTTCATCGATCGGCATCGACACCACGGTGGCGCTGGCCGCAGCCAGGGCGCCGCGTGCACCCGTGTACCCGGGATCTTCCATCCAGGCTTCGTCACCGGGATCGAGCAACATGCGTGCGATCAGGTCGAGGCCGCGTTGCGCTCCCGTGACGACCTGGATCTGATCGGCGTCGCAACGCGTGCCGCGCGACTGCACTTGTTCGGCAATGGCCACGCGAAGCTGACGCAAACCCGCGAGTTGCGAGTAGTCGAGATGTGAAGGCTTCAGCGCACGAAGGCATTCGCGCGTGAGTTGCGCCCAGAGACGCTGCGGAAACAGATCCAGCGCCGGAGTGCCGAGGCGAAATGCGCTGGCGACCGAGGACGGAGGCCGGCGGTCTGGCGGGCGCATTCGTGCCAAAGCGGCCCCGCGCCTCGAAAAGATCGGACGTGAGACCGGAAATTCCGGAGGAGTGGCCGCCGGTAGCGGAATTACCCGCGGCAAGCGCGCTGGCAGAATCGGGGCGACGAACATCCCGGAGCCGCGCCGCGCCACGACGTAGCCTTCGGCGCGCAACTGCTCCAGCGCCAGCAACACTGTCGTGCGCGACACACCAAGGTCGGCCGCCAGTGCACGAGTGGATGGAAGGCGCCGATCGCCCCGGACGAGGCCATCGAGAATCGACTGGCGAATGCTGCGATAGATCTGATCCTGCAAGGTCCGGCCGCCGGGCGCTTCGATAAAGATCGACAGGCTCGCTGTTCTCGGCATCCTTGCTCCCGCCCGCGCGCCCTCTCCCGGTGTCCCGGGAGAGGGCCGTCGCCGTGGTCTACCTACTGGCGGGCGAGACTATCAGAAGAGCATCGACAGATTGACCGCGTTCGCCATTGCTTCGTAACCGGCGTCGTTGAGATGGGTTCCATCGACATCGTAGAGAGGCAGCAGCCGCGTGGGATTCGCCGGATCGCGCACCGCGGCATCGAAATCGACGACGCCGTCGAATGCACCGGAAGTACGTATCCATCGATTCACCGCCTGGCGCTTGGCTTCGTTCTCCGGCGTGAAGGCGCCGGGCACGGTGCTCGAACCGTTGGGCGCAATGGTGGCGCCGAAGATCTTCATCCCACGTGCCCGTGCACGCAGCGTGAGCTGGTGCAACCCGACGATGATGTCACTGGCGCTGACGGCTTCCGCGGCGAAATCGGGTTTGCCGAAATAGGGCAAGATCGAAGGAATCGTGATGTCGTTGAGTCCCAGGTGCACGATGACACCGGTCGCACCGGCAACGCTGAGAACGTCGCGCTCGAATCGCGCGGCGCCACTCGGTCCGCAGAAATCCCACAGCAGCCGTCCGCAGCCAATTCCTTGATTGATCACCGCAAGACGCGGCCGCGACGGATTGGGGTTGAGCCGCGCGGACAGTAAGTCCGGCCAGGTCCGGTTCGCGTTGCGCGACGACCCCTCGCCCTGCGTGAGGGAATCTCCGAATGCCACCAGCGTGGGGATCGGCTCCGACGGCAGCACTTCCACGGCTGACAGGTAGAAAGTCGAGAAGATCACTGCCGCACCCGGCAAATCGGTGGCCCCGGTAAAATTGCCCGCGACGGCGATGTAGGAGTCCAGCATCGTCTTCTCGTGGTAGGTAGCGGGTTCGGTCTCTGTCGGTAGATAGACACTCACGGCGAGGTCGCCCCTGGCCGGCACGTCGAGATCCACCGCATCACTCACCGCGACGGCGCCTGCAGGAATCACGATCGAAGTCTGTCCACTGAAGGTGAGCCTGCGGTTGGTGCCGGGATAAATCGAGGCACCAGTGCGGCGCAGCGCCACGCTGGCGGCACCCACGCTCAATCGCAGGAAGCCATATGCATTCGAAATGCGCACGCGTACTTTTCTGCCACCCACGCTGGTGTGCACGATATGACGGATGGTCTCGTTATTGAACGAGCGGCTCTTGTCGCCACCGAAGATTCCGTCGATGGTCATCGGGCCCGGTTGTTGCTGGGCCGCGCTCCACGTGGTTGCCCAGCGATTTCCCGAAATCGAACTCGATGCGTCGAGCGTCGTTGTCAATCCACTCTGCGCGGCGCACAGCGGCGCCACGCACAGCGCCACCAGTGTTCCGAGCCATTGCCGAAATCCCTTCGATCGATTCATGTCCCTCTCCTCGTGACAACTGCGGCGCAGTCGATGTCACAAGAGAGTCCGCGAAGCATGCGCGGGCGGGTAGGACCACTTTGGCGCAATCGAATGCGACCAGTCAGCGGTGTACCCGCAAGCGGGACGCGCCGACGCCTGCCTGACGCCGCCGTCCCCAACGCGGGATTACCTAACTAGTATCCGACGGATCAGTTCTTGACGGAAAATGTCGCCGGCAGGACGCCGGTCGCGGTGGGATCGAACTGCCCGCCGATGAAACCCACGTGGCGCGCGATGTTGCGCGCGTGATCGCCGATGCGTTCCAGCGAACGCATGATGAACGCCGCTTCGATCGCCGCCTGCGTCTGGCGCACGTCTTCCATGGCGCGCGTGAGAATGCGCCGCAACGCCGCCGCATATTCGGAATCCATTTCCTGATCCTGGTGGATCACCGCCGCAGCCGCGGCCGGATCCAGCAGGTCGAAAGCCTCGAGCGACGCGCGGATCATGAGCACCGCGAGTCGGCCTAACTGCCGCGCTTCGCGCGCGGTGGCTGCGCCCGGACGAAATCCATTCGATTCGGAATCAGAGAGCACTGCCAGCGCGAGTTTCTTCGCTTCGTCCGCGGCGCGTTCGAGTTCGGTGACGACCTTGTCGATGGCAAAGACTGCGCGCAGATCCTGCGCTACGGGCTGGCGTCTCGCGATCACCTGCAGCGCAGCTTCTTCGATCTCGGAGTCGTACTGGTTGATCTTTCGCTCGCGTTCCAGCACCAGCTTGGCCATGGAACGGTCCCAGCCTGAGTAGGCATTGACCGCAAGCTGCACCTGATCGATGACCAGCGCGCCCATCGCCACCGCCTGCACGTGCAGCGACGAGAGGTCGCCGTCGAACGCGCGTGCGGTGTGGCCTTCGAGACTCAGCGACATGGCGTCGATGTTATCCGAATCGGCCCGTGATGTAGTCTTCGGTCAGTTTGTGGCGCGGATTCGTGAAGATGCGATCCGTCTCGCCCACTTCGATGAGATCGCCCAGGTGAAAGTACGCGGTACGCTGCGAAACCCGCGC
>Ga0070675_100004802_pt1 | contig 10310 bp, 19 predicted proteins | sample KBSM43metaG_FD_65343 | JGI IMG/M metagenome (GOLD analysis project Ga0070675, IMG submission 65343) | Miscanthus rhizosphere microbial communities from Kellogg Biological Station, Michigan, USA - KBS M4-3 metaG | ecosystem: Host-associated > Plants > Roots > Rhizosphere > Soil ...
TGACCTGCCCCCTCTAATCCGATCCGCCGCATAGAATGAGGCCCTCCGTTCAGCGGAGGCTCACATGAAACGGAGCACATTCACCGACGAGCAGATTCTTGCGATCGTGAAGGAAGGCGAAGCCGGGCGGAAGGTCGGAGATCTGTGTCGCACGCACGGCATCAGCGAGCAGACGTACTACCGCTGGAAAGCGAAGTACGGCGGCATGGAGCTCAGTGAAATGCAGCGGCTCAAGCAGCTCGAAGACGAGAATCGCCGGTTGAAGCAGATCGTCGCCGAGCAAACACTGGACATCCAGGCGCTGAAGGCGGTGGTCGCAAAAAAATGGTGAGCCCTACCGCTCGGCGCGAGGCAGTGGGGTGGTTGCAGACGCGCGGCACCAGCGTACGGCGGGCGTGTCGGGTGATCGGGCTGAGTCGCGCGACATGGCGCTACCAGCGCCGACCCGATCCACGCAACGTCGTGCTGCTCGATCGCCTCCAGGCGCACGCTACCGCGCGGCCTCGCTTCGGCTATCGACGCCTGCACATCCTCGTCGCGCGCGAAGGCCTGCGCGTGAATCACAAACGGCTCTATCGGTTGTATCGGACGGCGGGGCTCCAGGTACGGCGCCGACGCAGGAAGCGACTGCCGCGCGGCGAGCGTGTGCCGTTGCCGGTCCCGACACAACGCGGTCAACGCTGGTCGATGGACTTCACGCTCGATATGCTCGCCGACGGGCGCGCCTTTCGCACGCTCAATATCGTGGACGACTTCACGCGCGAATGTGTCGCCATCGAGGTGGACCGCTCGCTGCCTGGTCTCCGCGTGACGCGCGTGCTCGCGCGCCTGCACGCCGCGGTTGGTCTGCCGCAGACGATCGTTGTGGACAACGGACCCGAATTTGCCGGGCGCGCGCTGGATACGTGGACGTACGCACACGGCGTCACGCTTCGCTTCATCCGTCCAGGCAAGCCGATTGAGAATGCGTATGTCGAAAGCTTCAATGGCAAATTCCGCGACGAATGCTTGAACGAACACTGGTTTGTCAGCCTGGCCGATGCGAAGACCGCGATCGAAGCGTGGCGTGTCGACTACAACACCGTCCGGCCGCACAGCTCGCTCGGCGGGCGTACGCCGGGCCAGTTTGCCACGGTCACGGAGGGGGCTCGCCGGCTGCTGCCGGCTCGCCTGCAAGAAGAACCTAAACCCGAGGACCTCGCACTATCAACGGATCGGATGTAGGGGGCAGGTCAGCCGAGTCCCTTCTTTGGCCGCTCTTCGTTGTACTCACGCCGCCACGCCTCGATCACAACTTGGGCATGGGCCAGGCTCGTGAACCAATGCTCGTTAAGACATTCATCGCGAAAGCGGCCATTGAACGATTCAATATAGGCGTTCTGATTCGGCTTACCGGGTTCGATCAGCCGCAGCGTCACTCGACGTTCGTGTGCCCATGTCACCCCCACTCGTTTCCCACCGGGCGGGCGGGGTTTCGCGTGCCTGTCGAGCACCATTCGCTGAGCGATGCTGTGAATGCTAGACTCCCGCTCCATGCGCCCGGAACGTGTTCGCACTTGGCGTGAATGGCTCTTTGAAACTTTTGGAAGGGGCGGCTACTTTTCGCTTCGCCCGTTGCCAATGAATGAGGCGGAGCAGGAGCAGGCCGCCGAGAAGAACGTCCCTCCAAAGGACATCACGCGGCTGAACCTCGACGCGACAGATCAGGAATCTAAACGGTAATTCGTCAACGCGCGTATTGACAGAATCTCGCTCGGCTTCTATTCATGGGCGATCATATTTGCAATTCGGATCTACGTACTTGGCTACGATGACCCGATCCGAGTGGTTCGTCTGCGAATGGGCCGCCGGACTCGTCAGCCTCCTGGTTGCGATCATCACGGAGCGCGTCACATTCGGCTGACGGACCTTTGAACAATGGTGCGATGGTGGATCGAGTTCCATGACTCCGTTCTCCGGGCAATCGTCGCGGACGACGACAGATTGATCTTCGAGCTTGATGCCTACATCCATCGTTGGGAACAGCGGGATGGTGCGTGGGCCGGAACAGGCTGGATGCAGCGGGTGACGATGACGGTGAGGAACCCGACGATGCCGGTTGCTCGGGTCGAACCCTCTGTGGGCGTCTCGGCTGGACGCATTTGGGTTAACGACGCCGTTCACGCCAATCTGATTCCGTTGCCCTTTGAAGGCGTTGGTGCTGTGCGCGTCATCGTGCAGCTTGTCGATGGGGAGGTCGTTAAGATCGCTGGTGATCGGGTGACACTCGCTGCGACAGGCGATGCGCGGTTCGTTGAGGATGTGCCTGCGGATTTGCGTCCGCCAGATCTCCAACCGTAGACCCAGCCGAATCACTTGGCGAGATCAAAGTTGACCGTCACGTCCCTCGACACTACTGCGACAGTTGTCTGCGACACATAGCCGTCCGCAGACGCCCGCATGATCATTACACCCGCGACCAACCCGTCCAGACGATAGGTTCCGTCTGAGTCTGTCCTGATCCCGCGACCTACGTTGACGCCGCGAAAACCCTCTACTTCCGCGCCACCGATTGGTATTTGGGTTACGGCGTCTCGCACAACTCCGGTCAGCGTGTATGGAGGAGACGGTATTGGCGTCGGAGTCGGCGTTGGCGTTGGTGCCGGTGTAGGACTCGGTACGGGTGCGGGACTTGGCGTCGGAGAAGGCAATGGTGCCGGCGCTGGGATGGGTGTAGGCGCAGGCGACGGCGATGGCGCCGCAGGAGAAGAACCGCATGCGGCGCAAAGACCACATGCGATCAACACGGCTACGATGTGTCGCATCCACGGGACGCTTCGCAAGCATGTTGCCACAGTCAACGCAACCGCACGCATGTGTGAAATGGGCCTGCATCGAACACAGTGTGGCTGAAACGCCACTGGCCACTGTCGCAGCCAATCAACAGCATTCAGGACCTGACGTGCGACAGTCCAGAAGGTCAACGTCCCAACGTCCTAAGCATTCTGATTTCCTACTGAATCCAGATCCACGTTGATGCTTCGCAGGTAGATCGTCGTTGTGTTGATGTTGGAGTGCCCGAGGAGCTTTGAGACCGTGTAGAGGTCCATTCCTCCACATAAATGTCAATGCGGCCTAAAGTCTTTGTACCCAATTACCTCAATATGAATTGCCGTTGGAGCCGGCCACGACAATCGCATCAAACACCTCTCCTTCGTGGTGCCAGCGAAGACGTGGATCTTTCTTCGACTGATTGCCGCCCACGATTGGGCCCAGGAGGCGAATGATCCTTCCATCGACCGATCGCGTTTCTGTGATGGTGAACACGAGCTTGCCTAGAGACGGGCGGGTCCACCACGGCCAACGCGAGGACAACGAGCGGTACTCCTTCGCCGTTGTAATCGATCCCACAACCGGCGTGTGCCGTGAAATCACGACGAGGTTTTTGACGACGACATCTTCGAAGACCTCAAAGCGCACGACGTCGCCGGGTTGTGACGTCTCCGACGAAATGAACTGCAGGAGCTTCACCCTTACTGGCATCCCCTCAGGCACCGTCGTTGCCGACTGTCCCGCCCCGGTGATCGTGACGGCCACGGTCGCAACGAGCGCAAGAAGGATATGAAGCATCATCCCGCTCGCGTGCGCCGGCCGTTGCGGGCAGCTGTCGTCGGCGCTTACGGTTCCGTGTTGATTCATCGATCCTTACGCCACCCTGGCCGACGCAAAGCGGTTGCCGGAAGACTTTGACTGGGACTGTTCGTGAAAGTGCGGCGAACGCCTGCAGAGCATCGAAGCAACGAGCGCCGATCCCGATATCTCGTGATGCTCGGCCACCAGGCGAACCTTGAAAGAAGTGCCGCGGGACGAAACCCCGCCTCAAGAAGAAACTGGCATTCCTTTATGGGGGCTATTCGCTGGACTTATGGAACGCGTCGAGTTCCTCATGGTGGCGACTGATCGCGACGTGGTGGTGCTGCAGTGCGTCGAGGTGCGCTCTCAACTTCTCCCCATAATTGCGAAAATCGGACTTGTCGAGCGGCGGTTGGTGCTCAATGGTCTTCCGATATTCGTTTACAAGCTTCCGATGCTCCTCGATCAAATGGTCGTGATCCGCTCTTATTTTGGCGAGCTGGTCGCTGAGGCGCTCGTCCATCAGTCGAACTGTAATCGCCGGATCGAACCGACGCGAGCCTTACCCCATGATTCACCGACCGATGATCGGAGGTTGCTCGTGTTTGCTGAGCCTGAGTCGGCGGCGTCGTTCCGCAGCGTCACGGCGAATTCTGTCAATGATCGCGCTTGCATCCGCACAAACCGCGGCCGCGTGGCAATCAAAGCCTAGTCCACCGCCCAGGGAGACCGCCGCGCGATGCGCTAATGACGAACGTGACCGACGCGATAAACACCTGTAATCGGGCGAGGGTGCGCTGCGGCAGACACCTCCTCACTCTCCTCGCAGTTCGGTTCTGAGCTGGAAGGGAAGCCTCACGTCATCGCTGTACGACAGGACAAGGAGGTCATAAACGTCTGGCTCGACTTTCGCGAAGACATGCGCATCGACCTGGTGCCACTCAGATGTCGCGAAGCGGCCGGACCGCTGGACGACCACAACCTCACCGATGAGATTCACATCGAATCCTTGCGCCCTTTTATCCCAATGGAGAAATCCGTGAAGCCACCCTTCGGAAGGGATCGAAACAACGAAGCGCTTGCACGCTCGCGCACCCCACTGCCAGTAGATGTCCGGCACACACAATTCGCCGATTTCCACCGCCGCGTTGATAGTTGCATTTGGACCAAGCGGCGCGCCGACGCCGGGTTGCCACCCGGTAAAGAGCCAGGGAGTCCAATTGCCGGCATCGCGATTGGGAAGTGGCGGACTGGGAATGATGGCGGGCGTACCAGCAACAGGGTTGGTCGGTGTCAGTGGAAGACTGCTGTTGCTGCATCCGTTTGCGAACACGACAAGAGGAAACCACCAACATAGCTGGCGCATGACCGGCTCCCTTTAGATGAAACGAGAAACCGGCGCCAGGCGAACATCGGCGGGGTTCGACGACGTGAACGTTTGACCGTCGGGTGAAGGGCGCGGTGGCGTTGTGCATTTGAGAGGGCGGCCGTGGCTCTGCCCACTCCGTTCGTAGTCGATTTGCCGCATAATGGCGCGGCTTCCTGATGCCAGATCGAACGCCCTGCAAATACTGCGGGAAGATCGGATTCGTCCGCCGCGAGAACGTGATCAAAGCGGGACGCGCGACTATTTCCTTCTACTGTGGATCGTGCAATCGATCGTGGGAAGAAACAGAAGAAGGCGCCGCGCGTAGTGGTCCACAACGACCGCGCGACGATAACCGCGAACGATAATTACGCCGCGCTGCTCGCTTTCACGGGCCACCGGTGATCGCACCGCGTGCAATGCCACAACAACGTGGTGCTTGCGCCCTTGATGGTCGTCTCTTGCTTGACAGTTGTGACCAACCCGCAGCGCGGACATGCCGGCGGCGGACCCGGTTTGATTGAGTTGTCCGGCATCGGAGGGCGCAGATCCTATCACCGACATGGTGCGGATGGGCTCTCGTTCGCTCAGCCACGATGGGCTTGGGACTGCACTTTGCAGTCATTCCGACCGTGGCCGAGCCGAGGGACAAGGCGCGGCATCTCGAAAGGGACCGCGACCGAGCCGCTTCACCGCCAAATCTGATCCGCGAGATGTCGCGATTTGACGACTCGTCCGATCCACCGAACCTGCAGCGACTTTCCACACGGCAAGCCATCGAAGAACGAGGGATCGATGAGATTCACGAACGTTTCGTCGATGCGGGTGTCGTCGCGCGCATGTCACGATGACGAACGCAAGCCACCAAGACCCTCGTCTGTGTGACTCGCCGTACGCGTTTACCTCAAGGTAATCGCAGTGCGGAATGTGCGTTGCGATGCAGTCGCCAACGGCCAGTAGCTGACGAATAGATCGACTCTCCGCGATACATTCCCGCTCGCCCGTGCCGTGGTTGAATGCGGCACATTGGTGCCGTCGGTGACGCTCGCGATGCCACGCGACGCTGTCACGGAAGATAGCGAAGCAAAGCGAAGTCCGATGTCCCGTTCACATCGGAGGATCCCGACGCGACTATTTTTCCATCCGATTGGATGGCGACGCCGTAACCGACGTCGAACCCGCCGATATTGGTCACGACCTTGCCCGTCGAATTGAAGGTACTATCCGACGTCCCGTCGGTGTTGTATCGGGCGAGCGCGAAGTCTACCCCTCCAGGGTTGCCATCGTCGAACAACCCCACCGCCACGATCTTCCCATCCGATTGAATGACGACGGCGTTGGCCATGGCGCTGCCGGCGTCGAAGACCGTGAGAACCTTGCCCGTCGCGTTGAACGTGCCGTCCAAAACTCCGGTCGCCGTGTATCGGGCCACAGCAAAGTTCGAGTGTCCACTCGCATTGGATCGCCCTGCCGCCACGATCTTCCCGTCCGACTGGATAGCGAGCGCTTGAAGCGTGTCGTAGCTTCCGAATCCGCTGAAGTCCGTGAGGACCTTGCCCGTGGTGTTGAACGTCAGATCAAGCGTTCCGTCCGGGTTGTACCGAACGACGGAAAAGTCGAACGGAATACCGCTCGCATCGGACCACCCTCCGACGACGATCTTGCCATCCGCCTGAATGACCGCGGCGGCGACGAAGTCTGCGCTCCCGACACTGATGTCGGTCAAAACGCGGCCGGTCCCGTTCAACGTGGTATCCAACGTTCCGTCCACGTTATAGCGGACCACGGCGAAATCGGTGGTACCGCCTGCATTGGAGAAGCCAGCGACAACGATCTTGTCATTCCAATCGATGGCCACAGCGGTCCCCCTATCGTCCGCACCGAAGTTCGTCAGGACATTCCCCGTGGCGTTGAAGGTGTTGTCCGGCGTGCCGTCGGCGGTGTAGCGCGCCACAGCGAAATCAACACCAACGTTCGACTTGGAGTATCCGGCGACGACAATCCTTCCAAGCGAATCGATAGCCACCGCCAATGCTTCGTCAGCGCTCCCTGTTCCGCTGAAGTCGGTGAGCACCCGGCCGTTGTCTCCAAACTGCCGGTCGATGCGACCTGTGGGCTCATATCGGACCAGGGCGAAATCAGGACTTGGCCCAGCAGCTGGAGTCGAGGACCCCACAGCGACGATTTTTCCATCTGGCTGAACGGCGACGGCGTGGGCAGCTTCGAGTGTTCCGTCGCCTACATCAGTGATGATGATTCGACCCCGAGACTTGAACGATGGATCCAGCCGGCCGCCTTTGTCGGCGGCCCATGTCAACCGGAACGGGAACAACAGCATGCAGGCGGCGAGGAGGAGCGCGATTTTCATGTACGTGTTCCTGATTGAAGGTGGTGGGTTTAGGGGCGGAAAGATTCCGGATCGCATAGCGGCGAGCGCGGACGGCACGCCGAAGACCGCGCCCGGAAAGCAACGGCTACGCCAGAGACGACGATCGGTCGTTACGAGAGACTTGCTGCGTTCTCTGAGGCGTCGCTGACAGCCGGTTGTGGAATATCAACCTTTCGCAATCATCGCAGTGCTCGATGCACTGTCGGCAATCGTCTTATCGTGCATGTACCTGTCCATCCGACACCAACGGCAACAATTCATCGAGCGATCGAATGACCTCGCACGCGACCGTGGGCGCGGCCCAATCCGGACATTCACGCCAGAACGCCCGCAGGCCGACGGCGACCGCGCCAGCGACATCATCGTCCGGGTTGTCTCCGATGAACCATGTCTGCGAGACCTCGACCCCAAGTCTCGCGACGGCGCGATGAAAGATTTCGGGGTTCGGTTTCCGGACACCCTCGCGCTCGGAAATCAGGACCGCATCCACCAGCGCCGATATTCCCAACTGTTGGATTTTCGCTTGCTGGACCACAGCCGCGCCGTTGGTGACGATGCCGAGTTTGACGCCAGCGTTGCGAAGATGACGCAACGTGTCGATCACTTCTGGAAATGGGCGTGTGTGCAGCGCGAATCGGGTCCAGAAGTCGGCATGGAGGCGAGCCACCTCAGACTCAGGGAGGCCGAACTCGACGCCGATGGTTTCGTAGAGGACTCGTTTGTTTACCCTGCCCAGGTCGTCAAGTCGGACTATTCGATCAACATAACGCTCACGCGGAATGTGTCCGAGTACATCGCCCAGCTGTTCATGCTGAAGATGTGCAAGAGCATGGACGGCGCTGGTGCGATCCCACAACGTCCCGTCCAGATCGAAAAGGATTGCCCTCGGGGTCACGCCTGCTGTTTTTAGGTTCTCACGTAGGGAGTTGTGTTGCAAGGCAACGCGCGTAGATTCGCACGCGCGATGCACGATATCGTTGGTCCCGATGACCACCTACGATGTCGGTCCGCTCGACGTCACGAAAGACGCGCGTGCTTGTGCGCAAATGCTCGTGACAACCGAGCCCTGGATCACGCTTCAGCTGACATTCGATCGCGCCGTTGCTCGGCTCAAGGATGCGCGTTATGAAATTTACGCTGCCCGGGACGATGCGGGCGTTGCGGCGTTTGTCGTGCTCGATATGCACGGACTGCTGAGTGGCTACATCCAGACCGTGTGCGTGCGGTCAGATCGTCGAGGCCAGGGCCTCGGTACTGCTTTGATCCGGTGGGCCGAAGATCGGATTTTCCGTGACAGTCCGAACGTGTTCATCTGTGTCTCGTCGTTCAATCCGAGAGCACGGCAACTCTATGAGCGGCTTGGATTCGAACAAATCGGGGTGCTACGCGCGTTCGGCGTCGCGGAACATGACGAGCTGCTGCTTCGCAAGACGCGAAGTTCGTGGGCCGAGTTCAACAACCGAACGACATCGCGACGCGAGTCTCAATGGACAGCTGACGATCATTGAGACGCGCGTCGATCCGGGCTTATCGCGTCAGCGACAACTCAATTGGCGGTTCCGAAAGCGGCCCTGAGCGTCCGAGTCGCGTGATAAGGAAAGGCACGAGCAAGACACCCACAACTCCATATCCGCCGAGCACCCGGGCAAGCGTCCAAAACAGGCGATCTCCACCGCTCATCGTCGACACATCAGCCATCCAGTGCGGGGCCACCAGGGCGACCGACGTGATGTAGAGGATCACCAGCGACGTGCGATGCAACTTCCACATCTTCCAGCTCGTGAGCGAGAGTCCCAGCAGCACCGGCACGGCGAACCGTGTTCCCCACCAGCCGACGGTTGAACCCGTTCCGACTACGAACGCTGCAAACAGCAGGCACACGGCACAGGAATTCTCGTGAAGGCATCTGTTGATGCCGATGCCGATGGTTTGAGACCAGAACCACATACGCGATCTGCCGTCTCGAAACTGCTCCTCGAGATCGCCAATGAGAGCGCCGTTCTGACCCGCCACACGCTTCAGCAGCGCAATGGCAAGCTTGGGAGGTCTCGGAGTCATGCGGCCCCTCCTTTCAGTTGCGGGATGCCGCTCCAGAGCGCGGTGAAGGCGCGTTGAGTGTCCTTCACCGCCTTGAGCCCCTTGCCTGTGATCTTGAAGAATCGCTTTGCTCGCCCGCCGCGTTCGGGCGTGGGATCGCCGTACGTCGAGGTGACGAGGCCGTTCTGCTCGAGGCGATCCAGGCAGGTGTAAATGGCTCCGAGGAGAACGGTCCTCTTCGCCGTCTGCTCGATTTCCCGCGCAATCGGCACCCCATAGGAGTCGTCTCCGATCCGCAGGATCGCAAGCAGGATCATCAATTCGAAATCGGTGAGGTGCTGACGCGGCATTTATTCACAAATTGTGAATCCGCGCCGCGCTGAAGTCAAGGGGGTTGTTCTCGCGGTGCTGCGAACCGTCGAGTCGGGTTCAGCGATTGGCGGGTTGCGTCATCCTCGCCATCGCCTGTTTGAAGTTGTTCAACCCGACCTCGATCGGGATGAGAGGCTCGGCTCGCGGCGTCGACGTGATGAGGAATCGCATTGGACCTCCAACGAGACGGTAGTGATGAGGATCTACTTACTACAAGCCGGCTACCACGAGAGCATCAGGATGAAAATGAAACGGAAGGCTTGTCGTGACGGATGGAAGCCGGTTCAGTCGGCCTGGCGCTTCCGATGAGGGGAGAGGACGGGTCGACGTTCGACTTTCTCTTCCGCCTCGAGGCGGGTCTTCAACATCTTGAGTTCCTGTGTGAGCGCGCGAAGCTGTCGAATCATACCGGCGGTCCGCTTCCGGCTCAAAGGCTCGTCGCCTCCGATCGGCATCGATTTGCGCACCATGAGGTGGGAGGCGGCGGCGATACGCCGTCTTCCGGCTGAGCGCCATTTAACTGCCGTCAACTAT
>Ga0070675_100004807_pt1 | contig 10305 bp, 9 predicted proteins | sample KBSM43metaG_FD_65343 | JGI IMG/M metagenome (GOLD analysis project Ga0070675, IMG submission 65343) | Miscanthus rhizosphere microbial communities from Kellogg Biological Station, Michigan, USA - KBS M4-3 metaG | ecosystem: Host-associated > Plants > Roots > Rhizosphere > Soil ...
CGCACCGTCACGCCGTCGCAGCCGTACCCGCGCCCGATCGCCGCCAGATCCTGGTCAGGAAAGCGAACGGTGTCCAGCACGTACCCGTCGGGTCCGAAGTGGTGCACCTCGGCGCCGTACGCGGCGTCGTTGTAGACCACGATCACCAGCGGCGCCCCGATCGCCGCCGCCGTCACGAGTTCGGCCGCACCCATCAGGAACCCGCCGTCGCCGAGCGCCGCCACCGTCACCCGGTCCGGCCGCGCCACCGCGGCTCCCAGCGCGCCGGCGAGCCCCAGCCCGATCGACTGGAACGCCTGCGTGAACAGGAACCCGGCGGAATCCGGGACGGACATGAACATCGACGGGTAGCCCATGAAGTTACCGGAGTCGATGACCAGCGTGCGCTCGGCCGGCAGCACGTCGTCCAGCCCGATCGACAAGGTCCGCGGGTCGATCTTCCCGGCACCGCCTTCGTCCACATAGGACACGTCGCGCCAGCGCCCCTCGGCCTTGACGCGCGCCGCCAGTTCGGGAGTGCGCCACCCGACCGCGGAATCACCGCCAAGAGCCGAAAGGCAGGCCCGCGCGACCGCCGTCACGTCGCCCGCGACGCCGATGTCGACGCGATGGTTGACGCCCAGCCGATCCGGGTCCAGGTCGACCTGCGCCACCGTGGCGTCCGCCGGCACGAGCCGCCCGTGCCGCGTCGTCCACATGTTCAGCGTGCTGCCCCAGCCCACCACGAGGTCGGCGCCGCCGACGAGTTCGGCGGCCAGTGGCGTCGCGAAGCCACCGCACACGTCGAGATACCACGGGTCGCCGGCGAACAGCCCCTTCGCCACCGCCGAGACCGCCAGCACCGCGCCGCACCGCTCGGCAAGGGCCGCGATCGCGTCGCGCGCGGGCGCCGCGGGCCGCGTCGCGCCGCGGCCCGCGATGAACACCGGACGCCGCGACGCCGCCAGCGCCTCCACCAACCCCGATACGTCGGGCGTGGCCAGCGGCGCCGGCTCTGACGGAACCGACGGCGCGGAGTCGGCCGCCGGCTGGCCCTGCACGTCGAGCGGCAGTCCTAATAGGACGGTCCCGCCGACGCCTTCCGTCGCCATCCGGCACGCCGCCGCCACGTCTTCCGCGGCGTGCTCGGCCCGCACCCGCACATAGGAGGCACCGATCGCGGCGGCCAACCCGGCCACGTCGATGTGGAAGTTCGACCGCGGCGAGGTCGCCTCCGGCGCCAGCACCACGAGCGGCGTGCGGCTCTTCGCCGCCTCGGTGAGCCCGGTGAGCGAGTTGGTGACCCCCGGGCCCTGGTGCACGGTCAGCGCGGCGAGCCGGCCGGACACCCGGGCGTACGCGTCGGCCATCGTCGCCGCGCCGCCCTCGTGGGCGGTCGCGACGAACCGGGCACCGGCCGCGACCATCGCGTTCGTCGCGTGGAAGTTGCCGCTGCCGACCACGCCGAACACGTGGCCGACGCCGTGCGCGACCAGGTGCCTGCCTACCAGGTCCGCAACAGTCATCGCTCGACGAGGCCCAGGACGCGGCACGGGCTGCCGGAGCCGCCGAGGATCGGCAGCGGCCCGGCGATGACCACCGCACCCGTCGGCGGCAGCGCCCCGACGTTGCGCAGCTGGGTCAGCCCGTACTTGTCGTTGCCGAGGAGGAACGAGTGGCAGGGGAACGGCGGATCGAAGGAGTGCGCCGCACCGGCGTCGGTGCCGACGGTCTCGACGCCGACGCCCAGGATCCGCGTCTCCTCGGCGAGCCACTTCGCGCACGCCACCGAGATGCCCGGGGTGCGGCCGGCGTTGGCGAACGCCTCCGGGTCGTCGCCACGGGTGTCCCAACCGGTGCGGTACAGCAGCCAGCCGCCCGCCGGCAGCGGGCCGTGCTCGGCCTCCCAGGCCTCGATGTGCTCGCGCTCCAGCAGGAAGTCGGGGTCGGCGGCGGCCCGCTCGGTCACGTCGAGCACCACCGCGGGCGCGACCAGCCGCCGGGCCGGCACCTGGGCGACGTCGGTGCCGTCCTTGCCGGTGACCCAGTGGATCGGCGCGTCGAAGTGGGTACCGGTGTGCTCACCGGTGGAGATGTTGTTCCAGTACCAGGCCGGGCCGGCCGCGTCGTACCGGCTGATCTCGGTCAGCGCGAACGGCCAGGTCTGGCCGAACGGCTCGGGCAGCGTGAGGATCGGCGTTTGCGCCGACAGCGGTGCGGTCAGGTCCACGACCTCGATGCGGCCGCTGTCCAGGGCACCGATCAGATCCGAGAGCAGGGTCATGCGGGAACGCTAGGACCGTCCCGCTTGTCCGGTCAATCAGTAGCGCTCCGCGTACCGGGTGGGTGGCTCGCCGAACATCGCGGCGAAGTCGCGGGTCAGGTGTGCCTGGTCGGCGTACCCGAGCTCGGCGGCGAGCGGGCCCCAGTCGACAGGTTCGCCGGCGTCCAGGCGGTCGGTGACCTCGCGCAGCCGGTAGCGCCGGATCACCCATTTCGGTGGCACGCCGACGTGCTCGGCGAACAGCCGCTGCAACCGTCGCACCGAGAGTCCCGCGTCGGCGGCCACCGCCTCCACGCGGGTGAGCGACGGCGACGCGGCGATGCGGTCCACGATCGTCGCCGCGTCGTCCGCCCCGGGGTCCGGCGCCGGCAGGCGGGGCAGCAGGAACTCCTCGATCCGTGCGACCAGCTCGCCCAGGTCGTCGCCACTGTCGAGGCCGGCGCTCTGATCCGGCCTGACCTGCACCGGTGTGGGCGGGCGGCGCCCGCCCACACTCCGTACATCCGGCCCGAACACCGCCGCTGCGGGCAACGTGCGATCGGTGATCGTCGACAGTGGACGGCCGAGGAACGGCCGGAAGCGACCGGCCCGGAACGGCACCCCGAACACACCGCCCGCGCCGGCCAGCGTCCGGACCGCGTACCCGCGCGACACCCCGCGCACGAGCGGCTCGTCGCCGTCGCGGAAGGTCAGCTGCACCGTCGGGAACGGCACGATCAGCTGGCGGTACGGCGGCTGGCCGCGCAGGTCCCAGGTGGCCATCCAGTAGCGGGTGACGTACGGGGCGAGCGGCGGGGACGGGTCGGCGAACGCGTGCCGCTGGAACGTCGCCCAGGCGCCGCCGAGCTCGCGCGGATCCCGCATGTGTCTCAGCGTATGTGTCGCGTTTGTTCAAGACGGGCGCACGCGGCCGCGGATAGCGTCGGCTGCCATGCGAGAGACGTCCTATGTGGGGCTGGCCGTGCCGCCGACCGTCGCCGTGGTGCGCGGCGTCAAGCCCGACCGGCTCGACGCCCCGACGCCGTGCGGCGACTGGACGGTGCGCCACCTGCTCGACCACCTGCTGGAGTGGGGGCCCGCGCTGGCGGCGGCCGGCCGCAGAGCCGAACCGGCGGCCTCCGGCCGCAAGGCCGAGCCGGTTCAGGCCGGCCAGGACCTCGAGGCCGTCTACGACGACCTGGTGACGGCGTGGAGCGACCCCGCGGCCTGGGAGGGCACCACGCGCGTCGGCGGCCCGCAGGAACTGCCCGCGGCGATGATCGGTGGGATGGTGCTGGCCGAGGTGGTCGTCCACGGCTGGGACCTCGCCCGGGCCACCGGCCAGGAGGTCGACTGGGCTCCCGGCCTGCTGGAGGTGGTGCACCGGGAGATCGCGGCGACCGCGGAGATGGGACGCGCGATGGGCATCTACGGCCCGCCCGTCCCGGTTGACGGGTCCGAGCCGGTCCTGGCCCGCGCGCTCGGCCTGACCGGCCGCCATCCACACTGGATGGCGTGCCACTGACCTTCCCGTCGCACGCGGCGGCCGTGCTGCCGCTCAAGCTGTGGCGCCGGCGGTGGTTCGACGGGGTGGCCCTGGTGATCGGCTCGGCCGCTCCGGACATGCCGTACTCGCTCGACCCGTACGTGCACCTTCGCGCGCACACGTGGTGGGGGCTGGTCTGGTTCTGCGTACCCGTCACGCTGGTGCTCACGGCCCTGACCCGGCGCGCGGCCCCGACGGTCGTCGCAAACAGCCCGTCGCATCCATGGCTGCGCGACTACGCCGCGCTGTCCGCGCGGCGCCACCGGTGGTGGATCTCGGTGCTCAGCGCGTACCTGGGCGCGCTGTCGCACCGGCTCTGGGACATCGTGACGCACCCGTCGATCGACCGGGGCAGGGTGCGCATCGCGTGGCTGAGCACGGACGTCGCCGGATACCCGTGGTACAAGGTGTTCCACTACGGGTCGACGGTGCTCGGCGGGCTCGCCGTCGCGGCCATGGTTGTCCACATTGGACGGACGAGGTGGCTGCTCGCCGGTGGCCCGGAGCCCCGGCTGCCGGCACGACGTCCGTTGTGGTTCTGGGCGGCGGCCAGCGCCGTGTGGCTGCCGGGGCTGGCCGTTCAACCGCTGCTTCCCTGGTACACCCAGCTCCAGGCGCTCATCGTCCGGGTGCTGGAGGTCGGGTGCCTGGGCCTGCTCGCCGGCGCCGCGGCGGCCGGACTGGCGTCGGTGCTGGCCGGGCGGCGGGGTGCGGCCGCGAACGCCGAGGCGGCGTGAGAAGGTGGCAGCATGCCACGCTCGCGTCGATTGGCCGCCGTCGCTGTGTTTGTCCTGCTCGGGGCGCTCGCGCTCGCCGGGTGCGGCAAGTCGCAGCCGGGGACCGCGGCCTACGTCGGCGACACCCGGTACACCGAGCGCCAGCTCGACGACCTCCTCGACGAGCTGCGGGACGCCAGGCCGGGGGCCGAGATCGCGGCCGAGACGCGCGGCCTGGCGCTGAGCCGGCTGATCCTCCTCGACCTGGCCCGCCGGGTGGCCGACGCGCAGCACCTCGACGTCCCGAACGCCGCCTACGCCGAGTACGCCGAGGCCGCGGGCCTGCCGGCCAGCTCGAAGCTGGTGCGCATGGGTGCCGAGTACGAGGCGATCGGCGGGGCGATCGCGGCCAAGGTGCAGCCGGTGACCCCGACCGAGAAGGACTACCAGGAGATCTGGAACGTGCTGCGCAAGGACCCGCGGCTGCGGCCGGACGTCACGTACGACGTCGTGGTCGACGTGCTGAGCAGCGACCAGAGCCTGCCGGCGTACCTCGGCGTCCGCAACGCGCTGCGTGAGCAGGCGACCAGGACCAAGGTCGTGGTGAACCCGGTGTACCGCCCGCTGATCGGCACGGTCGCCACGACCACCAGCGAGGCGGCGGTGACGGTGCTGCTCGGCGAGGACGCCGGTTTCGTCGCCGACATCACGAGCGGCTGAGGAGCCGGTGGCCCGCGTCGTCCTGCTCGTCACGTCGCCGCGCCTGCCGGCCGGTCTGCTCACCGCCGAGGCGTGGGACGTCGTGCGCGCCGCGCCCGTCCACACCGCCGCCGACGGCCCGCAGGTGGTGGCGCTGCGGCACGCCGGGGTCGAGGTGACCGTCGGCGAACCCGACGTCGAGGCGCTGCTCACCGTGGCCGGCGAGCGCGGAACCGTGGTGTGGCTGGGCGGCGGCGAGTCCGACGAGGCATTCACCCGCACCCTCGGGCTGCGGCTGGCCCGCGAGCCGGGCCGCGCCGAACTCGAATTGATGTACGGGTCGTGGGACCCGCCCGGCGCGCGCCTGCTCGACGCGGTCGCGGTGATGGCCCGGCTCGTCGCGCCCGACGGCGACCCGTGGAAGCGCTCGCAGACCCACCGCAGCCTCGCGCCGTACCTGCTGGAGGAGGCGTACGAGGCGTACGACGCGATCCTCGCCGACGACACCGACGCGCTGCGCGAGGAACTCGGCGACGTGCTGCTGCAGATCGTGCTGCACGCGGCGCTGGCCGAGCCGGGCTGGTCGGTCGACGACGTCGCCGGCGGACTCGTCGACAAGCTGATCCGCCGCAACCCGCACGTGTTCGCGGGCGCCGAGGTCGCCGGGCTCGACGACATCGTGGCCAACTGGGAGCGCATCAAGAAGGCGGAGAAGGCCCGGTCGTCGGCCCTGGACGGGATCGCGCTGGCCCAGCCCGCCCTGTCGCTGGCGGCGAAGGTGCTGGCACGGCTGGGCGGTGCGGCACCGCCCCTTCCCGACGGCGCGGACCTGGGCGCCGAACTCCTGCGCCTGGTCGCCGACGCCCGGCAGCGGGCCGAGGACCCGGAGGCCGCCCTCCGCGCGACGGTCCTGGCATACATGGAGGCCGTGAGGGCCACCGAGCCCCCATGATCGCGTTGATCTTGCAGTTGTGGTGCCAGATTTCGCCCACGTTCATGGCGCTTTGTGAGCCACCACAACTGCAAGATCAACGCGATCATGGGGTGGGGCGGTGGGTTCGTGCGCGGGAGCGCGGAGGCCGGCCGCCAGGCCGGCCGCGGCCAGGAGGACGCCGACCACCTGCACCGCGGCCGGCGGCTGCCGGTCGATGAGCGCGGCCACGGCCAGCGAGACCGGCGGCAGCAGCCCCACGAACAACCCCGCCCGCTCCGGGCCCAGCCGGTTCAGCCCGCCGTACCAGGCCAGGAACGCGACGACGGTGAGCAGCCCGCCCAGGTAGGCGTACCCGAGCACCTCGGTCGGCGTCGGCAGCCGCCACCGGGCCGGCTCGCCCGCCAGCACCAGCGCGACGGCGAGCATCGGCGTCGCCAGAGCGCACGACAACGTCGACACCCGCAGCGGCCCGAGCCGGGGCAGCAGCGGCACGGCGAGCAGCGAGAACAGCACCTCGCCGGCGAGCGTGCCCACCGCGGCCGCGAGGCCGACCCCGTCGGCCGATCCGCCGCCGTGCACGAGCGCGCCGCCGACGATCACCACGGCGGCCGCCCCGACGAGCCGCCCGGCCGGACGCTGCCGGCGCAGCAGCGGGCCGACGAGAGCCAGCACCAGCGGGGTGCCGCCGACGATCGTCCCGACCACGGCCGGGTCGGCGTGTCGCAGCGCGGTGAGCAGCAGCAGGTTGAAGGCGACGAGGCCGGTGGCGGCCAGCGCGGCGAGGCGCACCCAGTCCGGCGCGGAGAGCCGTACCCAGCCGCGCCCGGTGAGGCGCCAGACGGCCACGAACACGATGGTGGCCAGCGCGTAGCGGCCGGCCTGGCCGGTGAGGTCGGGGAAGCCGAGGACGAGCCGGGAGACGGGCACCGACGCGCCCAGGATCGTCATGGCGAACGCGCACTGCAGCGCACCGGTGCGGGTGGACATGCCTCGACGCTACGGCCGGCATGGCCCGATGCGGAGGGCCAAGAACGGTCGAGCCCACAGGTCCAAAACCACTGCCGGTAGGTTCGTCCCATGCCGCAGCAGTACCTCAGCAGCGCCGAACGCATCGTCGACGCGATGCTCGCCGAGAGCCCCGCCCTGGCGCAGACCGCCGGCGACCACAACTACGACGACTGCCTGCCGGACTGGTCGCCGGAGGCTGTCGCCGCGCACGTCGCGATCCTGCGTGCGGCCGCCGACGCGCTGTCCCAGGTGGACACCGACGACCTGCCGCCCACCGACGCGGTCGATTGCACGGTGCTGCTGGCCCGCGTCGAGCGGACGCTGTTCGAGCTGACCGAGGTGCGCGAGCACGAGTGGAACCCGCTGTACCACAACCCGGGCGCGTTGCTGCACGCGCTGATCGAGCGGCCGTTCGCGCCCGTCGGCGAGCGATTGGAGTCGCTGGCCGGGCGGCTCGCCGCCGTCCCCGACGCGCTCGCGACCGCGCGGGACATCCTCGACGACTGCCCGCGCATCCACCTGGAGACCGCGATCGACCAGTTCGCCGGCGTCACGGGGCTGGTGCGCACCGAGATCGACCGGATGCTCGCGGACGAGCCTGGCCTGCGCACCACGGTGCGCCCGGCCCAGGCCGCGGCGATCGACGCACTGGACGAGTTCGGCGGCTGGCTCCGTCGGAAAATGACAGCCACCGGCGACGGCCGCGACCCACGGCTGGGCCGGCGCCTCTGGGAGGCGCGGCTCTGGCACACGCTGGACGCCGACCTGACCGCGGCCCAGATCCTCGACGCCGCGCGGACCAACCTCGAGCGGATCACCGAGGACATCCGGGCCACCGCGGCGGAGTTGACGGGCGGCGCGCCCACCGACGAGACGGTGCGGGCCGCGCTGGCCGCCGCGGCCGCCGACCGGCCGACGAACGAGACGATCGTCGACGGTGCGCGGGTGGCGCTGGCCGAGGCGACGGCGTTCGTCGACCAGTTCGAGCTGATGTCCCTTGTGGACGATCCGTGCGAGATCCGGGAGATGCCGGAGTTCGCGCGCGGCGTCGCGGTGGCCTACTGCGACTCGCCGGGGCTGCTGGAAACGGCGTCGGTCCCGACGTTCTTCTGCATCTCGCCGACGCCGTCGGCCTGGCCGGCGGAGCGGGTGGACTCGTTCTACCGCGAGTACAACGACCACATGCTGCGCGACCTCACCGTGCACGAGGCGATGCCCGGGCACTTCCTGCAACTGGCGCACGCGCGGCGGGCGCGCGGCTCTCGCAAGGTGCGCGCGGTGTGCCGGTCCGGGTCGTTCATCGAGGGCTGGGCCGTGTACGCCGAGGAGCTGATGGCCGAGCACGGGTTCGGCGGGCGGCCGGTGCGGCTGCAGCAGTTGAAGATGCAGCTGCGGATGACGATCAACGCGATCATCGACCAGGCGGTGCACTGCGACGGGATGACGCAGGCCGACGCCCTGTCGATGATGCGCGAGCGCGGCTTCCAGGAGGAGGGCGAGGCGGTCGGCAAGTGGCGGCGCGCGTTGCTGACGTCGACGCAGCTGTCGACGTACTTCGTCGGCTACACGGAGGTGGCGGCGATCGCGCGGGCCCGGCCGTCCGGCACGCCGCTACGCGACTGGCACGACCGGATGCTCTCGTACGCGTCGCCCCCGCCCCGCCACTTGCGCACACTGATGGGTCTCTAGATCTTGGGATGTCAGGGCTGGGCGGGCGAGCCCTGAGATTCCAAGATCGCGGAATCAGCGGGTGCGGCGGTCGTCGATTTCGGCGCCTGGCGGGAGGTCGAAGGTCGCGGCGTCTGCCGTGTCGGAGTAGCTGGTCAGTTCGAAGCTGACAACGCGGCCCTCGATCGTCCCGGTGAAGCTGCCGAGCAGCCCCTCCGCCGTCACGCAGGCCGTGAACCCCTCCGCTCCGTGCACCCCGACGCAGGTGGCCCGCTCGCCGGCGATGCTGCCCTCGTACCGGGTGACGGTGGCGCCGTTCAGCACCGCATCGCTCACCAGCCGCAGCGCCTGGCTGGGCGCGACGAGTCCGGCGTCGGCCGGGGACGGCGAGGCGCTGGGGCCGCTGCCGTCGGTGGTCGCCGTCAACAGGTCCAGCGCCGGGTCGGTGCCCGGCGACGGCGGCGCGGTGATCGTGCACCGGTTGGCCGCGCCGACCATCCGGCAGGTCGCCAACTCCGACTCGGTGAACACGGCCTTGCCGCCCGGATGCACGTACGCCGCCCGGCGGGGCTGCTGCGCCTGCGCGATCACCGCCTGCGCGCCGCCGGAAAGGCGGTACTCGGCGGTGAAGGTGAGGTCACCGGCCCGGTCCAGGCGCGTCGCCAACTCATTGAGCAGCTTCGGTTCGTCGGCGGAGGCGGACGAACAGGCGGTGCCGGTGGCGGCGAGCAGAAGAAGCAGGGCGGCAAGCCGTGCCGGCGCCAAACGCATGCCGCACAGCTTGGCCCGACTGGTCAAGCGAGGGCAAATCGGTTACCGGTCCGATCTTGGACTCCGGTCGGTGCCCCGGCACCGACCGGAGTCCAAGATCGCGGAAGGCCCCGCCGGCCGCCCGGCCACCCGCCACCACTAGGCTCCAATACGGCCTTACGACAGAGGGGGAGTGCTGCCACATGGGCACCATCGAAGCCATCGTCGCCAGGGAGATTCTCGACTCGCGCGGCAACCCGACGGTCGAGGTCGAGGTCGGTCTGGACGACGGCAGCACCGCCCGCGCGGCGGTACCGTCCGGCGCGTCGACGGGCGCGTTCGAGGCGATCGAACTGCGCGACGGCGACGGCAAGCGCTACCTCGGCAAGGGCGTCGAGAAGGCGGTCGAGAACATCACCGAGCGCATCGCCGAGGAGCTGCTCGGCTACGACGCCAGCGACCAGCGGGCGATCGACCAGGTGATGCTCGACCTCGACGGCACCCCCGACAAGTCGAACTTCGGCGCCAACGCCATCCTCGGCGTCTCGCTGGCCGTGGCGAAGGCCGCCGCCGAGTCGGCCGAACTGCCGCTGTTCCGTTACGTCGGCGGCCCGAACGCGCATCTGCTGCCGGTCCCGATGATGAACATCCTCAACGGCGGCGCGCACGCCGACTCCAACGTCGACGTCCAGGAGTTCATGATCGCGCCGATCGGCGCGCCCACGTTCCGCGAGGCGCTGCG
>Ga0070675_100004812_pt1 | contig 10301 bp, 7 predicted proteins | sample KBSM43metaG_FD_65343 | JGI IMG/M metagenome (GOLD analysis project Ga0070675, IMG submission 65343) | Miscanthus rhizosphere microbial communities from Kellogg Biological Station, Michigan, USA - KBS M4-3 metaG | ecosystem: Host-associated > Plants > Roots > Rhizosphere > Soil ...
CACATGCTCGACGTCTGCGTCGACTTCGTCGGCCGCGACGGCGTGCGCGACATGCACGAGGTCGTGCGGCGCTACGTCAACAGCGTGAACGTTCCGCTGATGCTCGACAGCACGAACCCGGCGGTGATGGAAGCGGGCTTAAAACTCGCGCCGGGCCGCTGCATCCTCAACTCGATGAACCTCGAGGAGGGCGAGGAGAAACTCGGCCAGATTTGTGCGCTCGCGAAAAAATACGGCGCCGCCGTCGTCGCCGGAACGATCGACGAGGACAAGCTCAACGCCATGGCGCGGACGGCGGAGCGGAAGATCTCCATCGCCCGGCGTATTCGCGATCTCGCGGTGGAAAGATTCGGCCTGCGCGATGAAGACCTGCTCTTCGACCCGCTCGTGCTCCCGATCAGCACCGGAATCGAAGAAGACCGGCGCAACGCGCTGGCGACGATCGAAGGCACGCGGCGGATTTCGCAGGAGTTGCCGAAGTGCCACACCGTCGTTGGATTGTCCAACGTTTCGTTCGGTCTCAAACCCGCCGCACGCGTGGTGCTGAACAGCGCATTCCTTCACGAGCTGCGCGAAGCCGGGTTGACCGGCGCGATCGTGCACGCGTCTAAAATCCTGCCGAAGAATCGCATCCCCGACGAGCAATGGAACGCCGCGCTAGATCTCATTTATGACCGGCGACGCGATGGCTTCGACCCGCTCACGCACTTCATCGGATTGTTCCCGGACGAGACGGGGACCGCGACGACCGCGAACGCGACGAAGGGCGCCTACGACGACCTCGCCATCGAGGAAAAACTCAAGCGGCACATTATCGACGGCGAGAAGCGCCACCTCACCGATCATCTCAACGAAGCGCTCACGCGCTACAGCGCCCTCGACATCATCAACAACCTGCTCCTCGACGGCATGAAAGTCGTCGGCGAGCTGTTTGGCTCCGGGCAGATGCAGCTCCCGTTCGTCCTGCAATCCGCCGAGACGATGAAGCAGGCGGTCGCGCATCTCGAGCCGCACATGGAGAAGGTCGAGGGGCAGAGCAAAGGAAAGATCGTCCTCGCCACCGTGCGCGGCGACGTTCATGACATCGGCAAGAACCTCGTCGACATCATCCTGACGAACAACGGCTACACCGTTTACAACCTCGGCATCAAGCAGCCGATTGGCGACATTTTGGCGGCCGCCGATCGCTACAAGGCCGACGCGGTCGGCATGAGCGGTCTGCTGGTGAAATCCGTCGCAGTGATGAAGGAAAACCTCGAGGAGATGAACGCGCACAACGTGAGCGTCCCCGTCCTTCTCGGCGGCGCGGCGCTCACGCGCGATTATGCGGAGGACGATCTTGCCAATCTCTACAAAGGCCCGCTGCTCTACTGCAAAGACGCGTTTGAAGGCCTGCACATGATGGACGCGATCGCCGGCGGGAAGATGCAGTCGGTCGTCACGCAGCAGCGCGAGCGCGCCGAGAAGCGAAAGCGGCTGCGCGAGACTGCCGTGAAGCCGAAGTCACTCGACGCCGCCGGCGACCACAAGATCGCGCACGACAATCCCATTCCGACGCCGCCGTTCTGGGGCCGCCGCAGTGTCACGGACCTCTCGCCGCGGCATCTCTTCCCGTACATCAACGAGAACGCGCTCTTCCGCGGGCAATGGGGTTTCAAGCAGGGAAAGCTGACGGCCGAACAGTTCGAGCAACTGACGGAAGAAAAAGCCCGCCCGGTCTTCGAAGCGCTCAAGAAGCGCGCCCTCGACGAAGGTTTCCTCGAACCGAAGATCGTCTACGGCTATTTCCCCGTTCAATCGGACGGCGACGACCTGATCGTCTTCCGCCCGGAGAACCATTCGCAGGAATGGCTACGCTTCACATTCCCGCGACAGGAAGGCCGGCGGCGATTGTGCATCTCCGACTTCTTCCGGCCGCGCGCCTCGGGTGAGATGGACGTGCTGGGCATTCAGCTTGTCACGGTCGGCGACCGCGCAACGGAGATCGCCGAGCAACTCCGCAAGTCTGACAAGTATCAGGACTACCTCTACCTGCACGGCTTCGGCGTCGAATCCGCCGAGGCGCTGGCCGAGCTTTGGCACAAGCGGATGCGCCAGGAGCTCGGCTTTGCCGCCGAAGACGGCGCGACGCCGCGCGAGTTGTTCCAGCAGCAGTATCGCGGCAGCCGCTACTCGTTCGGCTACCCCGCCTGCCCGAACCTGGAAGACCGCGCCCTGATCGCGGAGTTGCTGCGGCCGCAGGAGATCGGCGTCACGCTGAACGAGAACTACATGCTCGTCCCGGAGCAAAGCACCGACGCGATCGTCGCCCACCACCCGCAGGCGAAGTACTTCGACGTGTGAGGGCCCTCACGAACGCCGTACCTCGAAAAGCCGTAGACACAATTCGTTTACGGATTTGCGACGACGTGTAAGATGCGTTGCGCGGGATGGAGGCGGCGGGTGCGGCGTGGCTGCCGCACGCCGGATTCCACGACCAAGTCGAGAACGGGCGAGGGCGCATTGACGCAGGCGTCGGAGCACGGGGTCGCGCGCGGGGCGCGATTTCGTCACGTGGTGTTCAAGGGATCCGGTCGACGGCGACCGATCAATCTTGCTCCGCGCACTTCCGAACCACACGGCCCCGCGCTGCTCTATCCGCGCGGGCTGCAATTCACGCCCGATGAAGAATGTTTCGTGATGTGGCTGTTCGAGCAGGGCGGGCTCGACGCTCGGGCCTATCGCCCCGAGACGCTGCGCCGTCGGCTGCCCGCATGCCTGCGGTCGCTGCGCGCGTCTTCCGTCGCCGACGCGCGACAGGCGCTTCAGGAGGATCCGCCCGCCATTGCCGCCGCCGTCAGCACGATGGTCATCGGCATCACCAGCTTCTTCCGTGATGCCGGCGTCTTTAAGGATCTGGCCGACACGGTGCTGCCCGCGTTGCCTCGCACGTTGAAGCACCCCCGCGTCTGGAGCGCCGGGTGCTCCGACGGCGAGGAGATCTACTCGGTGGCGATGCTGCTGGCGGAGATGAATCGGCTGGAGGGAAGCCACCTGCTCGGTACCGATTGCCGTCATCAGGCTGTCGCGCGCGCCCGCGCCGGGCGCTACGAAGCGCGCATGCTGCGCGACGTGTCCGCGTCATGGCAGGAGAAATACTTCGAGCGCGACGGCGCCTTCGCGTGCGTCAGGCCGGACGTGCGGGCGGGGGTGCAATGGCGCACCGGCGACGTGACGCGCTTATGCGAGCCGGGGACGTGGGACATGATCCTTTGCCGCAACCTCACGATGTACCTGCGGCCCGACGTCGCCGGCGGCATCTGGCGCGCATTCGAAGACGCGCTGCGCCCGGGCGGCTTTCTCGTGCTTGGCAAGGCCGAGCGCCCCATCGGCGCGCAGCGGCTCCACGTCGTCGCGCCATGCATCTTCCGGAAAGATCGGATTTGATCGCGATGGAGAACCTGTTTCGCAAAACCCGCATCTCCCCGCTCGCCGCGCTGGCCGTCAGCGCCGGCTTCGCCGTCATCCTGGTGATCGTCGACCTTTCGACCGGCCCGCACGTCAACGTCGCGATCTTCAAGACCGTCGCGTTGCTCGTGTGCGCCGTCGCGCGCAATCGCCGCTTCCTATGGACGATGTGCATCGCGTTGCTGATCACGACTTTTGGCGTGATGACGATCGAATGGGTGCGGTCGGCCGTCGAGCTGCATCCGTCCATCCTGGCCAACCGGATCTTCACGGGCATCACGCTGCTCCTGATTACCGGCATCCTCGACGCCTGGATCCGCAGCGAAGCCGACGTGTCGCGTGCCGCGGACGAGCTGGAGCAGCAGAACCACGAGTTGGCAGCGCGGGAAGAGGAGATCACCCGCCAGAACGAAGAGCTGCAGAGCCAGACCGAGGAGCTCGAACGTCAAAGCGAAGAACTCCGCGTTGCCAATGAGGAACTCGCGCAGCGCGAGCGCATGCTCGAGACGCTGCTCGACCTCTCGCGCTCGCTGCACGTTGGCATGGACGAGAACGAGGCGATGGGGCGCATCTGCGAGACGCTCGGGCAGCTCGTGAACGGCCCGGGGTCGGCGGCGGCGATCCTGCTCCGCGAGACGGACGGCGTGCGCGTGCGGTGTCATTACGGCTTTGGCGGTGGCGGGGTGAAGCAGGAATTTGTCGCCAGCCAGCAGGCGTTCGCGGAGCTCGTGCTCGAGCAGAACCGCACGGGGTACCTGGAGGATGTTTCGCTTCGTCCCGAGCTGCGCATTCCGCAGCCCACGACGGGCGAGCCGATGGTCGCCGTCCTCGCCACGCCGCTGATCGTCAGGGGCAAGCCGATCGGTACCCTGGAGGTCTACAGCCGCGAGCGGCGGAGCTGGAGCGACGATCAACTCGCGCTCGCCGAATCACTTGCCGCCCAGACATCCGTCAGCCTGGAGAACGCGCAGCTCTTCCGCGACATCGAAGACAGCCGCCGACGCCTCGGCACGATCCTCGAGAGCGTGCCGGTCGGCCTGGCGGTGACCAACGCGGACATGAGCGACGTCCGCTTCAACACGGCCGGCGCGACGCTGCTCGGCGTGCCGCCCAACGCCAACGTCGCCGGCGATTTCAAGCGTATGACGTGGTCGGTCTACGAGGACGCCAGGCAACTCCCGCGGGAGCGCTTCCCGCTGGCCCGCGCCAGCCGCGGCGAACGCGTCTACCCGCATGAGGTCGAGGTCGTGCTGCCGGCCGGGCGGCGGCTGAACGTGCTGAGCAGCGCAGCGCCGTTCCACGATGCGCAGGGCAAGATCAGCGGCGCCGTCAGCTCCTTCGTCGACATCACGCAGCTCAAGCAGCTCCAGCGCGAGCTCGACACGCGACGCCGCGAGGCCGAGGAAGCCAACGTCCGCAAGACGCGCTTTCTCGCGGCCGCCAGCCACGACATCCGCACCCCCGCCAACGCGATCTCGCTGCTGGCGGAGCTGTTGCGTCGCACGGCGGACAGCCCGTCGATGGCTGCGGAAATCCCGCAGCTCGCCGAGGAATTACGTCAAAGCGCGACCGCCTTGGTGACGTTGGTGAGCAACGTTCTGGACGTTACGCGCTTCGACACCGACAAGCTCGAGCTGCACGAGACCGAATTCCCGCTGGCGCGGCTACTCGAAGAAGAATCCCGCCAGATCCTTCCGCTGGCGCAGGCGAAGAAGCTGACGCTGGATGTCGAGCCGGCCGATGAATCGCTCTGGCTCCGGGCCGATCGCATCAAGCTCGGCCGCGTGCTCGGCAACCTGCTCGGCAACGCGACAAAGTTCACCGATAACGGCGGCATCCGGCTGACGACCAAGTGCGACCTCAATGGCGACAGCAGCAGCAGCAGCAGCAGCGAAGGCGGCGTGCAGATCGCCGTCTCCGACACCGGCATCGGCATCACGCCGGAAAACCAGGCGCACATTTTCGACGAGTTCTGGCAGCTCTCCGACCCGCAGCGCAGCAAGGGCTCGGGGCTCGGGCTGTCGATTTCCAAGCGGCTGATCGAAGCGATGGGCGGCACGATCAACGTGCGCAGCGAGCCCGGGAAGGGCAGCACGTTCACTATCATGCTCCCCGCCGCGCTGATCATGCCGCGCCCGGACCGGGACAACCTCACCGCGGCGAGCAACTCATGAACATCCCGCAAGGCGGCGTCGGCTTCGGCAAGCAGGCCGAGGCGATCCTCGAGCAAAGCAGCGTCGTGGAGCTACTCGTGTGGCGGGTCGAAAAACATGTTTGATCTGCTCGCCGCCGGTGACTGGCTGCCGCAGCAGGTCACCGTCGCTTGGACGAAAAGCTCACGCACGATTGTGCCTGAGGTCGAACGTGACATCGATGTGGCGTGGAATGCCGCCGCCGCGCGATTGGGGGACAAGCTGTTCGACGGTCCGATGTGTCGCCTGGAAAAATGGTCCGCCTCGCGCGAACGCCTTGAGCTGACGCTGTCGCGCACGAGCTATCGCCCCTTTCTCGGCACGAACCTGTTCAACGTCCATCTTTCCGACGCTTATGGTCGCGAGGTGCTGGCGAATCCTGTCGGCCTGAGCACCGCATTGCAGACGCGCGACGGATATCTCCTGCTCGGGCGGCGCAACGACGCGGTCGCGTATTATCCCAACCGCGTCCACCCCTTCGCCGGCGCGCTGGAACCGGCCGATCCGCTCGACGTCTTCGACGAAATCCGCCGCGAGCTGCGCGAGGAGCTTCACCTGACGCCGGCGGAGATTGGGAACATCCGCTGCGTCGGCCTGGCCGAAGACCGCAGCCTCCGCCAGCCGGAGTTGATCTTCATCGCCGCATCGACCCGCACGCGAGCGGAGCTCGAAGCGCAACTGGATCGCGCGGAGCACATCGCGGTCTACGCGGTGCGGGCGGATCGGGTCGATGTCGAGCGCGCGATGGGCGACCCGGTGCTCACCCCGGTCGCCGTCGCGTCGCTGGCGCTGTGGCTGGAACGATCGTGACCATCTCCATACCATCTGCGCTGCTCATGAGCCTCACCCACGATCTCCAATACGCCACCGACCTCGCCCGCGGGGCCGGCAAGATCATCCTGGATCACTACGGCAAGGTGGAACGCCTGACCAAGACTCACGCCGCCGCCAGCAGCGAAGCCGTTACCGATGCGGATCGCGCCAGCCAGCGCTTCATTGTCGCCGGGTTGCGGAAGCGCTTCCCGAAGGACGGCGTCGTTGGTGAAGAGAGCGAGACGGGCGAGTCGATCACGTTTGAATGCGAAGATCCGCGCGGGCGGAACTGGGTCATCGACCCCATCGACGGCACCAACAATTTCATCGCGGGCCTGGGGAACTTTTGCGTCTGCATTGGGCTGATCGACGCCGGATTTCCGGTGCTCGGCGTTGTCTATGACGTCACCCGCGATCTGGTTTACGCCGCGGCCAAGGGCCAGGGGGCATGGTGCGGAAGCAAGAAGCTCGAAGCGCCGCGGACGCCGCTCGATGAGGCGTCGATGATCATGTTCACCTCGAACCTGCTCGACGCGCACGGCAAGTGCCCGGACTGGGCGTGCCAGTATCTCGCGCAGCAGACGTGGAAGCTGCGCATCCTCGGCTCGGCGGCGCTGGAAGCGACGTACGTCGCGGCGGGCGTGGCGCACGGCGCAATCACGGTGAACGGAAAACTTTGGGACGTCGCCGCCGCTGCTGCCTTGGTGCTCGAAGCCGGCGGCGTCATGTCCGACCTGCGCGGCAATGAGATTTTTCCGTTCGATTTGGCCCGCTACAACGGCGCGAAAGTGCCGTTTCTCGCCGCGGGGCCGCGGGCACATCGGGCGCTGCTCGACGTGATTTTGAACCACCCGTAATAAACACGCCTCAATTCCACGCCGATGATTTTGAAGGAGTGGTGCCGTCGTGCGCCTGCGTGCGCGCGAGGTGTGCGCCGCCAGTGCGTGGCCGCCATTATCGGACGGCGTTGTCGGCGGAAGACGGTTTTCATGGGCGTTCGGATCATTCAGGTCGATCTCGCGCAGCCGCTGCCGACGGTGCAGACCGCGGCGGACGGGCGGCGCGGACGCAATGGAGACGGCGGGTGCGACGCGCTGTGGCTCCTCGTCAAGCTGGGCCCGCAGCCGATAGGCTGGGTGCGCTTCGATGATCCGAGGAAATTCGGCAAAGAGATCGGCCCTGACCAGCTTCTCAAGCTGACGAACGACGCGCTCTCCCGCGAAATCCAGGCCGCCGCGGGCGAGCGCGCGCATGAGCCGATCACGCTGAAGCGCACGCCGTCATTCTCGATCGTTATCTGCACGCGTGGCGGTGACCGTGACCGCGACCGCGCCGACACCGCGCTGCAACGTCAGCTCGCCAGCATCGCGAAACTGCAATATCCCAGCCGTGATTACGAAGTCATCGTCGTCGACGGCAGCGGGGAGAGCAGCGCCGCCGCCCTTCGCGGCCTCTGCGCCGCGTTCCCCGGCGTGCGCTATGCGCATGATCCACGCCCCGGCATCAACTACGCGCGCAATTCGGGATGGCAGCTCGCGCGCGGCGAGATCGTCGCTTACCTCGAAGTTGGGGCGATCGTGGACCCTGATTGGCTCACCGCGCTGGCGGCCAATTACGTCGATCCCCAGGTCGACTGCGTCACCGGCATTGCGCTCCCTCGCGAAATCGAGACGCCGGTGCACGAACAGTTCGCGCGATACTTTTGCGAGCCGCGCCCCTTCCGCCGTCGCGTCTACCGGCCGGGCACGTGGAACACGAGCTTCCCGCTCGACGCCGGACGGTTCGGCGGGGGGGCGAACCTGTCGGTGTCACGGGAACGGCTTGGCGCGATGGGCGGGTTCGATGTCGCACTCAACGGCGCGGGCGGCGTGTTCGACGTCGTCGTTCGCGTGCTCTGCGACGGCGGCATGGTCGCGTACGACCCGCGGGCGATCGTCTTCGCCGCAGCGCCGCGCAGCGAAAAAGATCTGCGCGCGAACCGTTTCGACGCCGCGTGTGGATTCGTCAGCTTCGGCACGAAGTATGCGCATCATCTGGAACTGGCGAATCACGCTCTGAAGCTGCTGACGCGGTGGTTCAGGCAGCGTGCGGTGGCGACGCTCCGGTGGGATTCGCTGGCGCGCGATATGGCGCTGGCGGAACTGCTCGGCGGCGTCGCGGGCCTGGGCGGGTATCGCCGCGCCATGCGCCGCGCGCGGAAGGACCTGGCGACATTCGCCAAGCGGGCAATCAGGCCGACGGAGCTGCTGCTGCGCAGCGCGCCGCAGACGCCACCCGCGCCGACCCCCGCCCGTGCCCGTTCGCGCGGCAGGAAGGCGGCGGCGTGAAGATCCAGATCGAACAGCTCGACCTGCTGGCGCCCTGGCCGGCGATAACGATGCGCGAGGGGTATTACGCCGTTCGCGTGATCGTGCGCGCGGGGACGGTTTCGATCGGCGACGTGTTTTGCCGGCCGGTGCGCGGACGGCTCGTCACGCCGCGTCGGCTGCAGCGGCGGATTGCGCGGAAATATGGCCAGCGGATTGTGGAGATGCTGGGGACGCCGGGGACGTCTGAGATCGACGACATTCTCGATCCAACGGGTTCGCCGCAGGCGGTGCGCGAGGCGTTTGTGGAAAAGCATGGCCCGCGGAGCTGGCCCACGCCGGGGGTGACGGTTGCGGTGGTGACGCATGGCGACGAGGCGCTGCTTGCGGCTTGTCTGTGCAATCTGAAGCAGCTTGATTATCCCGATTTCGGGATACTCGTCGTCGACAATGGGAACGATCCGGTGCCCACGCGCGATCTCGCGGAGGCGCTGGGCGTCTCGTACCTTCGCTGCCTGACCGGCAAGCCGGGACGCGCGCGAAACGCCGCGATCGAGCACGCGCGGACGGAATGGGTAGCTTTCATCGATGACGATTGCCGCCCGGAGCGCGACTGGCTCCGGCAACTCGTCCGTCCCGCCGCCGAGCATCCCGGCTGTCGCTGCGTCTGCGGCATGGTCCAGCCGGCTCGGCTCGAGAGCGCGGCGGACGTCGCCTTCGAAATCCACCGTGGCCTGGCGCAGCGCTTCGATGAAATCGTCCTCCGCCGCGACGTGATCAGCGCATCGACGCGTCCCGCGCCGCTCTGGCGGCTCGGCAGCACGGCCAACCTCCTCGTGCACCGGCAGTTCGTCCAGCTCATCGGCGGGTTCGACGCAAACCTGCCGTGCAAGGAAGCGGCCGACCTCCTCTATCGGGCTCTGCTCGACGATTACTCGGTTCACTACGCCCCCAGTGCGTTGGTCCACCATCATCGCACCTGGACGCGAAAATCTCTGCGGAAGTACATCCAGCGCTGCGCCGCCGCCGTCGCCGCGTATCACGTGCAGCGCATGGTTCGCTACGGCGACGTCCGCTCGCTGCTCGAACTCGTATGGCATCGCCCGAAGGCGCTGACATGCGATCTGGTCCGCGCGCTGCGCGGCAAATCGAAGTACCCGTGGCCGCTTGTGCTGGTCGAACTCCGCGCGACGATCGCCGGCCCGTGGCGGTACGTCATCGAAACCATCCGTCGCAAGTGGAAGTCGCGGACCGTGCGGCTGTCGAAGGCGCCCCGCGCCCCGCGGCGCTACACCCCCGATTCCGCAAGCTCGAGCAGCTACGCGACGCCACCACCAAACCCGACCCACCATCCCGCCTGACGAATTTACCGCGTCTGATTGCTATGATGACGCGCGCATGACTCGGCGGACACGAAGAACCAGCGCAGGCGGTCGGGAGCGCTTGATTGCCCTCCTCCTTGGATGCCTCCTCCTCGCCGCCACCACGTATGAGTCCGTCAGCCGCTTGTTGCTCTTCTTCGGGGTCGCGGTGCTGGTCGGGT
>Ga0070675_100004814_pt1 | contig 10300 bp, 6 predicted proteins | sample KBSM43metaG_FD_65343 | JGI IMG/M metagenome (GOLD analysis project Ga0070675, IMG submission 65343) | Miscanthus rhizosphere microbial communities from Kellogg Biological Station, Michigan, USA - KBS M4-3 metaG | ecosystem: Host-associated > Plants > Roots > Rhizosphere > Soil ...
CCGGAAGGGCTGCGAGGACATTAGCCCCGGGTTGAGCGAAGCGATACCCGGGGTCACCCCGACCCTCTACACAAACGCACGCTGAAAGCGTGCGAGGAGATTCCCGTTGAGCAACAGGCCAGGAGGGGCGATATGGACCCGCTACTTCTTGAGTGTCGAGGTCCAATTCAGGATGACCTTGTACGGCGGTGCGGACACGCCCGCCCCCTCTGTCACAGGCATCAGGAACCGTTGGCCATCTCGACTGACGTCAAAGAAAAAGACGCCCAGCGGCATTTTGAAGAGAGGCTTTGGCACCCCGACGGGATTAAACGTCGGGACAGTTGTCACGTCCACGGACATGAGCGTCTGATCCAGAGCCACGTAGAACATCTCCTTACCGTCATGCCGCCATTGGGCGCCTCCCATTCCTGAACCGCCTTTCGACACCATCACCTTCCCGCCCGTAGTCGCAGCCGATCCTCCAGCGGACCCCGGGTTGAACGGGCGCACATAAACCTCGCCCTTGCCTGATTCAGTCGAAGAGTAGGAAAACCACTTTCCGTCTGGGGAGAATCGCGCGTTCGCGTCGTTATAGGGCGAGATCACAACTCCAAAAGGTTTCCGGTCTTCCATGTTCGCTTTGAGGTCAACGGCAAAAATGTCGGCCGGAAGCTGGATCGTGTTGTACAGCAGGAACCGTCCATCCGCCGACCACGTGGACGGCACGCCGGTATCTGACGAATTGAAAAGCAATTCTTCATCACCTGCGAGATTGGAGGACTTTCGAAGCCATGCGCTGCCTGGGTTAGTGAACCGCGTAAACAAAATCGCCTTACCATCCGCAGACCAGACAGGCGACAACTCGCGCTTCGCATCGAACGTGAATCGATTCCGGATACCACGAGCAAACTCGAAGAGATACACGTCCATGTTCTGGTTAACCGGGTCCGCCTCTTCGAGAGCGGCGAACTGGCCATCCGGTGAAAGCGCAGGAATTCGATAAATGCCCGGGTCGCCGACAGTGCTGACGATTCGACCCTGGCGGTCGAACCAGGTGAGTTGTCCACGGACCATGCCGGGAACATCCACGGGTACTGAGGAAACGTTCGCTCTGTAGACGAGCACTCCGTTCGAGGAAGCGGAAAAACCGACACTGCTCACCTGCTCGGCGAGCGGAATGGGATCACCGACAAGTTCCAGGCGACGTGGATGAATGGGCTGCGCCATCAGTGTTCCAGTGGCACCTAAAGCTGCCGCACCCCTGACAAACAGGATGTAAGCCAGCTCTGGGTTGGGTGAAGGAGAGTAAACAACCGCAGATTGATCCGGCAGAATTTTCCGTGGCTGGTCTCCATTAAGCGAGGTCACGAAGATTCCTCGCTGGTCACCCGAGCACTGGCAATAGACGAAATTTCCGCCGGGCATCGGTGACGGAAACAACGCTCCCGGCGCCTCCTTAGCCCCTCCCAGATCTAACGGGGTTGGCGTTCCCCCCACGGAAGCAACCTGCAGTAGCCCGCGGCTCCCTTGCGCATACAGGATTTTGTCAGTTCCGGACCAGAAGCCTGAAGCAACGAGGGTCTCAATCTCCGCAAGCATCTGTGCAGGTCCGCCAGAGGCCTCAATCTTGCTCAGTTTTCCCTGAGACGAGAAAACCAGGAATCGGCTATCCGCAGACCAGAAGGGTAATCCGTTCACGCCGTCGGTGCCTTCCAGCGGGCGGGATTCGAGAGTTTCGAGGGAACGCACCCAGAGTCGACTCTGACCGGCGCTCACTCCGATGAACGCCAGCCGCCGGCCATCGGGAGAAATAGCAAGCGGGTTGGCCACAATGGTGTCGACGGGCTGCGGAATTTCGAACCGCACGGCGGAAGCCGGAGCAACGGCAGGCTCGCGGCGCAGGTAGAAGCCACCCGCAATAGCCAGCGCGACGAGTGCTGCCACTCCCGGCCACAACCACCGACGCGGTGCAGCGCTCCGCGGGGAGAAGGAAACTGCCGATTGCACTGGTTTCGTGATTGCCGCTTGAAGCTGAATCCTCACATCGCCGATGTCTCGCAACCTTCGAGCCGGATCTTTCTGAAGGCACCGATCGATCAAATCCTTTACACCGCTGGGCAGGGGCGGCAGCTTCGACCAGTCCGGCTCCTGCTCCATCACGTGGACGATGATGTGCGATGTCGACTTTCCATCGAATAACCTTTTCCCCGTGAGCATCTCGTACAACACCACACCGAACGCCCAGACATCGGCGCGCTTGTCGATAGTCTTTCCCTCGGCCTGTTCCGGACTCATGTACGAGGCTGTGCCCATCACGATTCCGGCAGCAGTCTCCTGCATCGTGATCGTCGGAGAGTTCAAAGGATCGGCGGCGACCTCCGGATCTCCAAAGGCTTTGGCTAAACCGAAATCCAGCACTTTAACTTTGCCGCCGGGTGTCAGCTTGATGTTGGCAGGCTTAAGATCCCGATGGACTATGCCTTTCTCATGCGCTGCTTCCACCGCTTCAGCAATCTGCGTGGCGATGCCGATCGCCTCGGGCACCGCGATCGCGCCCGACTGGAGACGGTCGGCCAGCGTCGGCCCTTCGACAAGCTCCAGCACGAGAAATCGAATGCCGCTGGAGTTTTCGAGACCATAGATCGCAGCGATATTGGGATGATTCAGAGTTGCCAGTGCCAACGCCTCGCGCTCGAAACGGGCCAGACGCGCGGCTTCGCTGGCAAACCTCGCCGGGAGAATCTTGAGAGCCACCTCCCGCCGCAGCTTCGTGTCCACCGCGCGGTAGACTTCGCCCATTCCTCCAGCGCCCAACGGTCCAAGGACTTGGTAGTGTTCCAGGTAAGTTCCAGCGGCAAGTTCCACAGGGATTCCTCAACTTCCAGTAGGTTCGGCTGCGGATTCTAGCGCAGCCATCCTCGGTTTGACACCGCAAAGGCGAGAGGTGCGTTTAAACGACGATCGATGTTGACGCCACGAGCAATGGGAAGTAAAACCGTGAGGAACTTCAACAAAGGAGTCGAACATGAGCGAACACCACACACGCCGCGAAATCCTGAAAGGAAGTCTCGCGATGGCGGGACTGACGGTCCTGGGAATCCCGGGGTTGGCGCTCCCTGCGCTCGCTCAAGGCGAGACCCTGGTTCCTTTCACTGACCTGCCGGAGAACATCAACCTGACACCGACCCCGGACAGGCGCACTCTCGACATTCGAAAAATCGAGGGCCCATTCACACCAAAAGATCAGTTCTTCACGACGCAACACTACGGACATCCGGAAATCGACGTGTCGACCTATCGTTTGAAAGTGACTGGTCTCGTCGAGCGTCCGAAGTCGTTCTCGCTCGAGGAGCTGCGGAAGATGGGGAATGCGGAACTCGTCGCCGGATTTGAATGTTCGGGCAATCGTCGTCCTCTGCAGGGCCTTGCCGGAAACGGGAGGTGGACCGGCGTTCCCCTGAAGGCTGTTCTTGACTCTGCCGGCGTGAAGGCATCCGCGCGGGAATTCGTTTTCTTCGGGGCCGATCACGGACCCGAGGAAGTAGAGTTCCGAACTCAGAAGTACACACTTGAACAGAATTTTGGCCGCAGCCTGACTCGCGAAAAAGCGCTATCGGGCGAACCGTTCCTGGCATACGCCATGAATGGCGACCCCCTGTCAAAGCATCAGGGTGCGCCCCTTCGTTTAATCGTGCCTGGCTGGTACGGCGTTGCGAATGTCAAATGGCTGTCGCACATCCATATTCAGGAAGAGCAATTTCTTGGCAAGTATCAGAGCCGCTGGTACCGCACGGTGAAGGGGGAAATGATCGACGGCGTCATGGTGTGGAATGAAACGGCTGTGACGCACATGCAGCTGAAGTCGTTTATCGCGCGCGTCACCCGCGACGGCAGCAGGCACAAGGTCCTTGGCGTCGTGTTGAATGACGGCACACCGCTGAAGTCTGTGGAAGTCCGGGTGGACGAGGGGCCGTGGCAGCCGGCAAAGCTCGATCCCGCCACCAGTGCCAGGAACTCCTGGAAGCTTTTCACTTATCTGTGGGAGGGCGCAACCCCTGGGGAACACACGCTCGTGTCGAGAGTCACGGACACGACAGGACACGTACAACCCACGGAAAAGGACCTGGAAAACAAGAAGTCATTCCTTGAGGACAATTCGCAGTATCCACGTAAGGTGATGATCTCTTAACACGAGTCCCTTCCTTGAGGTCTTGCGTTCTGGTTCGTTGCTGAGTTGGAATTGTGGCGTGCGCGTTCGACTGACGGATATTCGCGATCACTCAGTTCGGGAACTCGATCTGCCGCTGGAATCTCGCGACATGCGCGGCTGGCAAAGCGGCGTTGTCGGTTGGTCAATTGGACAGAAGGGATCGGGCGCGCCGATTGAACTCGACGAGCCGCTCGGCGAGTGCCATGTCGGTGTCTTCACCTTCACCTTCCAGCAACTGATTTGGGGTGTGGCGAAAGAACTCCCCGAAATCTGGCTATTTCCTCAGGAAAGATCGTCAAGCAGGCTTGTGCCATTCGAGCCAGAGCGCTGGTTGTTGCTCGATCGAGAGGAACTGAGCCGGGTCGCGATGGGAGGCGACGTCAGACTTCGATTCGATCAGAGTCCCATACGGTTCGGGAACTACATTCTCGAAAGCCTGCAGGCTACCGAAATTGCTAAAGACTGCTGTGCGTTCTGCAACGAGCCCCTTCGCTCGTATTTCCGTGTGGGAAATCAGCAGGCCTGCCCTGCCTGCACGCAGAAGTTCAAGCAGGAGATGGACGCCAGGCTTGCCAGATATTATCGGCGCGCCCTGGTTGCCGGAATTCTTGTGGCCATTGCCGGTGGAGTGATTCACGGTGTTCTCCTTGCAGCCGCGCACGTGTCTTTCGGATCTATTCCGATTGGAATCCTCGTCGGCATTGCGATGAGGATAGCCTCCAAAGAATCCGCGGGAACGCGGCACCGATTGACCGCCGTCATACTCACGTTTGTTGCGGGATCGCTGCCATGGTGGCGGGAGTTGCTTCCTTCGGGCGGCCAATGGAGCAACGGTACAACCATGTCGGCGGTATATCTCGCGGTCGGTATGTTTGCCGCGTGGACGGTCGCGGCGCGAAATGTGCCGACTGAAATCCACGGACCGTTTCAGTCGAAGACGACCTAGCCAGGGCTGTTGCTGAACCGCCAATTTCTCCTCGCACGCCTCCGGCGTGCGTTTCTCCAGGATTCACCGACCCCCGGTGGCTCGCTACGCTTCGCTCACCGGGGGCTAATTTCCTTCACGCCTCCGGCGTGCAAACCAGCAGCCGGAAGGGCTGCGAGGACATTAGCCCCGGGTTGAGCGAAAGCGAAGCGATACCCGGGGTCACCGCGCCCCCTCTACACAAACGCACGCTGAAAGCGTGCGAGGAGATTCCCGCTGATCAACAGGCTCGGCCAGGAGGGGCGGATGCGACTCAAGAAGTTGTTGCGAAGCCTCCGCCGAAAGCGCAACAAATCTTTTCGATCTTGAGCCACCACCCCGTCTCCGGCAATAAGGTCACTAGCGCGTGCCGGAGACACCCTGGCCAGGAGGGGCAATCCGGCCTCAGGCCTCACCACAATTCCTCGTTTCACCAAAAAATAACATCCTATAAAAGCACACAGCCTCACCGGATGAACCGCATACCCGTTAGAATGCTTAGTTCACGTCCTGGTGAGGACAACGGCAATACTGTCTCGAAAGGTGAGGATTTGTAGTGATCAGCGATCTTAAAAAGATACGAAACATTGGAATTAGCGCGCACATTGATTCCGGCAAAACGACACTGACCGAACGGATACTTTTTTACACGAAGCGAATCCGGGTTATCCACGACGTCAAGGGTAAGGACGGCGTCGGGGCGAAGATGGACTCGATGGACCTGGAACGGGAGCGCGGCATCACGATCCAGTCCGCGGCCACGTACTGTGAATGGAACGGCCACTTCGTCAACATTATCGACACCCCGGGCCACGTCGACTTCACGATTGAAGTCGAGCGGTCTCTGCGCGTACTGGATGGAGCGGTCCTGGTGCTCTGTTCGGTGGCGGGTGTTCAGTCGCAGTCCATGACGGTCGATCGGCAGATGCGGCGCTACAATGTCCCGCGGCTCGCCTTCGTCAACAAGTGCGACCGTGCGGGCGCGAATCCGTTTCGCGTCACCGCGCAGTTACGCGAAAAATTGAAACACAACGCGGTCATGATGCAGATTCCGATCGGCCTCGAGGCGGACCACGAAGGCGTCGTCGATCTCATCGACATGAAAGCGCGATACTTCGACGGGCCCAATGGCGATATCCTGCGCGTCGACGAGATTCCCGAAGCGCTTCGCGAGCAGGCAAACCAAAAGCGCACCGAAATGCTCGACGCGGTTTCGATGTATTCCGACGAGCTGATGGAAGCGGTTCTCGAAGACAAGGTCACTCCCGAACTGATTCACGACGCGATCCGCAAGGGAACGATTTCCCTCGATCTGACCCCGGTTTTTCTCGGCTCGGCGTACAAGAACAAGGCGATTCAGCCGCTGCTCGACGCGGTGACCCGCTACCTGCCAAGCCCCGTAGAGGTCACCAACGAAGCTCTCGATCTTTCCAAGGGTGAGGAGAAAATCAAACTCAGCTCCGACGTGAGCGCGCCGTTTGTCGCTCTTGCGTTCAAGCTGGAAGAAGGACGTTTCGGCCAATTGACTTACATTCGTGTCTACCAGGGACAGTTGAAGAAGGGGGACTCCATCGTCAACAACCGCACCGGGCGCGACGTCCGGGTCGGACGGCTCGTTCGGATGCATGCTGATGAAATGGAAGACATCGTGGACGCCTCGGCGGGCGACATTGTGGGATTGTTCGGCGTCGACTGCGCGTCTGGCGACACATTCACCTCGGATAAGATCCAATACTCGATGACGTCGATGCATGTGCCCGACCCGGTCATTCACTTAAGCATCAAGGCGAAGGACAAGAAGGCACAGACGAACCTCGGAAAAGCGCTGCAGCGATTCACGAAGGAAGACCCGACGTTCCGCGCGCGCGTCGATGAGGAATCCGGCGAAACGATCATCTCGGGGATGGGCGAGCTTCACCTGGATGTTTACGTCGAACGCATGAAGCGCGAGTACGGCGCCGAGGTTGAAACCGGTGCTCCGCAGGTCGCATACCGCGAAGCAATCTCCCGTAAGGCAGAGTTCAACCATACGCACAAGAAGCAGACCGGCGGTTCGGGACAGTATGGGCGCGTCGCCGGCTACGTCGAGCCGATGGCAGAAGGCGATTTCGAATTCGTCGACGAGATCTACGGTGGTTCCATTCCCAAGGAATTCATAGGCTCCGTTGAAAAAGGGTTCAAGTCGATGATCGGGAAGGGGCGACTGATCGGGTTTCCCGTCACCGGCTTCCGTGTCGTGATCAATGACGGCGCCGCACACGCGGTGGACTCCTCCGACAACGCATTCCAGGCCGCGGGGCGCGGCGCGTTCCGAGCGGTCTACTCGTCGGCGAGGCCTCAGATTCTCGAGCCGATCATGAAGGTGTCGGTGGAAGGTCCGCTCGAATTTCAGGGAGCCTTCGTGCGTACGGTCATGCAACGCCGCGGAATCATCATCGGAACGACTGAGGAAGAAGGGTTTGTCCGTGTCGACACCGAAGTGCCCCTGGCGGAAATGTTCGGGTACTCGACAGATCTGCGCTCGTCCTCTCAGGGAAAAGCGGAATACACGATGGAGTTCTCGCGCTATGCTCCGGTTCCGGCGGAAGTTCACAAGGAATTGGTTGAGAAGTACGGCACCGGCCTGGTTGATGACGACGAATAAACGAGAAAAAGACGAGGAATAGCCCCATGTACAGCAAAGAACTTAGTGAACGCAATCCTCTACGGTTGTTCGAACACTCGATCCATGGCGGCGTCGGCCCGGGCAATATCGGAGTTGTCGTTGCCCGGCACGGCATCGGCAAGACCGCATTCCTGGTCGGAATCGCCCTCGATGACGCCATTCGCGGGCGTAACGTGCTGCACGTCTCGCTGGACAAGACGGTAGATCACGTGCGGGAGTTTTACGACGAGATCTTCATGGATCTCGCCCATTCCGCGGGCCTGGAAGATCTCGCCACTGCGCGGCTCGACATGGAACGCCACCGTATGATTCATACCTACGCGGGTGGAACCTTTACGACCGACAAGCTGCGCCATTCGATCCAATTCCTGAAGGAGGTCGCTCACTTTGAGCCGGCCTGTCTGATCCTTCAGGGATTTTCCTTCGAACAGAAAACCCTTGCCGACATTCAAGCGCTCCGTCAACTCGCCACAGAGTGCAACGTGGAGTTGTGGATGTCTGCGTTAACTCACCGCGGCGTGACATCGGACGATCGCGGTATCCCGGAGCCCCTCGCGAAGCTGGCCCCTGCCATAGCGGTCATCGTTCAAATGGCGGACGACGACGGCATCGTGAAACTTTCTCTCCTGAAGGATCACGACAATCCGAACGTCGCGAAACTTACGCTCGCCCTCGATCCGTCGACAATGCTGCTTGTGAAGAAGTAGAGGGTTCTACCCCAGATTTCATGTTTCGAGGTGTGGTTGGTGCGCGTCCCCTCTCCCACCGGGAGAGGGTGTCGCGAAGCGACGGGTGAGGGATCTTCGGGCCTGTAAATCCCTCATCCGGCCCTTCGGGCCACCTTCTCCCGGTGGGAGAAGGTCGCGCGATCACCGTTCCTTCACAACTTGGACGAACCCACCAGCGAAGCACTCCGCTTCACACAAGAGCCCCGACCAGTCTGACCAGGGGCTAACGATTTCCTTGGCACGACTGACTCAATTCTCCTACGCTCTTCCCTACTTGCTGTCGTAGCAGCTCTGAGTTTCGCTGCTTTCGCATTTCTCCGCATGAATATGGAGGTACCCGTGAAACGGATCCTGGTTCTTAGCATGTTGATTGCGCTGTGTGGGCTGTCTTTGATGGTCGCCGCGCAGCAGCCACAGGGCGCCGCCGCGCAGGCGCCGAAAGTCATCGAAGTCGAAAAGCTCAAAGACAATCTATTTGTTCTTCGAAGCGCGCCGGGGGGGCCGAATGGTGGCGGCAATACGGCGGTGTTCATCACGAGTACGGGAGTCGTGGTCGTCGACGCCAAGAATCCCGGCTGGGGGCAGCCGATCCTGGACAAGATCAAGGAACTGACGAATAAGCCCGTTACCACGTTGATCAACACGCATACGCACGGCGATCACGTCAGCGGCAACGTCGAGTTTCCTGCAACGGTCGATATCATCGTGCAGGAAAACACAAAGGTGAACATGGCGAAGATGATTCCCAACAGCACCGCTGCGGATCAGACCGTTCCCAAGCAGACGATCTTCCAGCTCAACGGGGGCCGTGGCCTCCCGAAACGCACGTTCAAGGAAAAGATGAAACTCTTCAAGGGGGCCGACGAGGTGGACCTGTTCTATTTCGGGCGCGGCCACACGAACGGTGATGCGTGGGTTCTCTTTCCCGCGTTGAAAGTCGTTCACGCCGGCGACATTTTTTCAGGCAAGAACCTTCCGCTCCTCGACGCAAACAATGGAGGGAGCGCCGCATTGATCGCGGACTCGCTTCAGAAGGGCCACGACACACTGAACACGATGGCAGACACCATTATCACCGGTCACAACCCTCAAATGACGATGGCGGACCTGCGGGAATACATCGCCTTCAATCGGGAGTTTCTCAGTGACGCGCAGGCGGCGAAGAAGGCCGGCAAGAGCGTGGACGAGGCCGCAGCGGCCTGGAAGATGCCCGCGAAGTACAAGGGCTATGCCGAACCAGTGCCCGAACGCCTGAAGAACAACATCCGGCTGGCTTACATGGAAGCGAAGTAAATGCGCGATGTCCGACACGGGAGCGAAAGCGAATCGTTCACCCTGTCGCGCCGAGCGTTGTTCGGAACAGTTATAGGTGTCGTGACGGCCGGCGCCGGTTTCCCTCGACAGGCCGCAGCCATGCAGGAGAGTGCGGTGAGCGCACAGCGAGATGCAGTCAAAGCCCTCGTCTTTGACGTCTTCGGAACAGTTGTCGACTGGAGAACCTCGGTAGCGGCGCAGGTCGAAGAGCTTGCCAAACGAAAAGGACTCAAAGTCGACGGTGCTGCGTTCGCGGATGCCTGGCGAGCGCCATACACGCAAAGCATGAACCGCGTCCGGACTGGTGAACTTCCCTGGACGACGCTCGACCGGCTCCATCGGAGACGCTCGATCAGCTGCTGCCAGAGTTCGGCCTCAAGGGCCTCAGCGAGAACGAAACGGTGTCACTGAACAAAGCGTGGCATCGTCGTGGCCCG
>Ga0070675_100004816_pt1 | contig 10299 bp, 9 predicted proteins | sample KBSM43metaG_FD_65343 | JGI IMG/M metagenome (GOLD analysis project Ga0070675, IMG submission 65343) | Miscanthus rhizosphere microbial communities from Kellogg Biological Station, Michigan, USA - KBS M4-3 metaG | ecosystem: Host-associated > Plants > Roots > Rhizosphere > Soil ...
ACGAACACGGACAGGGGAAACAGTGCAGCGAGGCCACCGTGGGCGGCGACTACGGCATTCAGATTCAAGGCACGCGGCCGGCACCCGGGGGGCTGATCGAGTCGGTGATCGGCGTCGTCCTTCGCAACTACGACGGCCACGGGGGCTTCAGCCAGGTCTCCAACGTGAAGGGCTCGATCACCGGAACGGTTCCGGATTCGCAGGGCTTCGGTACCTATGAAGTGAACGCCGACTGTACCGGCATCGTTCGATTCCAGGCGGCTCCCGGTGTCGTGATCGAAGAGCGGCTGGTGGTCGTCGACAACGGACGTGAAATCCGGACGGCGGTCATGGTGCCCGCAGGGGTGATGATCACCGGCGTTCACCAACGGGTCCACTCACACTAGCCTTCCGCCTGAGCGGCCCCGCCATCAAAAGTGAGGATCTGACCCCGGATCTGACCCGGGGTCAGATCTGGGCAGTCCTTATCCGCCGCGAGTGTGCATCTCGAGGTGCGGATCCTTCTTGAGTAAATCCTGGACCGGCACGAACGCCCTCTGATCGCCCAGCGCGAGACGGACTTCCGCGCCCCGATCGTCGCGCGCGCGCCAGCTGTCGCCGATGATGGCGCGCAGGTCGGCAGGCGTCGCGCCGCGGCGCAGCGGACCGCGCAGGTCTACACCGCGAGTGGCGTAGAGACACAGGTACCACATGCCGTCTGCGGTCAGGCGGCTTCGATCGCAGGTGCGGCAGAACGGCTCGGAGGTCGACGCGATGATCCCGAAGACGGTACCGTCGGCCAGCCGATAGCGGTCCGCCGGGGCGGACGATGATTCGTCGAGTGGCCGAACCGACCCATAACGGGACGTCAGGGCGGCGAGCATGTCCGTACGCGACACGACGCGCGATGGCGACCAGTGCGACGCGCCGCCGACGTCCATGTATTCGATGAAGCGCACTTCGGCGCTGACGGTTTTGCCAAACTCGATCAGATCGCCAAGTTCATCGTCGTTCACGCCGCGAATTACGACGGTGTCGATCTTCATCGACCCGAAAACGCGGTGTGCCGCCGCGATACCTTCCTGCACGCGATCGAGCTCGTCGAAGCGCGTCAGCGTCTTGAATCGATCGCGATGCAGCGTATCGAGGCTGATCGTGATGCGCTCCAGCCCCGCCTTCTTTAACGCGTCGATCTGATCGGCGAGCAGCACCGCATTGGTAGTCATCGCGAGGTCGGCAATGCCTTTTTTGGCCGCCACCATCCGCACCAGTGTCGCGATATCCCGTCGCAGCAGCGGTTCGCCACCGGTCAGACGCACCTTGTCCACGCCGAGCGACAGGAACACGTCGACGAGTGCGCTAATCTCCTCGAAATGCAGCACGTCCTCGCGCGGCAGCCAGGCGTAGTCGTCCTCCGGCATGCAGTATTCGCAGCGGAGATTGCAGCGATCGGTGACCGACAGCCGCAGGTTCTTCAGCGGCCGGCCGAGTGCGTCATTCATCGGTACAAGGGGATTGTAATCGGTCGGGAGGTCAGCTGTCCTTCGAAGCGCGCGCGCCAGCGTCCCGGCACCTGCGCGCCACACGACGGGCATGCACCGTCAGCTGTAATCCGGTAGTCGCGAATGTGGTACCCAAACCGCGTGATCAGGCGCTCGCCGCACGACGCGCACGCGGTGTGTTCGAGGTCTCCGACCTGTCCTGGAAGGTTGCCGGCATAGATGTAGCGGAGGCCGTTGGCCTTGCCGATTGCAGCCGCGGCGCGCAGCATCTCCGCGGTGGTGTTTTGCGGCGCGGTCATCTTGTAGTCGCCGTGGAAAGCCGTAACGTGCCATGGAATATCGGGAGACACGCCGGCCACGAACCGCGTCAGGCGATCGATTTCGTCGCGTGAATCGTTGAAGCCTGGAATCAGCAGCGTCACGATCTCGAGCCAGATGCCCATCGCGTGCAGTTGACGAATCGTGTCGAGAATTGGTCCGATCCGCCCGCCTAATTCACGATAGTGGCGGTCGTCGAAACTCTTGAGATCCACCTTGTAGAAATCGATCCACGGGCGCAGATATTCCAGCACCTGCGGCGTGCCGTTTCCATTCGACACGAATGCCGTGGCCAACCCTGCCGCTTTGACGTGCTTGAAAATCTCGACAGCCCACTCGCTGGTGATCAACGGCTCGTTGTAGGTGCTGACCACCACCTGGGCGCCGCGCCGGACGGCGTCGCGAACCAGATCCTCCGGAGTCGTACGCAGTGGAGGTGCTATCGCCGCGGGGTCGCGCAGCGCCTGCGAGGTGACCCAGTTCTGGCAATACGCGCAGTGCAGGTCGCAACCAAGCATGCCGAAGCTGTAGGCAAGCGCCCCGGGATACACGTGAAAAAACGGCTTCTTCTCGATCGGATCACACTGCACGCCGCCAACGTAGCCCCAAGGGACGTACAGCTTGCCGCCTTGATTGAAACGGACTTTACACACACCAACCGCACCGTCCGGCAGCGGACAGCAATGGCCACAGGCGAAGCATTTAAGTCGCCCGTCAGGCAGCCTTTCGTAGAGCTCGCCTTCCCGCGTTTCACGGCCGAGAATTTCGGCGAGCGATGCTAGTCCCACGTCCCCAGTCCCCAGTCTCCCAGTCCCCTGAATTCATTTGATTGTAAGACGGCATAGGTGTTGACTACACCTCGTCAGGAGTTCGCCATGAAGGGTTGTCAGGGCTTTCTTTCGGCTGCCGTCCTCACACTGGCTGTGCTGTTACCCAACCTCGGAAGCGCGCAGGTCTACCAGTCGAAAACCCCGTCGCCGCCCGTGTCGGCGCAGTATGAGGCGTGGCAATTCAATGACGAGCCGATCCTCGTGAACGGACTCATCTATTACCCGACGCGCGAACGGCGCTTCTTCGACGGCGAGATCATGTCGCAGGTCGGCGTGTATCGACACGTTCCGGTGTACGCAGACGTGACGCTCGAACCGCACAGCGTCGTCTACCTGCCGATTGGCCGGCAGTCGATGCGCGGCTACGAACGCCGACGGGAGGGGGAGCTCGCCGGCACGACAGGCAGTCGGATGCCGGCGTTTCCGGTTGAAGTCGCCTCGTCTATCACGACGATGCCGCGCGAACTTCGTCCCGAAGTGCTCGCACCTATCGGAACGTCCGGCACGTTTAGAACAGAGGACGCCGCGATTCCTGCCCCGGCCCCGGAAGTCGCGATCGAGACGGCCGAGCGCCCGAATGTCCCCCGTCCTGCGCGCACGAACATCGAATCAATCCCGCAGCCGCGCGAGAACAACGGTGTCTGGCTGGAATATGCCGGCTCGCGCTGGTACTCGGACGGTCCGGCAGCCGTATTCGATCCGAATCGTTTCATCGAGATTGGTAACTACCGCGGATTTCCGGTGTATCGCGACAAGAGCCGCGGCGCCGAAGAAATCTGGGTGAGAGTTGTTGCAGGTGGGCCGGTAGCGCCATACGCAAAGCGCTAACTTATAATTGTCACCATTCATGCTTCGTATTTTGGTGACGAATGACGACGGCTATCGCTCTGACGGCATACGAGTTCTGGCGGAGGCGCTGAAAGCCGTCGGCGCCGTCACGATTGTGGCGCCGGTTGATGAAAAAAGCGCGATCGGTCACGCCCTGACGCTGCGGCATCCGCTGCGGCTCGAATCGGTTTCCGATCATATTTACTGTGTCGATGGCACGCCGACCGACTGCGTCAACATTGCGATTACCCAGGTGTTCAAAGGATTGCCGGACTTCGTGGTGTCCGGCATCAACAAGGGCTACAACCTCGGCGACGACGTGACCTATTCGGGGACGGTGTCGGGCGCGCTCGAAGGAGCACTGCTCGGCGTGCCCAGCATCGCCGTGTCGCTGCGTTCGACGCGTGGCGCGTACGACTTTTCCTATGCCGCCCATGCCGCCGCACAGCTCGCCGACGCGATGGCGAAGCGGCCGTTGCCGGTGCGCACGTTTCTCAACATTAATGTCCCGAAAGGCGTGCCGAAGGGGTATCGTGTCACCGTCCAGGCGAAGCGCAACCACGTCACCTCGGTCGCGGAGCGGCACGATCCCAAGGGACGCGCCTATTACTGGATTGAAGAAGGGCAGAACGAATGGGAGCCGCACGATCGCTCCGACTACCAGGCAGTTCGTGACGGCTATGTATCGGTGACGCCGCTACAGCCTGATCTGACGGCGCACGACGCGCTGACGAAGGTCGAGGAACTGACATTCGAAAGCACATTTGCCCGCTGACCGGTGTGACGGCCGCACTCGCCGCGATTGTCGTGGCGGCGGCCGTGTCGGAATCGGTGCGGGCCGCGGGACGCCCGGCGCTCGGTCCGAAGGAACAAGCGGCGGTCATCGCATTGCTCGACGCGGTGGATGTCGCCCAGCGCGAAGGCACCGACGCCGACGCACGAATCCTCTGGGACACGCATGTCCTGAAATCAGCGGCGCACAAGGCCTACATCCCGTTCACCATCTCGCTTGATGGTTTGACCGATTCGTTCGAGCGCGGCGCTGTCTACGTACGGGCAGTGGCGAAGGGAACCTCCATCGAGCAGCACTCTGAATTGCGCGCGTGGATTCGCAGCGGGCAGTCGCCGACGCACATCGGCGAGAGCGTGTCCGTGAACGCCGGTGAGATGCCGGTCGGCGGTCCTGGCGTGATGTCGTCACGCCGCACCACCCAGCAGGCGGCCGAGAGTTCGGCGGCGCTCGAACTGCAGCGGCGGACGATCGAGAAAGAGCGCGAGCAGGCGGAGAAACGAGCCGCCGAGCGCGACCCGGCGCTCTTCGCCTACGAGGAGTACTACTTCTTCGACCAGAAGTCGTTTCACGACCGCAGCCACCGCGTCTTCAGCCGCGCGATCGCGCTGCCGCCCGGTGAGTACGATTTCTATGTCGGCATCCTCGACCGCGCCGCGAAGAAAACCGAGCGGCCAATCCTGCTCGAGCGCCGGGTCACGGTTCCGGATTTCTGGAACGACGATCTTCGACTGTCCACATTGATTCTCGCCACCGACATGCAGTTATTGGCGGCGCCGCTGGTTCCCAAGGCTCAGGGCGAACAGCCATACACGTTCGGGCGGGCCGCGCTGGCGCCGACGTTGACACAGATCTTCAGTCCCGGCGACGTGATGACGATCGTCTACCAGATCTGCAATTACGCCGCGCCCGACGCCGCCCTGACGGCGAACTATCAGTTCTATCGCGTCGACGCTGAGCGCCGATTGTTCAACGGCACGCCGCCCCAGATCCTCGGAGACGAAGACCTGCCGCCGCCTGCGCCGTGGGAAACGCAGGCGTTTGCCATGCAGGTGGTGCCGCTCGCCCGGTTTCCGAGCGGCACCTACGAACTCGAAGTGACCGTCAGCGATCGCGTCCTCCGCGGCACGGCAAAGGGTGTGGCGCGGTTTAGGGTGGTGGAAAAGTAGCTGAGAACTTAAAACTGAGAACTGAGAACTGAGAAATCTGAAATCCGAAATTTCTAGCATTATGGAGGCAGCGTGAAGCCTGGCGTCGTCGTTGTCGCGATGGTGGTGGCCGGAGTGTCGCTTGGCGCGCAGTCGGGGACGCGTAACGGCGAGTGGCGGAGCTACGCGGCCGACACGGGGAGCACGCGCTACGCACCGCTCGATCAGATCAACGCGACAAACTTTAATAAGCTCGAAGTAGCGTGGCGCTTCAAGACCGATCAACTCGGCCCGCGTCCCGAGTTCCAGCTCGAATCAACGCCGCTGATGGTCGACGGCATCGTCTATTCGACCGGCGGTACCCGGCGTGCGGTGGTTGCCCTGAGCGCCGCGAACGGCGAAATGCTTTGGATGCACAGCGTGCGCGAGGGCCCGCGCGGTGCTGCGGCGCCGCGCCAGTTGTCGGGCCGCGGACTCTCGTATTGGACCGACGGCGCCAACGACCGGCGCATTCTTTACGTCACTCCCGGCTATCAACTGATCGCGCTGGATGCCAAGACCGGGATTCCCGTCCAATCGTTCGGCAAGAACGGCATCGTTGATCTCAAGTTGGATGACGACCAGGACATCGATCTGGTGACTGGCGAAGTTGGCTTGCACGCCACGCCGATGGTCGCGCGCGACGTCGTCATCGTCGGTGCGGCGCATCGATCCGGCGGGGTGCCGCGCAGCCGCGGCAATGTCAAAGGATATGTCCGTGGGTTTGACGTCCGCACTGGCAAGCGGCTGTGGATCTTTCACACGATTCCGCAGGCCGGCGAATTCGGCAACGACACCTGGGAAAAAGACTCGTGGTCCTATACCGGGAATGCGGGTGTGTGGGCGCAGGTGTCGGTCGACGAAGAATTGGGGATTGCGTACCTGCCGGTCGAATTGCCGACCGGTGACTATTACGGCGGGCATCGCCCGGGCAGCGGGCTCTTCGGGGAAAGCCTCGTCGCGGTCGATCTGCGAACCGGCGTGCGCAAATGGCACTTTCAATTCGTGCACCACGGCATCTGGGACATGGATCTGCCGTGCGCGCCGATTCTGGTCGACATCACGGTGAATGGCCGGGCAATCAAGGCGGTGGCGCAGCCGTCGAAGCAGGCGTTCCTCTACGTGCTCGATCGTGTCACCGGCCAGCCGGTGTGGCCGATTGAAGAGAAGCCGGTCGCAAAAGGCGATGTGCCCGGCGAGTGGTACTCGCCCACTCAACCCGTCCCAACCAAGCCCCCTGCATATGATCGTCAAGGCGTCGCGGAGAGTGATCTCATCGACTTCACGCCGGAGCTTCACGCGGAAGCGATGAAGCTGGCCGCGAAATACAAGATCGGTCCGATGTTCACGCCGCCGGTCGTCAGCAAGATTGACGGTCCGCTGGCGACGCTCGTTCTGCCGTCGGCAACCGGCGGCACCAACTGGCAAGGCGGCGGGTACGATCCTGAAACCCACATCGCTTACATGCCGTCACAAACCAACATCAGCCCTCTGGGCCTGTTGCCCCCGGACGCCAAAATATCGGACATGAACTTCGTTCAGGGCTCGGCGACGACCGGCGTCCGCATGACGCTGGGATCGGGCGGAGACGCAGGCGCCGACGCGCCGCGGCCGGCTCCAACCACCGCACCCGCACCCGCAGCAGCGGCTGGTGGTGAAGGTGGTGGCGGCTTGACGGTTCAAGGGCTGCCGTTGGTCAAGCCGCCCTACGGCCGGATCACGGCGATCGATCTCGACTCGGGGACGATCAAGTGGCAAATCGCGCACGGTGAGACACCCGACAACATCAAGAATCACTCGGCGCTGAAAGGGCTGACAATTCCGCGCACCGGCCAGACGGGCTATGCCGGTCTCGTTGTCACGAAAACGCTCGTGGTATCAGGCGAACCGCGCGTGACCACCACCTCGGCCGGCCGCCGGGGCGCTATGATGCGAGCGTACGATAAGGCGACCGGGCAGGAGGTCGGTGCGGTCTATCTGCCGGCGCCGCAGAGTGGATCGCCGATGACTTATCTCTACAACGGCAAGCAGTACATCGTCGTCGCGGTCAGTGGCGGCAACTATTCGGGAGAGTTGCTGGCGTTCGCTCTCCCTGGAGACTCCAAATGAAGCGCGTACTGTTCACGCTGGTGTGTTTCGGCGCCGTCAGTTCGGTCGCGTCGGCGCAGACCGTCACATTTGCTAAAGATGTGGCCCCGATACTCCAGCGCGCTTGTCAGAACTGCCATCGCCCTGGCGCGATTGCGCCGATGTCGTTGATCAGTTATCAGGATGCGCGGCCATGGGCGCGAGCCATCAAGTCAAAGGTGCAGTCCCGCGAGATGCCGCCGTGGTACATCGATCGCAACATCGGCATCCAGCATTTCAAGGGCGATCCGTCGCTGACCGACGATGAAATCGCGACCATCGCGAAGTGGGCCGACGCCGGCGCGCCGCAGGGGAGCCTGGCCGACATGCCCGCACCGCGGCAGTTCGGCGACGTCGATAAATGGCACATCGGCAGACCCGACATCGTCGTCACGATGCCGAAGTCGTACGAGTTGAAGGCGAATGGCCCCGACGAATTCCTCGACGTCGATCTCGATCCGGGATTCACCGAGGACATGTACATCAGCGCGGTGGAGACCAAGCCCGAGCCGTACGCGTTCAAAGTGGTCCATCACGCGACCGCCAACATGATCGAGGACGAGGACGAAGATCCGGTCGGCTTCTTCTTCAACGAATACGCGCTGGGCAAGAATGGCGACATCTTTCCCGAGGGTTCCGGTCGCTTGATCAAGGCCGGCTCGAAGATTCATTTCAATCTGCATCTGCATCCGAGCGGCGAGCGGACGCTGGTGAACTTGTCGATCGGCTTCAAGGTGATGCCGAAAGGGCAGGTGCCGAAGTACGTCGCCTTCACCCAACACATGGGCGACAACACCGACATCGACATTCCGCCCGGTGAAATGGTCCGGACCGACGGCTACTTCCGGCTGCCGAAGCCGGCGGTGGTGTCGGCATTTCAGCCGCACATGCACAATCGCGGCAAGGCGATGTGCATGGAAGCGATTTATCCGGACATTCGCGCCGATTCAGCGCGGCCTGGCCCGGCCCGCACCGAGACGCTCAGCTGCGTCAGCAATTACCAGTTCGGCTGGCACATTACGTATCCCTACGCTGAAGATTCGCAACCGCTGCTTCCGGCCGGAACGATCATTCACATCACCGCCTGGCACGACAACACGAGCGCGAACAAATACAACCCCAATCCGCGCAACTGGGTTGGCTATGGACAGCGCACGGTCGACGAGATGAGTTTTGCGTGGGTCAGCCTGTTCTATATCGACGAACAGGATTTCCAGGCCCGTGCCGCAGCGCGGAAACAGACAACGGATCGTGAACGATAGAGTCCTGGTCCTGAAGAGGAACGCAGAGCACGCCAAGAGCGCCGAGAATTTGTACAAAAAAACTCAGCGACCTCGGCGGCCTCGGCGTTCATCTTCGTGGCTGTTGTTTTTTGCGTTGATTGTCTCGGTTCGCTCGGGATCGGCGCAAACGCCATCGCAGCTACCCACGGCAATTCCGCAAACCAAGTTCGCCTCGGGCCAGAACGTCGTGCCGTACTTCGAGGGCTGGATCAAGAACGCCGACGGGTCGTTCGATCTGGTCTTCGGATACTTCAATCGCAACTGGGAGCAGTCGCTGGTCATTCCCGTCGGCCCGGACAATCGCATCGAAATCGATAATCCTGAAGGCAAGGGAACTGCCAGTGCGACTCTGGGCAACGCGGATCGCGGTCAGCCGACGTTCTTCCTGCCGCGACGGCAAGGCTGGGTGTATCGCGTGCGAGTGCCCGCGAATTTCGGCAAGCAGGTGATGCGCTGGACGATCAAGTCGAACAACAAGACCGAGACCGCGTACGGGGAATTGCTGCCAGTAGAGGAGATTACCGAGCGGATCATCATGACGCGTGGCAACTTGAATCCTGGTGACGATGATCCGAACAAGCCGCCGACCGTGAGCATCGCGCCGGTTGACGCCGCCACCACCAGTGAGGCGACGCTCGTCGCCACGGTCACCGACGATGGGCTGCCGAAGCCGCGCGTGGCGATCCAGCGCACCCAGGCCGCCGATGCCACGCGGATTCAACAGCAGACCAATTCGGTCGCGACCGCGCAGCGGCGCGGGTTGAACGTGACCTGGATGCAGTTGCGCGGGCCAGCGAGAATCGCGTTCGGAGCGAGCGGTGCGACGCTGGTTGCGGACGGCAAAGCGTCCACGTCCGCGCGCTTTCCGCTGCCCGGGACGTACGTGGTGCGCGCCATCGCCAACGATGGTGCGCTGGCGACGAAAAGCGATCTGACGATTACTGTCCGCTGATCGATTCGAGCAGGCGTGCCGCCTTGCCTGGCGGGGTGTCGGCCAGGCGGTCATCCCAGGCGGTGAGCGTGCGGTGCACATCCGCGCGGGCGGCGGTCAGCTCGGCGATCTGTTGATCGATTCGCTCGAGAATCTGCGCCGCTGCGGCGCGCACCTGCCGGCACGGCGGCCGTCCCGATTCCCGCGACTGCAGAAATCCGCTGACTTGTTTGATGGTGAAGCCGAAGCGCAACGCGTTGCGGACGAAGCGTACTCGATCGACAATCGACGCCGAGTAGTCGCGGTAGCCACTGGCCGTCCGCGGCGGGCGGGGCAGAAGGCCGCGGCGTTCGTAATATCGCAACGTGTCGCAACTGACGCCAGCTCGCGCGGCGGCTTCTCCGATTCGCATGCTTAATCATAGACGTTGGAGCAGCTCCAAGGTTTAACTCGCAACTTTTCGTGGCTTCGTGCCTTCTTGTTTTCGGGATTGACCCTGGAGTCGGCCGAGGCTCGACGATGGA
>Ga0070675_100004818_pt1 | contig 10296 bp, 8 predicted proteins | sample KBSM43metaG_FD_65343 | JGI IMG/M metagenome (GOLD analysis project Ga0070675, IMG submission 65343) | Miscanthus rhizosphere microbial communities from Kellogg Biological Station, Michigan, USA - KBS M4-3 metaG | ecosystem: Host-associated > Plants > Roots > Rhizosphere > Soil ...
CGAAATACGGGACTTTTCCCCCTGCTTCTGCCGCGGCTATCCGAGAATCGTCTCGCCAAATCTTCCGCAAACCCGCCAACCACACCGGTTTCAGCAGTTTCGAGACAGAAACTAGCTAACCATTAGGTGGAGTAATCCGCACGAATGTTCGTCCTGAACGATTCACGCAGCCAAAAGAGCCTACAAGCCAAGTGAAGTAGCATTCCCGAAAGAAGCTTTCGAACCCGTTCGCCGAAGAGCCAAGGGTTCCGAGATAATTAGGAGTTGGTCATCTTCGTGCTTTGCCCACTTCCACAATTGCTGTGTTCATTTCCATAGTCAAGACGGCCCGGGGCTATTGATGACTGTCCGTTGGCTTGGAGATTTCATCGCGTACCAGTCGGGGTTTCAGATCATCTCGTACGTTTGAACGCGTGCCAGTTTTGTGGAAGCCTTAGTCGCGACGGCGCTATGGTCAATTGTTAACTCTCCTGCTTGCTGGCTGGGGCGTGCTGGCATGCTCGATTGAAATGCGTCCCCGCGGTCATAGTGACTTGGCGTCTCGCATGCCGCTTCTTCAGCGCTAGCGCCGCGATTCCCGTTCCCAACAGCAGTAGCGTAGCCGGTTCGGGCACAGCGCTTAGCCTTCCACGGCTGACGTCATCATAACGAATGTTGCTGAGTCCGCCCATGAACCAACGTCTCTCAATCGTCACTGAGAGTATTCCTTCCTGAGCCACGAATCCGCGATAGACGTTTACTTGGCTAGTGAATATGTCTTCGGTGAATTGTTTGCCGTCGGTCGACGTCACAATGACGTGATAAGCGGGCGGCGACCCTGCGAGACCGACCAAAAAGAAGCCGACGGCATCGGTCGAAAATTCCCCGGAGCCGAAGTTCAAAGTTTCGAACATGCCGGGTTCGTTTCTAGTTTGAAAGTGGTTGGGAAGGCTGCTGGTATTCGCATACAGAGAGACAGTGACCCACTCAGCCGACGGGTTTTCAGCAGTGTAGGTGATGTAATCCACAGTGGCGCTACCGGCTCCGAACGAGATCCCCGGCGGAAATTGATCGAAGTTCTCGGTGCTGACGACACTGGCGGCTCCGAAGAAGTCTAATTGATTGTGAAAGACAATAATGTCGGCCCAGCTTGTGGTAGCGGAACCGAACAGAAAAGTTGCGAGAGCGACGACGAGGGTTTTACGAGTAACCATTCGACGACTCCTCTCTTACTAGTAGATAGCGACAAGAAGCTACCCGCCACCAACAAAGCAAAAAGGAGGAATACGCGAGAAAAGCTTTGCGCCTTCGCCTCTTAGAGCTTCACAACCCTCCGTGGCTTTCGAAAAACTCACATAGAGCCGTGTAACATTCAGACACTACGAAAGAAGTTGAGACCTCGTTAGGCGTTGGTCCACTTGCTGAACCAGGCGATGTGGGTGAGCCCGCGACGCCCCACCATGTGACCATCAGCGGGCGCAGCCAAATACTCAAACGCCGTGTGGCGCAATACAGTTATCCTGCATTCACGACAAGCTGATCGACGACTCGCACAACGCCTTCAGTGCCACGCGCGATTTCCACTGCACGCGCCTTCGCCTTGTTCGACCCAACGGTACCCTTCAACGTGACCACGTGATCCTTTGAGTCGACGTCAACCTTGCTGCCCTTTAGCAGTGTTTCATCGCTGAACTTGCCGCTCACCTTCGTCGTGATCCAGCTGTCTGTGATCTTCTCGCCCGTAGCCGATACGACATCCTTGCTCTTGTCGGCGACGTCTCCAGCGATCTCTTTGGTCTTGTCGGCTGTCTTTCCAGCGACTTCTTTGGTCTTATCCCCGATCTCTTCCACCACGTTCTTCGTGTCGTCCGCGGCTTTTTCTCCAGCTTTCTTCGTCTCGTCCGCGGCCCTGTCGGCAGCGTCGGCTGTTTTCCTCGTCTGGTCTTCACCTCTTGGCGTGCATGCCGAACCGGCGCCTAAGGCGCCTAGCAGAAGTGCCAAAATCACCCATCTAGAGATGTTCATGTAAACCTTTCTCTTGCCTCACAAAAGCTTCTGGTGATGCTCTTGAAAGGGCTCAAGGTCTATTCATAGCCTAGTCTGCCGGCCATGACTGTGCGGTTTTGTACACGACGAACACCGGCAGGCTCCGACTCCAGTGACCAATGCATGCGAATCAAACGCCGCCCACACCTTTAAACCGCGCGGCCGGGCGGGTTGAGCAATCTTGACCAGAAACGGCGCTGTGGAAAGGCCAGACTGATAGACATGACCGCTGCCTTTCGGCGACTGTGTTCGGAGGCCGGGCTGCTTAGTGTCTTTGCTTCGCGCACGGTCCGGGCAGTATTACGCCGGCCATTTGAACTGAGAGAGATCGTCCATCAAATCGTTGAGATCGGATGGCGTTCGCTACCGCTCGTCGTCATGGCAGGTCTCGCCACCGGTGTCGTTCTGTCGATGCACACTCGCGCGACGATGGAACGCTTTGGTGCGGAAGCCATGATTCCGACGGCGCTCGCCATAGCCCTGCTCAGCGAAACAGGGCCATTGATCACAGGACTCCTGGTGGCCGGACGCGTCGGAGCCGGAATCGGGGCGGAGCTCGGCGGTATGAGGGTCACAGAGCAAATTGACGCCCTGGAATCACTGGCAGTGGACTCGTTCCACTATCTGGCCGTAACGCGGGTAGTAGCGTGCATGATCGCCATGCCAATTCTCACTACCGTCATGAACTTCTCTGGTCTAATCGGAGGTTATCTCGCCGAGACCGTGATATCCGGGGTTTCCCTACGAGTCTATTTGGGACAGGCCTTCCAGGGCATCGCTTTCGCGGACTACATTTTGCCAACGGTGAAGACCACGGTATTCGGTTTCATCATCGGTACCGTTTCCTCCTATTTGGGCTATACGGCTACGGGCGGCTCTGAAGGTGTGGGACGAGCGTCGACGCGAAGCGTCGTTGTTTCATCGATGCTCCTCATTGTCGTCAATGTGGTGCTCGTCAGGATCATCCAGATGTGGCTCCGGGGCCAGTCCCTATGAGTGTGCCTGTTCAGGCTATTCGTTTCGAGAGCGTGTCCAAGTCGTTCGATGGTAGGCGTGTTCTGGACAATGTGTCCTTCGACGTGCTGCAAGGAACGGCCTGCTGCGTCATGGGTCGCAGCGGCACTGGTAAGAGTGTCACTCTGAAGCTGCTCATGGGTCTGCTGAAACCGGACTCCGGACGAATCTATGTGAATGACACAGAGCTCGCAGCCCTGGACAGCCGCGAACTGGTCGATATTCGAAAAACCATGGGGTTTCTTTTTCAATACTCAGCTTTATTCGATTCCCTTTCGGTGGCTGAGAACATTGCATTCCCTCTTCGCCGTCACACTCGGCTGACGGAGGGCGAAATACAGGCCAGCGTGCGTGAAAGACTCGCGGAAGTTGGGTTGGAAAACGAATTGGAAAAAATGCCGCTCGACTTGTCCGGAGGTATGCGAAAACGAGTGGGTCTGGCTCGAGCGCTGGCGCTTAAGCCTTCAATTCTTCTGGTCGACGAGCCGAGTAGTGGTCTGGATCCTATTACAACGCTCGAAATCGACAATCTCCTGATGAACCTCAAAGAGGCGAACCAAACGACGATGGTTGTGGTGACACACAACGTCCCGAGCGCCCGAAGAATAGGCGACAAGCTTGTTGTGTTACACGAGGGGCACATTGTCATGCAGGGGAAGGCGGAAGAGTTGGATAGGAGTAAAAACGAAGTTGTGAGGCAGTTCATGGAAAGTACGGAAGGAAGGCAGACACATGGCGTCCTTTGAAAAATCAGCGATGGGTGCCTTCGTTATTGGAGGGTTTGTCTTGTTCGCAGTAGGTCTCTTTCTTATTGGAGACCGAAGGATGTTGTTCAGTGACAGCGGAGAATACTATTCGGAATTCGCACAGGTGAGCAGCCTCGAGGTTGGGGCTATGGTGAGAGTCGCCGGGATGAATGCCGGCGAGGTTCTGGACGTGCAGGTCCCAACTGCGCCCGAAGGCAAGTTTCGCGTCAAGTTCTCTATTGTCGAAAAGCTCCATCCGATTGTCCGGAGCGATTCTGTTGCAAGTCTTCAAACTGACGGCATTCTGGGCAACAAATACCTCCTCGTCAGTTCAGGTACCAGTTTGTCGGGTACAGCGCCGACGGGGAGCACAATTCCCTCTAAAGAGCCGTTTGAGATCAGCGACCTGCTGAACCAAATACGTCAGACCGTCAGCGTCATTGACGTGACAGTTGGCCAGGTCAAAGGAGATGTCACCGATGCTACCCAGACGGTGGCCGAGACCGCCAAGCACGTCGACCAGATCATCGTCGGCGCGCAGGATGACGTGAAGCGAATCACCCAGGCGGCAAGCCTCATCACGGAAGATGCCGCCATCATTATCGCGGGCGTGAAGAGTGGCAACGGTACAGTCGGAAAACTCCTCAACGACGACGCGATCTACAACAACATGGTCAGCTCAACGACCGAAATCCATGCCGCTCTGAAAAACATCCGACAGACGTCATCGGATGTACAGCAGCTCGTTGCGCGCTTCAAGACGGGCGAGATCCCTGGAAACGTCGAAGAAACCATTCAGAATGTGCGTGATTCGTCCGAACGCCTGAAGGCTATGGTGTCGTCGTTGCAGCCGACGCTTGCGAGCGGCGAAGGCATCACCACCGACCTGCGCGCTACTCTTTCGAGCGCCCGCGAGGCGATGTCGGATCTTGCCGAAGACACAGAGGCGCTCAAACGCAGTTTCTTCTTTCGTGGGTTCTTCAAAGACCGAGGGTTTTACGATCTGGACAGACTCTCACTCGCCGAATACGAATCCAAGCAATTCAACAAAGACATCAAAAAGGAACGCGTCTGGATTCAGCAAGTCGATCTGTTCACGGTTAGACCCGACGCGTCCGAAGAACTCTCCGACAAAGGGAGACAGAAGGTCGACGCGGCGATGGCGGACTTCCTCGGATTCGTCAGGGACAACGCCATGATCGTCGAAGGGTATGCGGGAAGCGGAACAAGCGACGAGCAGTTCCGGCACTCGCTCGAGCGCGCGGTTAAAGTACGCGAGTATCTACTAAAGCGATTCAGTCTAGATGCCGAGTACGTCGGAGTAATGCCGATGGGAGCTGTCCGATTGAATAGTCCAGCGGGCGCGGTTCAAGACGGCGTGGCGCTGGTTCTCCTGAAAAAGTGAAAGGCCCCACAGCCGAGCCAAAGCCCGTCCGGACGACATTGTGAGTCTGGCATGGGCAATTTCGGATGCGGAGATAGTCTGGATTGATCGTAACTACACAACTTGACGGAGGATTAAATGAGTCGTGAACCAGAGAACACATTGAGCGAAAGAGTGCAGACCGGTCCTGATCTGAAGGATCGAGTTTCCGATATGGCAACAAAGGTAAGAGACAAAGCGAGTCAGGTGGCGGACACCGTGACGGAGAAGGTAGGGCAGGCGCGTGAAACCACCGCTTCCTATTTACAGGAGCATGATTTCAACCGGATCGGAAAGGATGTCATGAATGTTTGCCGCCGATATCCAGCCCAGTTCCTAATTGCCGCGGCAGCAGTCGGATTCTTGATCGGACGTACGCGGCGGTAAGCCGAGCTCCCGTTCGAAGGAGACTCAGCCGGACCGCGGCCGAATCTGAGCGAAACGAGTGACGGTGTGTCGGATCGAGACAACCCCGCATAAATAAATCCCCCGAAACTATGCCCTCCGCGCGACGAGCGCCTCAATGACCCAGGCGTTCGTCGCGGACTGGCTTGGACTTATCTCGTACATGCCGTCGAGTCTCAAAAAGGTGCAGAGGGATCCAAGCGGCAGCGAGAGGTGGCACCCTAGTTGCACGAGTAATTGGGATCTTGAAACTTCCAACCGGAGGACCAATGGAAAAGGACCAACTACACGCTCTTCTTTACGAGGCGCTCGAAACCGAGAAAGGCGGCGTTCAAATTTACGAAATGGCGCTGCGCTGCGCCATTAATGACGATCTTCTCGAAGAATGGCAGAAATATCTCGAACAAACCCGAAACCATGTTGACGTGCTCCTAGACGTCTTTAAGAAGCTAGGGCTGAACCCAGACCAGGAGACACCTGGACGGAATATCGTTCGTCTCAGCGGTCAGTCCCTTCTCAAGACAATGGTGGTCGCGCTATCGATTGAAAAACCCGCCGCGGCTCAAATTGTCGCCGCGGAGTGTGTCGTCACTGCCGAAACCAAAGATCACATGAATTGGGAACTCCTCTCGGTCGCCGCTAGAGCGCTTAGCGGAATGGAGCAAAAGACGATTAAGAGTGCGGTTGAACAAGTCGAAGACGAGGAAGACGAGCATTTATATCACTCGACTGGCTGGGCCCGGGAACTCCATCTCGAAGCTCTCGGCCTTCCTGCTGAACTGCCGCCGGCGGAAGAGAAGGAGGAAGTGAAGACAGAAGTAGAAGCAGCGGCGGTCAGAAAAGATCGCAAGGAAAAACTGGAAGCTCCCAAACGAAAGCGAACCGCATGAAAAAGCAAACCGATAAAGCACCTGGCAAGCGGGATCGAGGAGACGCGAATGAGAAGCTGGACGATCTTCTCTTAAACAAGGAAACCGGCCTCGGCGAAGGGCTTACCACGAATCAGGGCACCGGGATCAATGACAATCAAAACACCTTGAAGGCAGGAACACGGGGCCCTTCCTTGCTGGAAGATTTCATCTTTCGCGAAAAGATAACCCACTTCGATCACGAACGGATTCCCGAACGAGTCGTACACGCGAGAGGCGCCGCTGCCCACGGAGTGTTTCGTGTCTATGAACCCATGACGGCTTTTACAAAAGCGAATTTTCTTCAGGATCCGAATAGGGAGACTCCTGTCTTCGTGCGCTTCTCAACAGTCGCAGGATCGCGCGGATCGTCGGATCTCGCCCGCGATGTACGCGGTTTCGCAGTGAAGTTCTATACCGATGAGGGGATCTTCGACCTTGTCGGCAACAACATCCCGGTCTTCTTCATTCAGGACGCGATCAAGTTTCCCGATCTGATCCATGCCGTAAAACCGGAGCCGCACAATGAGATTCCCCAGGCTGCCTCCGCTCATGACACATTCTGGGATTTCATCTCCCTCATGCCGGAATCTGCTCACATGATCATGTGGGTCATGTCCGATCGCGCAATCCCCAGAAGCCTCCGCATGATGGAAGGCTTTGGCGTCCATACGTTTCGCCTGGTCAATGCGGACGGAGCATCGCGCTTTGTAAAGTTCCATTGGAAGCCCCTTTTGGGAATGCACTCCGTACTCTGGGACGAGGCTCAAATCATTTCCGGCAAGGACCCGGACTTTCACCGCCGTGACCTTTATGAGTCGATTGAAGGCGGGGATTTTCCTGAATGGGAACTCGGAGTCCAGATTGTGGAAGAACGCGACGAAGATTCGTTCCCGTTCGATCTCCTGGACCCCACGAAATTAATCCCAGAAAACATCGTGCCCGTCCGACGTATCGGCCGGCTCACGCTAAATCGCAACCCGGATAACTTTTTCGCAGAAACTGAGCAGGTCGCGTTTCATCCTGGCCACATCGTTCCGGGAATCGATTTCACTAATGATCCTCTGTTGCAGGGTCGGCTTTTCTCATACACGGACACACAGTTGATCCGGCTGGGTGGGCCTAATTTTCATGAGATCCCCATTAATCGGCCGACTGCCCCGGTTCACAATAACCAACGGGATGGCTACATGCGCCAGACGATCAATAAGAGCAGGGCAGCCTATGAGCCAAATTCCCTGGGAGGTGGATGCCCTTTTCAAATGACTGCCCAGCAGGGTGGGTTTGCGTCATTCGCCGAACACATTGGTGATTCAAAAGGACGCGCACGAGGAGAAAAGTTCTTCGATCATTTCAGCCAGGCAACGCTGTTCTACGCCAGTCAAACTGAAATAGAAAAGGATCATATCGTCAGCGCGCTTCGTTTTGAACTCGGCAAGGTGGAGGTCGGGGATGTTCGACAAAGAATGCTGCGGATTCTTAATGAGATCGACCAAAGCCTCGCGGAGCGTGTTGCCACAGGTTTAGGGTTGTCCGCTTCGGTCGACTCTTCTGTACCGTTGAATAAGAGTATACCGGCCGACGGAGACCCCGCTGCCTTCCAACCCCGAGCAAGTGGCACCCCTCTGGAACCGTCTCCGGAATTGAGCATCCTTCGGTCGACACGAGCAGACACCATCAAAACGCGGCGGGTGGCAGTTCTGACCGCGGACGGTTTTGACGGTGATGAACTCAATCAGGCCCTGGAGGCACTGACGTCTCAAGGCGCTCAAGTGAAAATCGTTGCGCCACGCCTGGGCTATATTCAGTCACGGCAAGGGAACGATCTGAAAGTTCACTTTAGCTTGCTCACCGCGAGTTCTGTCCTTTTCGATGCTGTCTACGTCCCCGGGGGGGAGAAGAACATCTCAACGCTCTCCAACGAACCTGCGGCAATCGAATTCATACGAGAGGCATATCGCCATTGCAAGGCAATAGGCGTATCGCAGCAAGCTCGTGATCTCTTGAAATCGGCAAACCTCACCAATACTGAGGGGGACGAGGGCATCGTCATAGGGTCCTCAGCTCCCGACGGGAAGCTCTTCACAAATTTCATCGCCGCCGTTGCCAGACATCGTAACTGGACGAGGGAGTCGCTTCTTCGCCCGGATCTTCGAAGAAAAAACTAGTTCTTATGACCCAAACGGAGGAGGTTCACATCCTCCTCCGCGCATCATCGGAATGCACTTCCGACAGCCAAAGGAAGGCACAGGCAAAAACAACAGCGTGGTGGCCCACATGTGGCGCACGATCGCCATGCCCGACAATCCGCTCTAGCAATCCGCAGCTATAATTCCCTTCTGATGTCTGACGATACCTACAACCCCGAAGAGATCGAACCGCGGTGGCGTGGCTACTGGACTTCGCAGCGCTTGCACGAAGCCCGCGACGACGACCCGCGGCCGAAGTACTACTGTCTTGACATGTTCCCGTATCCGTCGGGATCCGGCCTTCACGTGGGGCACTGGCGCAGCTATGTGCTTCCCGATTGTTGGTCAAGGTACAAGTGGTTGCAGGGGTACAACGTCCTTCACCCCATGGGCTGGGATGCTTTCGGTTCACCTGCTGAAAACGATGCGATAAAGAAGGGTATCCACCCGACCGTTGGTACGCGCGCTAACGTTGAGAACTTCAAACGTCAGCTCCAGGAAATCGGCGCCATGTACGACTGGACGCGCGAGATAAACACGACCGATCCGGACTACTACAAGTGGACACAATGGATCTTTGTCCAGATGTTCAAGCGCGGCCTCGCCTACAAGACGTTCATGCCGATCAACTGGTGCCCCAGTTGCAAGACGGGGATCTCCAACGAGGACGTGATCAACGGCCGATGCGAACGTTGCGGGACGGAGGTCACGCGGAAAGAAATGCATCAGTGGATGCTGCGCATTACGAAGTACGCGCAGCGCTTGCTCGATGGTCTGCAGGAGCTCGACTGGCCGGACAAGGTGAAAACCATGCAGACCAACTGGATTGGCCGGTCGGAGGGAGCAGAAGTCACATTTCAGGCGATAGCCTCGGACGGTTCGCAGCATCCTTTGAAGATTTTCACCACGCGCCCAGATACGCTTTTCGGCGCGACGTATATGGTGCTGGCTCCCGAGCATCCCCTTGTGCCGAACCTCTCAACCAGCGACCAGCAGGCCGCCGTGGAGGCGTACATCGAGAAAGCGAAAAACGAATCGGATGTTGATCGCGCTTCGAAGGCTGAAAAGACCGGCGTTTTTACCGGCGCTTTTGCCGTTAATCCCGTGAATCAGGAACGCATACCGATCTGGATTTCCGATTACGTTCTGATGGCGTACGGAACGGGTGCGATCATGGCTGTTCCTGCGCACGATGAACGCGACTACGAGTTTGCGAAAACTTTCGGTTTGGAGATTCGAGAGGTGATCGCCACAGAACAGGGTATCGCGAACGAAGCATCTGTCGGCGAAGGAACCATGGTGAACTCTGAATCCTTCACTGGCAAGCCCTCGGCCCAGGGTCGGAAGGAAATCGTTCAGTGGCTTCAGACGCAGGGGGTGGGCCGGGCCACTATCAACTACAAGCTTCGCGACTGGGTCTTCTCGCGGCAGCGTTACTGGGGAGAGCCGATTCCCATTGTGGATTGTGCGAACTGCGGGCTCGTGCCCGTTGATGAGAAGGACCTTCCTCTTCGCCTTCCCAATGTCGAGCGCTATCAGCCGACAGGTACTGGCGATTCACCGCTGGCCGCAATCGCCGAGTGGGT
>Ga0070675_100004821_pt1 | contig 10290 bp, 10 predicted proteins | sample KBSM43metaG_FD_65343 | JGI IMG/M metagenome (GOLD analysis project Ga0070675, IMG submission 65343) | Miscanthus rhizosphere microbial communities from Kellogg Biological Station, Michigan, USA - KBS M4-3 metaG | ecosystem: Host-associated > Plants > Roots > Rhizosphere > Soil ...
TGACCAGCAGACACACGTCGCGGTGGTATCGAAGATGCTGTACGCGAGCCACTACTTCTGGACGGGGATCGAGCTGCGAATCCTGGTTCCCGACCCCGCGCGTGGCGAAGGGTTCTGGTTCGCCAACGTGAATCGCAGTCGAGCGGACGGGCTGGACGGATTGGTCGGGTCGGTCATCCGCGGCAAAGCGCGGGGCGAGGCAGAAGAAGGCATGCAGGCGGCGCTCAAGATCACAAAGTCCCGGATGGAGAATCGTTAGCCGCAATTACCTCGGAAGTAATACTGCGCGCCCAGAAGGCCGTGCCGCAATGAAGGCCGCGACAAACAATGCACCGAGGACCAGGTCGACGGTCCCGGCCAGTAGTACACCGATCGATACGCGCTCCACGGAATACAACATCGCCACCGCGGCGCCGAACGACAGCTTCTCGAGCACCCCTGCGAGCATGAGCGGCCGGTAGCGCATCACGTCGCTCGCGACGATCAGGAATATGACCTGCCACGCGAGTGCCACGCCGATGAAGCCGTAAAAGTGTTCAGGTCTTTCGATAAGTGTGGGCAGACCCAACTCCACGAAGTACTGCGGCGCTAGCGCGACGATGCCGTACAGGCCGGCAACAAGAAACACGCGCCGCGCAAAGGTCGGCCCAATCACGCAGCCTCCTTCCGGGCATACCACAGCACAACCGATCCGTTGTCGAACACGCGCGTTCGCTTCAGGGTGAAGGGCAACGGCAACGGCAGGCCAGCGAGAAAGGTCTTCCCGGCACCGAGGGCGATCGGAGTCACTGCGACCTCGATCCTGTCGATCAGCTGCGCCGTTGCCAGCTGCGTCACGATACTGCCGCTGCCGAGAATGGTGATGTCCGGGCCCGACTCGGCTTTCATCCGCCGGACCGTGCCGATCAAGTCGCGGCTGACCAGCGTCGTGTTCGACCACTTTGGCGAGGACAACGTCCGCGATGCAACAATCTTCGGCAATGCGTTCATCTGCCGCGCGATCTCAGGCATCGCCTTCGCCGCGGCCGGCGTCGGCCACCACGATGCCATCAGGTCGTATGTGATCCGGCCAAACATCAGCACACCGCCAGCCGCCGCATTCTCGGCCATGAATTGGTGCCATTCCGCGTCTGCGGCCTGCTGGTGTGCAAAGCTGATCTCAGCAGCGGCGTCCGCAAAGCGGCCATCTAGGCTCACCTGCATGAACGCACTCAGTTGACGCAATCCGCCTTCCATTTCAGATCCTTGCCTCAGGCTTCAGATACTCGATTGCACCGGGGGTCGTGAGCATTGCGCCGGCCTCGAGCCAGGTCTTGAGTCCCGACAGGATCATCGGCCAGCCACCGTACAGCTGTGCGTTCGCACCGGCCCGCAGCTGATCGTGCGTCACCCTCAGGCGACACGAATCACCTACAGGTTCGATCTCCCAGGTCACTCGCGACTCTCCTTCGAGCTTCACGTCGTCGTTCCACAGGGCGCGGAAGGTTTGCACCAGCCGGTGCGGCGGATCGACCTCGATGTTGTCGCCGTTCGCGATCTCGAGCCCAGGCGAGATCGTCATGTCGGTCGTCCGCGCGTGGTATGGAGTGCCCGACTTCCAATCGGAATACACGCCAACGCCGAAGGAATACTTCGAGCGGAGCTCGGGATCGGTGATGGCCTGCCAAAGCCGTTCAGGCGTCGTCTTGATGTAAATCTCGTAGACCTTCTCCATGAGTTCTTCCTCGATTTCTTTCTTGAGCGCAGTGAGCATCGCCGTCATCGGGGCGGAGTACTTGTCGATCCATCGATCGTGGATCTGGCGGATCGGCACGGCGTTCAGGAAATGGAACTTCTCGCGTCCACGTCGCTTAGTCACCACAAGCTTGGCCCGTTCAAGGACGCGAAGATGCTTCATGACGCCGAACCGAGTCATCGCCAACCGACCTTCGAGTTCGCCGAGCGTCTGGCCATCCCGCCGAAACAGCATGTCCAGCAGACGCCGTCTCGTCGGGTCGGCCAGCGCCTTGAATACCGCATCCACGTCAGAACAATATGTGACCATAAGGTCACATGTCAAGTGTGCTCGCTGCAAGCGACCAGGGGTGACGCAGTGACCGAAGGAAAGCGATGAACAATCCGCATCGATCTGGCCCGGAGTCGACGACCGACTGCCTGGCGTCACACTCGGCCGGACTCCGCATGAAGCGACCGAAACGCCCGCGCGATGTGACTCAGATGGCGAAGTTCGGTGGGATTATGGGCAAATGAGGGTGGTCGGCTACCTTCAGGCGACCCGAGCCTATGTGCTAGGTGCTTCGATGACGACACCCGAAGACAAATTCGAATACACCGTTGAAGCCATGCGTCGGTTTTTCATGGAGGAGCGCCAAAGGGCCGCCGACAGCCAAGACGCGGAGCGATACGGCTGGATGGACCAAAACGTCAAGAAGCTGGACACGCTGACCCTCGACTATTGGTCGCTCTCTGGGCAAGCGTGGAAGCGGGACACAAATCAAAGTAGCCCAAGCTGTGGGTATGATTCGTCAGACATCCCGCCAGAAACGCCAAAGGGCGCTCCGAAGAGCGCCCTTGGTGAATCCGTTGCGATCCTGTTGCGAAGTGAAATCGAAGAGTGGTGGGCCCCTTGGGGATCGAACCCAAGACACCCTGATTAAACGGCATCCGGACCGTGAAACGATGCGGGGCCCACTGACATCAACGGGTTACGACCATCAGCGCGCCGCCGGTTTCGTGATTAGGTTCACCCGCAGACCCTACCTTGCACCTACCCCTGGTTGCAACCATGCGCCAGCGGCGATGCGGAGCCCAACGATGCTGATCAGGAGTACCGCGCCCGAGTCTTTCATCACGCGTTGATAATCACGTGGCAGCGCGATCCCGAGGGCCTGTTCTACCAGGCGATCAAGCTCGCTCACGCCGGGGACCTCGATCGCGAGGTCGAGATCCTCGCTCCCCGCTGCCACGATCGCCGCGTCGCTCGATGCCGCAGCGCCGCGCACGGTCGGCGGCCAGGCCGGCGGTGATCTGGCCGGCGCACGTGTGGCTGGTGCTCTACGCCGTGGTGACGGGCCACCGGTGGTACGACGCCTCGCGCGGTACGCACGAGAACCTCACCGGGCTCTTCATGATCGCCGTCATCGCCATACATGCCGCTGTGTCCCTCGTCGGCGGCGGGCTCCTCGCGCTCTTTCCCAAGACGCGCCCCGCGGGATTCCAGATGTGGCTCGCCTATTCGATTCTTCTGGGATCCTGGGTCGCTGGAAGCGTCTTGCTCTGATCGATGGTTTGGCACGATCTTCTTGCTTGACAGGTTTTTCCACGCGCCAGCTCGAAGATCCATAACGGCCGCTAGACGAGCACCAGGACGGCCTAGGGAGATCGCTGAGCCGCGAACGGGAGCTGAGATGCGGACGCAATCTCCCGACACGGCGATCGCGTGACAGCGCGTCAGTCAGCGTCGAGAAACGCGGGGTTACCATCTCGCATGCAACCATCGACACCGCTCGAACAGCTCGGTGAGGCCATCGCTGCGCTCACGATGCGAATCCACGCCGCGACGTATGACCTGCTGGTCATGCTGCGGGAGTTCGACGCGCAGAAGGGCTGGAACAACGGCTTCATGTCGTGCGCGCACTGGCTTTCGTGGCGCACCGGCATCGACATGGGAGCCGCCCGAGAGAAAGTGCGCGTGGCCAAGGCGCTCCTTCAACTGCCGCTTTTGAGCGGCGCCCTCCAGCGTGGCGACATCTCGTACGCCAAGGTGCGCGCGCTCACTCGTGTGGCAACAAGCGACAACGAATCGCGGCTCCTTCAGCTCGCCTATCACGCCACCGCGTCCCAGGTCGAACGCGTGGTCCGCGCCTGGCGTCGCTGCGATCGGCTGGAAGAGGCGCGCGAGGATCGGCACCGCCACCTGTCCCGCTCCGTGACGACCTCGGTCGACGAGGACGGGATGGTCGTTTTGCGGGCTCGACTCACCCCGGAGCAGGGCGCCGTAGTGCAGCGGGCGCTCGAAGCGGCTGCCGAGCGACTCTATCAGGGGGCGAGAAATGCCGCGCCGTCCGGCTCGATCGACGAGGAAGTGAGTTTCGCGCAGCGGCGCGCCGACGCCCTGGCGCTGATCGCCGAGTGTGCCCTTCAGTCCGATCTCGACCGCGACAGCGCCGCCGACCGTTACCAGGTGGTGGTGCACATCGACACCGCAACCGACTCCCACGAGCTCGTGCAGACTGCGGTAGAGCTCGACCAGGGGCCGGTCCGCGTTTCCGCGGAAACGTCACGCCGTCTGGCGTGTGACGCAAGCGTCGTCGTGATGCGTGAGGGTCCCGATGGTTCCATCCTCGATGTCGGGCGCAGGACTCGAACGGTTCCAACGCCCATCCGTCGCGCGCTCTCCGCACGCGGCGGGCGATGCCGCTTTCCGGGTTGCACCGCACGGCGCTGCGACGCGCACCACATCGCTCACTGGGGCGACGGCGGGTCGACGTCGCTCGACAACCTGATGCTGCTGTGCCGCCGTCATCACACCCTGGTGCACGAGGGCGGCGTCAGCGTCGAGCGCGACGTCCTGGGCAACCTGACATTCGTCCGGCCGGACGGTTGCGTGGTCGAGGTCTGCCCGCGCCCACCGGCCGGCGATCGGCGGCCGCTTCCAGACGTGGGCAGCGCCGCGACGCTGCAGTGCTGGGACGGCTCGCGGTTCAATCTCGGCTACGTCATCGACGTCCTGCGGGTGCCCGCAGCGATTTCGTAGAGTCCAAACGCCGCGCCTTGCGGGTCGTCGCAGGCCACGACGCGCGAGCCCTCGGGCGTCGTCGTCGCGGGCAGCGTGAGTCCGCCGAGTTCGCGCACCCGCGCGAGTGCTGCGTCGAGGTTGGCGATCGGAAAGAAATAGAGCCACTGCGCGTGGACGTGCGGCCGGCGCGCCATGTCGCACGTACTGCCGGCAGGCTGCGCGTCCCCCAGGTGAACGTGACGTGACGGCCGCGCTCGCCGAGGTCCTGGCGCTCGAGCGCCGTCCATCCGAGGATGCCGCTATAGAGCTCGAATGCGGCTTCTTCATCGCGAGACGTGTGCAGATGCCAGGCGACGCATGCCTCGGGCGGCGCTGCAGTGGCGGGCGTCAGGGCGACGATGGCGCCGAACGGATCGCGCAGCACGACGCCGCCCGAGTCGCGGCCATTTGGTGGCGGCGGTCCCAGCCGGGTCGCGCCCGCGTCGACGAGCCGGTACATCGGCGGACCACGTCGTCGGTCGCGATGTGCCCGAGCCAGTAGCCGGGCACGCCGCGCGCAGCAGCGGCGGCAGGCAACGGAGCCAGCTCGACACCGCCGGTCCAGAAGCGATCGCCGAAGAGAGCGCTGTAAAAGACGTGCGCCCCGTCGACGTCGAGCGAGCGGAGCTGATAGCGGCAGAACCGATTGCGGACGGGGTCAGCCACCGCCCATCCAGGGACTGTCGGGATCCCGCTTGCCCGACTTCACTGCTTCAGCCGGCGGCTTATCGCGCCCCGGCGACGGCTTATTGAGATCCTGCTGATTCGCCGGATTCTTCTTGGCTTCTCGTTCAGCTGGACTCTCGTTCTGCGCGCCGCGTTGCTCATCACCTTGTTCGTCTGTCATGACTCCGAGTCGTGCAATGTTGATTCCCTTGGGCGTGTTGCATGAGTTGCTGCCCGGAAGAGAGCTGCACCCGCATGGCGATCGGTTCATATGTCCGCGTAAAATGCCGCGGTGGGCCCAGGATGAGCTCTGAACGTGCACGCCGGATTGAAGCCATCTACCGCCAGGCCGTGATTCGCCCACCACGCGAGCGGTCAGCATATCTCGCGGACGCCTGCGCCGGCGACGACGACCTGCTTCGCGAAGTGGAGTCGCTCTGGGGGGCGGCCTCGCTTACGGCGACCGATGAGCCGTCAACTCCTGTCATCGGTACACTGATCGGCCACTATCACATCCTCGATTGGCTCGGTGGCGGCGGCATGGGAGAGGTGTACCGGGCGCGCGACACAAAGCTCGGGCGCGAGGTCGCGATCAAGGTCCTGCGGCACGCGTTCACGAGCAATCCCGAACGACTGGCGCGACTTGAACGCGAAGCACGCGTGCTCGCGTCCCTCAACCACCCACACATCGGCGCGATTTATGGGTTGGAAGACGGTGCCGGGGTGCGCGCGTTGGTGCTCGAGCTGATCGACGGGCAGACGCTCGGGGACCGCGTCCGTCGCGGTCCTGTGCCTCTGAAGGAAACGCTCACCATTGCCGGCCAGTTGGTGGCCGCACTCGATGCGGCACACGAGCGTGGCATCGTCCACCGCGACTTCAAGCCGGCGAACATCAAAATCACTCCCGAGGGAGTGGTGAAGGTGCTCGATTTTGGAATCGCCAAGGCCTCGGGCGAGGCGGCGAGCGGCGAGGCGTCGCATGCGCCAACGGCCGGGAGAACGCGGGAGGGCATGATTATCGGGACGCCGGCCTATATGAGCCCCGAACAGGCCCGCGGACAGCCTGTGGACAAGCGGGCCGATATCTGGGCATTCGGCTGCGTGCTCTACGAGATGCTCACAGGGCGTCCAGCCTTCACTGGCGACACGGCGAGCGACATCATCGCGGCGATTCTTGGCGGCACGCCGGACTGGGACAGGCTGCCCGCCGACACGCCAACGCACATTCGCGAGCTGCTGGCACGCTGTCTCGAGACTGATCCGCGACGGCGTCTCCGCGACATCGGCGATGCGTATCTCCTCGGGACACGAACACACGCCTTCGACACGACGCCACAACGCCGGATTCGACCGGCGATCGCCGCGAGCGCCGTGACAGGCGTGATGGCCCTTCTAGCGGGGACGGCATTGTGGCAGTGGACGGCGGGACGCACCGATCGTCAACCCGCCGTCCTTCACCTGGTTGCCCCACTCAGCCAGGGAGAGGAGCTCGTGCCGACGACCGTCGCCGTGTCCTCTGATGGATCGCGCCTTGCGTTCGTCGCAACCGGCGACAACGGCAGTCACTTGAACGTCCGCACCCTCTCGGATCCGTCGGCACGCCAGTTGGCGGGCACGAGCAACGCCAGCTTCCCGTTCTTCTCCCCCAATGGGGAGTGGCTTGGATTCTTTGCGGACGGAAAACTCAAGAAGATTGCCGTGCAGGGTGGCCCCGCGATCCCGCTCGCGGACGCGCAGGCTGTCGCCCCGGGCAATTGGGCATCCGACGGATACATCTATTACGCGCCGCAACTGATCTCCGGTCTCTGGCGCGTTCGCTCAGAGGGCGGCGCCCCGGCAGCCGTCACCACTCTCGATCGAGAGAAAGGTGAAATCAGTCATCGGGAACCGCAATTCATCGCGCAGTCGAACGCGCTGCTTTTTACGGTGCACCGCGGATCAGCGCGGGGCCAGCAACAGATCGAGCTGCACACGCTGTCCACCGGTCGACGTCAGGTCGTGGTTACCCGCGCCCACGCTGGCACGATGACCGCCGTCGGACGGCTCGTCTATCTCACCGATGGGGCCGAGCTGCAGGCCATTCGTTTCAATGGTTCGGAGGGGGGCACGTCCGACGGGGCACCGCAGACGTTCTTCACCAACGTGACCAGCTATGCGCTATCCGGCGGCGGCCTGCTGGCGTATGTCACCGGGAACCCCGAAGAACGTCTCCAGATGGTGTGGGTCGATCGGGCAGGGAAAACGGACCCTGTCGCCGCCCCGCCGCGTCCCTACCGCCATCCGCGCTTGTCGCCTGATGGCCGGTTCGTCGCGCTGCAGATTTCGGAGGGGCCGTCGATCGGGATTTGGATTCACGACCTCGAGCGGTCGAGTCAGATGCTACTGACGAACGAACAGGGTGGCAGTCAACGACCACTCTGGACGCCTGACGGGAAGCGACTCACCTACCGGGGCACGCGGGACGGATATCGCAACCTGTTTGCGCGACCGATCGATGGAAGCGTGCCAGAAGTACGGTTGACAGTCAGCGGCGAGTGGGAAACGCCAGGCTCGTGGTCGCCGGACGGCCAGACCCTGGTGTTCGTTCGAGAGGGGCAGGGCACCTCGTCCGACATCTGGCGTCGGAGTGTCGATGGCACCGTTACGCCGGTCCTGCAGACCACATTCAATGAACACCGCCCCCGACTTTCCCCGAATGGCGCGTGGCTCGCCTATGAATCGAACGAATCCGGCCGGCCGGAGATTTACGTGCGCGCGTTTCCGGGGCCAGGTGCGAAGTGGCAGATTTCAAATACGGGGGGCGAATCGCCGGTGTGGAGTCGCGATGGCCAACAGCTGTTCTACCGCGAAAACGACGAGATGCTAGAGGTCGATGCCTCTCTGGCTCCGGCGTTCACGGCGTCGAAGCCGCGCCCGCTGTTCAAGGGACGGTTCGAACGTTCAGCAGATGTCAACTACGACGTGACCTCCGACGGCCGCAGGTTCTTGATGCTGGTGCAGGCTGCCCCACAAGCCTCGGCGTCCGAATTGCACGTGGTCTCCAACTGGTTCGAAGAACTCACCAAGGATGGAAAAACCAAATGACAAGGCTGTCGAGCTGAGCTTCGCCATCTACCAGGGCACCAGTCGGCTCTCGAGGTACAGCGGATCAACTGTCATCACAACTTCACGCAGAAGGAGACCCATTTCGGGCGCAGCGTGTTGAGGGACGGTCGAGACAGAGCTAATGGTTTGTGAGGGAGTCTGCGGGTAGGGGCTTGGTGGGCCCCCCGGGGATCGAACCCGGGACACCCTGATTAAAAGTCAGGTGCTCTACCACTGAGCTAGGGGCCCGCAACGGTCTGGCTGCCTGATCACTATACTGCGTTCGCGAGGCCGTCACGGCCGGCGCGGACCGGGCTCGTGCCTACAGCCGGAACGTCGCGACGACCACGGTGATGTTGTCGCGGCCGCCGGCATCGAGCGCACACTGCAGCAGCGTCTGCGCAACTTCAGCCGACGGCTGCGCCTTGCCGAGCACGGCGGCGATCGTGTCGTCATCGACGCCGTCGGTGAGCCCATCGCTGCAGAGCAGCAGCCGATCGCCGTCTTCGAGGCGGAGCAGGTCCATGTCGACATGGACCTCCTTCTCGGACCCTCCGAGCGCGTTGGTCAGGACGTGACGATACCGCGAGTGGATCGCTTCGCCGGGCGAGAGTTCCCCCGCGTCAAGGAGCAGTTGCGCGTAGGTGTGATCTCTGGTCAGACGTTCCAGCCGGCCGGCACGGAACAAGTACGCCCGCGAGTCGCCCACATGGACGATGAGAAGGTCGCTGCCACAGCTGCGCGCGGCGGTCAGCGTCGACCCCATGCCGCGCAGCGCGGCCTCTTCACGTCCGCGCTCGATCAGCATCGACCCGACCTGTTCAACGGCCTCACGCGTGCGCCGTTCGATCTCCGGGACGTGTTTCTCGTCCACCCAGAAGATCCAGTCCGGTATCTGCAGAGCCAGGCCGACGAGGGCGCTGATGGTCAACCGGCTGGCAACCTCACCCGCCGCGTGACCGCCCATCCCGTCGGCCACGACCATCACGTAGTTGATCTCGTCATCCCGCTCGGGCACGTCGCCGGCGGGCAGGCTCGTCTGGATCGTCTCCAGCCTGCGCGTCGCCTTGGTGACCAGGAAGTGATCCTCGTTGTTCGCCCGCACGCGGCCGGGATGGGTGAGGCCGCTGACGTCGGCACGAATCTCAATCGAGGGCCGGGTCGCGACCAGCGGCTTGATGTCGCTCGATGCCGGGGTGGTGTCAGCCATGACGATCAATTAGAGCAGGACTACGCCGGTTGCAACACGTATTTTTACCGGACACGCCGTCGCTCTGCGCACCGGCGCCCGTCGCTACCTGGCCACCACCGAGTGCAGCGCCAGCACGCCTTCGCGCTGGATCTCGGTGTCGCCGACGTCGCGGCCGTAGGCCTCCTGCGCGATCGCCGAGGTGATCCCGCGCAGCCGCGCGGCCGCCGCGGCCCGGGCCGACACGGCACCGTAGATCTCGAAGAACTCGTGCCGCGCCCGCGCCGGCAGCAGCGTCCACACCACGGACAGATCCACCGCGGGGTGGCCCACGTGCAGGTCGCCGAAATCGATCACGCCAGCCATCGCGCCCGCCTCGTCCACCAGCACGTGTCGCGAGTAGAAGTCACCGTGCACGAGCGCGAGCGGCCCATCGAGCGGCAGCGCCGCGAGGCCGGCTTCCACGATATCGAGCCAGGGCGCCGCGTCATCGATGGTGCTGCGAGCCACGAGCTCGGCGAGCGCCGGCCGCACCATCCGCTCGAGACGATCGCCGTCGAGACGCCCGAAGGCA
>Ga0070675_100004823_pt1 | contig 10285 bp, 7 predicted proteins | sample KBSM43metaG_FD_65343 | JGI IMG/M metagenome (GOLD analysis project Ga0070675, IMG submission 65343) | Miscanthus rhizosphere microbial communities from Kellogg Biological Station, Michigan, USA - KBS M4-3 metaG | ecosystem: Host-associated > Plants > Roots > Rhizosphere > Soil ...
GCTGATCGGCGGAGGTATCGAGCAGGGCACGAGCACGCTCATCGTTGGCTCCCCCGGCACCGGGAAGTCCACGCTCTCGGCCCAGTTCGTCGCGGCGGCTGCGCGCCGCGGCCAGACGGCGGCCATGTTCACGTTCGACGAATCGCCGACGACGTTGCTGACGCGCGCCACAGAGCTGAGCATTCCCCTGGCCGAGGGCGTCGACTCGGGCCGCGTGACCATTCGTTACGTCGATCCCGCCGAGCTGTCGCCGGGCGAGCTCATTCACGAAGTGCGGGCCGCGGTCGAAGCGCGCCATGCGGCGATCGTCGTCATCGACAGCCTCAACGGCTACCTCAATGCGATGCCGGGCGAGCGGTTTCTCGCCATCCAGCTGCACGAGCTGCTCGCCTACCTTTCCCAGCGCAACGTCGCGACCATCCTCGTGAGCGCGCACCAGGGACTGCTGGGCGGGCCGATGATTGCCACCGTCGACGCGACCTATCTGGCCGACGCCGTCATCCTCATGCGCTTCTTCGAGATGCGCGGCGAGATTCGTCAAGCGGTCTCGATCGTGAAGAAGCGCGGCGGCCGGCACGAGCGCACGATTCGCGAGTTCAAGCTGAGAGATGGGCAGATCCACGTCGGAGACGCGCTCAGGGACTTCAGGGGCGTCCTTACGGGTGTCCCGACCTACGACGCCGCCGGAGGGCCGGCGAGCCAGAGCCATGACGACTGACGACCAGCAGCGCCTCGACCGCCGGCTGCTGCTGCTGCCGCCGACGCCCAAGGACGGGGCCGTTACGCAGGAGGTGCTGCGGCATGCCGGCATCGAAATCGAGCTATGCGCTACCGTGCGCGCCCTCGTGAACGAGGCGCAGCGGGGCGCCGCCGCCGTGCTGGTGCCCGAGGAAGCCATCGCCATCGCGTCGGGGCAGCTGACCGCCATGCTCTCGCAGCAGGCGCCATGGTCCGACCTGCCCGTGCTCGTGCTCACGCGGCCCGGCGCGGATTCGGCCGAAGCCTCGCTGGCGGTGTCGGCGCTCGGCAACGTCACCCTGCTCGAGCGCCCGGTGCGCATGGCGACGCTGCTGAGCACGGTGCGCACGGCGTTGCGGGCCCGCGAGCGTCAGTATCAGATCCGCCGGCAGCTCACGGAGCTGCGCGCCGCCGATCAGCGCAAGGACGAGTTCCTCGCCACGCTGGGCCACGAGCTGCGCAACCCGCTGTCCCCCTTGCTCACCTGCGTCGAGCTGCTGAAGCTCTCCGCGCCCTCCGATCCGACGATGAGTCGCGTCGTCGGCGTCATGCAGCGCCAGGCCGGTCACCTCGTGCGGCTGGTGGACGATCTGCTCGAGGTGTCGCGCATCACCCGGGGCCTGATCGAAGTGCAGCGGACGCCGGTGGCGCTGGCCGACGTCGTCAGCGCCGCGGTGGAGACCAGCCGCCCGGTGATCGAGGCCTCCGAGCATGTCCTGACCGTGGACATGGCGAACGAGCCGCTCATGATCTACGGCGACGACGTCCGGCTGACGCAGGTGTTCGCCAACCTGCTGAACAACGCCGCGAAGTACACCGATCCGGGCGGCCGCATCGATGTGTCCGTACGCAAGTCCGGCCAGACCGTCGTCGTCAGCGTCCGCGACACCGGCATCGGGATCGATCAGGAACACCTCTCCTCGGTGTTCGACATGTTCACCCAGGTGTCGCGGTCGAACCGCCGCACCCAGGGCGGCCTCGGTATCGGCCTGACGCTGGTGCGCAGCCTGGTGGAATTACACGGCGGGTCGGTGACGGCGTCGAGCGATGGGCCGGGTCGTGGCAGCGCGTTCGAAGTCCGGCTGCCGCTTATTGCCGCGCCGGTTCAGCCGCACGACGGGACCGCCGTCCTGCGGCGCTTCCCGCGGCGGCGTGTCCTGGTGGTCGACGACAACCCCGACGCCACCGAAACGCTGCAGCACCTGCTCGAGTCGCTCGGGGCCATCGTGGTGGCCGCGGGCAGCGGCCGCGAGGCGCTTGGCCTCTTCGAGACCTTCGAGCCCCATGCGGTGTTGCTCGACATCGGGATGCCCGGCATGGACGGCTACGAGGTGGCGCGCCGGATTCGCGCGATGCCGGCCGGGCGCGCGACGCAGATCATTGCGCTCACGGGATGGGGCCAGCAGGAGGACATTCGCCGCTCCATTCAGGCGGGCTTCGACCATCACATGGTGAAGCCGCTCGACGTGGAGAAGTTGCGGGCCCTCATCGGCGGCCCGCGGCCGGCGGTGATCTAGAGGGGCTCAGGGCTGAAGGCTCAGGGCTGAAGGCTCAGGGCTGAAGGCTCAGGGCTCAAGGCTCAAGGCTCAAGGCTCAAGGAAGAACGCTTGAGGGAAAAGCGCTTGGGTGAGCCAGGTTCTCAGAGCGGTTTGCCGAACACCTGCACGAAATACGGACGTCCGCGTCCGTCCACCGCGTAGCCGGTGCCGAGCTCGGTGTAGGTGCCGTTGAGCATGTTGGCGCGATGGCCGGCCGAAGTCATCCAGCTCTCGGTGACGTCTTCGGGTCCGCTCTGGCCGTAGGCGATGTTCTCGGCGTACGCGCGCCAGCGGTAACCGGCCGCCGCCAGCCGATCCTGTGGTCCCGGATAGGGGCCGTTGTCGAGCACGTGCGCCATGCGGCCGAGCGCCGCCATCTGCTCCGCCTGCAACTGCGCCGCCCGCATCAGCTGCGCGTTGGCGCGGAGGGGCGCCACGCCCGCCCGGGCCCGCTCGACGTTCGTGAGGTCGACGACAGTGGCTGAAATGACGGCGGCGCCGGCGCGGGCCGCGGCATCCCCGGCGGCCCTCACCGCGACGGGCGCGACGGGCGACGGGCAGGTCCAGAGCAGCAGCAGGACGGCGAGTGGCAGACGAGCGGTACGCGACACCATGCCCCCGCAGGGGGCAAACCGCGTACCACGCAAATTCCTGAGGAAATACGCGGCCTATACGGTTCTGCGCGTTTCAGATCTGATCATGCCTTGCAGTTCTGGCGCCCGTTGCCGCGGCCCGGGCGCACCGGACTCCCCCATTCGAGGGCGTTGCCCGGCGAAACGCGAGCCGCGATAATGACGGCCTGATGCCGCGGGCAGCGTGATGACGATTCGACCAATCCAAGTATGGATATGCGCAGGGGCACTCGTGACGCTGGGTCTCGCGTCCCTGTCGCTCCACGCGCAACAGCCCGCCGCCGCACCGCCCGCGGCGTCGAAGCCCTACAGCGCGCCACGCACGCCGTGGGGCGATCCCGATCTGCAGGGCAACTACACCAACGTCTACGAGAACGGCACCCCGCTCGAGCGCCCGGACCAGTTCGCCGGCCGCAACCTCGACGACATCACGGGCACCGAGCTTCGCGAGATCAAGGAAGCCGCCCGGCAGCGCACCATCGAGGCGTTCAACACGCCGATCAACGCGCCGGACAACTGGTGGCAGCCGGCGCTCGCGCTCGGCAAGGGCTCGCAGGCGTGGCTGGTGGTGGACCCGAAGGACGGCAAGATTCCGCCGCTGACGCCCGAGGCGCAGAAGCGGATTGCGGCCCGCGCCGCCGCGCGGAAGACCAGCGGCCGCGGCGAGGCCGACTCCTGGACCGACCGCAGCCTCTACGACCGCTGCCTGACGCGCGGCCTTCCCGGGTCGATGATGCCGGCCATCTACGGCAATTCGTACCAGATCGTGCAGGGGCCGGGCATGGTGGCCATCGTCTACGAGATGATCCACGAAACGCGCGTGATTCCGATCCAGGGCGGCCCGCACGTGCGGACGTCCATCGATCTCGACATGGGGGACGCGCGGGGCCGTTGGGAAGGTGACACGCTCGTGGTCGAGACGCGCAATTTCAAGGAGCGCAGCGTCTACCGCAACGCCAACCCCGACACGCTCGTCCTGACCGAGCGGTTCACGCGCATCAGTCCGGAGCAGGTGCGCTGGCGCGTCACGGTGGACGACCCCGAGACGTGGACGCGGCCGTGGTCGTTCCAGATGCCGCTGACGCTCAACGACAGCGAGCCGCTGCAGCTCTACGAGTGCCACGAGGGCAACTACGGATTGAAGAACATCCTCAGCGCCGCGCGCGCCGAGGAGCGGGCCGCCGCCGCGAAGCGCTAGCGCGCCGGCTGTCCTCGCCGCGCACGAGCGAGCCCGGGCGCGGCGTTTAGAAGCTTGCGGTCAAGCCCACCCGCAGCGTCCGCGGGAACCCCGGCGAAATGTTGGTGTTGCTGTCGGCGTTGGCGTAGTAGCGCGTGTCGGTCAGGTTCTCGACGTTGGCCTGGAAGCGGAGGCTCTCGCTCAACTGGAAGTAGGCGGCGGCGTCGGCCCGCGTGTAGCCGGGCAGCGTGACCGTGTTGTCGATCGCCGCGAACATGTCGGAGCGATGGACGATGCCAAAGGCGCCCGAGAGCCGCGGGTGGAACTGGTAGTTGTTCCAGAGCGACAGGGTGTGGTGCGGTACCTGGCCGACCTGGGCGCCGGCGCGAGCCGCGGTCGTGGCGCTCGTCACCTCCGCGTTCTGATACGCGTAGCCGCCGGCAATCTGCCACGCCCGCATGACGCGCCCGTTCAGCCCCAGCTCGTAGCCGTTGGTCTGCTGGGTGCCGGTCTGCACGATGCGCGTCGGATCGTTGAGATCGGTCGAGCGCGTGTTGGTGCGGTCGAGGCGGTACACCGCCGTCGTCAGCGACAGGCCCGCCGGCGAATCCCACTTCACGCCCACCTCGTAGTTGTTGAAGCGCTCCGGCTTCACCTGTTCGGTGATGACCGTGAGCGACGAGAACTGATCGCCCGAGCTCGGGAGGTAGGACACGCTGTAGCTGCCGTAGACCGAGACCGGCTCGATCGGCTTGTAGACCACTCCGGCGCGCGGCGAAAAGAGATCGTCGACGCGGTTCAGCGTCTCGGCGGTGCGGTTGTTGTGATAGGTCAGGTCGAAGCGATCGAAGCGCCCGCCGACGATCACCTGCACGTGCTGCGACAGGTCGATCTGATCCTGCACGAACGCGCCGGCGACGTTGGCCACCAGGTGGTTGTCGGCGTCGGTGGCGCTCTGGCGGAACGTCACCGGCGTGCTGATGGTCGGATGGTCGAACGGCGCCTGAATCGATGTCGACACGTTGTTGAAGAAGCCGGTGTTGCGGAAGTTGTCGGTGACCTGGTGCCCGAAGTCGGCGCCCACGAGCGCGGTATGGCGAATCGCGCCGGTCGACGCCAGGTAGACGACGTCGGTCTGGTTGAACACGTTGTCCCGCTGAGTGGCGTTGTTGTAGACGGTGAGCGCCACCAGGCTCCGGTCGGCGCTCGCCGCGCCGGGCACGAAGTTCTGGTAGAAGCGGTCGTAGTCGCCAATCAGCGTCCGATTGCGGAACGTCGCGCGGCCGGCCCGGTGCTCGAGGTTGACGGCGCCGATGTTGACGCGCGAGTCGACGTCGCTGTCCCGCTGGTTGCCGTAGAAGGTCTCCACCGGCACGTCGGCCGGCAGGCCCTGGTACGAGGTGATGCCGCGGTCGGCGACGCGCTCGTCGCGCAGGTGCTCGTAGCTGAAGGTGAGTGTGGTCTGCTTCGACGCCATCACCGTCACCGTCGGGTTGAAAGCGTAGCGCTCGAGGCCGACCTCGCTCCGGAAGCTGTCGGAGTTCTCCACCATCACGTTGGCGCGAAACGCCGCGGCGTTCCCGATCGGCTGGCCGAGGTCGCCGGTGAAGCGGCGGTTGCCGTAGCCGCCGGCCTGGAGAGTGAAGGCCCGCACCGGCATGAAGACGGCTTCCTTGACCACGCGGTTGATCGCGCCGCCGCCGTTGCCGCGGCCGAAGACGAGCGCGTTGGGCCCTTTGAGCGCTTCGACGCGATCGAGGTTGTAGAGGTCGCGGTAGTACTGCACGTCGTCGCGGACGCCGTTGAGGAAGAAGTCGGCCGAGGACCGGTTGCCGCGAATCACGACGTCGTCGCGGTTGTTCTCGCCCTGGTGCGCGGTGATCCCCGGCACGTAACGGACGACGTCCGCCACGCTCATCATCATCTGGTCGCGCATGAGCTCGGGCCTGACCACGGTGACCGACTGCGGCACGTCGCGCAGGGGCGTCGAGGTGCGCGTGGCGCTGGTGATGGCGGGAACCTTGTAGCCGCCGGCGGCGTCGACGTTGACCGTCTCGGCGAAGCCCGCCACCTGCAGCACGAACTGGCGCGGTGCGTCACCGGGCCGCGCGCCATCGACCGGGTGCGAAGCCAGGAGGAATCCGTCCGACTCGATCGTGATCGTGTAGGCCTGAGGGGCCAGCGACAACCGGAACTCGCCGCGTGCGTCGGTCACCCCCGAGAGCGGGGCGCCCTGGCCCGATGGGGTGGCGGTGACGCGGGCACCGGCAATCGGGGCGCGGGTGGAGTCGAGCACCTGCGCATGGAACTCCCCCGTGGTTTGCGCGGCGGCGTGGGTGATTGAGGCCTGGAGCAGGGCGAAGACGGCCAGCAGGACGGCAACCGACGAACGGGGCATCGAATCTCTCCTGAAACTAATACTGAGACTGAGTCTTAGTTTCAAAAGCTTATCTCCGACTGATTCGGTCGGTCAAGGGCGGGCCGGCGAAGGAAGGCCGGCGGTGCCGTCTGGTGGCGGGGGGGCGGGCGCGGAACGGGGGAGGGGCGGGCCCGGCTTATTCGAGGCCCGACGCCCGGGCCTGCTCGCGGGCGAGCACGGCCTGGTCCCGATCCGCGTCGCCGTGCGCCACCGCGCCGAGCAGCCGATCGAGGTAGACGTTGTGGCTCGGCATCGGCACGCGCGCGATGGCCGCTGCGGCGGCGATGAGTCCCGCGTCCTTGAGGCCGACGGTGATGGGGGAGCCGACCTGATCGTAGCTCTGGTCCACCATCTTCTGGCCGTACACCTTGTAGGCGGGGGCGGCGAAGAGCCCCTCGGTCATGACGTCCTGGAACACCTGCGGGTCGACGTCATAGCGGCGGATCAGGGAGAACCCCTCGGCCATCGCGATCATCGCGCAGCCGAGCACGGCGTTGTTGGCGAGTTTGATGGCCGTGGCCGACTCGGGCTTGGGTCCGGCTTCGAAGATACGGCGGCCCATGACTTCGAGCAGCGGCCGCACGCGCTGCGCGGCGTCGAGCGGTCCGCCGACGACGATGCCGAGTTGCCCCGCGGCGGCGAGGTCGGGACGCCCGAGGACCGGTGCCGCGACGAGAATCTGGCCGGCCTCGGTGTGGCGCTGCTCGAGCGCGCGGATGGTGGCGACGCCGTGCGTTCCCATCACCAGGTGAATGGCGCCGGGCGTGAGCGAGTCCACGAGGCCTTCGGGAGCGGTGGCGACGCTGAGGATGGTCGCGTCCTCGACCAGCATCGTGGCGACGACGTCGCGCTCCTGGCAAAGGTCGGCCACGCTGGCCGCCACGCGCGCCCCGGCCGCGGCCAGCGCCGCCGTCTGCGTGGCGAGCGCGTCGTAGACCGACAGCGCATAGCCGGCGCCGCCAATGCGTCCAGCCATGCCCTGGCCCATGCGCCCGAGACCGATGAATCCGACCTTCATTGCGCCTCCGCCAGATGGTCTGAAAACGTGACCGGCGCCGATGTTTGGCAGGTGAGCGGGTGGGCAGGTAAGCAGGTAGGAGCTTTGATCTTTTCGCCCTACCCGCTCCCCTGCCTACCTGCCTACCTGCCGCGTGTTCTAGACCAGCTGTCCCTTCACCCACTCCAGTTCGCGCGTGACGTATTCGACGATGTCACCGGTCTTGAGGTGATCCGGGAGCACGTCCCAGGTGTAGGTCTCGATTTCGAGGTGCGTGGACAGCGGCGTCTTCTTGTGGACCGCCAGCGCCTGCTCCAGCCCGAACCGCGTCGTGCCGAATCCGTGGCCCAGCTCGGTCAGGAACACCGGCACGTGGAAGTGCGTCCTCCACTCCCGCGGGCCCGGGTTCTTGTACCAGTCCTCGAAGGCGTCCTCGAGGTTCAGGAACCACTGCGTCTTGCCGTCCTTCCGCTGACACGTCTGCGACAGGTAGATCGTCTTGGCAAAGGCCTGCAGCGCGTCCACCTTCTCCTGCGTGACGTCGGGAATGTGCATCGACGCCGCTTCCTGCAGCTTCACGATCGGCACGCCCGCGGCCACCAGCTTGTGCAGCGACGCCGGGATGTCCTCGTAGCCCACCGACTGGTGCCCGATGTCGAACACGACGCCCATGAACTTCTTCATGGCCGCGGCGGCGTCGGCGGCGTGGATGCCGGCCTTCTTCGCCAGCTGCTCGGCCGTCTGCGGCGCGAACAGGTAGTCCTGGAAGTAGGTGATGGTCTCGTCGGTCGTCTCGAGATAGCAGCGCGGTTCCGGCTCGAGGCCCAACGTCACCACCTTGCCGGTCTTCTTTTCCAGCTCCACCAGGTGCGCCACCACGTCCACGACGTTCTCCGTGTACGCCTTCGCTATCTCCGGTCCGGTGCCTTTCGGCTTGAAGCCGAGCGGCGCGGTCTGGATCGACGGGTTGATGCCGTCCGGCGCCAGCTCCGCCAGCAGGTTGGCCACCTGCTTCGTGTAGTCGCGGCGCTCGGGCGTCTGCCAGTCCGGCTCGTAGACGTCTTCCTTGATCACCTGCTTCTTGAACACGCCGTAGACGAACGCGTTGGCCGTGTAGAGATACAGGTCCTGGTCGGCGAAGAACTGCTTGAGCGCGGCGCGCTTCGACGGTTCGGCGGCGAGCAGCGCCGCCGAGGGCGCCGACGTGCGCAGGCACACGCCGAACTTCTGGCTCGGCGCAAACCGCGCCTTCACCTGTGGCAGATAGGTGTTGACGCTCTTCCACAGCTGGTCCCAATCGTCCGTCTGATGCACCAGCGTGGAATATGTGAGATGGCCGAGGCCCTTGCCGAGATCCATTAGCTAGTTTCCCTTCTTCCTTCGATGGGCGGGCGCGTGACCAGGCTGGTGAGCAGGTGGGCAGGTAAGCCGGTGAGTCTGACAAGAGCTCTTGACGCCCTACCCGCCCAGCTCCCTACCTGCCTACCTGCCGAAGCTACGCCACTTTCTCTACGACACCCGAAGCCGCAGACTTGACGACGGCTTCGGTTACCGAGGCTCCATGCACCATCTCCTCGATGGGGATGAGGAACGGCGTGCCGCCGGAGGCCGCGGTGCCGAACGCTTCGAGACAGGCGCGCGTCACGTCGTGCTTGGCTGCCTCCCACACTTCCGCCGGCCCTTTGATCGGCTGGAACTTGATGGTGGAGAAGAGCCGCGTGCGGCGCTCTTCGGACGAGGCCCCGGCGACGTGGGTCATGCCCTCGAGGCGTACCCAGCCCTTCGAGCCGAACACCTGGAAGCTGAAGCCCGGTCCCGTGGCGGTCATGGTCCCGAGATAGCCCGAGGCGCCGCTCTTCATGCGAAACAGCATCGACGTGGTGTCGTCGCTGTCCACCGCGACCACGCGGCGGAAGCTCTGACAGAACGCGGTGTCGATCGGCCCGCCCAGATCGATCATGCCGTCGATGGCGTGCACGCCCATCGGCGTCAGGCCGCCGCAGGGTGTTTCGTCCTTGTCCGCGCGCCAGGCGTCGGCCTTCAGCGCGAGCGCGTTCGGGAACGTCATCGTCGCTTCGAAGTGGAGCACCGTCCCGAGGTCGCCCGATTGAATGCGCTGGCGCAGCGCCGTCATCTCGGGATGGAACCGCCGGTTATAGCCGAGGCCCAGCGTGACCCCGGCCTTCCGCGTCGCCGCCACCGCGGCGTCAGCCTCGGCCTTGTGCAGCGCGAACGGCTTTTCGCAGAACACGTGCTTGCCGGCCTGCGCCGCCGCGATCACCTGCGGCGCGTGCATCGAGTGCGGCGTGGCCAGCACGATCGCGTCCACGGACTTGTCGGTGAGCAGCGCCTCGAAGCTGTCGGCGAGCGTCAGCTTCTGCGCGTCCGCAAACGCCGTGACTTCCGGAGACTTGGTGCGCGTCGCGCCGGCGACGAAGCGGATGATGTTGCTGTCGCTCTGCACCGACTCGACGATCGTGCGGCCCCACCATCCGAGGCCGACCATGGCTGCGTTGATCATCGTCCGGCGTTCCTTACTGGTTGATGCGGATCAGCGAGAACTTCGGGTCGGCGCCGAGCGACTCGGTTTCCGGCAGCCCCAGTTCCTTCTTCACGATGTTCGTGCCCTGCACCAGCGACACCATCTTGTAGAACGCGTGCCGACGGCTCATCCCCTCGCGCCCCATCCCGCAGTCCGACGACAGCACCAGCCGCTCCGGCGGAATCACCTTCAGCGCCTTCCGCACCAGGTCCGCCACTTCCAGCGGCGACTCCACCTGCAGC
>Ga0070675_100004825_pt1 | contig 10284 bp, 10 predicted proteins | sample KBSM43metaG_FD_65343 | JGI IMG/M metagenome (GOLD analysis project Ga0070675, IMG submission 65343) | Miscanthus rhizosphere microbial communities from Kellogg Biological Station, Michigan, USA - KBS M4-3 metaG | ecosystem: Host-associated > Plants > Roots > Rhizosphere > Soil ...
CATCGGTGAGCCCGGCACGGAGAGCTGGAAGCGCCTGGTGATCGCCGTCCGGAAGTCCGACTGACGGCGCTCTCGCAGTTGCCGGAAGCCGTCACTGCGCAAAGCGCAATGCGCATCGCTCAGATCAGCTTGAGCTTCTTCCCCACTCGCACGAACGCCGCCACCGCCTCGTCGAGATCCGCTCGCGTGTGCGCGGCGGAGATCTGGCATCGCACGCGCGCCTCTCCCTGCGGTACCACCGGAAACCCGAAACCGGTCACGAACACGCCTTCGTCGAGCAGCATCTCGCTCATCTGGATCGCCGCTGCCGTCTCGCCGACGATGATCGGGATGATCGGGGTCTCGCCAGCCAGCGGGCTGAAGCCCGCGTCGATGATTCGCTCGCGGAAGTAGCGCGCATTGTCGCGCAGCGTCTGCACGCGCTCGGGATGCCGTTCGATGAGCTCGATCGCGGCGAGCGAGCTGCCCGCGACCGTCGGCGGCAGCGCGTTCGAGAACAGCTGCGGTCGCGAGCGCTGCGTCAGGTAGTCGCACAGCGCCGCTGAGCCTGCGACGAATCCACCCGCGGCGCCGCCGAGCGCCTTCCCGAGCGTCGAGGTGATGACGTCCACCTCGCCGAGCACGCCGAAGTGCTCCGCCGTTCCACGACCGGTCCGGCCCAGCACGCCCGTCGCGTGCGAGTCGTCGATTGCCAATACCGCGTCGTGATCGCGCGCGATCTGCAGCAGGTCGGGCAGCGGCGCGATCGAGCCCTCCATCGAGAACACGCCGTCGCTCCAGATGATCCGTCGCTTCGCCGCACGCGCGCCGGCGAGCTTGGCGCCCAGGTCGTCGAGGTCGGCGTGCTCGTACACCGCCGTCTGGCATTTCGTGATCGACTTCGCCAGTCGGATCGAGTCGATGATCGAGGCGTGGTTCAGTGCGTCCGAGCAGACGAAGTCCCCCTCCTCGACCACCGTCGCCGTGAACCCTTCGTTCGCGTTCCACGCCGACACGTACGACATCGATGCCTCGGTGCCGACGAACCGTGCGACCGCCTGTTCCAGCTCGCGGTGAATCGTGAACGTACCGCAGATGAACCGCACGCTCGCCGTGCCCGCGCCGTACCGCCGCAGCGCGTCGATACCGCCATCGATCACGGCTGGCTCGGCGGCCAGCCCGAGGTAGTTGTTCGACGAGAGGATCAGGACCTCGCCTCGGCCCTCCATCTGCACGCGCGCCGCCTGCGGCGATGCCAGATGGTTGAGCCGCTTGTAGACGCGGTCGTCCCGGAGCTGCTGGAGCTTCGACTCGAGTCCTGCGGTGAAGCCGACGTTGAGCGTCATCGGATGCTGGGTGTGGCCGAACGGCGGATCAGGAGATCTCGAACACGACCTTGCCCGCGCTGCCGCTCTTGATCGCGGCGATCGCGTCGTCGTAGCGCTCGAGTGGGAACCGGTGGGTGATCACCGGCGTGGGGTCGAACTGCCCGGAGCGGAGGAACTGCGTCATCTGGATCCAGGTCTCGTACATCCGGCGGCCCACCACGCCGTAGATCGTGATCCCCTTGAAGATGATCTCGGTCGCGAGGTCGAGCTCCATCGGCTTCGCCGGTATGCCGAGCAGCTGCACGCGGCCGCCGTCGCGCACCAGCGCGAAGGCCTGATGGATCGCGCTCGGTACCCCCGACATCTCGAGCACCACGTCGACCCCGAGCGTTCCCGTGCTGGCGCGCACCGCGGCCTCCGCCTCCTGCGGCGTCACCGCGTCGTGCGCGCCCATCGCGCGAGCCAGCGCGAGCCTCGTCGGGTTCACGTCGCTCGCGATGATCCGCGACGCGCCGGCCGCCTTGCAGATCCCGACCGCGAAGATCCCGATCGGACCGCAACCGGTCACGAGCACCGTCGAGCCCGGGACTTCGGTGTTGGTCAGCGCGGTGTGGAAGGCGTTCCCCATCGGGTCGTGGATGCCGCCGATCTCGTACGAGATCGCGTCGTCCAGCTGCCAGACGTTCGTCGCGGGCATGGCGATGTAGTCCGCGAAGCAGCCGTCACGGTCCACGCCGATGATGCGGGTGTTGGGGCAGACGTGCGCGTTCCCCGTGCGGCACAGATGGCATCGGCCGCAGACGATGTGTCCCTCGGCCGTCACCCGATCGCCCTCGCGCACGTCCGTCACGAGGTGTCCGACCTGAACGACGTCGCCGGCGAACTCGTGGCCGACGGTGAACGGCGGATGACATCGTCCCTGGGCCCATGCATCCCAGTCGTAGATGTGCACGTCGGTGCCGCACACGCCGGCGCGTCGCACCCGGATGAGCACCTCATTGTCTCGGATCACCGGCTGCGGCACATCCCGCAGCGCGAACCCGGGCCCGGCGGCCGTCTTCACCAACGCTCTCACGATAGTGCACTCGATGCTGGAGACTCGCGCTCGACGCGTGCTGCGCTGTCGTCGCCTGTGGAAACCTCGCCGGTACGCGCGAGCGATGGAAGTGGAGATCGCGTGCGCGAGACGTGCTGTCGCGGCGTATCGGCGCGCGCGCGAGTCCGCCACGACGCCACGCATCTCCTTGTGCGATGCGCGATTCGCTATTGCGTGCGATTTCACAGGTTCCTATATTCGCGCAAGTTGATCGTTATTCGTGCTGGCTCGACCAGCCTGCACGCGTCGGTGAACGAGGCAAGTGCGCCGAGGGTACTGCGTGGGTTTTCCCCGCACCGGGTTGCTGACGTCGACATCATCACTGGCTGCTGCGAGCGCGACGCGCACCGCGGCGGACCTCCTCGCCTCCCTGCTGCGCCGCACGTCGGCGCCACCCTCGTCGGTCCGCGACGAGCCCATCTCGCACCGCTGCATCGCTGTGATCACGCGCGCGAAGCGCGCCGTGACCGCGTCGTATCCGTTACTGCTCGCGCGCTCAGGGCGTCATGCCCACGATGAAGTGGGGTGCGCACGCGTGGCACATTGCTCGACTACACGGCTTGTTGGCGACGTGGCGGTAAAGAATTTGCGGATTGCCGCGTCGACCGTCCTACTGCTGAACTTCTTCGAGGTGAGATGGCTTCGCCTCTGCAGCACGGGCGTCACCATGTAGGCTGGGGACGCATTGACGTCATCGACTCGCCATGAGTCGGTGTCGCGGTGGGGAAGACGCTCAGGCGTCCAACCACTGGCTCGTCCGAACCACCGGGGGTTCGATCGAGCGTTCCACTCCTTCATCGGAGATTACCATGGCAGCTCGGAAGAAGGGCGCGAAGAAGGCGGCCCGTAAGTCGTCGGCGAAGAAGGGCGCGAAGAAGGGCGGCGCTCGGAAGAAGGCCGCGAAGAAGACCTCGCGCCGCAAGTAGTCGGTTCGTCGTCGCATAACGGAGAAGCCGGCGCATTCGCGCCGGCTTCTTTCGCGTTCTCCCCTGCCGCGTCCGCCCGTCAGCGCGAGTAGCGCCCGAGCGCCAGCTCCGCGATTCGTCCCACCAGCGCGGCGTGGTCGAGCCCATGCTCCTGCGCCGATCGGGCGAACTCCCCCGATCGCTCCAGATAGCAGTTGGGATTCACCTCGATCACGTAGATCTCCTCGGACGGCGTCACCCGCAGATCCACGCGACCGTAGTCGCGCAGCCGCAGCGCGTTGAACGCCTCGACCGCCACCGCCTGCATCCGCTGCGTCAGCTCCGGCGACAGGTCGGTGGGAAAGATCGATTTCGTCCCCGCGAACTCGGCGCCCGTCTCGGTCGTGTCCCCCGTGCCGCCTTCACCCCACTTCGCTTCGTAGCTCGCCACCTTCGGCCGATCCGCCGGAAATGCGCTGAAGTCCAGCTCGATCACCGGAAGCGCGACCGGAGACACGTTGCCCAGCACGCCGACATAGAACTCGCGCCCCTCCACGAACTCCTCCACCAGCACGGGCGATTGGAACTCCCGCTGCAGAGCGTCCATCGTCCCCAGGAGCTCCTTCACGTCGCGCACCACGCTCTTCGACGTGATGCCGAGCGATGCGTCCTCCTGCGGTGGTTTCACGATCAGCGGGAACCGCAGATCACCCACGTGATCCAGCGCGCCCCGGAATGCGGTCGCGAACTGGGGCGTCAGGATCTCGTGGAAGCGCAGCACCTTCTTCGTCAGGCTCTTGTCCCCCGCCATCAGCAGCCCCGCCGGACTCGAGCCGGTATAGCGGAGTCCGAGCAGATTGAGCAGCGCGGCCACGTTCGACTCGAGCGCGCTCTTGCCGTCGAACGACTCCGCCAGGTTGAACACGAGCCCGGGCTCCGCGCTGCGCAGCGCGTCGATGATCGGCACGATGTCTCCCGCCACGGACACGCGCGTCACGTCGTGCCCGATCGCCCGTAGCGCATCCTCGATCTGACCCAGCACCGGATCCTCCGGCGCTTCCCCAGCATCCGCCCCGTGCAGCAACGTCACGTTCATCGATTCGCCTCGTCGTGGGTGCCTCGAACGACCCGCGTGTATCGCCAGTGCATCATCACCGCCGTGCCGAACGCCGTCAGTTCGATCAGCGTCGCGGCCTCCAACCCGCTCGCGCGAAGATCGAGCTGCGCGGCGCGGTCCTGCAGCGCGCGGATGAGCGCGCGCACCGCGCCCGGTCGCTCGCTCGTCCAGTAAGCGATGCGCGTCACGAGCTCGCCTTCGTGCGCCGTCAGGAATCGCACCGCCGACTCGGCGTCCGGTGCCTCCGATGGTCGAGCGAACACGCGCAGCAGATCGCCGTCGAACGGTCGCGCGTCGCCCAGCGGAAAGCTCTCGTCGTCGTCCGCGTAGTGCTCGCCCACCGTCCAGTGCATCGCCGACACGGGCAGGTCGTCTTCCGTGAGCTCCGGCACGTCGGGCGAGAGCGACGCGACTTCCCCCATCACGCCGTCCACCCACTCGAGCTTGCGCAGTGCCTCCCAGCCCGCGTAATCGGTCCGCCAGTCCGACGTTGGCGTCAGCCAGACCGCGAACGTCTCGGCGAAATCCTCATCCGGATGCTTCTGGGCGTACCATCCGAGGATGTGTCGCACGTGGGCGCGCGACAGCGGGTTCGCCGCATAACGCTCGTAGTACGGGGTCCCGTAGTCGCCGAACAGCGCACCGAAGTCGGGACGCTCGTACAGGTGGAATGCGTAGTTGAGCGCGTGCCCGGCTTCGTGGCGCAGATAGCGCATCGCTTCTTCGTCACCTTCGACCGCGCCCGCGTACTCCTCCTCGATTCGCTCGAGCCGCGCGTCGGCGAGGTAGAACGGCACGCCGATCACTGGCGTGTCGTCCGGACATCCCCACTCGTCGCTCAGGTAGACGGGCGGTCGAAACGTGATCCCTCGTGAGGCGAGCTCATCGTAGAGGCGGCCCACCAACCGCTCGACGCGGGTCCCCGTGATCTCGAGTCCGAGATCGGAGATCCGCCGCCCGAGCAGTTGCCCTCGCTCGGCGTCCCACTCCGCCGGCCGGTTGTCCACGCCGCGAACGGGGGCAAGGCGCGTACCGAGCCCATCGAACACACGAAAGCGCCACGGACAGGTCCGTGACGCTCTCGTCGAAGCTCGGTTCGCCAGCCGATCAGGCCGCCTGGACCTCCTCGGTCGACTCCTCCTCCGGCGCCGGCGCCCAGATGTACGCCGAGAACCGCGTGGCTGCCTCGGACGACGGATGGCCGCCCGAGATGACGATGCCCACCGGTTCGTCCCGCGTAGTGTCTGTGCTCTGCTTCATATAGTGTGCGGAGTGAGGTGCGTCCCCGGAACGGTCGGGGACGCCCGTCACAAAGCACCCCCGATGCCAGAGGACGCGGAAATCGTAAGTTGTTGAAGCGTTGGCACTTAGGCCAAAGCGCGACCTCTGCCACTCCACCGATGGTGTCCCACTGACACGACGCGATCCATCGCAAATCGTGTCACTTGGAAACACAACGGTTCAGGCTACCCCCTTTCGGGCTACGAAGGTGCTCGCGCCACCCTCCACGACGGTCACGTCCCACCCTCGATAACGGCGGCGAAGCTCATCGAGCGAGACGGGGGCCCGCTTGCCTGCGGCTATCGTCTGCACGAGATGGACGCCGCCGTCTTCGGTCGCGCTCTGGAGCACCTCGATCACCCGCGCACGCTCGGTCGCGCTGAGGCCTGCGAATGCGGCCGGCGTGTAGATCACCGCGGTCAGCGGCGCATCCGGAGTCCAGCTGCCCAGTCCATTACCCGTCGCCCGGACCCTCTCAGCGAGTCCGGCCGCTTCGGCGGCGTCCAGCACCCGTTGCACGTCTTCATCCTTGGCGACGGCCGTCACGTCGCAGCCGTTCGCCGCGAGATAGAGCAGGGCGCGATTCTCGTCCGACACCCCCGCGACGAGCACCCGGGATTCCGCCGCCACCGGTTGAACGGCCCGCACCACGAAGTCGTCGGGGCTCAGCCCCCAATGCTCGGGACGGCGGAGCTCTTCGAGCAGCTTGATCCGGCGCTTCCGCCAGGTGGCATAGCTGGGCAGCCGGAGGCGCTTGAAGATGATCTTGTCCACCTCGTCCCACAGCAGGAGCTCGGTGAGGGCAAACTGCTGTTCCGCGGCGAGCGCGCAAACGGCGTCATCCCCGATCGAGAGGAGGACGCTTCTCGGCACTGATTCCTTGTAGTTCTCGATCTCCCGCTCGACGTACAGCTCGTACTCGTGTCTGAGCGAGCGGGACGGCCGCTGGGGCATGGATGGCAGGCTGGGGACAGACCTAAGGTAGAGCTGTCAATCAATCGCGCAAGTAGCTGTCCCGCGCGAGGTTATCGACGCATCACGCGGGTTCGACGTGGACGATCGCCTCGGAGGTCCCCAACTCGCGCTCGATCGCGCGCTCCACGTCGTCCGTGAAGTCGTGCGCCGCCGACACGCTCGTCGCGCCGTCGACGAGTATCGTCACCTCGGCAAACAGATGACCAGACGAGGTCCGGCGCGAGCGCGCCGACCGTACTCCGACCACCCCCGGGATCGTTCGCACGATGTCGGCGAGGCGGGCAGCGTCCACCGCGCTCGCATCCACCAGGATCGGGATCGAGTCGCGGAGGATCTGATAACCGCTCCACGCGATGATCAGGGCGACCGTCATTCCCAGCAGCGCGTCGGCCCTCACGAAGCCGAGGTACGACAGGCCGAGTGACGCGATGGCGAGAATCGTCACGAGGATGTCGCTCGCCGTGTGCGCCGCGTCCGCCAGCAGAAGCGTGCTGCCGAGCGCACGGCCGCGACGACGCTCGTACAGCACGACGAAACCGTTCACGGCGAGCGACGTCACGAGCAACAGCACATCCGCGCTGGTGGACGACGGCGGCGTGTGACTCCCCGCGAGCTCACCGACACTTCGGCGGAGTAGCTCGAAGCACGAGATCGAGAGAAAGCCGACGATGCCGAGCGTGCCGAGCGTCTCGAACTTCTCGTGCCCGTACGGATGCCCTTCATCGGGCTCGCGCGCCGCGACCGACACGGCGAGGATCCCGACGACGTTGCTCATCATGTCGAGCACGGATTCGAGTGCGGCGCCGAGCACGGTGAGTGCGCCCGTGCGCGCGCCGACACCGATCTTGATCGCCGCCGAGAGCGCGTTCAGCAGCAGCACGACGAGAAGCGCCTGGCGCACGCCCACCGAGCGGGCGGCGAGGATGACCGCGCGGGCGCCGTCGGCGCGGACGATCTCGGATTGAGCGCGCGCGTCCATCGCGGCATCTTGCCTTGGCTGCCCCACTCGTGTCAACGCCATCCTTCGTCGACCAATGCCCGAGCTACCCGAGGTAGAAGCCGCACTGGAGGTGCTGCGCACGCGTGCGCGAGGACGCACCATCGTCCGCATGCGCGTGCTGCATCCCGCGTTGCGTCGGCGGATCAAGCCAGCGCAGCTTCGCGCACTCGTCGGTGCGCGGATCGGTCGCGTCGAGCGACGTGGTAAGCATCAGCTGCTGCACCTGGACGACGGGCGGATCATCCACGCGCACTTCCGGATGAATGGCGACTGGATGCTGGCCGAGACCGGAGCGGAGCCGCCGCGCTTCGCGCGAGCGGTGCTCGACTTCGACGATGGCAGCGCGCTCGTGTTCGTGGACTCGCGAGCGCTCGGCACGATCGACGTACATCCGGCCGGCGTCGAGCTCGACCTCGGACTCGGGCCCGACGCGGCCGATCCGGAGTGGACCGCAGAGCAGTTGGCTGCCGCACTCGCGCCGCGACGAGGTCCGATCAAGCCGGCGCTGCTCGACCAGCGTCTCGTCGCCGGGCTGGGGAACATCTACGCCGCGGAGTCGCTCTGGCGCGCTCGCATCAGTCCCTTCGCTCCCTGCAACACGCTGAGCGGCGCGGAGGTGTCGGCGCTGCGCAAGGCGATCGATGCGGTGATCGTGCGCGCGACCGGATCGCGTTACACCGACGACGACACCGTGGCGCTCGACGTGTACGATCGGGAAGGACTTCCATGCCGGCGGTGTCGCACGACGATCGAGCGTGTCGTCCAGGCGGGGCGCAGCACGTATTACTGCCCCCACTGCCAGCCCGAGGCTGCGCCGAAGCGCGCCACGACGGCGAAGAAGAGCAAGCGAGCACGCGGCGCGCGCTGATCGCGCGCGTCGAGCAATGCATGATCGAAGCGAGAGCCGCTCGAGGCAGCTCAGTCGAGCGCCTCGAGTAAGGCTCCCTTGATGTAGCCCGTCTCGGGGATCGTCACGATCTCCGGATGGTCGAGCGGTTGGCCGCGCAGCTCGCGAAGCACCAGCCGCCGCCCGCTGTCCGCCGCTGCCTCTTCCAGCATTTCGAGGAAGAGCGACTTCGTGAGATGGTACGAGCAGCTTGCCGTGAACAGCATCCCGCCAGGGGAGAGGATGCGCATCGCGCGCAGGTTGATCTCCTTGTATCCCCGCAGCGCGCCGGGCAACGCGGCTCTCGTCTTCGCGAACGCGGGCGGGTCGAGCACGATCGTGTCGAAGCGGACTCGCTCTCGCTCGCGGGCCTTGAGGTACTCGAAGGCATTCGCTTCCACGAACTCGCCGTTCGAGAGCGCGTTGCGTCGGAAGTTCTCCTCGGCGCGAGTCAGTGCGTGAGCCGACGCGTCGAGCGCGACGACGTGCTCCGCACGGCGTGCGAGATGCAGCGCGAACGAGCCGTGGTAGCTGAAGCAGTCGAGCGCGCGGCCCCTGGCGACGCGGCCCGCCAGGACGCGGTTCTCTCGCTGGTCGAGAAAGGCACCGGTCTTCTGCCCGCGCCAGGGTGCGGCCAGATAGCGGACGCCGTGCTCGTTCACCTCCACCTCGTCGGGCACCGTGCCGTTCAACAGCTCGACGTTCGTATCGAGCCCTTCCTTTCGACGCAGTGGAACGTCGTTGCGCGCGAGGATGCCGTCGGGATGGACGAGCTCGATCAGAGCACGGACGATCTCGGTTCGAAACCGCTCGAGGCCCGCACTCATGAGCTGGACGACGAGCCAGCGGTCGTATCGGTCGACGATCAGCGACGGGAGGAGATCACCTTCGCCGTGCACGAGCCGGTAGGCGGTGGTCTCGTCCGCGAGCAGTTTTCGGCGAGCGATCGCGCGCGCGAGCGCATGGTGCCACCACTCGTCGTCGATGAGTGCGTCAGGATCCGGGTCGAGCTGGCGTAGCGAGATCTCGGAGTGCGGGCTCCAGAGAGCGACGCCGAGCGGTTTGCCGCGCTGATCCGTGACACGCACGGTGCCGGCGTCCGCCTCGGGCACGGTGATGAGATCGCTGCGATAGATCCACGGATGTCCCGCCGACCATCGCCGGGCGCCCTTCGCGGAGACCGTCGCGCTGTGCATTGCGTGAAGCTAGTGCGCCACATCGCGTCACGAAGTGCGTGCACACCGCGTGCATGTTCGCACGACGCCAAACGCTTGAATTTTCTCTCGCGCAAGCGTATTATTCGGACCCTTCCTCGAGTGAGCGAGTTCGTTCACGCGAGTGAGGAAACGAGCGACCGGCACACTTGCAGCCGTGTTCCTGCTCGGTTAAGATGAACGGCTCACCGCGAGAGTTTTCGAGTCGCGGACGCTATTTGAAAAGTGAAGGACAGAGGATGGATCATCGACTTGGTCTTTTGTCGATGATCGATTCGTGGGAAATGGAATCCTTATCGAAGCTCATCGTGCGCTCGATGCGCTGCCGGGCGTGATGCTCGCGTGGTGCACGGAACGCAGATGGGAATTGGTAAGGAAGTAGATTGCGACGTAATGCGCGTAGTTCTGCTTGGCGACTTTTTGTAGTCAAGCGAGAGAAGGCATGTGGGGGATGCCTGGGCACACAGAGGCGATGAAGGCCGTGGTAAGCTGCGAGAAGCTCG
>Ga0070675_100004828_pt1 | contig 10281 bp, 9 predicted proteins | sample KBSM43metaG_FD_65343 | JGI IMG/M metagenome (GOLD analysis project Ga0070675, IMG submission 65343) | Miscanthus rhizosphere microbial communities from Kellogg Biological Station, Michigan, USA - KBS M4-3 metaG | ecosystem: Host-associated > Plants > Roots > Rhizosphere > Soil ...
GTAGAGCCCGATGTAATTGCCGAGCGTCACCCAGAATTGAGGTGCAACGAGAGGAATGCCGACCAGCACGACGACGAACACCACGAGAGCGAGCTTGTCGGGCTTCATTCGTCTTCTTCGTGATGATGCGTGGTCAAGCTTCGCCACAGCAGCACAGGAATGATGAGCGTGAACACGATCACTTCCTTGAACGCGCTCGCCCAGTACGACGCGAAGGCTTCGAGCAACCCGACCAGCAGCGCGCCCGCTGCCGCGGCCGGATAGCTCACCAGCCCTCCGATGATCGCGCCGACGAACCCCTTGAGGCTCACGAGAAAGCCGGAATCGTAATAGACCGTGGTGAACGGCCCTATCAGCACGCCGGCGAACGCGCACAGGAGGACGGCGAGCGCGAACGTCAGCGATCCCGCGAGGTTGGGCGCAATCCCCACGAGCCTCGCGCCGATGCGATTGAGCGCCGTCGCGCGCAGAGCCTTGCCGTAGAGCGTGCGCCCGAAGAAGAAATAGAAGCCGGCTATCAGCAGGAGGCTCGTGAGGACGACCAGCAGGCTTTGCACGCTGACGACCACACCGGACAAGTCGAACGAGGCCGCGGAGAAGGCCGGCGTGCGCGAGCCTTCGGCGCCGAAGAACCACAGCCCGAGCCCCGTGAGCGCGAAATGCACGGCGACGGACACGATGAGCAGCACGAGCACGCTTGCTTCCGCGAGCGGCTGGTACGCGATCCGGTACAGGAGCGGACCGAGCGGCGTGACGAGCGCGAGCGTAACGAGAATCTGCGCCCAGAACGGGAGCTCGGGTGTCGAAAGCCACCAGGCCACCCCCGCGATCGCGAGTGGAATGCCCGTCCACGCGCCGACGCGTCGAGGTATCTGGCCCGGCTCGCCGCGGACGACACACGAAACCACCTCCATCACGCCGGCGATCGCCGCCATTCCGATCAGGAGAGCGATCGTCGGCGGCGGCTTGCCGAGCTGCAGGCCGGCGAGCGTCAGTGTCCCGTAGGCGACGAACTCTCCCGACGGCACGAAGATCACGCGCGTGACCGTGAAAACGAGCACCAGCGCGAGCGCCAGCAGCGCATAGACGGCACCGTTCGTGACGCCGTCCTGCGTCAGGAGCACGAAGATCGGGAGATCCATCGTCTTGGTCTTGTTCGCGCTATGTCCGCGAGACGGGCGACAAAAAGGCCGGCTGCGGGACTGCCGCGGCCGGCCTGGTGATTGTGCGGTCTTCGCGAAGACCCAAGGGTCCCTGCGCGAGGACCCAAGGCGTCAGTGTGCGAGGACCCAAGGCGTCAGTGTGCGAGGACCCAAGGGGTCGGTGCGAGGACCCAAGAGGTCACTTCGCGAGGACCCACTTGCCGTTGTCGATCTTGATCATCGTACGCGCACGGTTGTCGAGGCCGTTGTGCTCCGTGGGCGACATCGTATAGACGCCATGCGTCGCGACGAGCTCCTTCGTATTCTCGAGCGCGTCGCGGAGCGCCAGCCGGAATTCCTTGGTGCCGGGCTTCCCTTTCTTGAGCGCTTCGGGGATCGCCACCGAGAGCAGGAGATACGCATCCCACGCATGGCCGCCGAACGTCGAGCGCGAGTCCTTGCCGAACTTCGCTTCGTACTTGCCGATGTAGTCGGCGGAGGACTTCTTCACCGGGTTCGAGTCCGGCAGCTGCTCGAAGACCAGCATCGGGCCGATCGGCAGGATCGTCCCGTTGCCGTCCTTGCCGACCACGCGCAGGAAGTCGGGGTTCGCGACTCCGTGCGTCTGGTAGATCTTGCCCTTGTAATTGCGGGCGGCGAGCTCCTTCTGAGGGGTCGCACCGGGCGTGCCGGCCGCGGCAATCAGGACCGCATCGGGGTTGGCGGCGACGAGCTTCAGCACCTGCCCGGTCACGGAAGTGTCGGTGCGGTTGTATTTCTCCTCGCCGACGATCTTGATGCCGGCGGTCGCCGCGGACCGCTTCATCTCGGCGAGCCAGCCGTCGCCGTAGCCGTCGGCGAACCCGATGTAGCCCATCGTCTTCACGCCGTTCGCCTTCATGTGGATCGCGATCGCGTCGGCCATCAGCGAGTCGCTCTGCGGCGTCTTGAACACCCACTTCGTCTTCGGATTGGCGGGATCGACGATCCGCGCCGAAGCCGCCATCGAGATCATCGGCGTTTCCGCATCGGCGACGACATCGACCATCGCGAGCGAATTGGGCGTGATGGTCGAGCCGACGACGACGTCGACCTTGTCCTCGGAGATGAGCTTCTTCGTGTTGGTGACGGCCTTGGTCGTGTCCGAGCCGTCGTCCAGGACGATCCAGTTGACCTTCTGGCCGCCGATCGTCGTCGGCAGGAGCTCGAAGGTGTTCTTCTCGGGAATGCCGAGCGACGCCGCCGGGCCCGTGGCCGACAGGGTGACGCCGACGTTGATCTGGCCGTGTGCGGTTAGGACGAATCCGCAGGCGGCGACCGCCGCGAGGAGCTTCGTCAACAATGAACGCTCATGCATTTCGATTCTCCGTAAAGCTCGATGGGGATGGCAAAGGCCGCGCCGCGAAAAGCGGCCCGGCGGCAGGACTAACGCTTCAACGCGTCGCGGATTTCGCGCAGCAGCATGACCTCTTCGGGAGGTGCAGCCGGTGCCGGAGGCGGCTCCTTGCGCTTCAGCCGGTTGATCGCTCGCACCATCAGAAAGATGATGAACGCGAGGATGATGAAATTGATCGCGACCGTGACGAAATTGCCGTACGCGAAGAGCGGGACGCCGGCTTTGGTAAGTGCTTCGTAGGTCATCGGTCCTGCGTACCCGGCAGGTGGCTTGCCGAGCATGAAGAACCATTGGGAAAAGTCGAGGCCGCCGAAGATCGCGCCGACGATCGGCATGATCAGATCCTTGACGAGCGAATCGACGATCTTGCCGAAGGCGCCGCCGATGATCACGCCCACGGCGAGATCGATCACGCTGCCCTTTACCGCGAACTCCCTGAACTCGCTCATCATCGACATGTCGACCCCCGTCATCGACCGGCTTTGCGAGCGCCGGCATCTCTAGTGAATTGCTGCCGCGAGGCCTTCGCCCCGCGGGTTAGGCCAGATCAGATCGCGGCTTCGCCGCTCTCGCCGGTACGAATGCGCACGACCTGCTCGACCGCCGTCACGAAGATTTTTCCGTCGCCGATCTTGCCGGTCCGCGCGGCCTTGACGATCGCCTCGATCGCGCGGTCGACGTCGCCGTCGGCGACGATCAGCTCGACCTTGATCTTGGGCAGGAAATCCACGACGTACTCTGCGCCGCGATAGAGCTCGGTGTGGCCCTTCTGCCGGCCGAAGCCCTTGACCTCCGACACCGTGAGGCCCGTCACTCCCATTTCCGACAGCGCTTCGCGAACTTCGTCCAGCTTGAACGGCTTGACGATGGCTTCGACTTTTTTCATGGCGTGCTCCGGCAACCGTCGGCGAGGCGACCGGCGTAGCTTACACGATGCGAGGTCGGGCCGGGGTCAGGTCCGGGCGCCAAGCGCCGGATCGTCCCACTCGTCCCAGGCCGACGTAATCGGATAGCGCCAGTCGCGGCCGAACCCGCGCGGCGTGATCCGGATGCCGACGGCAGCCTGCCGCCGCTTGTACTCGCTCACCTTGATGAGCCGCACGACCCGCCGCACGTGCTCGGGCTTGAAGCCCAGCGCGACGATCTCCGCCGGGCTCTTGTCCTGCTCCACGTAGGCTTCGAGGATGCCGTCGAGCGCATCGTAGGGCGGCAGCGAATCCTGGTCGACCTGATCCGGCCTCAACTCCGCGGAAGGTGCACGCGTGATGATGCGTTCCGGGATGACGCGGCCCAGCGCGTTGCGATAGGCGCACAAGCGGTATACCAGCGTCTTGCTGATGTCCTTCAGCACGCCGAACCCGCCCGCCATGTCGCCATACAGAGTCGCATAGCCGACCGCCATCTCCGACTTGTTGCCGGTGGTGAGCACGATCGAGCCGAACTTGTTGGAAAGCGCCATCAGCAGCGTGCCGCGAATTCGCGCCTGGATGTTCTCCTCGGCGGCATCGGGCGGCATTCCCTTGAATTCGCCGGCCAGCGCGGCGCGGAACTCGGCGAACATCGGCTCGATCGCGATCTCGCTGTACTCGACGCGCAGGATCTGCGCCATCTCGCGCGCGTCCTCGAGGCTGATCGAGCGCGTGTACGGGGAAGGCATCATCACGGCATGAACGCGATCGCGGCCGAGCGCATCGACGGCGACCGCGAGCACCAGCGCGGAGTCGACGCCACCGGAAAGTCCCAGCAACACACCCGGGAAACGATTCTTGGTGACGTAATCGCGAACGCCCATCACCAGCGCTTCGTACACGTGGTACTCGAGCCTGAGGTCGAGCGAGCCGCGCACCGGCCGCGGCGCGCCGTCGTCGTCGAGCGTCGCCAGCGCAATGGTCTCGTGCCAGGCAGGCATTTGCTGCACGATCTCGCCTCGCGCGCTCATCACGAACGACGCACCGTCGAACACGAGCTCGTCCTGCCCCCCGACCCGGTTGGCATAGACGAAAGGAAGCCCCGTCTCCCGTGCCCTCGCACCGACCTGCTCGCGCCGCGCTTCCTGCTGCCGCGTGTGATACGGCGAGCCGTTGGGCACGACGATCACCTGCGCGCCCGCCTCCTTCGCTTGCTTCGCCGGCGCCGCGAACCAGACGTCCTCGCAGATGATGAAGCCGACGCGAACGCCGTCGATGTCGACGACGCACGGCGCGTTGCCGGGCTCGAAGTATCGCTCCTCGTCGAAGACGCGATAATTCGGAAGCATTTGCTTGCGGTAGACCGCCTTCACGCGGCCTTCAGCGAGGAGCGCAAGCGCGTTGTAGCGCACGCCACCGTCCCGCTCCGGAAAGCCCACCGCGACCGGCGTCTTTCCGACACCGCCCGCCAGCGCCTTGAGCTCGCGCGCGCAGGCATCCAGGAACGCCGGCCGGAGCACCAGATCCTCCGGTGGATAGCCGCAGAGCGAGAGCTCCGGGGTCACGACGAAGCGCGCGCCGGCGCGCTCGGCCTGGCCAAGCGCGGCGAGAATCGCGGCGCTGTTGCCCGCGAGATCTCCCAGCACTTGATTGAGCTGTGCAATCGCGATCTGCATTCGGGGGGTTCCTGCGCGAGGGAGCTTCTCGCGAAATCTTAGCACGGAGGCCGTCGCGCACCGTGATTTGCCGCGAACCGCTCGCTCACGCGAGAATCTCGATCAAGCGCATGGATGCCGACCCCCTTTCGCAGTCTTCGACGAGCACTTCCGCGGTCACGGTTCGCAGCGACGTCGGAATCGAGGCTATCGCCGCCGACGACTGGAATGCGCTCGCGGGCGGCCAGCCTCTCGTCTCGCATGCGTTTCTGTCCGCGCTGCATGGCACAGGCTGCGCATCGCGCGCAGCGGGATGGATGCCGTGCTACCTGACCGCCTGGCGGGGACGGAAGCTCGCGGGCGCGGTACCGCTCTACGCGAAGACGCACTCCTACGGCGAGTACGTCTTCGACTGGGCGTGGGCCAATGCGTACCATCGTCACGGCCGCCGCTACTATCCGAAGCTCGTCGCGGCCATCCCGTTTACGCCCGCCGAAGGCCCACGGTTTTTCGCGACCGATGACGCAGTGCGCACAGCGCTGCTGGATGCGGCACTTGCCCGCCTGCAGCCGCCGGAGCGGAGCGGCGACCCGCCGTTCTCGTCGCTGCACGTGCTCTTTCCAACCGAAGCGGAGGCCCGTGCGTGCGAGGCCGCCGGCATGGTCGTGCGCAACGGAGTCCAGTTCCGATGGGAAAACCAGGGCTATCGCGATTTCGCCGACTTCCTGTCGACGTTCAACCACGACAAGCGCAAGAAGGTGAAGCAGGAGCGGCGGCGAGTCGCCGAGAGCGGCATCGAGTTCACCCGCAAGGTGGGCAGCGCGATCACGGCGGCCGACTGGGACTTTTTCTACCGCTGCTACGAGCAGACCTACCACGAGCACCACTCGACGCCCTATCTCAGCCTCGAGTTCTTCGAGCGCATCGGCGCCGAGATGCCGGGCCATCTCATGCTTGCGCTCGGGTGCCGCGGCACCGCTCGCGTCTGCGCCGCGCTCGATGTCTTCGACGCCGGAACGCTGTGGGGCCGCTACTGGGGCACGCTCGAAGCCGTCTCGGGCCTGCACTTCGAGGCGTGCTATTACCAGGCGATCGACTTCTGCATCGAGCGCGGCATCGGACGCTTCGAGGGGGGTGCGCAGGGCGTGCACAAGCTCGCCCGGGGACTCGTCCCGATCACGACATGGTCGGCGCACGCGATCGCCGATCGCGAGTTCGCGCGCGCGATCGCGGCGTTTTGCGCGAAGGAGCGTGTCGATGTCGCGCACGCGATCGATGAGCTCGACTCCGCGAGTCCCTTTCGGCAACTGTCCGGACAGCCCTCGCCGGCGAACCAGCCGCCGGGCGAAAGAGGATAATCGACACCAGCGCTTTCCTGGGATTCCCGATGAACGATACCGTGCAGCTCCGTCGCGACGGTCCGGTCGCGACGTTGACGTTGAATCGCCCCGATGCGCTCAACTCGCTCAATGGGGAGATGATCGACGCGCTCGTCGCGCATACTGCAACGGTCGCCGCAGACGATGCGCTGCGCGTGGTCGTGCTGCGCGGGGCCGGTCGGCATTTCATGGCCGGCGGCGACATTCGGTCGTTTGCAGAGCGGTTGGGTGAACCGCCGGCGACGCGAAGCGAAGGCTTCAGTGGGATGATCGGCCGCCTGCACGCGGCGATCGAACATCTTCACCGGATGCCGCACCCCGTTGTCGGCTGCGTGCATGGCGCCGTGGCCGGCTTCGGCCTGTCGCTGATGAACGCGTGCGATCTCGTGGTCGCCGCGGACGACACCTATTTCGCGTCCGCCTACCGGCAGATCGGCCTAACGCCGGACGGTGGCGGCTCATGGTCGCTGCCGCGCCTTGTCGGCATGCGCAAGGCAATGGAGATCCTGCTGCTCAGCGAGCGGTTCAGCGCCGCCGATGCGCTTTCGCTCGGTCTCGTCAATCGCGTCGTCCCGGCCGCCGAGCTCGACGCGGTCACGGGCGCGCTGGTGCAAGCGCTCGCCACCGGACCGGTCCTCGCCACGCGCCAGGCGAAGCGCCTCGTGCGCGAATCGCTGTCGCGCTCGCTGTCGGAGCAACTCGACGCCGAGAGAGCGAGCTTCGCTGCCTGCGCCGGAACGGCGGACTTCGTCGAAGGCATCACGGCATTCCTCGAGAAGCGTTCGCCGCGTTTCGGCCGCGACTAGCGCGGATGGAATGTAAGGGCACCGCTTCGCGATGAGCACGAACGCAATGGTGGCCACAGGCCTTCGCGGCAAGACGCTTTTCATCACGGGAGGCTCGCGCGGAATCGGGCTCGCGATTGCGCTCCGCGCGGCGAGAGACGGCGCGAATGTGGTCATCGCCGCGAAGACCGTCGATCCTCATCCGAAACTCGAAGGCACGATTCACTCCGCGGCTGCCGCGATCGACGAGGCCGGTGGCCACGCGCTGCCGATCGCCTGCGACATCCGCGACGAACAGGCCGTGCACACGGCGGTCGGCAAGGCGGTGGAGCGGTTCGGCGGCATCGACATCCTCGTCAACAACGCGAGCGCGATCAGCCTCACCGGCACGGCGGAAACGCCGATGAAGCGCTTCGACCTCATGTTCGCGGTCAACGTCCGCGGGACGTTCCTCTGCTCGCAGGCATGCCTCCCGCATCTCGAGGCCTCGGCCGCCGCCGGGCGCAACCCTCACATTCTCACGCTGTCGCCCCCGCTCAACCTCGATCCGCGATGGTTCCGCGATCACGTCGCCTACACGATGGCGAAGTATGGGATGAGCATGTGCGTGCTCGGAATGGCCGCGGAATTCCGCGGCCGGGGCATCGCGGTGAACGCACTGTGGCCGCGCACCGTCATCGCCACCGCCGCGGTGGCGATGATCCCGGGCGCGGCGGAGCGCGTCGACATGATGCGCCGGCCGGACATCCTCGCGGACGCGGCCCACGCGATACTCACTCGCGATGGACGGAGCACCAGCGGACGCTTTTTCATCGACGAGGAAGCTCTCGCCGAAGCCGGCACTACCGACTTCGAGCGCTACGCCGTCAAGCCGGGCACACCGCTCCTGCCCGATCTCTTCCTGGACTGACTGCCGCGCCCCATGCGGTCACCGCTACCGGTACGTTGAATCGCGCCGGCTGCGGAGCCTTCGTTCAGCGATTGCCGAAGTTGTCGTCGATGTCAGCGGGGCGCTCGCTGCGCGGCGTTTCGTTGCCCAGCGACCGGGGCCGCTGAGATTCACGCGGCGCGCGATTGCCGATGTCGTCGTCGGCCGGCGGAGGGGATGAAGCGCGCGGCGGTTCGACGCGAGGAGCCGCGTCGTGCCGCGCTGCGGGAGGCGCCCGATTGCCGATGTCGTCGTCGGTCTCCGGACGCGAAGCGCGCGGCACGACGTTTCCGGGCGTTGCGTTCCCCGGCATTGCGTCGGTCTTGGGGCCGCGCCGGTGGCGATTGCCGCGTCCGCGCTTCTTGCCCTGGTTGTTTCCCGGCCCGCCGGGTGCGCCGCCAGGTCCACTGCCGGGTCCGCCGCCGGTTCCATGCGCGCGATGAGGACCGTTCCCACCAGTGCCGCGGTTGGGACCATTCGGCCCTTTGCCGCGACCCTGGTTGTGGGGTCGCGACGGGCCGGTGCCCGGCAAACCCTCCGGCACTCCGCCGGGTATGGTTAGGGTCGTCATCACATACGGGGACGAATTGCCCTGCGCGGCACGCGGCTGCCCGCCGTGACGCTGCTTGCCGTTCTGAGGGCGGCCCTGACCGCCCGGCCCGCCGAAGGGCCGCGGGCCGCCGTAACCTTGTCCACCGCCGCGCCGCGGACCGCCTTGCCCTTGCGGTCGCCCGTGCGCCTTCCCATGCGGCTTGGTGAAAAACTTGTTGACGGGCGTGTTGCCGTGAGTCGGCGCTCCGTGCGCGCTGTTGCCGGGCTCGATCACGTCGGGTCCGGGCTCGCCCTCGTCACCGGCGGCGAGCTCGGCGGAGGGCGGCAGCTCGCGCGGCGGCCCGCTCGCACCGCGGTCACGCGGCCCCTGCCCCGGTCCCCGAGGACCTTTGCCCTGACCTCGCGGATTGTTACCGTGCTGACGCGGACCTTGCCCTTGCCGCGGTTGGGACGGGCCGGACGAGCGCATGCCCGCCGTGCTCAGCACGGCCCCGACTTCCTCCGGCGTGAGCTCGAGCACCTGCCCCCGCTTGACGCGCGACGGCATCGCCACGGTGCCGTAGCGCGTGCGAATGAGACGGCTCACGGTGAGCCCCAATGCTTCGAACAGCCGGCGGACTTCGCGGTTGCGGCCCTCGTTCAGCACGCAGTGATACCAGTGGTTCGAGCCCTCGCCGCCGCCGTCGGTCAGCTTCTCCACCTTCGCCGGACCGTCGTCGAGCGTGATGCCGGTCAGCAGCGACTGCTGCTGTTCCTCGGTGAGGAGGCCCATCACCCGCACGGCGTACTCGCGCTCGACCTCGTAGCGCGGATGCATCATCTTGTTCGCGAGATCACCTGAATTCGTGAACAGCAGCAGGCCTTCGGTATTGAAGTCGAGCCGGCCGATCGCGATCCACTTGCCATGACCGATGTTGGGCAGCTTCTCGAACACGGTGGGCCGGCCCTCGGGATCGTCGCGCGTGACGATCTCGCCGGCCTGCTTGTGATACATCAGGATGCGCGTGCGCGGCTCCGCGAAGCGGACGCGGACGAGCTCGCCGTTGATGCGCACCTCGTCGCCGGGGCCGACCTTCTGGCCCACGTCGGCAGGCTCGCGGTTCACCGTGATGCGCCCGGCGAGGATCATTTCCTCCATGGCCCGGCGCGAGCCGAAGCCGCACGACGCCAGCACTTTGTGCAGGCGCTGCGGCTCGGTGAAGATGTCGTCAGTGGAGGATCGATGACGCGGAGGCGTCATGCTCTCCGTTATCTGTTGCAGCGCCAGGCTCGGCTGCTGCATCGGACCGGTCGGTGGACGGTGCCACGACCGGGATCGCGAGCGCGAATTGCGCTTCGGCGGCTTGGGTGGTTGCATCAGGGTTCTCCAGCAGGTGGGAAGCGTCGAGCTCGGCCAGCGCAGGCAGCTCCGACAATGCGGAGAGGCCGAGATCGTCGAGGAAGGTCTTGGTGGTCGCGTAGAGCGCCGGGCGGCCCGGCGTCTCGCGGTGGCCGACCACTTCGACCCATTGGCGGTCCTCCAGCGTCTTGACGATG
>Ga0070675_100004829_pt1 | contig 10278 bp, 12 predicted proteins | sample KBSM43metaG_FD_65343 | JGI IMG/M metagenome (GOLD analysis project Ga0070675, IMG submission 65343) | Miscanthus rhizosphere microbial communities from Kellogg Biological Station, Michigan, USA - KBS M4-3 metaG | ecosystem: Host-associated > Plants > Roots > Rhizosphere > Soil ...
GTGAGGGAAGGCGTTTTCAGAGGGAAAAACGCGCGATTGCGCACGACTGTTGCGCGCCGCGTACGCGTGCGGCATGCCCGGGACCAAGGCGCCCGCAGGCTGCCGTGCCGTAGAATCACGACGACGTGCCTCGCGCCGTCCCGCATTCATGCCCGACCCGCTCGCTCTCGCAGGCCTTCGCACCGAATACAAGCGCGCGTCGCTCGACGAGCGCGACGTCGCGCCCGATCCGTTCGCGCAGTTCGGGCGCTGGTTCGCCGAGGCACAGGCTGCGCAAGTTCCCGAGCCCAACGCCATGTCGCTGTGCACCGTCGACGCGCACGGGCGGCCGTCGGCCAGGATCGTGCTCCTCAAGGAAGTCGACGCGCGCGGGTTCGCTTTCTACACCAATCGGGACAGCCGGAAGGGCCGCGAGCTGGCCGCGCATCCGCAAGCGGCGCTGCTCTTCTTCTGGGCCGACCTCGAGCGCCAGGTTCGTGTCGAAGGCGGTGTCGAAGACGTCGACGCCTCGATCGCCGATGCGTACTTCAGCCAGCGTCCACGTGGTTCGCGCATCGGGGCCTGGGCTTCTCCGCAGAGCGAGACGTTGCCGGATCGCGCGGCGCTGGAGCTGCGCTTTGCCGACGCGGATCGCCGCTTTGCCGGCGAAGAGGTCCCGCGGCCGCCGCGCTGGGGAGGCTATCGCGTGGTGCCGACCATGTTCGAGTTCTGGCAGGGCCGCCCTTCGCGGCTTCACGATCGCATCGCCTACGTGCAGGATGATTCCGGGTGGCGCACCCGGCGGCTCGCGCCGTGACGCGCTACTTCGGACGCAATCCGACGCTCGCGGCGCTCGTTACGCTCGGCACGATCAATCACGTCGTGCTGTCGGGGAGTCGCGTCACGATCACGTTGCAAGCGCTGCGAGAGGGCGCATCGACGGCCACGGTGGGCGTCATCCTCGCTCTATTCGCGCTGCTGCCGATGCTTTGCGCGGTGGCTGCGGGCCGCCTGTCGGACCGCATTGGCATTCGCAAGCCCATGCTCGGCGCGTCGATCGGGCTCGTGGCTGGCACATTGCTGCCTCTCGTCTTCACCGGGCTGCCGGTGCTGTTCGCGAGCGCATGCGTCATCGGCCTGTCGTTCATGTTCGGGCAGGTCGCCGCGCAAAACGGCACCGGCGAGCTCGGCCCGCCGTCGGAGCGCGCGAAGAACTTCAGCCTCCTCGCGCTCGGCTACTCGATCTCGGGCTTCCTCGGGCCGCTCCTCGCCGGATTCACGATCGATCACGGAGGGTTTCTGGTCGCCTTCGGCCTCCTCGCCGCGCTCCCGCTGGTGCCGATCTTCGTGCTCGGCCGCAGCATGCTGAACCTGCCGGGACCGCATCCCGCGCACGCGCGCAACGTCGGTGGCGGTGCGCTCGAGCTCCTCATGCATCCGCACCTTCGCAGCGTGTTCGTGATCAACGTGCTTCTCGCCATGGCCTGGGACCTTCACCAGATCGTGATCCCGGTCTACGGCGACCAGATCGGCCTGTCGGCGTCCGCCATCGGGCTCATCCTCGCGTCGTTCGGCGCCGCCACCTTTGTCGTGCGGCTGGCCATGCCGTGGATCGTCCGCCGCGCGAACGAGCACCAGGTGCTCACGCTCTCGCTGATCATCGCCGGCGCGGTGTACTTCGTGTTTCCCTTTTCGCATTCGGCGCCGACGCTCATGACGCTCTCGTTCTGCCTAGGGCTCGGCCTGGGAATGAGCCAGCCGATGGTGATGTCGCTCCTGCACACACACGCGCCGCCGGGCCGCATGGGCGAAGCCGCGGGGGTGCGCATGACACTGGTGCAGGCGATGGCGGTGACGGTGCCGCTTACGTTCGGCGCCCTCGGCGCGACCGTGGGCTTGACGCCGGTGTTCTGGTCCGTGGGGTTGTGCCTCGCGGCGGGCGGCGCGCTGAGCCGCCGGAAGTAGGCATAATTTCGGAACTTTCGTCGCGGTTTACCGCATGCCCTTCGTAGGTCCCATCACGCTCGCGCGCCGCGTAAATCGGCGCCTGAACGGCGTCGGCTGGACGCGCGCCGCGGGCGGCCTCGCGTTCACGACGCTGCTCGGCATCGTGCCGCTCGCCACCGTCGCGTTCGCCTTCGTGGCGCAGTTCCCAATCTTCCAGGACTTCCTGCGCGTCCTCGAGATCTTCCTCCTTCGCTATACCCTCCCGGAGATGGCGTCCACGGTCGTGCAAACGTACGTCGTCGGGCTCGCGCAGCAGGCCGCGAGTCTCAAGGGCGTCTGGATCCTGTTCGTGATCGTGACAGCCGCGCTGGTCGTCGACTCGGTCGAGACGGAGATCAACGAGATCTGGCGCATTACGAAGCGCCGCCCGATCATCCGCCGCGTGATCCTCTACACGATCGGCGTCACGGCGGGGCCCGCCCTGCTCGGCGGTGCGATCATGCTCATCCGCTGGATCATCACCGAGACGGTGTCGCCGCTCTCGCTCGCGAAGGGCGTCCAGACCGAGCTGCTGCACATCGTGACGTTCGTCCTCACGGTCGTCGGCTTCACGCTGCTGTACGTGATCGCGCCGGCGCGCCCCGTGAAATGGCGCCACGGGTTCATCGGCGGGCTGCTGGCCGCAGCGGCGTTCGAGATCACACGCGCCGGATTCACGTGGTACGTCGCGAACTCGCCGACCTACGAGATCCTCTACGGCGCGCTGGCCGCGGTTCCGATCTTCATGCTGTGGGTGTTCGTCTTCTGGATGATCGTGCTGGCGGGTGCGGCCGTCACTGCGTCGATCGCGGAGAGCGAGTAGCAGGGCTGACGGCCATGCTACATTCCGCACACCTTTCGCCTCCGGGAGCAGCACAAACGTGTGGTCCATCATCCAGGCCGCGGGCTGGCCGATCTGGCCGCTCATCATCGCGTCCATCATCGCGCTCGCGCTGATCTTCGAGCGCCTCTGGTCCCTCCGTACCTCGGTCGTCGCGCCGCCCGCCATGGTCGATCGTGTGCTCGCCGAGTTTCGCGAGTCGGGCGCCACGCCCGAGCTGCTCGCCAAGACGGCCTCGCAGGGTCCGCTCGGCCGCATCCTCGCGGCGGGACTCGCCAACGTGAAGGCGCCGCGGCCCGTGATGAAGGAGGCCATCGAGGAGGTCGGCCGCGTGGTCACGCACGACCTCGAGCGCTTCCTCACCTCGCTCGGCACCATCGCGGTCGCGGCGCCGCTCCTCGGCCTGCTCGGGACGGTCATCGGCATGATCGAGATCTTCGGCTCGCAGACGACCGCCAGCTCGAACCCCATCCAGCTTGCGCACGGCATCTCGATCGCGCTCTACAACACGGCGATGGGCATCATCGTGGCCGTCCCTGCGCTCATCTTCTATCGCCACTTCCGCGCCAAGGTCGACGAGCTCGTGGTCGAGATGGAGCAGCAGGCGATCAAGCTCGTCGATTTCGCGCACGGGGAACGCAAATGACGACCCCCACGCTTCGCTCCGCTCGCTGCCCCCTGAGGGGAGGCGTGTCACTGGCTTGTGGCCGCCCGGCGACACTGACATGAATCTACGGGGCACGCGTCAACGCGAGGATCCGGAGATCAACTTCATCCCGTTGATCGACGTCCTGCTCGTCATCCTGATCTTCCTCATGGTGACCACGACGTACCAGCGGGTGTCGGAACTGCAGATCACCCTGCCCGAGGCCGAGGCGGATCCCGCCAAGCAGCGGCCGAAGGAAGTCAACATCGGCATCGACGCGCAGGGCCGTTACGTCGTCGACAAGAACGTCTTCACGTTCTCGACGGTCCCGGCGCTCGCGGAGATGCTGCGACGCGCGGCCGGCGATGCGAAGGACCCGGTCATCATCATCAACGCCGACGCCAACGCCACGCATCAGTCGGTGATCCACGTGATGGAAGCCGCGCGCCAGGCGGGCATCGTCCACATCACCTTCGCGACCCAGACGGCCGGCAAGTGATGTGAGCCCGCAGGGTCGCCCCAAGGGCGAACAAGCGAGCGCGGGCCGCGCGGAGCGTCACACCTTGCAGGAGCGAGTCGTCGCCGCGTGGTACGAGCCGCGGCCGACGCTCGCCGCGTGGCTCGCGTGGCCATCGTCCCTCGTCTTTGGTTTCGTCTCGCGCTTCCGGCGCGCGATGTACGCGCGGGGGTTCGCGCGCGTCGAGCGCATGCCCGTGCCCGTCGTCGTGGTGGGCAACATCACCGCCGGAGGTTCGGGAAAGACGCCGCTGGTGATTGCGCTTGCGCAGGCGCTGCGCGAGCGAGGCTTTCATCCCGGCGTCGTGAGCCGGGGTCACGGGGGACACGGTGGCGTGCATGCCGTCACCCCCGACAGCGACCCCGCGATCGTGGGCGACGAGCCGCCGATCGTCGCGGCGGCCGGCTTCCCCATGTACGTCGGCCGCAGGCGTGCCGCCGCGGTGCGCGCGCTGCTTGCCGCGCACCCGGCATGCGACGTCGTGATCTGCGACGACGGCCTGCAGCACTACGCGCTCGCGCGCGACATGGAGATCGCGGTGGTCGACGCGGCGCGAGGCCTCGGCAACGGGCTTCTCATGCCCGCGGGACCGCTGCGCGAGCCGGAGGAACGCCTGGACGAAGTCGACGCGGTCGTGCGCCTCGTTTCCGGCACGGTGCCGCACGAGCCACAAAGCGACGGGCGCTCGACGTTCATGACGCACGAGCCGCTGCCGTGGCGCAACGTGCGCGATCCACAACGAAGCGACGACGGCACGCGCTTTGCAGGCGAAGGCGTGCATGCCGTGGCCGGCATCGGCCATCCGCAGCGCTTTTTCGCGATGCTGCGCGCGCAGGGCCTGGCACCGGTCGAGCATTCATTTCCCGACCACCATGCCTTCGCCAAGCGAGACCTCGAGTTTCCGGGCGCTCGCGCGATCCTGATGACCCAGAAGGACGCGGTAAAATGCGCCTCTTTCGCGGACGAGCGGTTCTGGTACCTGCCGATTCGCGCCGTCGTCGATCCGTCGCTCGTCGCCTTCGTGGAGCAGAAGATCCGTGGATCCCAAGCTGCTTGAGCTTCTCGTATGTCCCGTGACCAAGGGTCCGCTCGTCTACGACCGCAACAAGCAGGAGCTCGTGTCGAAATCGGCGCGCCTTGCGTATCCCGTACGTGACGGCATCCCGGTGATGCTCGAGGAAGAGGCTCGGCGCCTCACGCCCGAAGAGTACGAATAACGCCGTCATGGCGTTCACGGTCCTCATCCCGGCGCGTTACGCCTCCACGCGGCTGCCGGGCAAGCCGCTCGCCGACATCGCGGGCAAGCCGATGGTGGTGCGGGTCGCGGAGCGCGCGAAAGAGAGCGCGGCCGCGCGAGTCGTGGTGGCGACGGACAACGCAATGGTCCGCGACGCCTGCGAGCGGCACGGCATCGCGGTGTGCATGACGCGCGAGGACCATCCGACCGGCACGGACCGCCTGTCGGAAGCCGCCGCGGCGCTCGGCCTCGCCGACGACGAGATCGTCGTCAACGTGCAGGGCGACGAGCCGCTGCTCGATCCCGCTTTGATGAACCGGATGGCCGTATTGCTCCGCGATCGTCGCGACGCGGCGATCGCCACCGCGTGCCACCCTATCACCGATGCCGCCGAAGCGTTCGCGCCGAACGTCGTCAAGGTCGTGCTCGATGCGCGCGGCTATGCGATGTACTTCAGCCGCGCGACTATTCCCTGGGCGCGCGACGCGTTCGCAGTTTCGCGCGAGGTGCTCCCGGCAGGCATGTCGATCTACCGGCACTACGGCCTTTACGCCTACCGGACATCTTTCCTGCGCGCGTATCCGCACCTTGCGCCGTCGCCGGTGGAACGCATCGAGGCGCTCGAGCAGTTGCGGGCGCTCTGGCACGGCTTCCGTATCGCGGTCGACGTCACGCACGGCACGCCGGCGCCGGGCATCGACACGCCGGAGGATCTTGCGCGTGTGCAGAAGCTTTACGAGAGCGGTGGGCCATAATCGCGGACGACGGGAGAAATCACATGCGACTGATTCTGCTCGGGCCCCCGGGCGCCGGTAAGGGAACGCAGGCGACCTTCATCAAGGAGGCATTCGGCATCCCGCAGATCTCCACCGGCGACATGCTGCGCGCGGCGGTGAAAGCCGGCACACCGCTCGGGCTTGCCGCGAAGAAGATCATGGACACCGGCGGCCTCGTATCCGACGACATCATCATCGGGCTCGTTCGCGACCGCCTGGAGCAGCCCGACTGCGGCAAGGGCTATCTCTTCGACGGCTTCCCGCGCACGATCCCCCAGGCCGAAGCGATGAAGAACGCCGGCGTGCCGATCGACTACGTGCTGGAGATCGACGTTCCCGACTCCGCCATCATCGAGCGCATGAGCGGACGCCGCGTACATGTCGCCTCCGGTCGCACCTACCACGTGAAGTTCAACCCGCCCAAGGTGCAGGGCAAGGACGACGTTACCGGTGACGAACTGATCCAGCGCGACGACGACCGCGAGGAAACGGTGAAGAATCGCCTTGCCGTCTATCACGCGCAGACCGAGCCCCTCGTTGCGTATTACAACGACTGGGCCGCGACCGGCGACTCGCGCGCGCCCAGGTATCGCAAGGTCAACGGGCTCGCGAGTGTCGACGCCGTGCGCGACGCCAGCATCGGGGCACTTCGGTCCTAGTGACTCCGCTCGTCAGCGTGGTCGTGCGCAGCACGGCGCGGCCGACGCTTGGCGTCGCGCTCGACAGCCTCGCGGCGCAGGACTACGGCAACGTCGAGGTCGTGCTGGTCGCGGCGAGCGGGGCATCGCATCCTGCCGCCCCCGCGCGATGCGGCGCGTTCCCCCTTCGTTTCGTGGCGAGCAGCGAGTGGCTGACACGCCCGGAGGCTGCGAATGCGGGAATCGACGCGGCCACCGGCGATTACGTCACGTTCCTCGACGACGACGATGTTTATGATGCCGATCACCTGTCCGGCCTCGTGCAAGCGACGGCCGCAGACGCCGGTGTCGTGCATTCTTACGCTCGCGCCATTTTCCGCGATGGCTCCGTGCGGCGGGTCGGCTGTCCCGTCGCGCACATGCAGCTCTTCGATCGGAGCTTCCTCCATCTGTCGGCGGCGCTCGTGCCGCGATCGCTCGTCGCGCAAGGCTGCCGGTTCGATCCGCAGTTCGAGATCCTCGAGGACTGGGACTTTGTCCTCGCGCTCGCGCCACGCACGCGCTTCGCGTTCGTGCCGCGCGAGACCTTCGAGTGGAACGCGGACGCGGGCAACTCCGGCGCCGGCGGCGGCTCCAACGAGGACAACGCGCGCTTCGCGCGGTATCGCGATCTGGTGTACGCGAAGTGGCGCGCCGCGCACGACGCACTGGTCGATCGCGTGCAACCGAAGCTGCAGCAGGCGGCCGCCGCTGCGCAGCGCGGCGACCTCGCGCGCGCCGAGGCGACGTGCCGCGAGGTCCTCGCGTTCAGCCAGAACGACCCGTGGGCGCTCAATCTCCTCGCAATGGTCGAGCGCGCCGGAGGAAGGCTCGGCCAAGCGCGCGCCACGCAGGAGCTCGCCGTCGCGGTGCGGCCTGGCGATCCGGACCTCGTCTACAATCTTGCGCTTCTGTGCCGGGAAGGCAAGGACATCGACGCCGCGCGCCGATACGCGGCGCACGCGGCTTCGCTTGCTCCCGGCGTCGCCAAATACAGCGCCCTGGCCGGCGCGCTCGGGTGATCCCATGCCGACTTCACGCAATGCGTTCTACGCACAATCGGGCGGCGTGACCGCCGTCATCAACGCGAGCGCCGCGGGCGTCATCGAGACCGCGGCTGCGCACCCGGATCACATCGGCAAGGTCTACGCGGGACGCAACGGCATCATCGGCGCGCTCACCGAGGACCTGATCGACACGAGCCAGGAGCCGGCGCAGGCGATCGCCGCGCTGCGCTACACCCCCTCGGGCGCGTTTGGATCCTGCCGTTACAAGCTCAAAGGCCTCGAGGAGAGCCGCGCGCAGTACGAGCGCCTGATGGACGTGTTCCGCGCGCACGACATCGGCTACTTCTTCTACAACGGCGGCAACGATTCGGCGGACACGTGCCTCAAGGTTTCCCAGATCGCCGAGAAGCTCGGCTATCCGCTGCGCGCGATCCACGTGCCGAAGACGGTCGACAACGACCTGCCGATCACCGACAACTGCCCCGGTTTCGGCTCCGTAGCGAAGTACGTCGCGACGTCGATGCGCGAAGCGGCCTTCGACGTGGCGTCGATGGAGAAGACGTCGACCAAGACCTTCGTGCTCGAGGTGATGGGTCGCCACGCGGGGTGGATCACGGCCGCGGTCGGCATGGCGGACGATGCCGAGACGCCGATCCCGCTCCTGCTGCTCTTTCCCGAAGTTCCGTTCGACGAAGCGAAGTTCCTCGCGCTCGTAGAGGAGAAGACGACAAAGTTCGGCTACTGCTGCATCGGCGTGTCGGAAGGCTTGCAGGACGCGCAGGGCAACCTCATGGCGGAAGCGGGAACGCGCGACGCGTTCGGCCACGCGCAGCTGGGCGGCATCGGCCCGCTGATCGCGTCGCTCGTCAAGGCGAAGCTCAAGTACAAGTACCACTGGGCCGTGGCGGATTACCTGCAGCGCGCGGCACGGCATCTCGCGTCGAAGACCGACGTCGAGCAGTCGTACGCGGTCGGCAAGGCGGCGGTGGAAATGGCGGTCGCGGGACGCAACGCCGTCATGCCCGCGATCACGCGCGTGTCGGACGACCCGTACGCATGGAAGATCACCGAAGCGCCGCTCGACAAGGTCGCCAACGTCGAGAAGATGCTGCCGCGCGACTTCATTTCACCCGACGGTTACGGCATCACCGACAAGGCGCGCGCCTACCTGCGCCCCTTGATGGAAGGCGAGGATCCGCCGCCGTTCAAGCACGGATTGCCGCAGTACCAGCGGCTGCGCAACGTCGCGGTGCCCAAGATCATCAACATTCCGTTCAAGGTCTGATGCCATGACGACGACCGTCGACTACTACTTCGCCACCATTTCGCCGTGGATGTACCTCGGTCACGCGCGATTCACGGATCTCGTGCATCAGCACCACGCCACTGTCCACGTCAAGCCCGCGAACTTCGGCGAAGTATTCCCCGCGTCCGGCGGCCTTCCCCTCTCGAAGCGCGCCCCGCAACGGCAGGCCTATCGCCTGGTGGACCTCGAGCGCGTGTCGAAGCACCTCGGCGTGCCGCTCAACCTCCATCCGAAGTTCTTTCCGGCGAACGGCGATCTCGCCGCCATGTGGATCATCGCGGCGAATGAAGTCAGCGGAGAGCAGGGGATGGCGCTCACCGGCGCGATCGCGCACGCGCTGTGGGTCGAGGATCGCGACATTGCCGACGCGGAAACGCTTGCCGTCGTGGCGCACGGCATCGGACTGGACGCGCAAAGCCTCTCCGATCGCGCTTCGACCGAGCAAATCGCCCAGCGGTACGCCGCCAACACGAAAGAAGCGATCGATCGCGGCGTCTTCGGGGCTCCGTCCTACGTGATCGACGGCGAAATCTTCTGGGGACAGGACCGACTCGACTTCGTCGCTCGAAAACTGGCAAAATAGCGTGCTTTCCCGGCCAGCCATCCCATGGCGGGCCAGGGGCAAGGGGGATTAGAGAAGTTCCCAGGGAAAAGAAGCTCCCCAAGGGAATTCATATGTTCCCAGACGACCGGGAACTCGCGACGGGCGCCCATCCATGAAGGCGCTCGAGCGGCACCGCTGACAGCCAATTTTTCAGGGAGTAGCAACAACCATGTCCACAGGACTCATCTTCGCGCTCGTGTGCGCGGTGGCGGCGATCGTCTACGGCCTCGTGTCGATCAGCTGGATCTTGAAGAAGCCGGCCGGCAACGCGCGCATGCAGGAGATCGCGGCGGCTATCCAAGCCGGCGCCAAGGCGTACCTCAATCGCCAGTACGCCACCATCGGCATCGTCGGCATCATCCTGTTCGTCATCATCTGGTGGGCGCTAGGCGGCCGCACTGCGGGCGGGTTCCTCGTCGGCGCGGTGCTGTCCGGGCTCGCCGGGTACATCGGGATGAACGTTTCGGTCCGCTCGAACGTGCGCACCGCCGAAGCCGCGCGGACGGGACTCAACGAAGCGCTCGCGATTGCATTCCGCGGCGGCGCGATCACCGGCATGCTCGTCGTGGGCCTGGGTCTTCTCGGCGTCGCCGGCTTCTATTATTTCCTGATCGGCTCCGCGCATTGGGCGCCGAACATGACCACGCAAAGCCTGCACCACATCATCCAGCCGCTCGTGGGCCTCGCGTTCGGCGGATCGCT
>Ga0070675_100004830_pt1 | contig 10278 bp, 8 predicted proteins | sample KBSM43metaG_FD_65343 | JGI IMG/M metagenome (GOLD analysis project Ga0070675, IMG submission 65343) | Miscanthus rhizosphere microbial communities from Kellogg Biological Station, Michigan, USA - KBS M4-3 metaG | ecosystem: Host-associated > Plants > Roots > Rhizosphere > Soil ...
TCGTATCCCACGTTGTTGCGGTGCCTGCAGGAAAGACAGGGGTACCGCCGGGACAATCCTCGGGTGTGAACGGGACCATGCCCCCATTGGTGTCGAGCCTTTGCCTGCCGAAGACGCTTAAACATTGAAGCCCTGCTCCGCTGTAGGTAGTTCCATTGGCGTTGAATTGGGGTTTGACTGGATTACCTAAATAGTCAACAGCGCGCGCGATCCGTGCCTGATTCGTCGGCGTCGTCGCGGTTAACAGTGTTTCTACGGCGTCGGCGTTTCCTGGATTCCATCCGTCATAGAATCGAAAGATGCCGAGACGTGCGGCATCTGTAAGTACGATTCCATCTATGGTCTGACGTTCGTTGCGGATTCTCTGGTTCCACAGGCCAAAGAAGAATGTTTTATTCCTGATGATGGGTCCGCCAAAGCTTAAGGTGTACTCGTTATCGTTCGTCCAATCCCGCTCCGGTGCTTTACCCGTTTGTGGATCGATCTGTCTGTTGTTTGCCCAGGTGTTCGGATCCAACGCGCTATTTCGAATGTTCCAGACGGCGGTGCCCGAGAACCGGTTGGTTCCGGAGCGAGTCGTAATCTGGACCTGCGCGTTACCTCTACCGAGTTCTGCGTCCACGGGCGTAAGAATCAGACGTACTTCTCCAACGAGGTCCGGATTGATCGTTGTCGTCGCGAAGAGACCGTTGTTGAAACGGCCATCACTCACGCTTATCCCATCTCGAACCGTGTTCAGCGTAGATGCGGGCGCTCCTGCGAATGTGTCCAGATTATTGCCGCCCGTGCTTTCTCTGTAACCGGGCAAGATTCGAACCAGATCGAGGACATTGTTTCCCACAACGGGGAGCGCGCTCACTCTGTCTTGCGGGAGAATCTCACCAATCGAGGCAGAGGATTCCTTCAAGAGCATATCGGAGGCAGCAGAGACATCTACCGTCGTGTTCACGCCCCCTACCTGCAGAGTGAAGTTCAGGCGGATCGGAGATCCAGCGCTGAGTTGCACATCGTTAAAACTGTGCGGACGGAAACCGGGCAATGTGGCCGTAACCTTGTAAACACCCGGAATGAGAGCGGGGAAATTGTAAACACCGGATTCGTTGGTGACTGACCTTGTCTCGACTCCTGTCTGCGTATTGACCGCGACGATCGAGACGCCCGGAATAAGAGCACGGGAAGGATCTTCAACCGTGCCGCCGATGGCGGAGTTCACTTGTGCGAACGCAGCTTTGCAAGGAGCAAGACAAAACAACGAAATGGTCAGGCCTGTGATAACGAGCTTTCTCATGGGAATCCCCTTCGGTATTGGAACCAATACTTGCGCGGACACTCGCGCGCTCTACGCGTGAGTGACTCCCCTGAAAAAAGTGCGAAGAAATTTCTGGGCGTTGGATTTCTGAATTTCTATCGGGGAAAATACCGATTTCCAGATCAAAACGCCAATGTTTTCGATTAAGACGCAGGGCTATATGCACACGAGCGAGCAAGCAAAAGGACAAGGCATGAAGAAAATCGTTGATGTACTGGCTACTGCGAATGGCTCAAGAGCGGAACAACTCGCCGCACGGTGTCTTCGTGTTACCGCGGGATTCAGGTGCGGATCATACGGTCGGTCGTATGATCCGCAGACCGAACTAGAGTCCTTTCGATTTCGTCACCCAATTTTCGTTGGTGCACAGCTCGCAGTCTTTGCCCGCGAACATCTTGGCGGCTGCCTTGTCTCCCTTCAGCTGCCACCGCGCCCAACCCGAGGCGACGTTAGCCCACTCGCCGCCGCCGGGATGGTCAACGGTCGCCGTGTGGCCGGCGCCTTTCCGCGCGCCGTAGAACGAGGGCAGATTCTGGATTGCATTGAAGGTGGCCTCTGACGACGCCATCAGGAAGTCGCGCTCGTGGCCGTTGATTAACAGGACCGGGCCACGAAGCTTCCCGACCGTAGCAGCGACAGCAGTCGCGTCGCCCTGCGCTCCGGAATTGAAAACGCCGATGGTATCCACGCGCGGATCAGCGCCGAGCTCGAGCGACATAAAGCCGCCGCACGACTGGCCCATGACGGAGATTTTATCGAGTGCGATCTTGCCATTGAGCGGCGACCCGGCGCGCGTGTTCTCGGCCTCCGCCCACGCGATCGCAGCGCGCAGGTGGTCAGCGGTAGCGCGAGTCACCCCGGGCTGGGCGGCCGTTGCCATCACCACAAACCCATGGGACGCGATCGTCGTCAGGAAGCCCGCATAGCGATTGCTGTTGATCGCGCAGCCGCCGTTGCCCCAGACGACCAGCGGTAGCGTATCCTTGCTCGGGAATGGCGTGAGGTCCGACGGTCGATACACGACGTGACCTGGAGAGTTAAAGGCGGGGCCCGATTCGATTTTGTACGGTCCCGGCACCGCGAGCGGTGCGCCCTCGAGCGGTAATGCCGTCGCGACCGCCCCGGGGTCGATACCGCCACGCTGCGCGATGAGTATGCCGCCGAATGCCAGCGAGAACGCCAGTCCGAGAATGAGTGAAGTCCTGATCACGGTTGCTCTCCTTTGGTCCGCCTGAAGGCGGAGATTATGATGGCTTTCCTTTTGTCCCGGCTCGACCTGTCCCCAGCGACATTCAGTAGCTTCAGCCCTTCGGGAAGATAGTCCGGCCTCACGCGCCCCGCAACATAAAAGGATAAGCAAAGACGTGATCCAGAGCATCCGATCGACGAAGCCGGACCGAACGAGTTCAGACGAAAGACCATTTAAAAAGCCACCCGGCGAAGACCGCATTTCTAATGGAATCCCCGCGCGGGTGGCTCGAGTCGAAAACGTTCGAACGTTCGCTGGGACTAGCGTTGCCCGCCGCCCGGCGCACCGGCGGGTGCACCACCCGGCGCACCACCCGGGGCCCCGCCACGACCGCCGCCACGACCGCCGCGGGCCGGCGCGTTCGGATCCACCTGGCCAAGCCCGATGATTTCACCCGACGCCAGCACGTGCCCCTTCATCGCCGCCGTCAGCGAATCGATCGTCGCTCCCGCTTCTGCTGGAAGAGTCGTGTCAAGCGCGAACACCTGGAAGTGGTAACGGTGCTTCGGGCCCGCGGGTGTTCTCGGTCCCATGTAGCCTCTGCCCATACCCGGGCCGTGCGAGCCGGACGGCAGGTCTGTCATGCCAGCGTCGAGCTTGGTGGCCTTGATGTTGAACGCCGTCCAGTGCAGGAAGATCCCGCCGCCACGTCCCGCAGCGCCGTCAGTGTCCTGCATGATCACGGCGTAGGTCTGGGTGCCAGCGGGTCCGGCCGTCCACTCAAGGCCGGGGAATGTGTTGGTCTGGTACTGCGTGTTGGTGAACGGAATGTCGCCCATTTGCTTGAAAGCGGGCGAGGTGACCGTCAGCTTCGCGCCGCCCTTGGCAGGCAATGTAACGAGCGCCGAATTGGCGAGCCCGTTCTCGACGTCGGGCGGCGGCGCCTGCGCAAAGGCGACTGCCGCGATGAGGACGGCGATTGCGCTCACGGTAGTGAAGCGAAGTTTCATAGACCCTCCATGAATTTTTTAGGGTTCAAAGATACCGTAATTCCAGTCCGTGTTGCATGCTCCGAACGCTGCAGTCACAAAAGAAACGGCACATGCATCCATCACTCGATGACCTTAATAGTCGTCTCGGAGCTGAATTTCTTGTAGTCGGAATACTCCGTTCTTTGCACCTGAATCTTCTTCCCAAGGGAGTTCAAAGTAAGATGCCGGGTCTCGCTTGCCGGAAGCCAGATCTCATCGCGAAACTTAAGCCAGTCCCGAATGATTTCGCCTCCTTTTTCTATCTTGACTGCAAGAGGACCGTCTTGCTTGTAGTCTTCTATTAAGTGCAGCTCAATTCGTGCCAGAACGTGATCGGTTTCATCCAACCATGCAAAGCCCTGTACGCGGGTAAGAATTCGCTTACCATCGCGGGTCTGCGGCTTCACGTTATTTCGAGGCGAGAACTCGACCACGATCGCAGGACGCTCCCGAATGATTTCGCGACGGACGATTCTCACGTTCATTACGCGGAAAATATCGTCAACGACTGCTTTGGCCTCCCGGATCGCTTCCTGACGGCTCTTCTCGTCAGCCGCAATTGGCGCATGCTTTGTCGTCACGGCGTCTTTGGAACCGGGAGACGTTCCGTCTTTCGAGGCGAGCTTCTGCAAAACTCCGTTGTTGTAGATGACATCGTAGTCTGAACTTTTCCGGGCCTTGAGTTTTCCGTCGGCTGTCATTTCGTCGCGCGTGGTCTTTACGTGATATGTGAAGCCGTCCAGAAGGAATGCGTCGTCATACTGGCGTGCCAAATTCTGATGCACTGTCTCCAGGAAGGACGCGGCGGGCAAAGGCCGATCCGCTACAGCGGATTGCGCTGTAGCTTTCGAATCCATTTGAACAAACAGCAGGATGAGAATTGCTACTGAACTGCGAATGGCAATCGAAGTCGGTTTCATGAGATGAGATTGTGATTGTCAGCGCCGCGCGCACTGGCTCGATTGGTCTGAACCGCAATCACCGCGATCCTGCACCTATTGTTTGCGTGGCGTGGTCGGCGGATTGAACTTCGCGGCGTCAATCGCCACATTCGTTTCTGCCGAAGTCAGCAACACGTCGGACCGGCCGTCAGTCCATGTCGTAATGATGTGAAACGGAAGCTTCACTCCCGCTCTGGCGACATCCCGGTAATCGCTGTAGTCCACCTGTATCGGTACTCGACCAATGATCGTATCGGCGAACCGCACCTGCCGGACCAGCAGGCCGGACTGCTCATCGAAGTACAGCTTTATGGAAGAGCTTCCGCCGTTGGCGGTCCCCTGCACGACGATCACATCCTTATCGGCAATGCTGGTCAAACCGACTACCGGTCTTGTTATGGCCTGCTTGATTCCCGCCGGAAGCGAGAGCACTGCGTCGAGGCGGGCGCCATCCAGATCTCCACCGGTATACGTGATCACAGGAAATGGTTTATCCGCGGCCGGCGCAGCCATCCATCCGTTATTGCCATCGCAAGTCGTGGTCCGGTCTCCGCCGTCGGTGTGCACGATCATGGTGCGCTGATTTGGAGCCTTCACATAGATGTCCACGGGCGTCTTCGGTTCTGCATACCCTTCGTACGTGCCCTTGAAAACGACGCTGGTGACGGCGGCTGCTTTCTGCGCTCCTCCGACAGCCTGGAGATACTTGTCAAAGACCTGGTCGGCGGAGGGCGCATCAGGCGCTTGCCGGCGAATCTCGACTTCATTCGGATCGGGATCGGGTGGCTCGCCGTACTGCTCCGCCAATCTCGGCGTGATCCTGGGGGCGCCCTGGAGATTGCGATGGCACGTGTAGCAGGTCACGACGCGCACTCCGGAGAAATTCGTCCGATTGATCTCCTGAACCATCAGAATCATTTTGCGTGCGGTCTGCTTGCGGGGGGTGTCCTGGGCGTAAACGCTCCAATCGCCCTCCGCTTTCGGTTCGACGTGGCAATCAATACAGTTGTAGTTCGTAGCTGCGGAAATGAACCCCATCGTGTTCATGAATTCATCGACCGGAATTCCTTTGAGCACGGTGACGTTCTTGAAGGCCTGTTCTGACATGAGCTGCTTTGCAGGCGCAGCCTGGCCCGCAGCAGATGCACTACTCAGCACGGAGAGAGCAATCGCAGCAATCGCGGTAACCCTTGTGGGGGCACGACGTGACAGAGTCCACTGTCCTTGTGTCACTTGTTGTCCTCGCCGCCGACTCCCTCCAGGGGACGTCCTTGCCAGAAGGCGCGCTCAATTGAATAGACACAGTATTCCTCTCGCATATCCCCGTATGCTGTGCCGTCCGGCCTTTGACCCCAGAGACCTTTTTGGATTTGCTGTGAGGAGTTCATCAGCTTCAACACCTTCTTGCCACTCCAGGCTCCCGTGTACGCCTTCGGGTCGGTAAGCGTCATGGTGAATTCCAAATTGTCACGATCCAGGCGCCTGAAGCGCTCTTCAATACGCATCTGGTCACTGTGGATGGAGCCGTAGGGATCAATCCAAGTTCGTTCATCGTAACCGGAAGATTCAACCACGAGCGTGTCGCCCTCCCAGTGGGCAGTCGCATATCCGTACCAACGCGGTTTTGCCTCTGGTCCCGGCAGCTTGCGCCCGTCCGTCCAAAGGTCGCGCCATACGCGGTCTCGTTCGAAGAACATCACGAATTCGTCCGGAAGCTTAACGAATCGGTAGTTACTGTAGTCGAGGTTACGGGGGTAACCGGAAGGGTCACATAGGAAGAGCGGATCATTCCAATCTTTTTGATCCTGGTAGAATCCAAAGGCCAGCGGCGTATTTCTGGCGGAAGCCCTCGTCTTACTCCACTTTTCTTTTCCCCAATCCGTCATGGGAGGACGATTGGTCCCTATGATGGGATCAAATCCTCCGGGGTTCTTCCAAATGCCCGAGATGTCGTGCGGATCAAAAGGCTGAGCCTTTGGCGTCGAAGGTGTCTGCGCAATAAGGATCTGCATTAAAGCCAGTACAGCCACAAGAGTGAATAACGCCATGCGACGATGTGTCATTTGGACTCCTTACTGTTCTTGCTCGGACTCGGGTCTTTTGCGGTCGTCTGGGGGCATCTTCACTTCAACTTTCGTATAGCCTGGCTTTACGGGGAGCGTGTTCATGTCAACAGCCTCCGCTCCCATCCCGCATCTGCCGTTGCCACCGAGCCTCTTTCCATCGGCCACAAACACGAATTGAGTACAAGTCCCAAAAAACCTGTCTTTCTTGGCTGGAACAAAGCTCACGAGGAGTTGGTCGCCAAACTTGAATGAGTTCTTGGTCCAGCCATTCGCGAGCGCGTTTCCCGGACTTACGGTCTCGACGCCCCAGGTTTGCTCTTCACCCTTATCGTTCTTCAATGTGAAATAAATCTGGACGTGGGGATTCGACCATATGTATTGCGTCACTGTCGCCTTCGTTGTGATGCGGACAGTGTAGTCGTACACACCCGCCGTTCCATGGTGCGCGAATAGCGGGATACCAATCGTCAAAACGCCTAGCGTGATCAGAATGAAGGGAACGGCAAGCTTACGCGTCATATGACATCTCCTTATCTCGAAGACTACTGGAGGACCGGCCGCTTGTTCTCAGACCATACACAGATGTCCTCGGGGAAATCGTGGTTTGGCTTTTCAACCAGTTGAAAGATCTTCTTATCGCCTTTCCAGGTCCCGACATAGGTCTTGGGGTCCGTGATGTTAAGCGTCATCTCCAGATGGTCGTGGTCCACGCGACGGTAGCGTTCTTCCACGGTCATCTGGTCGCTGTGCGGGGAGCCGTATTGGTCAAGCCACGTACTGTCGATGAAGCCGTTCGAGTTGACGACAAACGTATCTCCCTCCCAATGGGCAACGGCGTATCCGTACCAAAGTGAGTCCGCCGTCTCGGCGTTTGGAAGTTTTCGCCCATCCGTCCAGATGTCGCGCCAGGCGCGGTTGTTCTGGAAGAACTGAATCACTTCCTCTTTAGTTTGGGCAAACCTCATTCCCGCGGGCGTGGGGTTCCACATGATCCGCGGGAAACCCGTGGGATCACACCACCGGATAGGATCATTCCAGTCTTTTTCGTTCGGGAAAGCTCCATTGCTCAAGGCATTGGCGACTCCCGTCTTCGTCTTCTTAAATTTTTCCAAACCCCACGGCGTCATCTGCGGCCGATTGTTGCTCGTTTCGTTCAGGGCGCCGCGTGGCAGTCCGGCATTGGTGAGGTCCCAGAATCCGGACAGATCATGTGGGTCAAAGGTCTTGCTCGAGGCCGTCCCGGCGTTGCCTCTTTGCGTTCCTCGCTGAGCGTTCTGAGCGAAACCAACTGGAGACGCTAGCGCTACTAGCGTGATCGAAAGGAAGGGAGCTACCAGCGTACGTATCATGCGATACCTCTCTACTCGTGCATCCCGGCGGATTTCAATGCGCGGATTCTATCACTCGGAGGCCAGGCGACAAGAAGGAACAACGCACTCGTTGTTGCACTCCTTCGTCTGCCCTTTTACAGATGCTGGGCTGAGAAACACAAATTCGTTTACGAGTGGTTTCGATGCAATTCATTCACGAATGATTGGGAACTCTGTTCTGTTTACGGCGGGAATTTCGCCTACAAAAACGCCTACGGCCCGTTTCGACTTGAACCGAAACGGGCCGTATGTTTGTGTCGGGTCTCTGTGAGCTCAGCCCTTCTTGAAGCCGGGAGACTTGAAATAGTGACCGCAGAATTCGAGGAACGTTGACCAGTTCGGCGCATCGGTGTGTCCCTGGTCGTGCTGACGGAAGGCGATGTCGCCATCGATCAGCGGCGTGAGCGGCGGCGGCATCTTAGCTTTCATAACGATTGGATCGGGCACGCTGTCGAAGCTCAAGCCGAGTTTCGTGTTACTGAGAGGTTTCTTGCCGAGCAGTTTCCAGGCGGGGCTCGCACCGGCCGTCGCCATGAACGTACCGGGCGTGTCCTGCCACGACTCGCCGCTCCAACGCGAGCCGGGATGGCCATCCCCGTTGAACTCGACGTATTCGCCGCCGCTCACGAAGATCGGACGCGGCGCCACGAGCGCAATGAACTGGTGGGTGTCGGCAGGAAGATCGTCCACGGTAAGCGGCCCGGCGTACTTAATGAAGTTGGGAGTCATCCAGTGATACTCACTGGGAGCCGCGAGGCTCTCGACTTGCTCGCCGACGAGATGGCGCCAGAGCTTGGCGCCGCCCTCACCCGACGAACTGACGAACCCGGTGAACACGCGCGGCTCGTAGACCAGAGTGACCAGCGTGGCTTTGCCATACCGTGAATGCCCTTCGAACGCGACCTGCTTCACATCAACGAGCGAGTCCTTCTCGAAGAAATCTATCAGCTTGCCCGCACCCCAGGCCCACGCGCGGAGCGCGCCCCAGTCATCGACCTTGCGAGCCTCACCTTTGTTGATGAGACCGATGATGCCCTGCCGCAGTTGGTTGTTGTTGCCGCTGTCGGCCTGGATGCTGCCCGGATTGAGATTGCCATAGCCCCAGCCGAGCGAGATGGCCGCCTGCTGCCAGGTCGTGGCACCATTCGGTAACGGCGGGTTGTTTCCGGCGGCTGGCGCCGGACCACCGCCGCCGCGCGCGCCGGCTGCGGGTGCGGGACCTGCGCCCCTGGCGGCATTGACGGCATTGCCTGCGGGCGCGGCTTGGCCACCCGCGCGGCCGCCACCCCCGCCACCACCCCACTGGATAATCACGGGCACTTTGCCGGCTGCATTCGCGGGCGTCGTGACCGACGCGGCGATATCGACTTTGATCGCCGGGTAATACGTGGGATCGACGTGGCCGACGAGCGCGCGAGTAACGGTGGGAATGTTGCCGCTCATACCCTGCGTCGTGGCCGTGACCTCCCACGTGACCTTGATGTTTTTCGCTGCCTCGGGCAGACGCCCGTAGAACTCGCGATCGAAAATTTCGAAGAGTTCCTTGCGGCGCTGTTCCCACAACGCCGGCGTCGTGATCTTGCGTCCGTCGTTCATGGCGAGCAACGGCGGCACGGGCGACTTGGCGGTCGCTTTGCTCTCGTCGTAGTTCGCATAGTTGGCGGGCGCACTGCCATCCGCATTCAGTCTGCCGGCCGGACCCGGACGAAGCGGCGTCGTGATATTAAGCTTGGCCATCATTTCTTGATGATCGACGTTGGCGCCGCCGACCTGGGCCAGGAGGGCAGCGGTGGACAGGGCGAGCAGCACAGTAAACGTGGACAGGGTACCAGTTTTCATATGGTCACCATGATACGGAGCCGATGTCTTTAAGTCGCACGGCTCATTCGATTCTCGGTTATCTGAGCAGGAGAATCCAGCGGATCTCCCGATGCCGCAGCTTGCTGTGAATTATAACGACCCCACAAGAAAATGCGGAATCGTGGGCCAGTCAGCAAATGTACCCCTATCCTGCAACAGTTCATCCAGCATAGAAACCCCTTCCGTATTTACTTGGAAGGCGGAATTAGGTTGCTGGCTTTCTGTAGGCTTGTTTCTAGTTTGTCGGATAAGTCGGCAAGAGCGCGCGATTACCAAACACAGCCTTTAAACCTTCGATCGCGCAATTCTCGTCAGCGCGGGCGCCGGCCAGGCCGCCCACACCGATGGCGCCGATCATTTCGCCATCGACCACAATCGGAAGCCCGCCGGAGTTGGTGAAGAAACCGAATTGCACCAACTGCCGCGGCAGTCCGCTCGGATCATTGCTCAGTTGGGCGTCGCGAATCGAAGTAGGTTGCCGGGTTTGCAGCGCGGTCTGAGCTTTGAGCATG
>Ga0070675_100004832_pt1 | contig 10276 bp, 8 predicted proteins | sample KBSM43metaG_FD_65343 | JGI IMG/M metagenome (GOLD analysis project Ga0070675, IMG submission 65343) | Miscanthus rhizosphere microbial communities from Kellogg Biological Station, Michigan, USA - KBS M4-3 metaG | ecosystem: Host-associated > Plants > Roots > Rhizosphere > Soil ...
CTCAACTGTTTCAGTCCGCTATCAGGTACAACACGACCGACCGTCGTCGGAGGAGAGGGCAATGACCGGAAAGATTCGAACGTTACGTGTGGACAAGGGCTTCGGCTTCATTCAGGACGAGCGCGGGAACGACTACTTCTTCCACCAGAGCGCGATCTTCGGTGAAACCATCTCCGACCTCAGAGAAGGTGACAGCGTGGAGTTCGAGGTGGGGCAGGGCCCGAAAGGACCCCGCGCCGAGAACGTCCGGCGCACGTCAACCTAGCGAGACCGCGTCCTTTGGCTGTCGCGCCGGCGCACGCGTGCGCACGCCGGCGCGATTTCTATTGCCCGCGCGAATCTGACGTTCGACGCCGTCGGCGTGCCTAGCGTTTGTCCAGGCCGTTCTCGGCCAGGAACTTCGAGAGCAGATCAGCCACGGCGACGTTGTTCATGTCGGCGAAGGGGATGTGCGTGTTGCCCTTGAGGCCGGCGTCGGTCAGCTTGAGCACCTGTGCCTTGCCGCCGTACTTGTTGACCTTCTCGGCGAACAGCTGCGACAGCTTGAAGGAGCTCGCGTAGTTGCCGGCTTTCTCGATGTTGTCGCCCCACACCATCTGCATGGGGAGCTTCGTCAGCTTCTTGAACTCCTCGAGCGGCACTTCGACAGGACCGAACACGCCAACCGGTCCCCCCGGGCCTTCACCCTGCGGATAGACGTAGCCGACGTTCTCGTACATCACGATGCCGGCCAGGTTGTTCGTCTTGAGCGCGGTCAGGATGGCGCGTAAGCCGCCCGCGGAATTGGTGAGCGCGACGCTCGGGCCGATCTTGTCCATGAGCTTCGCGGCGGCATCCGACTGCAGTTGCGCGTTCTCGACGCTGTCGAACTCGAGGTAGCGGGCCCGCGAGGCCTGATTCCAGGCCTCGGCGTTGTCCTTCGGGAACTGCGTGCCCTCGAACCATTCCGGGTACTTCGCGCCGAATCTCCACGCGGTGAAATTCCCCTGATCCCGGCCCAGACGCGGCTGGTAGGTGTGTTCGACGCACCCCCAGTTGGCGCGGCCGACCTGCGGACCATCCCAGATATAGACCGGGAAGCCGCGTCGCAGGAAGATGCTCTGGTAGCCTTCGCCGCCGTCCCACCGATTCATCCACGCGGTCGCCGCGGCACTGTGCCACATCACGAGGTTGATCCGGCGCGGATTGACCGGGATCTGATACTCGACGTAGCCGTGATCGCAGTGCAGCGATGATGCATTGGGGTCGCCCAGGACCTTGCCGCCCACCGCGAAGGAGCCCTGCTTCTGGATCGTCATGGGGGCGCTGGCTGCCTGCCGCTGGGCCGCTACGTAGCCGACCGCGAGGACGGCCATCGCGCAAGCCGCCAGAAGTCCTGTCCGTACGTGAAAGTCGCGAGCCATCAAAGGCACTCCAATCGGTTTAGGACGGTGGCAGCAGGTAGCCGTGGTTCTTCATGCTGGTCTTGGGATCCACCACGCACGATTCGCAATCCGGCCAGTAGTAAGTGGGAACGCGTCCGCTGACGGGGTTTTTGTAATGGAACCACATCGGCAGAATGGCCGGCCAGGCGATCGTGTCGCCGGTACCACCGCGGTAGCCCCGCTCCCGCTCACCCAGCTTGGTCAGTGGGATGTCCGGAGGGTAGTTGTCGTTCTGCGCGGTCTGCGCCGCCGGCGCGCGCGCGGGAGTCGGCTCTGGATCCTTTGCCGCCGACCAGCCGCCTTCGTAGCTCGGGGACTGGAAAAGGAATTCGTCGATGTTGACGCTCCACAGCTTCCACACGCCGTCTTCGAGGACGACCTGGTCGTGATACATGCCGCCGTTGAGCCCCGAGCCGCGGGTCAGGCTCGAGCCCGCCTGGAACAGGCGCGAGCGGATCGACGCGGAGCGTCCATCCTCGGCGACGAGGATGACCGGTTGGGTGCGCCAGTGGATCGGGATTGACGTGCGCGGGCGCAATCCGGGCGGCGGCGAGGTGGCGTCGCGCGCCACGATGCGCTCGCGCCCCACGTAGATGCCCCTGAACGGAACTTCCTTGGAGCCGTTTCGCGCGAACAGTTTCCCGAGCGGCCCGAAATCGAGGTCGTCGAGGTAGTCGCCGTACGCGGAATTCATGTTCTCGGCGCCGTCCCAGGCTTTCGACACGGCGAGCCGGCGCTCGGCCTCTTTCAGGCGCCCCTCGATGTCTTCGGACGGCACGGCCCGATTGCGGGCGGCCGGAGCCGGCAGGAGACGCTCGTGGCCGACGACCTTGGCGCCGGCGGGCAGGCTCACCGGTTTACCCGTGGCCGGATTCGAGATGAAGAACGCGGGGATGGCGCCGGGCGTCATGGCATCGGAAGCCGCCACCGGCCGATCGGGCGCGTATTCCTTCGCGGGCGGCGGATCGACGACCTGGCTCTTCGCCCAGCCCTGTGCGTATTCGGTCTTCATCAACGGAAAGAGCCGCATCTCACGGATCCGCCAGACATCGTTCTGTTTCACGTAGCGGTTCTCGAAGATAGCGAGGGTGTAGAACGCCGTCCCCTTGTCGGCTTCGCCGAGCAGGCCGAACTCGAGGCCACGTGATCGCGCTTCCATACCGCCGGGCTCGATGGCCACGGCCATATCGAGCTGCATCAGCTCGTTCAACTGACCGTGTTGCAGCCCTGCCGGACCGCTCCGCTCGAGCGCGCGACGGATGCTCTTGGGACCGTCGTAGACGCCGAGGTTGGCGATCGACAGTGCGCCGTCCGCGGTGAACAGATCGGTGACGTCGTCCCACATCTTGCGGTCCATGTAGTAGCCGTAGGCGTTCTGCAGGTTGCGGACTTTGTCCTCGTCGTTCATGACCGCGATGCGCTGCTCGAGGGCGGCGAGCGCGACGGCCGGATTCATCCTCGGCTCCACTGGCGGCGTGGCCGACGCCGGCAGTTCCGGCACCGGGATGCCGGTCTCGTCCGGCGTGAAGTGGTACGGCACGATCTTCTGGTCCTGATCGACGTTGCGCCAGCCGGTCGCGTAGGGGCCGACGAAGATCGGGTTGTAACGCAGGCGGGAGATCTTCCAGACGCCGCGCTCGCGCACGTACTGGTTCTCGAAGATGCCGCCCGCCCATTCGGCCTTCACGCCGTGCTGGCCCGTCATCGAGAATTGCCACCAGCGCCCCTTCGCGCTCTGGCCGTCGGCCGACACGTTGATGAGCGGCCGCAGCACCATCTGCGTGTGCAGGCCGCCGGGCTTGAGACCGTGCGTACCCTCGCCGAACCTGGCGAGGAAGTAGCTCTGGATGGCCTGGCGTCCCCGTTCGGTGTCCGTGCCGTACGACAGCTCGGCGTTGTCGGCGAAGAGCGCCGCCATGTCGGTCCACAGACCGAACTGCGAGTACTGCGCGTACGTCTCCTGCAGGCGCTTGACGGCGCGCACGGATTCCGCGCGTTCGACGTTCTGCGCCAGGCGGTGGACACGTGCCGCGGCGCTCGGGCTGGCGTCGCCGGCCACCACTACCTGCAGGGCGACGAGCGCCACCAGGAGCGCAAGCCCGATGGATACCGGACGGCGAAACAGGAACGCGTCGGTCATGAAAGGCCTCTCCGCGCGCATTTGAGCACATCGCGGACGCCCTGCCTCTCCCTCGATCGGGTTAAGGCAGGACCAAATGGCCAGGATCAGTGAGAATGCAGGCAGAGTCCAAGGGCTGTGCCCACGCCGAACCTGTCGTGCACCGCGAAACTGCTGTCGCGGGCGATGATCGCCTGCGCGGCTGCCTGGCTGTGCCTGGCGGTTGCCCCGGCCGGCGCGGACCCGCCCGGTTCCGCCGAGCCGCTTTTCGTGCCGCGAGTGGTCGACGTCCGCGTCGACGGTGTGTCGCTCGAGCGCGTCGACGTCTCGATGCAGATGGCCGTCCGCGCCTCGCGCGACGTCACCATTCGCACGCTGAAGTTCTCGGACGGCTTCGTCGACAAGATCCCGGTCTGGATCACTTCGCTCGACGGCCGATGGCCGCTCCGGCGCGGCGAAGAGTTCGTCATTCCAACCCGCATCGCGATCACCGCGTACGCACGCGACGCGCTCGGCGTCGCCAGCCTTGCCGAGCTTCTCGGCCGTAAGGAAGTGGATGCCCGCGCCGTGGTCGAGATGTCGTTCGACACGCCGTGGGTGGCGCGCATGCTCCGCACGGCCACCGATGCGGCGATGACCGAGGTCTCCTTCAAGGCCCCGGTGCCCGCGACATCGCTGCCGCGACCGCTGGCGCAACTGGGTGCCGGCGTGCTCGAGTTTTTGCAGCGGCAGGCCGCGCCGCTGCTCGCCGCACGATCCAACGGTCAGGCCGTGAACAGCGACGTGGTGGCGCGGTTCGGGCGATCGGTCGCGACCGTCGAGACCGAGTACGAACTGGAGGGCGGGCTCCTGGCGGGCCGTCGCACGGTCCGCACGCTGGGCGTGTGGTGGACGCCATCGATCTACTGCACGACGCGGGAGGCGTTCGAGCCCTGGCGCTACAGCCCCACCGACGCGTCGCAGTTGCAGATCGAGGGCGCCCGCCTGCGCGACGCTGCCACGAGGATCCACATCCGCGTGCTATCGGGCCCTCCGATCGTGATTGACGCCAGCGAACTCCGCCGGCGGTTGCCGGCGCCCGCCCAGCGCCGCGTCTATTCGCTGGCCACCGGAGAGCCACGACGCATGCGTCTGGCCCTTCGCGCGGCGCCGTCGGCGCTGCTCTGCCTGCGGCTGCGCGACGAGGAGGGGGCGGCGCTGCCGAGTGCGCCCGGGCCCGCACCCGCGGCCGCATTCGCCGGCGAGCCGTCCCGCGGGCTGGTCTGGACCGACGCGGCGCTGGCCACCGGTTCGATGCTGACGCTGCGGACGCCGTTGCACCGCCAGTCGCTCGGCTCGCCGCTGGTCACCGGCGACGCCATCGTCGGCCTGGTGGCTTCGCCGGACGCGGCCTGGGACGCGAACGCGATCGCGCTCGCCGCCACCCGCGCGCTACGCCTCGCGCCGCGATGAAGTATTCCGTGAGGTTGGGGGAACGACCTGCGGGCGGATCTCCGGGTTGCCCGTTGCAACCGCACGAGAACCGCCCGCGAGAACACGAACTCGAACGGTTTAGTTCACCAGGGCCTTCAGGCTCTTCAGCGGCAGCACGCGGACCTTCTTCGAGGCGGGCTTCGCCTTGAACATCATCTTTTCCTTGGTGAAAGGATTGATGCCCTGACGCGCCTTGGTGGCCGGCTTCTTGACGACCTTCATCTTGAGCAAGCCAGGCAGCGTGAACATGCCCGCGCCACGGAGGCTCTTCTTGATGATGCCGTTCAGCGACTCGAACACCGCGGCGACCTGCTTGCGGGACAGTTCGGCGTCCTTGCAGATCTGCGCGACAACTTCAGACTTCGACGGGGCCCCACCCTTTTTTGCCATTCACTAAGCTCCTCTCGATGTTGGACGTGCGAGCGCCAACCCTTGGCGCGGTGTCCGTCAGTTTAGCCGGATATGCCGAGAATTCAGCTAAAAAACCGTTCCGGACGCTGTTCTCGTCTTCCCCGCAGATCGAACTGCTCGAAGACAACGCCGCAGTCGTCGGCGGTTCCATGCTTCTCGAGGACGACGTCGCCATCGAGCGCGTCGGCCGGCACAGGCGTGCCGGGGACGCCGCCTTCTCGCACGGAAGTCGTCAAATAGACGTCGTCGATCAGCTTCAGAGCCAGCAGGTCGGCGGCCACGGACCGACCGCCGATGCAAGAAATACGGCGGATTCCCGCGGTTCGCAGCGCCGTGAACGCGCTCGTCAGGTTCGTCCGGTTCGACAGAACCACTGTGCGAATCCACGGCCGCGCCGCCATGCTCTTCTCCATCGCCTGCAGGCCAGCGGGTGCCACACCCAAAAGACGTTGTTTCCGCCGTGCACCGTCCTGGCTCCAGCCAGCACGGCATCGGCGGCTACCCGCGAGAGCCCTTCGAACACGACGTGGTAGTCGGTGGCGCCTCCGCCGAGCGAGCAGGTCGGCAGCCCGGCGCTTGAAGGCTCTCTCACGTAGAACGGCCCGCCCACGCGCTGGTGGATGAAAGGGACATTGCCGGGGACTGGCCTGGGCCGTGAGAGCGAGGCCGAGCGGTGGGCGCTCGGCCCCGGTGGTTCGCGATCAGAAGTTAAAGGTGACGTGGAATCGCGCCTGCCGCGGCGACGCGATGGCGGTGGGTCTCAGCCACGCCGCGCCACTGGTGACCTGCTCGTAGGTCTGCTGATAGGCCGTGGTCACGTTCGAGTTGAACAGGTTGTAGAGGTCGATGCCCACGTCGGTGCGCCGGCCCCCGAAGCGCAGGATCTTGGCGAAGCGCATGTCGACGAGATTCGTGCGCTCCAGCGCATACAGCTGCCCCGGGTTCAGCAGGTTGACCGTCGTCGTGCCGGTCGCGAGCGCGTTTGCCGGGAGGCGGCCGAGCGCCTGCTGGATCGAGTAGCAGCCCGCGGCGCTGGTCGCCGTGCACGTGTTGGGCACCACGTAGTTCGCCGCGAGCGACAGCCCGCTCGTCGCGACAGCGCCGCCGCCCGCGACTTCGAGCGACCGCATGCTCGCGCTCACGAGCACGTCGATCTTCGGCACCGTATACGACGCGAGGCCGCGGAACGACGTGGACCACTTTTCAGTCACGTCGCACGAATCGACGCGCGCGGTCCCGAGAAGCTCCGGCAGCGCCCGGGTGATGTCGCAGTTGTCGCGCACCGCGCGACCGGTGCTCGTGCCTCCTTGCAGGTTCAGTCCAAACGCCAGTCGGGCGGTGGCCGTGAAGTCGACGCCGTGCCAGTAGGCCGTGCGCGCATCGCCGTAGTCCCTTTCGCTGGTCATGTAGTTCTGCGCGCCGCGGGCGTTCGCCGCCGCCGTGATCGCCACGAACGGGGCCAGCTCGCCCCCGCCAGGCAGATTCTCGTGCTGTGGAATTGGAATCGAATACGTCTCGTAATCGGCGGCGGTCGTCAACACGTTGTCGGTGACGAAGAAGTTGCCCCACCACCGCCGGTTGTACGCCGCTTCCACCGACACCCGCGGCAGGAGCTCGTGCTGCACCGAGGCGCCGAACTGCCAGTCGTAGGGGCGCACGCCCCATCCGCCCAGAATCTCCTGGTTGATCGTCGTGGTGTTCGGATTGGCGTTGCCGAAGTTCAGGCCGACGCCGCCCACCGCCGCGCACAGGTCGCCGCCGGCGGCGAGATTGTCCTGCAACGCCGGGCTGAGCAGATCGCAATCCACGGCGAAGTTCCGGTTTCCATCGGTCCAGCCGCGAGCGGGCGCCGGTCCGGACCCGATGCGCGTGATGATGCGTGCCGCCGGATTGTTCGAGCTGTAGATGACGTCGCCGGTGGCCGCCTCGAGATACTTGCCGCCGTTGATCTTGAGCGCCGTCTTGCCGTTGCCGAACAGATCGTAGGCGACGCCGAACCGGGGCGTGATGTCGTTGTAGCCGCGAACACTTACGGTGCGGTCGAACGAAATCGGACTGGGGTTGAAGCGGGAGGTTTCCGTCGTCCCGTTGCCGTCGGCCGGCGCCCAGCTCCTGGCGCGGTCAAAGCGAATCCCTCCCTGTAGCGTCAGGCGGCCGATCGTCCACTGGTCCTGCGCATACAACCCGAGCGTCTGTGTCCGATCGTGCTGGTCCCACCGCGGGGACAGGAAGTACGAGACCGACACCGGGCACAGCCGCGGCGCGCCGCCGGCCGGGCAGGCGGCGCTCACCGGGGCGTTCGAATTGAAGGTGTAGCGGAGCTGGGTCTCGTTGGGCACGCGTCCGTTGTGCACTTCGATGAACGTGCCGCTGTAGCCAGCCTTGATGCTGTGCGCTCCGGTGACGTAGGCCATCGACGCACGCCAGCTCGAGTTCAGCGCGTCGTTGTCGTTGAAGCCGAAGTCGAGCGGATCGAAGACGCCGCGATAGGAGAAGTTCGTCCGTCCATAGATGCTGCTCTGCTCGGTGACCGGGACGAGGTCCATCAACCCGTCGGGCGCCGCCATGCCGAACCGCGCGTAGCCGTAGGCGAACCGCGAGTAGCCGGCCTCGATCAGCGTGCGCCGGCTGAGGGGCGCCGAATAGGTGACCTGCGTCGTGTTGTAGGGGAAATCGTGATAGCCGGGGAACGCTTCGGGCGACACCGTGTCGGCACCGAACGTGCGGCCCGATGCAATCCAGTCGCTGCCCGCTTGACGGCACCCGTCGCCGTCCTCGCGAAGGCTCGAGCCGCCACAGCGCCGCTGATAGTCGTGCGAGACCGTCACGCGATTCTTGGGCGTGATCTGCGCGGTGAGACGACCGGCGTAGATCTTCCGCCCCTCTGTTTGGCGGGACTCGATTGACGTATCGGCGGCGTAGTCCCAGTGCGAGGCATCGCCGGCAAAGCGGTTGGCGTTGATCCCGTTCACCACCGACGCGTTGGCCCAGCCGCGGACATTGGCAAAGAACCACAAGCGATCCTTCTTGATCGGGCCGCCAAGACTGAAGCTCGCATCCCAGTTCGTCCGCAGCGTCGGCGGCTGCGTGATCCCGAAGCTGCGCAGCTCATCGTTCAGGTTGTTGGATGTCGCCCAGTCGCCCGAGGTGCTGTAAAAGGCCGACCCCTGGAAGGCGTTGCCTCCGGACTTCGGCACGATGTTGATGCTGGGGCCTCCCGTCTCGGCTTCGCCGAGGCCGCCGGAAATCAGCACCTGCATCTCGGCGGCGTTTGCGGTGTCGTAGGTGACGTCGGACACGCCGCCACCGCCGAAGGGGGCTGCCACCGTCAGGCCGTTGGTCATGACGCGCCCTTCGCCGCTCGCCCCGCCGTGCGCGGTGAAGAACATCATCTGCGGGGTCGTCGGGGCGCTGGTCGCTCCGGCTCCGGCCACGCCGCCGATGTTGAGGGAGGGGACGGTGGCCAATGCCGAACCGTAGCCGCGCGTCGCCGGAAGCGTGCTGAGAGTCTCGTTGTTGAGCACGACCTCACGCCGGACCGACTGCGTGTCCACGATGGGCGACGCACCGGTGACGGTGATCGTTTCCGTGAGGTCGCCCACTCGCAGGTCGACGTTCACGGCGATGACGCCGGACCCCGTCACCGCCACACCTTCTCGCTTGACGGTGGTGAATCCCTGCAGCGAGAAGGTCAGGGCATAGGTTCCGGGCGGGAGATTGGTGACGCGATACTGCCCCGTCCCGTCGCTGACCGCGGTGCGGGTTTTCTCGATGAGCGCCGCGCTGGACGCCTCGACCGTGACGCCCGGGAGCACAGCGGCGGAGGCATCCCGAACGACCCCGGCAATCGTGGCTTGAGCGAACACAACACTCGGCAGCAACAGGAGACCGGCCAGCGCTGCCGCCATTTTTCCGATTCGGAGCATGGTGGGAACCCCTTCCTTGATCTTTCGCTTGACGAAAAACCCGCGGGAGTGCGGGGAGGCTACCACGGACCCGGGGCCCCGGCTAGCCCTTGAAGCGCTGATTCTCCAGGCAGACGTATTCGATCAGCTCGTCGCCGAGCATGAGCTCCTGAAAGAGCCGGACCGTGAAGGGGCGGGTGTAGGCCTTCCGGTCCTCGATCGTCACGTCGATGTCCATGCGGGCGAACGTCGGCCGGCGGAACCGTTCGGTGATGGTGGCCGCGTCGGTCAGCGGGCTGCCGATCAGATCGAGCCAGCCGCCGTCGCGGAAGTGCGTGGTGGTCACGACGAGATCGTCGCCCTCCCAGCGGCCCACCGAGTAGCCGTTCCACCACGGCTGCGGATCGCCGGCCGGCATCGGGCGGCCGTCGGTGAAGATCTGGCGGGTCTCGCCGCCGGCCTCATAGAGGATCACCGTCAGAGCCGGCGTCTGAACGAACTTGCGCGGCGCGCCCTGCGTGTGCAGCTGCACGAGGCCCATGGGCAGGCAGCGCGCTTCGGGGTTCTGCGCGCTCGAGCCCGCAATGCGCTGCTGCAGCAGCTCGAGACCGTAGGGCGTCACCGGCAGGCCGCCGGGCAGGTTCTGCCCCACCTCGCGATAGACGGCAATCGGCGGGTCGGGCGGGGACGGCGCCAGACGCCGGCCGGGCGGCGCGGTGATGCCCCGCCACAAACCGGAGAAATCCGGCCTCCCTTCCGCGGTGCGCGGGGCAGGCGCGTCCGGGTTCGGCCTCCCGTCCGCGGTCTTCGGGACGTTCGGACCCAGCCGCTGCGGCCACTGCGCCGACGCGGCCGTGGACACCGCGACAATCAGCGCGCCCAGCCCGATCGTCCACATCGGATGCGGCCAGCGTCCCATGGCGAGGGCCGATTATGGGGCGATC
>Ga0070675_100004838_pt1 | contig 10271 bp, 7 predicted proteins | sample KBSM43metaG_FD_65343 | JGI IMG/M metagenome (GOLD analysis project Ga0070675, IMG submission 65343) | Miscanthus rhizosphere microbial communities from Kellogg Biological Station, Michigan, USA - KBS M4-3 metaG | ecosystem: Host-associated > Plants > Roots > Rhizosphere > Soil ...
CCGGATCGTGCCCGGCACACTGCAGTCCCTGCTGCGCGGCGAGCGTCCCATCATCCGCAGCGACGGCCGGTTCGTCCGCGACTACCTCTACGTGCGCGACGCGGCCGGCGCCTATTTGCGCCTGGCCGAGGCGCTGCACGCGCGCGAAGGTGCGGGCGAGGCGTTCAACTTCAGCGGCGACGCCCGGCGGACCGTCCTGGAGATCGTGACCGACCTGCAGCGCATGACCGGGCGGACGGATCTGCCGCCGGACATCCGCAACACCGCGCGCGCGGAGATTCGCGACCAGTGGCTGTCCGCCGACAAGGCGCAGCGCCTGCTCGGCTGGCGGCCGGCGTTCACCCTGGAGCAGGGGCTCGGCGAAACGGTCGCGTGGTACCGCGAGTGGCTGGCGCCGTGAACGGAACCCCGACGGTCCGGCGCTGCCCGGTCTGCGGCGCGGACGGCGCCCGCGACACGGTGACGCGGTCGCGGCTGCCGGCGATGCAGAACTACGTGCACCGCACCCGCGAGCACGCGCGCGCGGCCACCGAGGGATCGCTCGCCCTGGCCGTGTGTCCGTCTCCGGTGTGCGGCTTCGCGTGGAATGCCGCATTCGATCCCTCGAAGCTGGTCTACGACGACAGCTACGACAACGCCGTGCCGTCGGCCGTGATGGCCGAGTACTACGACGAGATTGCCGAATATCTCGGGGAAAAGTACCAGCTCGCGCGCGGGTATGTCGTGGACATCGGCTGCGGCGACGGGCGCTTCCTCAAGGCCCTGGCGAAGGTGTGGCCCCAGTGCCGTGCTCTCGGAGTCGATCCCGCGCTGCCCGACGACGAGCTGCTCGCCGACGGTCGTGTCCGGCTGATCAAGGGCGTGTTCGACGAGTCGCAGCTCGAAGCGGCGCCGTCGCTCTTCGTGTGCCGTCACGTGCTGGAGCACATTCCCGATCCCGTCGCGTTCGTGCGGACGCTGCAAGGCGCCATCGGCGATCGGCGGGGCGTGCCGTTCTTCGCGGAGGTGCCCGACCTCTCGTGGATCGTCGAGCACGGGGCGTTCTGGGACTTCTGCTACGAACACTGCAACTACTTCGGCGAGCCCAGCCTGCGGCAGCTGTTCGCGCGCGCCGGCTTCGCGCCGGTTGAAAGCCGCGCCGCGTTTGGATCCCAGTACCGTTGGATCGAGGGCACGGCGGCGGGAACGGTCACGACTGAGGGCCCCACGCTCGCCGGCTGGCCCGAGCGGCTGGAGACCTACGCCGCGCGCGAGCAGGAGAGCATTGCGGCGTCGCGGCAGTCGCTCGCCACCTGGCGCGCCTCCGGCGGCGCCGTGGCGGTCTGGGGCATGGCGACCAAGGGCATCGTTTTCTCGTTGCTCGTCGATCCGGAGTCGACGCTGATCGACGCGGCCGTGGACGTCAACGTGAACAAACAGGGCGCTTTCGTGCCAACGACCGGCCGGATGATCGAGGCCCCGGCAGCGCTGCAGCGCGCCGCCGGCCGTCCGCTGGCCGTCGTGGTGATGAACCCGAACTACCTGCACGAGATCCGCGGCACGTGTGCCTCGCTTGGCCTGCGGCCCTCGTTCGTCGACGCGGCGGGAGCGGCGCTGGCGTGACGATTGCCGTGATCGGCGCCGCGCCGGCGAACCTCGCCGCGATCTCCAGTGCGGCATCTGGCATCCAGGTGCGCGTTGGAGCGGTACCGCGCGGGGCGTCGTGGGTGATCGTCGCGACCGCGGCGCAGCGTCGCCAGGCGGTGGCGGCGAGCAGCGGCCTGCCGGCGTTCCGTGTCGTCCACGTGCCGGGTCTTGACCGCGACGGCGCCGTCGACGTGTCGCTCCTCGCGGAAGGCCTGGCCCGGATGCGCGAGATCGGGCCCTACGTGGCCCAACCTTCAGCAGCCGCGCTGGCGGTCACGCGCTGGCTGCTGCCCTGGATCCGCCCCGCGTTGGAACGGTGGCTCGGCGACGGTGCGGCCACCGTGGACGCCAGGCTGTCGAACAAGGCGGCCCTCAATGCGCGGGAGGTGGCCGCCCGTGCGGAGGCTGCCGAGCGGCGCGCCGCCCTGGAGCGCGCGGGGCTCGTGAAACCGATGACTCCGGACCAAGCGCGGCAGCTCGCCGAGCGCAAGGCGCGGCGGAAGGCGGAGCGCCGCGCCAGGGAACCGCTCGTCAGCGACGCCCCAGCCAAGCCGCCCAGCCGTTGAGTCCAGTGCCGATCACCCGCCCGCGCCGTCGTTCGGTTACGGATGGTCCCCCGCCCGAGCGGGTGACGTTCGTGCTGCCCGACGTGGCGGCCGTCCGCCAGCTGGCCGGAAGCCTCGCGCACCTCGCGACTCGCAAGCACGTGGTGCACGTGGGCGTTGCCGCGGATCCGCCTGGCGCGCCGAGCCTCGGGCTGTTCGACGGGTCGTATCAAGGGCTCACCGTGCAGGCGCTGCCGACGCTGCCGGACGATCCGTGGCGTGCGTTGAGAACGCTGGCGCGCGCGCGAACCGATCGCCGCGCGTCGTCGCGCGTCGGGAAAGCGCTCGCGCGACTGGAGCGGGCCGCGCCGGCGCCGGCGGGAGTGGAAGCGTGGCTCGAGGCGCACCGACCCGATGTGCTGGTCGTCGCGCGCCTGGAGGGTGCCGCGTGTGTTCATCTCGACTACCTCCGCGCGGCGCACGTACGCGGTATCCCGACGATCTTCCTGCCGCTGTCACAGGATGACGTGGCGCGTGCCGGATTGGCCGGTGAGATGCCGGGGTGTGTGGCGGTCTGGAACCGCGCGCAGCGCTCGGAGGCCATCGACGCGGGGGTGCCGTCGCGGCGCACTTGCGTGACCGGGGCGCATCTGGCCACAGACGTCCTCGACCGGCGTTCCGCGGTGGACCGGGGGTCGTTCGCCGGGAACCTCGGCATCGAACCGGGGCGCGCCCTGATCGTCTACACGTGCACCGGCAGGACCGCGGCCGGCGTTGTCGACGCGGTGCGCGCGTGGAACGCGGCCAGGATCGCGCACCCGGCCGAGCGCGTGCGCTCGAGCGCGGTGATCGTGCGCGCGTGGGCGCAGGACGGCGCGGTGGATCTCGCCGCGGCGGCGCTGCCCGGTGTCGTCGACGTGCAGAGCGGCGTTCTCGCCCGTGACTTCCACGAAGATGCCCGGCGGCTGCACCTGGCGCTCGCGCATGCCGACGTCGTGGTGACGGCCGACGCCGGGCTCGCGATCGAAGGGCTGGCCCGCGCGGTGCCGGTCGTCGCCGTGGCCGGCGAGCCGGCGCTCGACGCGTTGTGCGCCCGCGCCCGCCGCGAGCACGCGTGGCCTCGGGTGGCGCAGACGGTCGAAGCCCAGCTCGGCGAAGTGGCGAGCATTCTGCGCGAGCCGCCCGACCCCGTGGAGCTGTCCGCCGCGCGCGGCTTCGTGCGGATTCACGGCGACGAGATCGAGCCGGGCTTCCTGTTCGCGTCGCGCCTGATCCGGAAAGTCCAGGCTCCTGACGCGCCGGAACCGGTCTCCGCGGGAGCCTCCCTTCCGTTCTGGGCTGGGCTGGCCCGCGCGCTCGTGTCGCCGCCGGCGCGGCCGGCGTCGACTGGCGGGAAGGCGCTGCTGCTCTTCGCGCTCCCCGACGCCGGCTCGATGGTGTTCTGGGCTCCGGTGATGGACGCGATGGTTGCGCGTGGTCACCGGGTGCTCGCAAGCAGCGATCGCGGGGCCGCAAACCAGGGGCCGCGCGCCGGCGTCCGGCACGTCGCGGCTCCCGAGACGTTTTATGACGCGCGAGGCTGGCGCGGTCTCGCCGCCGGCGTCGATGTGATGCTCTCGATGCGCGTGGCCCCTGAGTCGGCGGTCGGCGTCCGCTGGCGGCGTCTGCTCGAGCAGACCACGTTTCCGGCCTCGGTGCGCCGTCTCGAAGTGCTCATGGACCGCGCCGACGCCTGCGAGCGCCTGCGCGCGTCGGCGGCGCGACTCGATCGCAGCCTTGCGGCCTCGGCCGCGGCGCGCCGGCTGATCGACCGTGAACGGCCGGATGCCGTGGTCCTGTTCCCATCGCTCGACGCCGGCGCGGCATTGGCGTGCCGCATGGCGCACGCGGATCTCGCGCGCGCGGCGCGTGCCCGCGGCGTCCCCGTGGCTGACGGCCTGCTGGGGTCCGGAGCCGTGGCCGACACGATCGCGCACGGAGCGGTGAGGACGAGAGGGTTGAGCCGGAGCGCCGCCGACGCCATCGCCGCGGAGCTCGAAGAGTGGCTGCGCACGGCGCCGGCTGCGCCGCAGGCGGCGCGCCCGCTCGTGGCGCAGGCGGCTGGCTTCGGCATCGTCGGCCGTGCCCGCCTGGCGATCGCGCTGAAGATCCTCGAGGCGCGGACGCGATCGCTCCTCTCCCTCGCGTCGCGCGCACGGAGCGCCACCCGATGAGCAGTGAGGACATCCGTCTGAGGCTGCCCTCGGATGCGGCGGATGGCGGAGCCCCAGACGAGCGGTACCAGCGCCTGAAGGAGGCGCACGATCACCTGGAGCACCAGCATGCGGCGCTCCAGGACAGCTATTACCTGAGCGGCGCGCGCAAGAAGATCGACATCGCGCAGATTCCCGGCTTCGCGGAGATCGCCGCGCGCGCACGCGCCGAAGGGCGCGCGGGGATGCACCTCGATCGGCTGTTCACGCTGTGGCAGGCCGTGCAGCGGATGCCGGCGGGGCACCCGATCGTCGAGATCGGGGCCTATCTGGGCGGCTCCGCGCGGTTCATCTCCGAGGCCTGCCGCCTGCGTAGCCTGGAGCCGCGCTTCTATGTGTGCGATACCTTCAGCGGTCACGCGCGCACCGATCCCACGTTCGATCTCGACAGGCATCGCGACAAACGCAAGTTCGTGAACACGTCGCCGGAGCTCGTGGCCGACTACCTCGCGCCGTTCCCGAACGTGCAGCTGGTCGTCGGCGACATCATGGAGACCGCGCCCCGGGTCCTGGGGGGCGAATCCCGCTTCGGCTTCGTCCACATCGATGTCGACGTGTATCCGCCCACCGACTTCTGTCTGCGCTTCTTTGCGCCGCGCCTGGCGGCCGGTGCGCTGCTGGTCGTGGACGACTACGGCTTCACGACCTGCCCGGGCGCCAAGAAGGCGGTGGACGACTTCGTGGCCGCGCATCCCGAGTTTTCGATGCTGCACCTGCTCTCGGGGCAGGCGATCGTGTTCAGGACCGGATGACGGCAGCCGTGCCCGAGCGGTGGTGGACACGTCTGGTGCGGCCGGTGCGGGAGCAGCGCCCCACCGGCAGGCCGCGCGCCGAGGTGCGCGCCGAGCGCGAGGCCGCACGCGAGCAACGCAAGGCGGGACTGGTCGCGCGACGCATCGAAGCGGCCGCGGAAAAACAGGCGGCTCAGGCCGAACGCCAACGCCAGGCCGCCGGTGTGGCGCGGCAGCAAGCCGAGGCGCAGGCCGCGGCTGCGCGGCAAGCCATGGCCGCCTTCGAAGGCTATGTCTCCGTCCGTGACCGACTGCTCGCGCAGCGTCGGCCGGACGACGATCTCAGCGCGGCCGAGCACCAGACGCGCGTCGATCTCGACTACCTGTGGCGCGCGCAACCGGCGGACATCGCTGTACTGCGCCACTGCGGCGCCGCGCTGACCGGAGTTCGGGCGGCGAGCTACGACGAGCCGGCGCCAGATCTGGTGGCCCGATTGAAGCGCGACTACCGGCTGCTGCGCCGGCAGGCCGGTACGGAGCTGTGCGTGCCGGAGCCGGAGCTGCTCGGCGGTTTTGGCGTCTGCTGGGACGGCGGGCTGGTGAACGAAGACTCCGTGCGATCGTTTGGCGTCCTCGTCGCGCTGCAGGATGCAGCCGTGCTGCCGTCGTGCCGTGGCGCGGAGCGGCGGCTGGTGTGGGAGGTGGGCGGCGGCTGGGGCGGATTCGCCTGCCAGTTCAAGACCGTGTGTCCGAACGTCACCTACCTGATTACTGCCCGTCCGGAACTGCTCCTGGCCTCGGCCACCTACCTCCAGGCGGCGTTTCCGTCGGCGCGCGTTCGTGTCCACGAGGGTGATGCCGTCGCGACCTGGGCGGATTGGCCGCGGACGGACTTCGTGTTCGCGACCGAATCGTCGCTGTCGTCGCTGCGCCCGCCCGCGGTGGATGTGGTGCTCGACGTGCTGGCGACCGAGGCGATGACGCCGGCGCGAGCCGAGCGGCATGTGCAGTACGCCACGGAGTTCGGTGCCCGTTTCGTCTACACGACGCAACGTACCAGCCCGCGCACGCCGGGTGCCGCGGCGGCGGCCGCGGCGCTCGAACGCGGCTTCTGGCTGCACCCGGTACCTCCCCGCGCGGAACACCTGCCGCCGGTGGGAGATGGTGCGCGACCGCTACCCGTCGAGGGCGCGGCCTATCGCCATGTCGTCGGCTGGAGGCGGCTGCGATCGTGACGGCAACGGCTGCCGCGCCGCGCGTCGTCTTCGGCGTGCCCGCGTACAACCGGCCCGAGGCGCTGGCGCGCACGCTCGAGTCGCTGCTCGCGCAGACCGATCGGGACCTGGCCGTCGTGATCGTCGACGATGGCCCGTCTCCCGCCGTGCGGGCGATCGTGGACTCGTACGCCGCGTCCGACCCGCGGGTGTCGTACGAAGCGAACCCGGCGAGGCTGGGCATGGTCGCCAACTGGCAGCGGGCGTTCGCGCGCAGCCGCGAGCTCTTTCCGTCGAGCCCGTACTTCGCGTGGGCGAGCGACCATGACGTATGGCATCCCCGCTGGCTCGAGGCGCTGGTGCCGGCGCTCGACGATGATCCGTCGATCGTGATGGCCTACCCGCACGCAGTGCGGATGTATCCGCAGGAACGGCGGCGCATCGACGGTACGTTCGATACGGCCTCGGACACGAGACCGGCGCGCCGGCTGTACGGTTCGTTGAACGGCCTCACGGCCGGCAATGCCATTTACGGCCTGTTTCGCGCCAGCGCGCTCGAGCGCGCCGGAGGTTTCCGCGCGGTGCTGCTGCCGGACCGGTTGCTGCTGTCGGCGCTGTCGCTGCTCGGCGGGTTCCGCCACGTGCCCGAGATGCTGTGGTATCGCGAAGCGTCGCGTGACTTCAGCTATCAGCGGCAGCGCGACACGTTCTTCGCCGGCCGGACGCCGCTCCACACCTATCTGCCTGCAGACGTCCAGCACACCGCGGTGCTGGCCTGGACCTTCGGCGTGCGCGGCGCGGGCAGGCCGGCCTTCGGCAGGCTTGCGGGCCTCGGGTACGCGGCGGCCTTCTTCTGGTACTCGCTGCGCCGCGAGCGCGCTCGTTGGCGCATGACGCTCGAGCGCGCCGCGCCGGCGGCGGTGGGGCCGCGATCCTGACCATGCGCGTCCTGTTTGCGGTGACGCATCTCGGGTTCCTCCGTAACTTCGAGTCCACGCTGGCCGTTCTGGCCGAGCGCGGCCACGCCGTGCACGTCGTCACCGACCGCAAGCCAAAGGCCGACGCCAACGACGCCACGCCGATCGTCGAGCGGCTGACCGCGCGCTACCCTCACGCCTTCACGTGGGACACGCTGCAGCCGTCGAAGCGCGATCCCTGGTACGCGCTGTCGGTTGGTGTGCGCGAGGCCCTCAACTACTGGCGCTACCTGTCACCCACCTTCGACCACGCCCCGAAGCTGCGGGCGCGCGGCCGGTCGCAGGCTCCCGCGGCCCTGGTCTGGATCAGCGATCTGCCGCTGCTGCGCTCGCAGGCCGGCGTGCGGCTGCTGACCGGCATCTTCCGCTACGTCGAGCGGGCGCTGCCGATCCGGAAAGAGGTGCAGGCGCTCCTCGATCGCCTGCAGCCGGACGTGCTGCTCGTGACGCCGCTGCTGTACTTCGGCTCGCAGCAGGTGGACTACGTGCGGGCGGCGCAGCGCGCCGGCATCGGCAGCGTGCTCGGCGTCGGCAGCTGGGATCACCTCACCACCAAGGGCGTCATTCACGAGCTCCCGGACCGCATCGTCGTGTGGAACGAGCTGCAGCGGACCGAGGCGGTCGAACTGCACGCCGCCGAGGCCGATCAGGTCACCGTCACCGGCGCCCAGGCTTACGACCACTGGTTCGCGACGCGGCCGTCGACCGATCGCACGACGTTCTGCGGCCGCCTCGGCCTGCCGGCGGACCGTCCCTACCTCCTCTACCTCTGTTCGTCGCCGTTCATCGCGCCGCAGGAAGTGGACGTGGTACGGCGGTGGGTACAAGCGATCCGGACCAGTGGGGAGCAGCCGCTGCGTTCGGCCGGGGTGCTGGTCCGTCCCCATCCCCAGAACGCGGCCCAGTGGGCCGGCGTCGATCTCTCGGCGTTCGGCGACGTGGCGATTCATCCTCGTGCCGGCGCCAATCCGATCGCGCAGGACGCCCGGAGCGAGTACTACGACTCGATGTATCACGCCCACGCGGTCGTCGGCGTCAACACCAGCGCTCTCATCGAGTCGGGCATCGTCGGACGCCTGGTGTATTCGTTCCACGTGCCCGAGCTCTCGGGCACGCAGGAGGGCACGCTGCACTTCCAGCACCTGAAGAACGGTGGGCTGCTGCGGCTGGCGGCGACGCTCGACGAGCACGTGGCGCAGCTGGCCCGTTCGTTCGCCTCAGCGGAAGAGGACCGGGCGCGGGTGCGCGGTTTCATCGAGCTGTTCGTGCGCCCCCACGGTCTCGACCAGCCCGCGGCGCCGCTCGTCGTGCAGGCCGTGGAGGCGCAGGGCGCGCGGCGCCCGGAACCGCGGCGCCTGCGCGCCGATCGGCGGCTGTTCCAGCGCCTGCTTGCGCTCGCGGTCGGCGTGGCCGGCGGGCCGCGCGCGCTCGGCCGCCCCGAGGGGCGCAACGCATGAGGCCGGCGCTGAAGGTCCTCTTCCTGATGGACTCGCCCGAGTACCTGCGCTTCTACGACTCGGCGATCGAGGAGATGGCGGCGCGCGGGCACACGGTGGCCATCGCCGTGAATCACCAGCGCGCCAGGAAGCCGGTCGGCCTGGGCGGACTGCAGGCGTACGCCGATCGCGTGACCGTCCTCGGGGTCGTTCCCGAGCGCCGCGGGTTCTGGAGCGGCGCTGGCCGTGCCGTGCGCGCGGTGATGGACTTCGTCCGGTTCCTCCATCCGGACTTCGCCGCCGCGCCGGCGCTGCGCGCGCGGATCAAGCGCAAGGTGCTCCCGCGCGCGTGGCACTGGCTCGATCGCATCCGGGGCCTTTCCGCCACGATGGTGCAGCGCGTCGAGCGGTTCCTCCAGGCCGCCGAGCGAGCGATACCCGTGTACTCGCCGATCGTGGACTGCCTTCGCGAGCAGGCACCGGACGTGCTGCTGATCTCGCCGCTGGTCACGGCCGCGTCGCCGCAGGTCGAATGGGTCAAGGCGGCGCGCGTCGCCGGGACGCGCGCCGCGGTGTGCGTGGCGAGCTGGGACAACCTGACCAACAAGGGGCTGCTCCGTATCGAGCCGGACCTGGTCATGGTGTGGAACAAGGCGCAGCGCCGCGAGGCCGAGGCCTATCACGACATTCCGGCGGCGAAGATCGCCCTCACCGGCGCCCAGCTGTTCGACAAGTGGTTCGAGCGGACGGTCACGCGCCCGCGGGCGGACTTCTGCGCCCGCGTCGGCTTTGCCGATGTCGCGCCCTTCGTGCTGTTCACCGGCTCGTCGAGCTTCATCTCCGAAACCAACGCCGAAGTGGCGTTCGTGCGGCGCTGGATTGCCGCGCTGCGCGCCAGCGGCGACCCGGTGCTCTCGACGATCAATGTCCTGGTCCGGCCGCACCCGTACAACTTCCACACCTGGGCGAGCGAGCCGGTGGCGGATCTTCCCGGCGTCCGCGTGTATCCGCGCCAGGGCTACAACCCGATCGACGCCGAGAACCGCAACGACTTCTTCGACTCGCTGTTCCACGCCGCCGCGGTCGTCGGCATCAACACCAGCGCGATGATCGAGGCGGCGATCGTCGGCCGGCCGGTGTGCTCGCTGCTGGCGGAGGAGTTCGCGGGCACGCAGGAAGGTACGATCCACTTCCACCACCTGCTGCCCGAGAACGGCGGCTTTCTCCGCATCGCCGCCACCCTCGACGACCATGTGCGTCAGCTCGCCGATTGCCTGCGGCACCCCGAGACGACCCGCGCCGAAACCGAGCGGTTCGTCGGCTCGTTCATCCGGCCGCACGGTCTCGACCATCCGGCCACTCCGATCTTCGTGGACGTGGTCGAGCGCCTGGCGGCGAGCGCCGCTCCGGCGCCCCGGCGCGAAGCGGCCTGGCTGCTGCTGCTGCGGCCCGTCGTGGCGGCGGTGGCGGCGATCACGCTGCTCGTCGAC
>Ga0070675_100004841_pt1 | contig 10271 bp, 9 predicted proteins | sample KBSM43metaG_FD_65343 | JGI IMG/M metagenome (GOLD analysis project Ga0070675, IMG submission 65343) | Miscanthus rhizosphere microbial communities from Kellogg Biological Station, Michigan, USA - KBS M4-3 metaG | ecosystem: Host-associated > Plants > Roots > Rhizosphere > Soil ...
GCCGTGGCTGTCCTTCAGCATGTCGTGAAGGCCGACATCTATACGAAAGGACGGAGCGGCGTCTTTCGGGGTCTCAGTAGTACTCATCAGTACGAATCCTCCTGTCTAAAACGCCCATATTTATCGCACAAATCGAAAGCCAATCCCAACAAAAGTTGCCTACTTGTTTCGATTTGCGGACTTTTCTTTCCGGTCCGCGCGCGGATTGTGCACAAGAGTTGGTGCAAGTGAACGCTGACGTTGTCGCGATTCCAGTGAAGAGAAGCCATCCTTTCGGTACATACTGAGGGACCATTTGGGGGTAATCATGCGCGGTTCTATTCGCCGCTTGTCTTTACGGCCGCTGTTCTTGCTGATTGCCACGACCAGTCTGCTTTTCCTGGCGACTCCATCGTTCAAAGCCGAAGCCTTGCCGGGAGAGATCTCCGATGAAGTTTTCTGGAAGATGGTCGTCGACATGTCGGAGCCCGACGGATCCTTTCAGTTTGAGAATTTCCTGTCCAACGAGCTGGGTTACCAGTGGGTGATTCCACGTCTTCTCGAAATCAACAAGCCCGGAGGCGCCTACCTGGGCGTAGCTCCCGAGCAAAACTTTACCTATATTGCGGCGCTCAAGCCGAAGATCGCTTTCATCGTCGATGTCCGGCGGCAGAACATGATTGAGTTGCTGATGTACAAAGCGGTGTTTGAACTGTCTGAAACGCGAGCTGATTTCCTTTCGAGATTGTTTGCGAGGAGACGTCCGGACGGACTCAGCGAGAAGTCGACGGCGATGGAGCTGTTCGACGCCTACCGGCCGCTTCGTCGGGATCCGGACATCGAGAGGCAGACCCTCCAGGCGATGAAGGATCTTCTCGTCCGGAATCACAAATTTGAATTACGTCCTGGGGATCTCTCGGGGTTCTCAAGTATCGAGTATGTCTATTCCGTCTTCGTCGGCGCTGGTCCCTTTCTGGATTACTCGACAGGCGGCAGAGGCGCGGGTATCAACAATCCGACATACGAAGATCTGATGGAAGTCGATGACGGAGCGGGGCAACGCCGGAGTTACCTGGCAAGCGAAGACAATTACCGATTCATAAGGGATCTGGAGAGGAAGAATCTGATCATTCCTCTGGTAGGAGATTTTGCCGGCCCCAAAACGATTCGAGCCGTGGGGCAATACCTGAAGGATCACGACGTGATGGTCACCGCTTTCTACCTCTCGAACGTCGAACAGTACCTCTTCAATGATGACAAGGCCGCAGACTTCTATGAGAATGTCGGGATGCTGCCACTGGACTCCACCAGCACGTTCATTCGTTCATTCAGCGGCGGAGGCGGTCCGTTTCGATTTCAGTCCAAACTGTCTTCGATGGAGACATTGCTCAAAGAATTCAGGGCGGGGAGAATTCGGCAGTATGGCAACGTTCGGGATTTATCCCAGTAGTGTGAGGAGGTCGGCGTGAAAAGCACGACACAGGAAATGCTTCATAGAACGGCCGTTCGCCCGATCGCGGTCGTCGTTCTCGTCTTGGGGCTCTTGTCGCCTGCCGTCCCTGCATTTTGGGCTGCCGACACGCTTCCCGCACAGATCAGCGACGAAGCATTCTGGAAGATGATCGAGAGCTTTTCCGAGGACGGCGGTTTCTTTACTTCGGAAAATTTTTCATCCAACGAACTTGCATATCCAACGCTCATCCCGAAGCTTCAGAGCATTGTGAAACCTGGCGGGGTCTACATGGGTGTGGGTCCTGAACAGAACTTCCAGTACATCGTCGGGCTCAAGCCGAAGATCGCGTTCATTATCGATATCCGACGGCAGAACATGATCCAGCACTTGATGTACAAGGCGGCGTTCGAGATGTCGGCGGATCGCGCGGACTTTCTCTCCGTTATTTTTTCCAGAAAGCGGCCGGAAGGATTAAGCGCGGCATCGACGCCGGAGCAGTTGTTTACGGCCTATCTCGATGCATCGCGTGATGAGGCCCTGGCAGAGACGAATCGTCAAGCGATCAAAGACCTCCTGATGAAGACTCACGCATTCAAACTGACGGAGGATGACCAGGACACCATAGACCACGTTTTCGATGTGTTCGCCGCGTACGGTCCAACACTGAACTACTCGTCGAACATCGATGGTCTTGGGAGAGCCACTCCCGGCCGCGGTGGAGCGAATAACGTGGCTTATGCCGACCTGATGGTGGCGGCCGACGATAATGGCGTGAATCGCAGCTATCTGGCGTCCGAAGACAGTTTCCGCTTCGTGAAGGAGATGGAGGCGAAGAACCTCCTGATTCCGGTCGTCGGCAATTTTGCTGGTCCCAAAGCGATTCGAGCCGTCGGAGGATATTTGAAGGAGCACGGCGCAATTGTCGGCGCGTTCTACCTGTCAAATGTCGAACAGTATCTGTTCAGGCCCCCACAGGGCGGTGCTTCCATCCACAGGCAGTTCTATCAAAGCGTCGGAACATTGCCGCTGGACGACTCAAGCACGTTCATTCGCTCAGGAAGTCGGCAGCCCGGTGCGCGTGGTGGCCTTACACCGATGATGAGCCCCATTATCGATATCCTGACCGAATTCAAGCAGGACCGAATCAACTCACAGGCCGACGTTATCAGCAGATCGACCAATTGAGCTCTTGAACGCCTTCAAGGTTTTCCTCGAGTACGACGGTTCGCGGTACAGCGGATGGCAGGAACAGAAAAATGCCCGGACCGTGATGGGCGAACTGCGAAAGGCCGCGGATTCGGTCTTTCATGGCGACGTGGAGATGCAGGGCGCGGGCCGAACCGACGCCGGTGTGCACGCACTCGCGCAGATTGTCCATATTCGAAGTGCACGCCAGGTCCGCGAGGCGCCGGCAGAATTGTTGCGACGGCTCAACGACCTCCTTCCCGCCGATATCGTCGTTCTCAAGATTGAACCCGCTCCACGAAATTTTCATGCCCGCCGCGATGCCGTGTCGCGCTCCTACATCTATCAGATCTCGACGCGCAAGCAGGCATTCACGAAGAAGACGGTGTGGTGGATCAAGGAAACCCTCGATGTCGACGCGATGAGGCGCGCGTCAGCCTTATTGGTCGGGCGCCACGACTTCATCTGTTTTCGCGCGGCAGATGTGGCCCGGCCCGACGAGTCGACTATTGTGGTCGTGGAGAGCGCCACCATTGAGGCAGAAGACGAAATCATTCAGTTTCGGATTGAGGCGTCGCACTTCCTCTGGCGTATGGTCCGACGCATCGTGGGTTGCCTGGTCAGGATCGGAACCGGCGAAGTGAGTGAGAAGGACTTTCGCCGCCTTATCGACGGCCACCCAAACCCAGCCCTGGACATTGCTGCGTGGACGGCTCCCGCGTCCGGTTTGTTTCTGGAAGCCGTGCGTTACCCCGACAAATAGCGCTCTATCCCGCTGATTTTATTTGGACATCCAAATTTTTCCTGAAAAGTTTCCGCTCTCGCTTTTTGCCTGCAGGGCGAGTCGAAGTAGGCGACGGGCGGTAACGCCCTGCTGAACAAAGGAGCGATTATGAAGCGGAAAATCGGGCTCTTGTCGGTGATATGGCTTGCAATTCAGGAGTTTGGGGGTTGAGTGGCTTTGCCCAACGAGTCCTGGGCGGTCATAGACCGCCCCTACAGCTTGGCGTCCTTAACTGTAGGGGCGCTCTATGAGCGCCCGCTATTCTTTTGTTGGGAAAAGCGGGGTTGAGTAGTCCGTCCCCCAATTCCCCCGTTCGCGAATACGCGTTCGGAATTACGAAAAGCGGTTCCTAAGGGATGATGTTCTTCGTTCGGGAGATCTGTCCCTGACTTCCGACCAGGAGATCCGTGGCGAGATTGTTATCCTGGCAGACGTATTCGAAGAGTTCCTGCTCTCCGTCCCACCCCATCACAAAGCTACTGGACCACTCGCGCGTATACGCGCCAGGGTCGTCGATCGTGACTTCGTACTGCATTGTCTTCGAATCCGTGCGCGTGAATCTTTCGATCATGTGGAGTTGTTCGGTGTGAGGTAGTCCGCTCCGGTCAAACCAGAACCCTTCGTTAAAGCCTCGAGTGTCGACAACCAGCGTGTCGCCTTCCCAGCGCCCAATGGAGTGTCCGTAGTAGTCGGGAGTGAGATCTTTTGGATGGGTGCGGCCATCGAGATAGATCGTGCGGTAGGTATGCGGGCCTCCCTCATCGATGATGAAGACGCGTTTCAGATCCGGCAGGTGCAGAAATTCGACACCGTAAGGTGTCAGGAATTGCCGCGGTCCTGCAGAGGGCTTGCATCGCGTGTGCGGCTCGAACTGATTCCCATTGCGATAGGCATACAACGCTCTGGCCCAGGGCTGGAACGGAACTTCCCGAAACTTCGGACGATTGGGAAATTGTTTTTCCGTTTCCGCGTCGGCGTCGTCGGGATTGACGAGGCGTTCCAGTATTCCGCTGTAAGGCAGCCACAGGCCGAACTGACCCGGAGACGCGCCCAGATTGACGCGCCCGTCCGGCCAGCGTGGAGTGGGCTTTGCCGGCGTGTCTTTCTCCCGCGCGCCAATGTCGACAGGTGACCCGACTTGACGGATCGGCGGCCCCCCCTGTTGGGCCAGCACAGTGGCCGTCAGGAGAAGGAAGGGCACGAGAGAAGACGCATTGCGGATCATCGTTGAGGGATAGCCTATATTTGCCGGCCGGGCAATGTCACTTTGTTCTACACGGAAAGTCAAAGGGAAGAGTATTAGGGTTTGAAAGGCAGCTCGAATGGAACTCAGTGCAAGTCAGTTGTGGATGTCCACCGCCCGCGAAGACGTTGAAGCGACTTCGAAGCTGATCGCCAGAGCCATTACCGGAGATCGGGTCGCATTCGAGGAAATCGTGCTGCTCCACGAAAGGCGCGTGTTGACCCTGGCTCTTCGATTGTTGGGCACGTCAGAGGACGCGCAGGACGCTGCCCAGGAGGTTTTCCTTCGCGCATTCAAGTATCTGCGCCGATTCGATACCGGCAAACCCCTTGAGCCCTGGCTGGTCAGTATGACGGTGAATGTTTGCCGCGGTTCCGGGCGCAAGCGCTCAAGGAACCGGCTGATGTTTATCCAGCGCGAAGACGTTCACAAGGTGGATCCGGGAAACAACCCTTACATGCAGCTGAGAGCGGAGGAACAGAAGCAGGTGGTGCACGACGCCCTGGCTTGCCTCGCCGAAAAGGAGCGCACGGCGTTGGTGCTACGGGATCTGGAAGGGTTTACGACGGCAGAGGTTGCCGGCATTCTCGGATCGGCAGAAGCGACGGTGCGATCACAGATCAGTGTAGCGCGGCTGAAGATGCGCAAGGCTATCGCTCGTATGAAGGGAGGCCGTGATGTCTTGTCATGAACTCGAAGGGTTGATCGCCCTGCACGTCGAAGGAGATCTCCGCGAAACGGAGCGACGGCGTGTGGAGTCGCACTTGCGCACGTGCCTGGCTTGCCAGTCTCTGGCTGACGAGCTCAGGGAAAGCCAGACGATCTTCAAATCAATACGGCAGGATGTCGCAGATCAGTCGGCACTTTCGAGTGTCCGGACCCGTGTGCTTGTGAATATTGCCGACATGGAGTCCCGCAGTTTGTTCGAACGAATGTTCTGGGGCGGATTTCGCCAGAAGGCAACGTTCGCCGGTATCGCCGCCCTGCTGGTGGGTGGCGCCGCGTTGTGGTTCTCACTGGGACGAGACATTCCGAGTGGTCCTGTTGAGGACACGGTTGTGGTGGTCCGAGTTCCGATGCGCGAAACGCAGGTGGAACAGGTAGACAAGGAACCTGCACCGTCGCCGCCTCCGAAACCGGTCGTAAGGCCGCCTCGTCGTCACAGGCCGCGTCCGGTTGTGGTTCCTTCTGAGCCACAGCCACAAGTGACGATCAGGCTGCTGACCGATGATCCGAACGTCATTATTTATTGGCTCGGAGACGAGAAGGGAGATTAGTGAATGTTCAGACGACATGTTCTTCTCTTGGCAGTTATTTTCATTTCGCTACCGGCAGCAGGGTTCGCGCAGTCCGACCTGTGTGTACAGTCTCTCCCGTCGGTCCCCAATGAAGCACGCGGGGACCAACTTCGCATTGACGCATCGGAACGTATGCAACGGGAGATCGAACGTCGCGGGTGGGAAGTAAAGATGTTCCAGGTCAAAAACATTACTCCTGCGAACAATCCGCTTGGCGCGCTGTGTATCTTCAGAGTCGAAGTCGTCTTTCAGGCCCCTTTGCGCCTGGTTCAGGTGCGAGCGCCGAAGGAACTTATGCCTGAAATCGAAGAGGCAATCAAGAAACTGGACGTGCCGCCTCCACCCGCCATACTCACCAAAGGCGTCGAACTGACCGGCTACGTCGTCGTGGCGATGGAACCCGCCGATCCCCAGATGCAGGCGCTTCCGAAGGCATTGGAGCCCGTTGCAAATCAACTCAAGGGCATTCTGCCGAACGCGACGTTGCTTCTTGCGGACACCTTTGTTGCTAGAGGGGTGGATCGTTCGAATTTACAGTTAAACGGCAGCACGACGTTCTACGCGACCGCCTCGATTCGGGAGGGGAGTGCCGGGCCGGTAATCCGTCTTGATAACATCAACGCCAATAGCCGAAATCCTGGCGGCGACACTCAGGCCAGCTTTCAGACGAGTGTAGAGGTTCCCGTCGGCACGCTTGTCGTTATCGGCAAAGCCACACCAACGCGACAAGGTCCGGTAAAGGCCGTCATTCTCGTCATCAACGGTAGGATTCTGGAGTGAGTCACCACGAGCGGCTCAGTCGAGCAGGTGCTTCAGGATCTTCACCAGGGCTCGTTGCTCCTCCGGCGTGAGGCGAGCCAGGCTGTCCGGGGGTGTCCCCATCCTTTCGAGCACAATCGCTCGCAGACGCGCTCCTGCCGGGGTCAGGTCCAGAACCTTCAAACGGCGATCCTCACTGGAAGGCGTTCGACGAATCAGGCCGCGGGATTCCAGTCGATCGACCAGACCGGTGACGTTGGACTTGTCGCAAGCGAGAGTATCGGCAAGCTCGCCCATGGCGACAGGGTGTCCAGGCTCGATCAGGTGAAGCACGTGACACTGCGCAGGCGAGAGCTCAAATTCTGCTGCCAGCCCCGGCAAACCCGCACGCTGTGAAAAAAAGAATCTCAGGAGTAGTTCCCAGGCCTCACAGGCTGTTTCCTTCATAAACTCCCAAATCGTTTATTTCCTCAATAGTTGACAGCCTAAACTATATGCATATCGTTGGGCTCATGCAAAGACTCATGCTCGTATCTCTTGATGACGGTGTGGTATTCCCCGGAATGCCCATAACTCTTTCGTTCGATCCGGGCAGCGACAAGCAGGTGCTGCTTGTGCCGCGTCATGCCGGCCGGTACGCGAAGGTCGGCGTGGTCGCCGAAGTTACCGAGCGCGTCCAGTTGCCGGGCCGCGGCGTCGCCGTCTCTCTTATGGGCCTGCACCGGGCAATCCCCGGCGCCGCAGAAACAGACCGCGACGGTCGCCTGCGAGTGGACATCGAAGAACGTCCCGACGTGATTCCTCCGGCCATGCTCACGCATGAACTCGAACGCCAGTATCGCGCCGTTGTTGAGGAAATCCTCGAACTCCGCGGCGACGATGGTCGTCTCAGTGCCTTCGTCCGTTCGATCACCAATGTGGGCGCCCTTGCCGATACGGTCGGGTACTCGCCAGACCTCAACATTCCACAGAAGATCGAGGTGCTCGAAACTTTGGATGTTGTCGAACGTCTGAAGCTCGCCCTGCGGCTTCAGCAGGAGCGCCTCACGGAGCTGCATCTCCGCAGGCGCATTCGTGACGAGGTGGAATCCGGCGCGCAGAAGCAGCAGCGCGAGTACCTGCTTCGCCGGCAGATGGATGCGATCCGTAAAGAGCTCGGTGAGAACGAGGGTTCCCTCATTGAGGAATACCGCAAGAAAATCGCCGACGCGAAGATGCCGGAAGCCACCCAGAAGCAGGCTGAGCGCGAACTGTCGCGCCTCGAGCGCATGGGCGATTCGAATGCTGAAGCTTCGATGATACGAACCTATCTCGACTGGCTGCTTGCGGTGCCCTGGTCGAAAAGATCGGAAGAGCGTCTTGATCCAAAGTACGCGCGCGAGGTCCTCGACAAGGATCATGCGGGACTCGATGACGTGAAGCGCCGCATCACCGAGTATCTTGCCGTTCGCAAGCTACGGTCCGAGCGCGGATTGAGCGACACGCGCCGCTCCGGGGCGATACTGACTCTTGTCGGCCCTCCGGGTACCGGCAAGACTTCGATTGGCGAATCCATTGCTCGCGCTACCGGACGGGCATTTGTGCGCATGTCTCTTGGTGGTGTGCGCGATGAAGCGGAGATTCGCGGTCATCGGCGCACCTACATTGGCGCTCTTCCCGGCCGTCTGGTTCGGGCCCTGCGCGATGCCGGTGCAATGAATCCGGTGATCATGCTCGATGAAGTCGACAAGCTCGGTGCAGACTGGCGGGGTGATCCGTCTGCCGCGCTGCTCGAAGTCTTGGATCCGGCGCAAAACCATGCGTTCCAGGACCACTATCTCGATGTGGAACTCGATCTCTCACACGTTCTCTTTATTGCGACTGCCAACATTGTGGAAACGATTCCGACGGCGCTGCTTGATCGCATGGAGGTCATTCGATTCAACGGTTACACGACCGATGAGAAGGTCGCAATTGCCCGCGATTATCTCTGGCCGAGACAAATCGAGCAGAATGGCTTGCGCAAAGAAGAAGTCACAGTCGAAGAAGCTGTGCTGCGAACGATCATCACCGATTACACACGCGAAGCGGGAGTGCGTCAGCTCGAGCGCGAGCTTGGCACCCTGCTGCGAAAGACCGCGACGGCAATCGCCTCAGAAGATCGGAAGCCGCCGGTCCCTATTGACGTGAAAGCCGTGCGTGAAGGCCTGGGCCGGGCGAAGGTTCATCATGAGGCCGCAGCCCGCACTGCCGTTCCCGGGGTTGCCACAGGCCTAGCCGTAACCGGAGAGGGCGGCGATGTGCTGTTTGTCGAAGCCGCATCCATGCCCGGCAATGGAGGACTCGTCCTCACCGGTCAGCTCGGAGACGTTATGCGCGAATCCGCCAGAATCGCACTGAGCTATGTCCAGAGCCATGCAGCTCAACTGGACATCCCTGAGGATGCGTTGAACGGCCGCGAGTTTCACCTTCATGTGCCGGCGGGTGCAATTCCGAAGGACGGCCCCAGCGCCGGGATCACGATGGTCACCGCACTGGCTTCTCTGCTCACCGATCGGCCGGTGAAAAGCACTGTCGGCATGACTGGGGAAGTTACGCTGCAAGGCCGTGTGCTACCCATCGGCGGACTGAAACAAAAAGTTATGGCCGCCCAGGCCGCGGGATTAACCGAAGTGATTCTTCCGGAACGCAACGAGGCCGACCTGGATGATCTGCCGACTGATGTTCGCAATCAGATGAAGTTCTATCCTGTCCGCTCCGTAGAGGAAGTGCTGGCGCTCGCATTGGAGCCGAGCGAAGTCGCGATGGTCGCCTGAATTTCGGGGTCAGACTAACCGAACCCCAATCTCGCGGAGACAGACTTAAGTCTGTTCTCCAGAAGTTCGGGGTTTGAGTAGTCTGACCCCGATTCCTCTTGCGGGGCATTCCACAAGGGGAACCTGTGCGGCAATTTCTGCCACGCCGGAGGCGTGAAGGAGAATAGCCAGGGGTTAAGCGAGTAAGACGAGCGCAACCCGTGGTAAACGCAAGGTAATGAGGGCCGCACCCTGAAAGGGTGCGAGGATTCGCGCAATGCCCTCAACACAACCAGATAACGCGCCACCGCACGAAAACCCTTGGAGGAATATTTGGATTTATTGCGTTTAAGTGGTGTCGAATTCAACGAGAAGTACTTATCGTAACAATCACGAACGACTCCCGTGGTGCGTGACTACGTCTTAAACGACGACCAGGGGTTGTGCTCGTTTCACTCGCTTAACCCCTGGCTATTTCTCCCTCACGCCTCCGGCGTGGCAAAAGTGGCCGCAAAGTTTCCCGTTGTGCAAAACTTCGCGGGAGTTTGGGGGTTGAGTAGTCCGTCCCCTAATTCTCACTTTTGCAATACAATCCCTCCAGCAACACCACGACTCCATCAAACTCTTGGCTACCCCAGGGGATGCCCGTGACAGAACAGGAACTTCGCGACTCTATCGTTGATCAGGAACACCTCAGGCTGCTGTCGATTGCCTATCTCGTGATGGCGGCCTGCAATGCGTTCTTTTCGTTATTTGGTCTTCTCTATGCATTCATGGGCGTTGCCATGACTTCCTT
>Ga0070675_100004843_pt1 | contig 10268 bp, 7 predicted proteins | sample KBSM43metaG_FD_65343 | JGI IMG/M metagenome (GOLD analysis project Ga0070675, IMG submission 65343) | Miscanthus rhizosphere microbial communities from Kellogg Biological Station, Michigan, USA - KBS M4-3 metaG | ecosystem: Host-associated > Plants > Roots > Rhizosphere > Soil ...
AGCAATTCCGCGCCACTGCCGAATGGCAGCGGAATGTTCGCAGGCGCTGCACCCGCGCCGGAACTCTCCTCGTCCGAGCGCTGCACGGCCCCGCCGCCGATCGAGTACATCTCCTCCGCGAGCAGCGTCGCGCCGGCAGAGTTCCGCGCCGTGAAGCGCATGCCGTTCGAATGCCCGGGCAGCATCTGGTCGCGGTGGAACAGCAGGTTCATCGGCTCGTCGAAGGCGATCTCGTGCTTGCCGAGAAGCCGGATGCGCGCGCTGCCGCGGATGCGCGCGAGTGTCGGCTCCATGACCGCCGGATCGAATTCGGAAGGATCGTGCCCCTCGAGCCCGAGCAGGATCGCGCGGTCGGTGCAATGGCCGAGGCCCGTGAGCGCGAGCGATCCATACAGCTGCACGAAGATCTCGGAGGTCGCCGCCAGCAGTCCGCGCGACTCGAGGTCGAGCACGAAGAAGCGCGCCGCCAGCATCGGGCCCATGGTGTGCGACGAAGACGGCCCGACGCCGACCTTGAAGACATCGAAAACGGAGATGTTCACAGGGCCGCCAGGCGCCGCATGATCTGGTCGGCGATTTCCTCGGCCAGCGCCTTGCGCAGCGTCTCCTCCTCGATCTCCTTCGCGAGCACGGCGGACTCGTCGTAGCCATACTCGCGCGTGAGCTTCACCTGCTTGCGCGAGAGGAGTTCCGTCGCCCCGTTCGATACCGAGAACTCCGCGGCGTAGTACACCTCGTACTCACCCGGCTTGTTGTCGGCGGTCACGGAGAGGAGATCGCGGCCCGTGTCGTCCACGTGCAGGCGGATGACCGCACTCGCGTCCGCGGCATTCGGCGCAGGCCGTGCACCAGCGGCGCGCAGGCGCTCATCCAGCGCGGCGTAAAGCGGCGTGTAATGGTCCTTCGCATCGACGTATGGCGTCGCGAAGATCGCGGGCAGCGGCTCCTGCCCGCGCAGGTGGAAGCCGCAGCCTGCGGCCAGCGACAGGGCGATAACGACCAGGCTGGACCGGCGCATCACACGACCACGTTCACGAGCTTGCCGGGCACGTAGATCAGCTTTCGTACCGGCTGGCCGGCGACGAACTTGGCGACGCCGGGATCGGCCAGCGCAGCCTCGCGCGCAATGGCCTCGTCGGCGCCGGCGGCGACCGCAATGCGCGCGCGCAGCCTGCCGTTGACCTGCACCACGATCTCCACCGTGTCCTGGACGAGCGCGGCCGGGTCGTGCTGCGGCCAGCGCTCGTCCACGAGCAGCGTCGCGTGCCCGAGCTCGCGCCACAGCGCCTGCGCGGCGTGCGGAATGACCGGCGAGAGCATCAGCACCAGGAAATCGAGCGCCTCCTGCATGACCGCGCGGCCGGCGGGCGATGGGTCCGCGAACCGGGCGAGCGCATTCAGCAATTCCATCGTCGCCGCGATCGCGGTATTGAAGGTACGCCGGCGACCGATGTCGTCGCCGACCTTGACCAGCGCCTGGTGCACCTGGCGGCGCAACTCGCGCTGCGGCCCGTCGAGTGCCGCCACCTCGAGTTCGCCGGCAGGGCCGTCCTCGACATGGGCGTGCACGATCTTCCAGAGCCGCTTCAGGAACCTAAATGCGCCCTCCGCGCCCTCGTCCGACCATTCAAAGGTGTGCTCAGGCGGCACGTTCGACATCGTGAAGAGCCGCGCCGTGTCGGCGCCGTAGCGCTCCACGAGATCCTGCGGGTCCACGCCGTTCTTGCGCGATTTCGACATCGTGCCGATCCCGCCATACTCGACCGGCTGGCCGTCGGACTTCAGCACGCCTTTGCGCGCGTCGCCCTCCCCGCCGGCTTCGATCTCGGCCGGGTTGTAGTACGCGATGCGGCCCGTCTCGGGCTTACGGAACCAGATCTCGTTCAGGACCATGCCCTGCGTCAGCAGTCGCCGGAACGGCTCGTCGAGATCCGTGAGCCCGCAGTCGCGCATCACTCGCGTCCAGAAGCGCGAGTAGAGCAGGTGCAGGATCGCATGCTCGATGCCGCCGATGTACTGGTCCACCGGCATCCAGTAGGCCGCGCGCTCGTCTACCATCGCGCGGTCATTTCCCGCGGAGGCGAAGCGGAAGAAATACCAGGACGAATCGACGAATGTATCCATCGTGTCCGTTTCGCGCCGCGCCGCGGCGCCGCACTTCGGGCACTGGCAGTCCAGGAAGGCTTTCGACTTCGCGAGCGGGTTGCCGGAACCGTCCGGCACGAGATCCTCGGGCAGGCGGACCGGAAGGTGGTCGTCCGGCACGGGCACGTCGCCGCACTTCGGGCAGTGAATGATCGGGATCGGGCAGCCCCAGTAGCGCTGGCGCGAGATGCCCCAGTCGCGCAGGCGCCAGACGACCTGCTTGCGGCCGAGACCCTTCGCCTCGAGATCCTTCGCGATCGCGTTTGTCGCAGCGTCGAAGTCGAGGCCGTCGTACGGGCCCGAGTTGATGCAGCGCCCATGCTCCGCGTACCAGGCCTGCCAGGCGTCGGTGGAATACGCTTTCCCGGCGACATCGATCACCGGCAGGATTGGCAGGCCATACTTCTTTGCAAACGCGAAATCGCGCTCGTCGTGGCCCGGCACGCCCATCACCGCGCCCTCGCCATAGGCCATCAGGACATAGTTGCCGACCCAGACCGGAATTTCGGCCCCGGTGACCGGATGCCGCACGCTGAGCCCCGTCGCGACGCCCTTCTTCTCCAGGGTCGCGAGGTCCGCTTCCATGATGCTGCCGCGGCGGCATTCGTCGACGAAAGCGCGCAACGTCGCATTGCGCCCGGCCGCGAGTTCGGCGAGCGGGTGCTCGGCGGCGACGGCGACGAAGGTCACGCCCATCAGCGTGTCGGCACGCGTCGTGAAAACCTTGAGCTCGCCGCGCCTGCCGGCGATGTCGTAGGGGAATGCGAGGTTCACGCCCTCGCTGCGGCCGATCCAGTTGGCCTGCATAGTGCGCACGCGATCCGGCCAGTCCGGGAGGCGGTCGAGCGCCGCGAGGAGTTCCTCGGCGTACTGCGTGATGCGCAGGTAGTACATCGGGATCTCGCGCTTCTCGACGAGCGCGCCCGTGCGCCATCCGCGGCCGTCGATCACCTGCTCGTTTGCCAGCACGGTCTGGTCCACCGGATCCCAGTTGACGGTGCCCGTCGTCTTGTACGCGATGCCGCGCTCGAGCATCCGCAGGAACAGCCATTGGTTCCAGCGGTAATAATCCGCGTCGCAGGTCGCGAGCTCGCGCGACCAGTCGATGCCGAAGCCGAGCGACCTGAGCTGGCCTTTCATGTGGCGGATGTTGTCGCGCGTCCACTTCGCCGGCGCGACGTTGTTCTCGATCGCGGCGTTCTCAGCCGGCAGTCCGAAGGCGTCCCAGCCCATCGGCTGCAGCACGTTGTATCCCTGCATGCGCATGTAGCGCGCGAGCACGTCGCCGATCGTGTAGTTGCGGACGTGGCCCATGTGCAGGCGGCCGCTCGGGTACGGGAACATGCAGAGGCAGTAATACTTGGGCTTCGCGGCGTCTTCGCGCGCGGCGAACGAACCCGCGGCCGCCCATTCGGCCTGGACTGCCGGCTCGATTTCCCTGGCTTCGTAACGCTCTTTCATCGAACTTTGAAGGATACCGTAGGCGGGTCTTCCGGAGGGCGTTCTCAGGATCGTGCGAGCAAGGGACGGCGAGCCCGAAGCGTCCATGGACGGATTCACAGCGGTCCTGAGAGCGCCCTCCGGAAGACCCGATTACGCGCTGCGTCTCGCTCGAATGCGCGCTACGGCGAATGCAATCAGCAGGAGAAAGGAAAACGAGAGGATGGGCCAGTTGCCGCTGCGGGCGTAGGGCGTCAGGCCCGTGCGCGGCTGGACGGTGTATTTCAGGATGCCGGGCTCGAACTGCGGGATGCGTTCCATGACCTTGCCGTCGGGCGCGATCACGGCCGTGATGCCGTTGCTGGTCGCGCGCATGAGCCAGCGCCCCGCCTCGAGCGCACGGAAGCGCGCCATCTGCAGCTGCTGGTGCGGCGCCGAGGAATCGCCGAACCACGCGTTGTTCGTCACGTTGACGAGCAGCGTCGAGGCCGGCAGCGCCGCAAGCTGGTCGGCGCCGTAGGCGTCCTCGTAGCAGATCGTCGCCTCGAGCCGCTCGCCGCCCGCCTTGAGAGGGACCTGGATTTCCGGCCCCGGCGTCATGTCGTAGTACGGCAGGCTGTGCAGCCGCATCCAGCTGCGCACGGACTCCGGCACGGGGAAGAATTCGCCGAATGGAACGAGGCGGCGCTTGTAGTACCAGCCCTCGCCGTCCGCACTCATGGCATAGAGGCCGTTCCGGACCACGCCGCTCTGCATGTCGAAGTTGAGCAGCCCGATCATCACGTCAGAGCCCTGCGCCGCTGATTCCGCGCGGATCGCCGCCAGGTAGTCGCCGGCCTCGTGCGCGAGCACGGGAATGGCGGACTCCGGCCACACGATGATGCGCGCGCCGAGCGCCTTCCGATTCAGGTCACGGTACTTGTCGAGCGTCGCAGCGCGATTCGCGGCAAGCCACTTCTCGTTCTGCGGGATCGCCCCCTGCAGGAGCGCAACGGAGACCGGCTTGTTCACGGGCCGGGTCCATTCGTGCCCCGTGAGCAGCCAGCCGCAGACCCAGACGAGCGCCGTGAGCGCGAGCGACCCGAATCTCGGGCGGCCGGGGTGGAACACGACCACGATGGCGCTCGCCGTCAAGGCGGCCGCGAATGTGACGAGGTGAATGCCGCCGACCGTTGCCAGCGCCGCGAGCGGCGTGTCGCTGTGCGCGTAGCCGAGCTGCAGCCACGGAAACCCGGTGAACAGCCATCCGCGCAGCCATTCCAGCAGCGTCCAGCCCGCGGGAATCAGCAGCAGCGAGCGCGACGGCGACGGATCCGGCGCGATGCGCACGAGGACGTAACCGAGCAGCGCGTAGTACGCGCCCTTGATCGCGAGCAGCGCCGCGAGCAGGAAGAGCGCGAGCCAGGCCGGCGCCTCGCCGAAATCGTGGATCGCCGTGTAGATCCACCAGGCGCCGGCGCCGAAGAGCGCGGCGCCGAACCAGAAGCCGGTGCGCGCGGCATCCCGCGGCGACGCGTATTCCCAGAGCAGGAACAGCACGGCCGGCCCGAGTATCCCGAGATAAGAGAGGCCATACGGCGCGAATGCGAACGAAGTGGCGATGCCCGCGATCGCCGCGATCAATTCGCGGTAACGCAGGATCCGGGTGATCGCGCCTTCCGGCGGCGGCACTCAGACCGCTCCGGCGTCGCCGGGACGCGCAGGCAGCGGCTCGGGCGTCGTGACGCGAAGCTGGTCGATGCGGCGCCGGTCGGCGCGCAGCACCTTGAATTCGAGTCCATTCATCGTCACTGCCTCTCCGCGCCGTGGCAGGCGCCCGAACTGGTGCATCACGAGCCCGCCGATCGTGTCGTATTCCTCGTCGCTGAAGCGCGTCCCGAAATACTCGTTGAATTCCTGCATGCGCGTCAATGCGAGCACGACGAACTGACGGTCGCCTTCGCGCCGGATGGTCTGGTCCTCGTCGGTGTCGTACTCGTCCGCGATCTCGCCGACGATCTCCTCGATGACGTCCTCGATCGTGACGAGCCCCGACACGCCGCCGTACTCGTCCACGACGATCGCCATGTGGTTGCGGCTCGCGCGGAATTCCTTCAGCAGCACGTTGAGGCGCTTGCTCTCCGGCACGAAGGCCACGGGGCGCAGCACCTCGCGGATATCCCAGCTCCCCATCGCGCCCTCGGAAAAATAACGCAGCAGGTCCTTGGCGAGCAGGATGCCGACGATCTGGTCGCGGTCATCGCCGATCACCGGGAAACGCGAGTGGCCGGACTCGATCACGGCAGGCAGCAGTTTCTGCGCGCCTGAATCGCGCTCCAGCACCACCATCTGCGAGCGCGGCACCATGATGTCGCGCACGTGCTGGTCGGCTACGCGGAGCACGCCCTGGATCATCTGGAAAGCGTCCGCGTCGATGATGCCCCCGCGCGCGGCCGCGCGGATCATCTCGACGAGTTCTGCGCGGTCCCGCGGACCCTCCTTCGTGAGCCGACGCAGCCAGCCTCTTCCCTTTTGCTTTGCCGCCAAGTCAGTCTCCGTACGGGTCCGCAACGCCGATGCGCGCGAGCAGCGCGCGCTCGCGGGCCTCCATGTGCTTCGCGTCGGCGGCGCGCTCGTGGTCGAAGCCGAGCAGGTGCAGCGTGCCGTGCACGATCATGTGCGCCCAGTGCCAGGCAAGGGGCTTGCCTTGCTCGCGCGCCTCGCGCGCAACCACCGGCGCGCAGACCACGAGGTCGCCGATCTGCCGGCCGCCGAGCCCGGGCGATGCCGGGAAGGACAGCACGTTCGTCGGCTTCGCACGCCCGCGCCAGCGCTCGTTCAGCGCGCGGCTCTCGCGGCTGCCCACGACGCGGATTCCGAGTTCGCCCCCGCGGTTGCCGGCGGCGAGCCTCGCCCAGCGTCGCAAGGACGCCGGGCCCGGCGCCCAGGGCCGGCGCGTGCGATACCGGAGCACGACATCCAGTGTCATGGACCGCCTCCGTCATCGCCCGACTCGCGCTCGTAAGCCTCGACGATCCGCTGCACCAGCGGGTGGCGCACGACGTCCTTGGCCGTGAAGCGCGTGACCGCGATGCCCTTGACGCCGTTCAGCACGTCGAGCGCGTGCCGCAGTCCCGACTGGCGGTGCGCCGGCAGGTCGGTCTGCGTGATGTCGCCCGTCACGACCGCGCGTGAGCCGAAGCCGATGCGCGTCAGGAACATCTTGATCTGCTCGACAGTCGTGTTCTGCGCCTCGTCGAGGATGATGAAGGCTTCGTTCAGCGTGCGGCCGCGCATGAAGGCGAGCGGCGCGACCTCGATGACGTTGCGCTCGATCAGGCGCGCGACCCGGTCGAATCCGATCATCTCGTACAGCGCGTCGTACATGGGCCTGAGGTATGGATCCACCTTCTGCGACAGGTCGCCCGGCAGGAAGCCGAGCCGCTCGCCCGCCTCCACCGCCGGCCGCACGAGTACGAGGCGCCGCACGCTCTCACGCTGCATGGCCTCGACGGCGCAGGCGACCGCGAGGTAGGTTTTGCCCGTGCCGGCAGGACCGATGCCAAATGTCAGGTCATGGGAGCGGATGGCTTCGAGGTATTTCTGCTGATTCGCGCCTCGGCCGCGAATGAGGCCGCGCAGCGTTTCGACCGCATGCTCATCGGCCGCCGGCCGCGCACCCATGCCGCTTTCCTGCAGCGCGAGGTGCACGTCCTCGGGCGTCACGGGCTGTCCGAGCGCGCGCTCGTAAAGCTGGCGCAGCACCGATGCGCCCATGGCGGCATTCGCTCCACGCAGCGAAAAACGCCCTGAGCGCCGGCGGATCTCGATGCCGAGCCGGTTCTCGAGCAGGTGCAGGTTCTCATCGAGCGGTCCGCAGACCGCCGCGAGCCGCGCATTGTCTTCGGCGCCGAAGTCGACGCTTGACTCGAGGGCGGCGTTCAAGCGACCAACCGGCCGCGCAGCGAATTCCGCATGGCCTCGGTGATGCGGACCTCCGCGAAACGGTCGACGAGCGCGGGCGGGCCGTCGAAGTTCACCCAGCGCATGTTCTCCGTGCGGCCCGCGAGCTGCCTTGGATCGCGGCGCGAGGGCCTCTCGACCAGCACGCGCTGCAGGCTGCCCACCATGGACTCGCTGATCCGGCGCGCCTGGCCGTCGACCTGTGCCTGCAGGATTTCCAACCGCTTCTGCTTCATGTCGTGGGACACCTGGTCCGGCAGCGAGGCGGCGGGCGTCCCGGGACGCCTGCTGTAGAGGAAGCTGAACGACTGGTCGAAACCGACATCCGCTATCAACTCGAGCGTCTGCTGGAAATCGGCTTCCGTCTCGCCGGGGAAACCGACGATGAAGTCCGAAGAAAGGCTGATGTCGGGTCTCACGGCGCGCAGCCGCCGGATTTTCTGCTTGTACTCGAGGCGCGTGTAGCCGCGCTTCATCAGCGCGAGGATGCGGTCCGAGCCGCTCTGCACCGGCAGGTGCAGGTAATTCGCGAGCTTCGGCACGTCGGCATAGGCGTCCACCAGCGACTGCGAGAACTCGAGCGGGTGCGAGGTCGTGAAGCGGATGCGCTCGAGGCCGGGCAGGCGCGCAACCTGGCGGATGAGCCCGGCGAGATCCACGACCGATCCGTCGGCCGCGGGCCCGCGATAGGCGTTGACGTTCTGGCCGAGGAGCGTCACCTCGCGGACGCCCTGATCGACGAGCGCGCCGACTTCCGCGACGACCTGCTCGAACGGGCGGTTTATCTCTTCGCCGCGCGTATACGGCACGACGCAGAAGCTGCAGTAGCGGCTGCAGCCTTCCATGATCGAGACGAATGCGGTCGCACCCGAGGCACGGGGCTCGGGCAGGCGGTCGAACTTCTCGATTTCCGGGAACGAGACGTCCACTTGCGGCTCGCGCGTGGCGCGCAGCGCCGCGATCATCGCCGGCAGGCGGTGAATCGTCTGCGGCCCGAAAACGAGGTCCACGAACGGCGCGCGCTCCAGGATGCCCTCGCCTTCCTGGCTCGCGACGCATCCGCCGACGCCGATGACGAGATCCGGCTTCTCGAGCTTCAGGAGCCGCCACTTGCCGAGATAGGAGAAGACCTTCTCCTGCGCCTTCTCGCGTACCGAGCAGGTGTTCAGCAGGACGACGTCCGCCTGTTCCGGGTCAGCCGTGAGCTCGAGGCCCCCGGATACGCGGAGCACGTCCGCCATCCGCGCCGAGTCGTATTCGTTCATCTGGCAGCCGAAGGTCGAAATGTAGAGGCGGCCGCTCATGTCCCGGGTGGTCGCTCCTGGGCGAAAAAGGCCGTCTAGGGTACCGGTTTTGTGCCCTGCGATGAAGCTCGAATGCGTGTCGGACAGCGGCGCACGTGCTGCGTAAGTAGCTGTTTTGTATTACTTTTTACGGTTTAATTCACGGCCGAAAGTACCCGTTGCGACGAAGTCGGCAGGCTTCAGGTCTCCCATCACGAAGCGGCCGGTCGCCGTGATCTTCGCGCCCTGCGGCAAGGTGTCCGCCATCGTGCGCCGGCGGGCCATGTGAACCGAGTACTCGAGTTCGTGCAGGAGCGCCGGCTTTGAATAGTAGTAGCCCTGCCCGGCGACGCAGCCGAGTTCGACCAGACCGCGCTGCTGGTGCTCGAGCTCGATGCCTTCGGCGACCACTTCGAGGTCGAGCGTCTTGCCGAGCGTGATGATCGCGCGCGCAAAGTCCTCGCCCCCCTCGACGCCGCCGAGCCGCTCCACGAACGTGCGGTCCATCTTCAGGATGTCGATCGGGAAGCGGTGCAGGTACGACAGCGATGAATAGCCCGTGCCGAAGTCGTCGATCGCGATGCGCACGCCCAGCGTCTTCAGCTCGTTCAGCGTCGCAAGGACCGCCTCGCTGTTCTGCATCAGGACGTTTTCGGTCAGCTCGATCACGAGGCAGCCCGGGTCGATCTCGGAAATCGCGAGCGCCTTGCGGACGTCGGCGCAGATGTCGGACTTCGCGAGCTGCACCGCCGACACGTTGACGCCGACGCGGATCTGGCGTCCTTCCGGCAATCTCGCCTGCCAGACCTTGACCTCGCGGCAGGCCTGGGCGAGCACCCAGCGCCCGAGTGGAACGATCTGCCCGGTTTCCTCGGTGACCGGGATGAACTCAGCAGGCGCAATCAAGCCGCGCTGCGGGTGCTGCCAGCGGATCAGCGCCTCGACGCCGAGCAGGTAGCCCGAGTGCAGTTCGACGATCGGCTGGTAGTGCAACAGGAACTGGCCCTCGAGCAACGCCTTGTCGAGTTCGCCCTGCATTTCGCGCCGTTCGCTCGCCGCATGCTGCATGGCCGACTCGAATACGACGTAACGGCCCTTGCCCGCGGATTTCGCCGCGTACATGGCGACGTCGGCGTTGCGCATCAACTCCTCGACGCCGTCGTCGGCGGACGAGAATGCGATGCCGACGCTGGCGGCGATGCAGGCGTCGGCACTCGGCAGGTCGAGCGGCTCCTGCAGCGACTCGACAATGCGCGCCGCGATTTCCATCACCGGCTCGCGGCCCGTGAGGTTTTCGAGCAGCACCGCGAACTCGTCGCCGCCGAGGCGCGCGACGGTGTCGCCGTTGCGGGTCGCCTTGACCAGGCGCTGCGCGCTCTTGTGCAGCACGCGGTCGCCCGCGGCATGGCCGAAGGAATCGTTGATGCGCTTGAAGTTGTCGAGGTCCACGAACATCAC
>Ga0070675_100004846_pt1 | contig 10268 bp, 5 predicted proteins | sample KBSM43metaG_FD_65343 | JGI IMG/M metagenome (GOLD analysis project Ga0070675, IMG submission 65343) | Miscanthus rhizosphere microbial communities from Kellogg Biological Station, Michigan, USA - KBS M4-3 metaG | ecosystem: Host-associated > Plants > Roots > Rhizosphere > Soil ...
GCCAATTCGCCGCTGACTGGAATCACCGTTGCCGGTTTCCAGAACTTCAGAAATGCCACCATCACCAGCAGGGAAAAGACGGCGGCAACGACGTCAACAAGCCCGACGTCCTGAAAATTCGACCAATAAAACTGCATTCCGGCGAAGGACAACCCGCTAACCAGCAGCGCAGGCCAGACCTGCAACGTCTCGCGCCAACCGACCATACTGCGCACCAGCCAGAATGGCAAAATGAGCGAGAGCGGCGGCAGAATGCGCCCGGCCATTGCACTGAACTGCACTTCGGGCAGCCCCGTCACTCCAGCGAGCACACGAATCGGGTTTCCGACCCCACCCCAGGCGACGGGTGCTGTATTGGCGATCAAACAGAGCGTCGCGGCTTGAAACGGATTGAAGCCCAAACCGATCAAAAAGGATCCGGCTATCGCCACCGGAGCGCCGCCACCTCCCGTGCCTTCCAGAAATGCTCCGAAACAGAAGGCAATCAGTACGAGCTGTAAGCGTTTATCCGAAGACAAGCCCGCAATCGAATCCTTCATCACCTGAAATTGTCCGGTCTCGGAGGCGATGTTGTAGAGAAAGATCGAGGCCACGACGATCCACGCAATGCGTATCACGCCGAAAATAAAGCCGTGTCCCGCCGCCGTCGCCACCAGCACGGGAGGCATCCGGAAAACCAACAAGGCCAGGCCGACAGCTACCAGCAATCCACTCAACGCCGAAACCCAAACGCGCTTCTTCAGCACGACCAGAACGAAAAAGAGCGTTAGCACCGGCAAAGCGGAGACAGCCGTCGAAAGCAGCCAGTTATTGAAGGGGTTGTAGAGTTGTTGCCAGGTCATCTATTTCGGCGTCCAGAACGGCTCACCGCCGCGGATCAGCTGAACGGGAACTTCCGGAGTGAACGACTTGACCCATTGGGCCATTTCCAGCATTCCCTGTTCTTCGGAAATAGCATGACCGAGCATGATCCAGCCTTTAACGATTCCCAGCGACACGGCGTCGAGGACGTACTCGGGGCTGTCGAAACCGCCATCGGTTTCCTGTTGCTCTCCGCTGACAACAACGTCGACGTCGGGACTGTTCACCGAAGGCGTCGCGTAGCCAACGCCCAACTGCAGACGGCGGACTTTTGCGTTGGGATCACCCACCACCCGAACTGCCCGCCCTCCGACTCGTTTTTGAAAATCAGAGGCCAGTGCACCCAGGGTTATTTCGGGTATGACAAATCGATGTGATTCGGGGGCGGTTTCGTATTTGCCGTCGAGGCCAAGGGCGCGCGCCAATCCGACGTAAAGAAAGTCCGGCCGCTGCGAATGCATGTGGTCATGGACGCGGAAAATCACGATGTTGTGTTCCCTCATAAAGTCGACCTTTGTTTTGAACAAAGGGTCGCTGCTGACAATCGAGGTGTCATCCCGATCGTTCCAGTACGTGACTTCATGGGGAAGGATCATGTTGTATCCGGCTTCGGCCGCCCGCTTCACAATGTCGAAAGTGCAGAACATCGCCGTGGCGATGCCTCGGACTTCGGTGTCCGGGCCGCCGAACTTGAAAGTGTCTCTATAGGTCGTGTCGCGCCACGGAATTCCGAGATTGGATTTCATGCGGGAGATAACTTCGCCGGCAGTAAGAGCGCGCATCAGGCAGGCCTCCAATAGGGATCGGCCACCGGGATCCATGTCGTGCGGACTTCAGGCGCGATGTCCTTAAGCCACTTGGCGCATTCATTCATGCCCGGATTTTCGGAGACAACACGGCCGAGCAGAATGAGGCTCTTGCGTTCCCCGGCAGTGACCTTATCGCGTGCGAGCTCCACAGTTTCCCATTCTCGAACTTCACCGGCGATGATGCCATCAACGAGAGGGAAGAGGCTAAGCGCGCTCTGAACCGGCGTCGTGCCGGGAAGCAGTCCGATCGTCGCAACGCGGAGCCTGGGGTCACCGATAACGCGAATGCCGCCGCGGCTGTTCAGCTTCTTTTTCAAGTCGGATACGAGCGCTTCTAAGGCTGTAGCGGGTATGGCGATGCGTCGCCGGTCGTCTGCTGCACGCAATTTCCCCCATCCGAGCGTATCGGCGAGGCCGATGCTCAGGGGATCCGGTGTGCGTTGACGCCAATGATCGCTGAACCGCCAGACGACGAGCTGGTTACCTTTGATGAATTCGTTTTTTGCCGTGAAGACAGCGTCCGGAGCAGCGGGGCCGCCTCGGCGCCCACCTCCCGGAGCGGCGGCATCGGACCTCGAATAAAACGTCGGCTCGCAGGTGATGACGAAATTCGCTCCGGCTTTCACGGCTTGCTTCAGGACATCCAGCGTCGCCATCGCGCTCGTCGCTATCCCTTTTACAGGCGTCATCGGGTCGCCCGCTTTAAATGTGTCTACGCCATCTGCCTTCCACTCGATACCGAGTCTCTGTTTGATCCGATCGACGACTTCCTGTGCAGTCGGCGCCGCGCGCGATTGAAGAATGGCGGGCACCGCAAAAGGGACGGCTGTCGTCAGGGCAACGAATTCACGACGTGAAATAGGCTTCATAGAAAATGTCTCACCGACGTGGCACTCTGACTTGAAATTCCGAATCCCGGCTGCGGATTTTGGAATCTCCGGTCATTTCTCTGCTCAGCCCAAAAGCCTCAGAAATTGAGGCGTCGCTGGCCCTGATCCTATAATCTATTTTCAGTTGCGTCGCGCAACTTACACCACCCTTCTTGTGGAGTAAAGTCAGATCTTATCGGAGCGAGGCCCGCCACTTATTCGTCGGACACATTGTTTTTTCGTATTTCCAGACAATGCCCGGCCGGTGGTAAGCCCAGCTGGGAGGGTCATTCGTGGGCGTTATGAAAACCAAACAAATCCGCCGTCGGGAATTTCTGAAGCAGACGGCCGCTGTGGGCGTCGCACTTCCACTTGTGTCCGAGACTTTGATGGCGGCGCAAAAGAAGCCGGTCGATGGCGAGAATGCCGACAGCCGACACCTCGTGCTTTGGTATGACAAGCCCGCCAGTCAGTGGGTCGAGGCGGCGCCGATCGGAAACGGTCGTCTTGGTGCGATGGTTTTTGGCGGCGTCCCCGTCGACCGCCTGCAGTTGAATGAGGACACGCTTTACGCGGGAGGGCCTTACGATCCAAATAGTCGTGAAGCGCTACGGGCTTTGCCTGAAGCCCGACGGTTAATTTTTGAAGGTAAATATCAGGAAGCGCACGATCTGGTTGGAGCCAGGATGATGGCGAATCCGATCAAGCAGATGCCATACCAGCCGATCGGCGATTTCAGACTTGAGTATTCAGGCAATACCGAAGTTTCGAATTACCGGCGCGAATTGAATCTGGATACCGCGATAGCCAGAATTTCCTACGGCGCCGGTGGTACCACCTTCAATCGCGAAATCTTTGCCAGTCCTGTGGACCAGGTGATCGTGGTGAATCTAACTGCGGATCGCTCTGGCCAAATCAGCTTTGCGTCGACCTTCACAACGCCACAAAAGGCGGCAGTTGAAACTGCGGCAGACTCCCTCATCCTGCGCGGCGAAAATCGCGAAGCGGCCGGCGTCAAAGGTGCGCTGAAGTTTCAGGCGCGAGCTTTAGTGCTGGTCAACGGCGGAAGAATGGAAGCAGAAAACGGAAAGATCGTCGTTAGCAATGCGAACTCTGCGCTGATCCTGATTGCCGCGGCGACGAGCTACAAGGGTTTCAACGACGTGAGCGGCGATCCCGAAGCGCTGGTTACAGATTACCTGAAGCGTGCGAAAGGAAGATCATTCGCGCGGCTGCGGGATTCGCATGTGCGCGAACATCAGCGCCTGTTCCGCCGAGTCACACTCGACCTTGGCATCACCGAATCCGCGAATTTACCGACGGATCTGCGGCCGGCGAAGTTTCTGGCCGGCTCGGATCCGCATCTTGCGGCCCTCTATTTTCAGTACGGCCGATATCTCCTGATTTCGTCGTCAAGGCCAGGAACCCAGCCGGCGAATCTTCAGGGCATTTGGAATGAATCGATGACGCCTCCCTGGGACTCCAAATACACGGTCAATATCAACGCTGAGATGAACTACTGGCCCGCTGAGGTAGCAAACCTTTCGGAATGCCATGAGCCGCTCTTGCGAATGACGGCAGAGCTTGTCGAAAACGGCAGCCGCACGGCGCGTGTACAGTACGGCGCGAACGGATGGGTTTGTCACCACAACACCGATGCCTGGCGTCAGACGGCGCCCATCGATGGGCCGCTCTGGGGCTTTTGGCCGACCGGCGGCGCCTGGCTTTGCACCCATCTCTGGAATCATTATGAGTTCACAGGCGACAAGGAATTTCTCTCGCGCGCTTATCCGGTTATCAAATCAGCCGCTCAGTTCTTCATCGATACTTTGGTTGAAGAACCCACACACAAGTGGCTGGTCACGTGTCCTTCTCTATCTCCCGAGAATGCACATCCGGCGCGCGTCGCAATCTGCGCGGGGCCGACGATGGACATGCAGATTCTGCGCGACCTTTTCAGTCAGTGCGTTCGTGCTGCCGAGATCCTTGGCATCGATAGAGACTTCTGCGCGAAGGCTGTTGCTGTTCGTGCGCGGCTGCCTCCGATGCAAGTCGGCAAAGCGGGTCAATTGCAGGAATGGCTCGAAGACTGGGATATGGAAGCGCCGGAACGGCAGCATCGCCATGTCTCGCATCTTTATGGTTTGTTTCCCAGCAATCAGATCACGGATCGCGAAACGCCGGAGCTTTTCAAGGCAGCCAAGAAGACTTTGGAATTGCGCGGGGACGTCGGCACGGGTTGGAGTCTGGCCTGGAAGATCAACTTCTGGGCAAGACTGCTCGACGGCGAGCATGCCTATCTCCTTTTGCAAAAGGCATTGACGCCGGTCAATTCCAGAGACGCGAGAGGCCAGGCCGGTGGTGTGTATCCGAATCTCTTCGATGCTCATCCGCCATTTCAAATAGACGGCAATTTCGGCGCAACCTCAGGAATCGCCGAGATGCTTCTGCAGTCGCACATGGGCGAGATTCATTTGCTGCCGGCGTTGCCGAAGGCATGGCCTCGCGGAAATGCGAAAGGGTTGCGCGCGCGTGGCGGCTTTGAAGTGGACGTGGCATGGAAAGATGGCAGCCTTACCGAAGCGGTGATCCGAAGTCTCAACGGAACAGAATGTAAAGTTCGCTATGGCGATCAAATCCTGACTCTGAAACTGAAGCGCGGAGCGAGCAGGACTCTTAGAACTCCCGAACTGCTCTGAACACGTCAGCCGGTGTTTTCACCAGTGCGTCGGCGAGCCGTCCGGACGCAGATAGGTCGGTCCCGGCGACGCCTGTGTCATCTCCTCGATGAATGTGAGTTGCTTTTCATCGATCGTTACGCCAAGTCCTGGCCGCTCGTTCGGCCACACTTTCCCGTTTCGGAACTCGAGGAAGTCGGGCAGGTAGGGGACTGGACGATCGTGCTGGTTGAACTCCATGAGCACCTGACCGGGGAAAGCCATCAGGGTCTGCATGTGGCCGACGGTGGCAATAGGCCCGGTGAAGTGCGGCACGATGCCAACCTTGTGCAGGTCACAGAGCGACATGATCTTTAGCATCTCGGTGATGCCGCCGACATTGGGCAGCGACGCTCGTGCAAAGTCGATATCCCGCTGTTCGACGAGCGGACTGAAGTCTGCCCGCGTTCCCCATTCCTCACCCGGTGCGAGCGGTACCGATGTCATAAGGCGCAGCTTCGGGATCTGCGTGCGGAACTGCTCTTCGCGCAGGGGATCTTCCACGCAGAAAGGACGCGTCGGCGCGATGAGGTTGCAGAGTTCAACGGATTCGTGAAAGTCGAAGCTCTGGTGCAGGTCGATCATCCAATCGCCGTCCGCCCCGATACCTTCGCGAATCTGGGCTGCCGCTTCGCCAATTTCGCGGATGCGCGAGCGCGAGTTGAAGGTGCCGCGGCTGCCGCCTCCACGAGCGCCGCCTTCTGCAGCAGCCGGCGCGCCTCCACGGGCGCCCGCCGCCGGAGCCGGCGCAGCTCCACGCAGACCCCCGGCTGGAGTGGGCGCGATCGCACTATCGACGCGATACACTCGATAGCCGGCGGCCATCGTCGCCGCCGCGCGTTCTTTGAGGCTCATCCGCTGTAAATCGTTCTGCGGGATCAGACCAGGCGGCACGCCGTTCGTCGCATACAGTTCGAGATGCTGGCGAGCTTTACCGCCGAAGAGTTCGCGCAGCGGTGCATTCAGTGCCTTACCTTTGATGTCCCAAAGCGCGATGTCGATCGCGCCGAGCGCGTGCAGCCGTTCCTTGCCCGGCGAATAGAATCCGTCCATGAAGCCGTGCTGCCATATGAACTCGGTGTCGAACGCGTTCTTCCCAATGACGCTCCGCGCCATGTTGCGCACGGTATCCGGCGATCCACCCTGCCCGATACCCGTGATGCCGGCTTCAGTATCAACAAGCACGATCATGTTGCTTTGGGGGAAGGCCTGCGGACCGTTTGCCTGGTAGTTTGGCGGATAAAAGATCCGAATCTTCGTGACCCGATTGACGGGCAGCCGCGCGGCCTCTGCCTTTGTCGACCATGACGGAAGAGCCAGCATTCCGGCGGCTGCGGCCAGCGATTTCGTAAACGTCCTGCGATCGACCTTCATCCCTACCTCCAGTTATGAACGAGGCTTGTATGTCTTAGTGAAATTGTTGCGCGTGTTGGTGACTGTAAACGAGCCGTCCTGCTGTGCGGAAACTTTGATCATGTGAGCGGGGGAGTGTGCTGCACCTCCGAATCCGCCCCCGGCGCCTCGAGGCGCCCCCGGCTGGGGTGGCACCAGAACTCCGGCGATTGTTGCGTTGTCTTCCACGTTTGCGACGAAGGTCGCGGGCGAGTTCTCGAGTCCAACGTTGTAAGCCCAATGCAACTGCCAAAGATCCTCCAGGCCTGGCGATTCGTAAAGGACACGGAAAGGATCCGGTTCGCCACCCTTGCGCGTGCCGTTGTTCATCACAGCAACCCGCGGCTGCAGTCCGTGAACGAGCGCGGGAGAATTGGATTTCGCGAGCCCGTGGTGAGAGGTCAGATACAAATCCACCGTGCCAATCCGATTGGTCGGGCACATCAGTTCGAGTTCGCCGTTCCACGTGAGGTCTCCAAGATCGACCGTTCGAAAGCGTCCGTAAGCGAGAACGAAGCCGGCGGACTCGCCGTTGTCAGGATCCATGTACGCGGCTTCATCTTTCTTCGGCACACCAGTGCACGCTGCGTTCTGTTTGCCGCCACCTGACAGATTCGATCGTATGTACTGATTGGCCGACGCGACTACCGTGATATCGATCCCCGTCATCTTTACTTTGTCGCCTGGCTTCACGATGGTGCGTTTCCCCTGACTCAACTCGTCATAGGACGACAGAAACGCGGCCGAAACGATCCGGTCGTTCGGATGAGGCTTGCCGTGATCGTAGAAGTGCATGATCGGAATCTGCCTGGCGAGTGCAAGCAGCGATCCGACGTGATCGCCGTGGTAGTGCGTCGTCCACATGTGATCGATCTGCTTGACGCCAGCCGTCTTCAGAGTCTCGACGATACGGCCGAGATCGCGATCGCCGGCGTTGCCGGTGTCCACCAGCAAAGACTCACCCGTAGGCCCGACGAACAGCGTCGACTGACCACCCTCCGTATCGATGTAATAGATGGTCAGCGCTCCAGGCCCGGTCTGGGCCAGGAGGCCGACGATCCCGGCGATCAGAATCAATAATGTTACGAGGGCAACGCGCATAAGTTGGGACTCCTTCTTGATGGCGCATTATACTCTCGCTCGATGTCTTCCGCTCCGCGCCTCAAACATGCGCGCTGAAGAGCTTCGCCATTTAGGAATCATTCGCCTGCCCAATACCTTCTATTGAAACAATCGATTTCCCGGTTCGCAGAGCGCTTCGTATATTCGCGGCACTACGGCATTAAGATCCACAAAATTTGAAGCAGCATTCCGAATTTCTATCAGATGTTTGGAATGTCTCTGAACTGAAGGGGAATTCTAATGAAGCAGGTCCAGGCACGCGGAATACTGTTACTGGCGTTTACCTTATTTTTCTCGCAGCTTTACGGTCAGTCGACGAATGGCTCGATCGGTGGAACGATTGAGGACGTCACGCAGGCGCTCATACCCGGCGTGAAGGTTACCGCCACCAACGTCAATACAGGCGTCGCTTCAACCTCTTTAACCAATGAAACCGGCGTCTACAACTTTCCCAATCTTCTGCCGGGGCAATACAAGGTTACTGCCGAGCTTCCTTCCTTCCAGACCGAAACGAAAGTCAATGTCGTGGTCGGTAATGGCCAACAGATTCGATTGAACTTTGTAATGAGAGTCGCTGGGACGCAGCAGTCGGTGGAAGTAACGGTTGCCTCCGATGCATTAATCACGACTTCCAGCGCATCCGTTGCGGGAGTACTGAACGAGCAGCGGGTTCGCGACCTTCCCATTGTCGGCAACAACGCCATGGATCTGTTTTCGACCCAGCCGGGCATCGTGACGGGATTCAGCGGGACTGCGGGTCAGGCGCGCTCGGAGGCCAGCTACGAAACCTCGATTAGCGGCTTGAACGTGATGGGTAATGTCAATGTGACGCGCGATGGAATCAATAACAGCGCCGCCGCAAACTCAAATCTGGCCGGCTTTCAGGCGGCTACAGTTCTAAATCCCGACATGGTCGGAGAACTTCGTGTAGTCCTTTCGCCTGTGGATGCGGAGATGGGACGAGGGAACGCTCAGATGCAGGTCCTCACCCGTTCGGGAACCAATACGTATCGAGGCAGCGCGGTATGGACTGTCCAGAACTCCGCGTTGAATTCAAAAACATGGCAAGAGAACACCACAGGAATTCCGCCGAGCGCTCAGCCGGGCTGGTTTAACACACATCAATACACGCTTAGCCTTGGTGGTCCGATCAAGAAGAATAAGACGTTCTTCTTCGTGCTGTGGGACCAGGTTCTCGACTGGCAGCGTTCCAACGTGGTGTCCACGGTGCTGACTCCTTGCGCGCGCAATGGCATATTCCGATTCTTCGACAACGTCATAAACGGCAATGCCGCAATTCCGAATAGCGCCACTCAGGCGCGGTCTGTCGATGCGGCCGGGAATCCGGTGTCGAATCTCGGTCCGCTACGGTATGCCAGCGTGTTCGGACAGCTGCCGGCAAACTTGCCGCCGGCCAATGCGGACTGTTCCAACATTGCTGCCCTTGTGCCGGGTGGTGCGCCGTGGGATCCTTACCGGACCGATTTCGATTCGACCGGGTACGTCAAAAAGTTGGTGAATCAGAGCTTTATGCCCGACCCTAATCGCTGGGATGTGGGCGAAGGCTTGAATACAGCCGGTTTCACCTGGGTTCGTAGAGCCCGCGGGAATGGCGACCTGGGAGGCGTGTCCTTTCAGGGGACGGACCAACTGAATCGCCGGCAGATCAACGGAAAGATCGATCACGACTTCAACATGCGGCACAAGGTGGCCGTTGGTTACACCTACGAATATACGTATAGCGAAGGCCAGAATGTTCAATTGGGATTGCCGGCTTATCCTAACAGCGCTCCGGCATCGAAAGCGTATCGGCGTCCGCATGTGTTGACGACGAACTTCACCTCGACCTTGACGACGAATATGGTGAACGAGGCAAGAGTCGGATTGCGTCGCACTGCGAATGAGTCGGCCCCTCAAACGAGCGACAGTCTGAAGGACTTCTTCTTTGATGTGAACGGCTATTCCGTTCTTCCGAGACTGGGTTCCGGCACGGCTCTCAACGCGACCAGCACGATGCCGTTTCAAAACGCCGTTTTCAACTACTTCACGCCGTCTCGGAACGCAGCACCGTTCTGGACCTATAGCGATACCTTGAGCTGGACCAAAGGAAAACACGCGTTCAAGTTCGGCGGCGAAGCTCGACGGAACAGTCTGACCGTTTGGGACAACGGCGAAGGTTCCAACGCCGACCCGATGGCGACGGGGCGGACCGAAAACGTAACGGATACGCTCTTCGCTCAGGTCTCCGGCATTGCCAGCAATACGCCATTCATGTCGGGCGTCTCCACAGTCCTGGCCGGCACCGCAACAACAGGCAACGTTCTCGCCATGCGCCAGTTGTTGAGTTTCCTCTCCGGATCGATTGGCAACGTCACACAGAACTTCTACCTGAATTCATCCCAGGATCTGAAGTGGTCGGATATCAAGAGCTCGCCTTATCGGCAACGGACGACGCGTCAGGACGAGTACAGTTTCTTTGCGAAAGACGATTGGAAAGT
>Ga0070675_100004848_pt1 | contig 10267 bp, 9 predicted proteins | sample KBSM43metaG_FD_65343 | JGI IMG/M metagenome (GOLD analysis project Ga0070675, IMG submission 65343) | Miscanthus rhizosphere microbial communities from Kellogg Biological Station, Michigan, USA - KBS M4-3 metaG | ecosystem: Host-associated > Plants > Roots > Rhizosphere > Soil ...
GTCGGTGGCGGCGATGTTCACGCCCTGGGCACCGGGGATCGACGAGACCGGCAACGAAAAATCTTTGGAGCCGAGGCCGTTGTAGCCTCCATCAATCTGGACGGTCACAGGCTTCTCGGGATCCTGAGCCCATGCCGGAGAGACTCCCACCATCAATCCAATGGCGACCAGCAGTGCTGTGTGGCGCATGACTCTCCTTGCGTCTGACATCAGTTGACGTCTTCTTCGTCTGTGAACGCAGCGCGGAGGGGCAAGAAGCCTGCCCGGGTCTCATCCATCTCCTGATGCGCTCCGTAGCGAAAGTTGTGCGAGAATTCGCGGTGCCGCAGACGGCCCGTGCGTGGGGCGGTCCTGCAGGCGCCGGCGGTCCGACCGCGACCGGTCGCGACCGACACGAAAACTCGCGGACCATTTCGGTGGGGAACCCTTTGATGCGAGCTACGCGTTTGGCGGATGCGTTACGTGCGGCAGTCGTCATCTTCGCGGTCCTGGCCATGAACACGTCTGCGTCTGCGCAGACGCAGGACCCCGGTGTTCAATCGATTCCTGGGCGGGCGATTCCGGTCGCGGAGCGGGCGACTCAGCCGCCCAGCCTGCCAATCTGGGATACCGCTGCCCGTCAGGAAGAACTCGATAAGTGGATCGATGAATTTTTGGACTGGCAGGAGTGGGCGGCGACGTGGGGGAATCGTCGTGAGCCGGGCTGGTTCAGCAGCTCACGGAGCCGTCGGCCCAAGCCCAATCCACCGCTGTGGCTGTTCGACGCCTGCAAGAGCGTCGTGGTCGAACCCGATGCCATGAACGACCCCTGTCAATTGTTGGCGCAGTGGAGCGATGGGGCTTTTGGCGCGACGCAGCCGGCTGTGGCCCGTTCAGCGAGTGCGGGCGCTGAGAAAAGCGACAAGACGACCTGGTGGGAGCATGTGCACCTGGATGGCGGATGGCCCGCTCTGCAATCAGGTGTCAACATCTTTGGCGTGCTGGGCATGCACGCGACAACGACGGTGAAAGGGCGTTTTCAAATCTTTGTCGCGCCAGGCGCCATGCTGATGAATGTGCCCACGACCGATGGAAGCCGCGCATGGACGGTCGCGACCACGTATGGCATTGCGTATCGCATTGGGGAATTCACGATTCCCGGGACCACCCGGCGCGCATATCTCCACTTGAACCTGGTGAAGGCCTGGCTGTTGTCCACGGGTCCCAATATGCCGTCAAGCAGCACCGACTTCGGCGGGCTGTCCGTCACATTCAAGAAGAATCCGTAACGTCTCACCGATCGTTGCGCTAACGAACCCAGTGCAGCACGTCGCGGATCACTGACCAGCGGGGGCGACGGCCCCCGCGCTCCTGACCAAGAATCCAGTACCGATACAGCGCGTCCAGCGTCCCGTCTTTCCGTTTCAACTCGATCCATGTGTTCACGAACTCGCCGAACCGGCGATCCAGGCGAGCGATCGGATACGCCAACGGCACTTTCAGCAGACCCGGCTCGGGAATGACTACCGAATACGCTGGATAGATCAGTGTCCAGGCCGACCCGCGCTCAGCAGGTAGGGCGATGGCGTCCACGTCCGGCGACGAGGACTTGAGCACACTGGTCACGTCCTGCATTGGTCGAACGGTCGCGTTCGGGACCAGTGTGCGAAGCTTTTCCACGTAATACGACACGTCGGGCACGGCGATCGTGAGCGACGCTCGTGACTGGATAGCGTCCCAGGTTGTGAACTGATCGCGCGTCGAATCAGGGACGACGAACGCCATCGTCTCATCCAGATACGCGTTTGACAGCCGCACGCTACTCGCAAGGTCAGTCGTGACCGGCACGCCCGACATGATGATGTCGCAGTAGCCGTGCGCGAGGTCGGTGGTCAGTTGCCCGCGATCGACGGGAACCAGTTCCAGATGCACACGAAGGTCGTTGGCCAGTTGGTGAGCGAGTTCGATGTCGTAGCCGACCAGCTCTCGGCGTTCGTTGAAGAACGCGAACGGCAGCGCATTCGGAAGATAGCCCACGCGGAGTTTCCCGCGCGCGCGGATGGTATCGAGGACATCACCCTGAGCAGGGAGCTCGTGATCCGGCCGCGTGCGGTGAACGACGACGTCGGCGGCCTGATGCAGCAAGTGCATCTGCCGAAGGACCTGATCCTTCGTGTACGGTTGCGCGAACGCATTCGCAAACACGGCGCGTGAGCCCGCGACGAGACCAACCGTCAGCGCGGTCGTCACAGCGAGATATCGAAGAAGCCGACGACGGCGGATGTGAAGAAGGCCGGCGGTCGCACACGCGCCGAGCACACCCACGGTGAGGGTATGCATGGCTGCGAGCAGTGTTCCGAAGTGCGCATTGATCACGCCGCTTGCCAGAAACAGCTGAAACGTGTCGGCAGGAATGCGGAACAGGTCGAGCAAGAAGGGCACGGCGATGTTCAGGCTGCCGAAGGAGGCCAGGAATGCCGTGACGGCGAGACGCGGATAGTCTGCGAGATGAATCCTGGCATCGGAGAACCACGCGGCAAACAGCACGAAACTGAGCGACACGAGCTTGGCCGTGTGCGGGAAGTTGAACGACGCGGGAACGATCACATCCGGCAACGTACTCGCCTGAGCGTCGCCCGGCGCCCGCTCCGCTACGAGCGTGCGGGCCGCTTCGATCAAGCCTGGCAACACGATGAAAAGGTCGCCTGCGGCGAAGGCCGTCAGCACGGCGTTGTGGCTGACCGCGAACACCGCGCGGATCGGTATCTCTGTTAACGCCGCTATCAGTCCCGGTAAGACCCAGAGCGCGATCAGCAACGTCACCATCACGTAAATGACGATGTAGATCTGCAGCCTCCCGAACTGATCCATAGTCATCGTCCCGGCTGCGGTCGCTGCGATGGCGAACAGCCCATACGGAGTGAGCTGGATGACCATCCGCGCCACGCGCGCGAGCGCCTCACCGCAGACATGCAGCAAATCGAGAACGACATGTTTTCGCTCGACGGTGATGAGTGCGACCCCGACGAGTACCGCGAATAGAACTACGGCGGGCACGACGTTGTCGGCGAGTGAACGGAATGGATTCGACGGGATATAGAGGTCGATGAAGTTAAACGGTGTTCGCTTTTCGATGAGTGTCGTGCTGAAGAAGCTCGCGTTCTGAGTCCCTGGGAACGCCAGCGGAATGAGAAACATGTAGAGGACGGCAAGTCCCCACAGCGTGGCCAGCACGGCCATGGTTCGTGTGCCCAAGACCCGCGCGTCACCCAGACGCAGCCGTCCAAGCCCGCCGATGATAGACACCGTCACGTACGGCAGCACGGTCATCTGCAGAAGCTTGACGTAGGCCTCGGCGACCCAGTGCAGCGGGGCGACGAGGTCTCCGAGAAAAATGCCGAGGCCGATTCCGCCTGCGAGCGCCACGAGGATGCGCGTGGATGAAACGGGCAGAGCGGTGCCGATGCGAGTCGGTACCGATGTCTGCGGCGTCGAGGGTTGAGTCACCTTTGCAACGTCGTATCCATGCGCGCGCCATGTCGGCGGGGGTGGCGGCCGCCCGCGCGATGTGCACTGCGCGTCACGACCTCTCGCGCAGCCCACGTCATGCCGTGGCGTCGTCGCGACAGCGCGTCTGGCTCGTTCAAGAACATGTCGCGTGCAGCGGCGATCCACGGACCCGCATTTGCTTCCTGAGTCAGGTGCCGGCATCAACAGCGGTGACGGCACAAGGGGGCATGACCATGACTGCAACGAAGACCATGATGCTGGCGGGAGCGGTGTGGGTGGCGATCGCCTCATCACCCCTGGCGCAATCCGCGTCGAAAGCCAACGTGCTGAAGATGAGTGCGACGATCACCGCCATCGACGCAGGCAATCGGATGGTGACGCTGCGCGACGACAAGGGCAATGAGGATACCTTCAGCGTGAGCAAGGACGTTCAGCGATTTGACGAATTCAAAGTCGGGCAAAAAGTGAACCTCACCTATTACGAGTCCGTGGTGTTTCAGGTGGTCAAGCCCGGCGAAAAAGGCAGCGGCACCAGCTTCGAGGCGGGCGTGAATCGTGGGACGGGCGCGTTGCCCGCCGGGACCATCGCGACTCAGGAAAAGATGACGGTGACGGTGAAGGCCATTGATGCCGCCGTGCCCTCAGTGACCGTCGCCACTGATGACGGACGTGTCGTGACGCGGAAGATCGAGAACAAGAAGAATCTCGAGAACCTCAAGCCGGGCGATAGGGTCGACATCACCTTCACCCGGGCGTTGGTGACGGCCGTCGCCCCAGGTAACTAAGCAGATCGATGTGCCGTGGGCGTCCCGCTCGCGTGACGCCTACGCGCGCATGTACTGCTCTGCAGCGATTCTCGTCTCGAGCCGCCGCCGTGGCAGACGAGACGCGCGCGGCTGGTCCTTTGCGACCGGGGTGGCGACTGGGAACACCCAGCGCCCACTCAAGATCTCGGGCCGTGGGCGATAGAGTCGCACCATGTAGTTCCAGCCCGCCATGATCGCGAGACAGTTGGCGGCTTGGGTGTCGCGGCCGCCGAACAGGACGGTCACGGAACCGTCGCGGCTCCGCGTCGCGGTGAGGCTGTTGACGCTGTAGGCCTGGCGGGCGTTCGGTTCGAAGTAACCGTCAGCGTCGTAGACGCTAATCGACCAGAACCCATCCACGGGTACATCTCTCACCGTGAGCTGATGCACCGTCGTGCCGTCGTTCAGCGGCGGCGTCACGTTGAGATACGTCGCCTCATCTTCCGGATTCCCGCCCCAATGCACGGCTGTGCCGATCAAGTGACGGATCGGATCCACCTGCGAACGCGAGCCGAACATGCCTCGCGAGTCGTGCACGGTGCGACCCAGGGCGACGAGCGCGTTCCGCACCCTGGTCTGACTGGCTCTGTCCCACGCGGGCGCCAGAAACCAGCCTCGACGCGCCTGCTCGACGGCGATCGCCTCCTGCAGACGATGCGCCTCCTGCAGATCGTGCGGGTTGCGCGGGTCAACGAGCGTCCGTATTTCGGCCATCGCGTATCGCGTGCCGATCTGCGCTCGGCTCAGCACATGGCGTCCCGCGCCATGCACAACGGCCGGCGCGAATTGATCCTGATCGATGACCAGCATCGACATGAATCGCGCGCCGCTGTCCGGCAGCGTGATCGTCACCGGCCCCGCATCGAGATCGAACACCGCTGACGAATACAGCGTGTCACGATTCGGCCGCACGACCGTCTGCCACTCGATCGGCATGACCTCGCGACGATGGTAGAAGCACCCGACGCCGCCTGCCAGCCGTACCGTCCATCGGAAGTACATGTCCGTCTCGGCGCGATTGAAGTTGTCGGGCGTGACGATCGCGTCGTGCGAGGTGTGCGGCACGTTGTTCATCGGTCCTCCAGGCAGGCGAGTCGGCGGCGCACGGACGCAACTCACGTGCCGAGGCTCGACAGTGCTGCGTATGGTGGTTCTGCGCGGGCGCTCACGACCTTTCGTGAACAACCGCGACATTTGGGCGATCGCACGCCGGCAACGACCTGTCGTTCGAGGTCGTCAGAGAGAGTCGGCGCAGAACAGATCTGAAGCCCGTAGCGGTACAGATCTTGAGCACGTCATTTGAAACGAACACCTCACTGTGAAGAGGTACCGCCGTGACTGCCGCAAAACACTCAGATCGCAAAACACCGGAATTGACGCAGGCCGAACCAGGCCTGCGCGCTGCGCCATTTCTCGAGGCCGGCAGCATCGGCGCAGCGCCCGTGCTGACGGAACGCCAACGCCAGCAGTTGCTGGAGATCGCGACACGCGTGCGGGTTCCGGCGCGTTCGGTGGTGTATCGAGAGCAAACCGCCGCGACGTGGATCTTTATCAACACCGAAGGCGTGTTGAAGACCTTCAAGGACCTGCGAAGCGGGCGGCGCTGGGTGACGGCGTTTCTCTTTCCAAAGGATGTCTTCGGTCTGGCGAAGAATGGCTTGTATGTCCGCACCGCCCAGGCCATCACTCCGGCCACGCTGTATCGGATTGAGTCTCACGCGTTGATCGCACTGCTGCGACGCGACGCCGAACTCCAGTTTCAGTTTCTGAGCAAGGTGACGCACGAACTTCGCGAGGCGCAGCGCCAGACCATCGTGGTTGGCCGGCGAGACGCCGTCGGACGGGTGGCGATGTTCATCCAGCAGCTCGAATGCACCTGCTGCGACCGTCACAATGCTCGCGACATCGAACTGCCAATGAGCCGTTCCGACATCGCGAGCTACCTCGGTCTGTCGCTCGAGTCCATCAGCCGCGCGACCGCCAAGCTGCAACGCCGCGGCATCGTGGCCTTTCCCAATCGTCATCTCGCACGCATCCTCGATCGTGCGCAGTTTGACCGCCTCTCGAAGGCAATCTAGGCTTCATCGCACACGCTCACATAGCACGGGTTGTCCGAACTGTGCCTCCTCGTCGGTGCGGAGGCACAGTCGCGCAGCGTGCCCGAGGACGTACGCGATCGCGCGGTCGAGCCGTTTGTGAGCACGCGGGACGGCTGCGCCGGCTTCGGCCTGACGAGTCGTTGCACTGATTGTTCGACGCCTTGGCGGGTGGGTTGACGTCGAGAGTGACAGGACCGGGACCAGCATTCACCTGCATTTTCCGGCGCGTACCGCATCCAAACGCTGAGTTCTTGACCCAGCTCAGAAGATCTACGTAGATCCATCGGCCTATTGCCCCATCGCCGCTGACTAGATACGGTTACGGCCTCCCCACAAGGTTTGCTCGCCACCTGCGCGACGCGACAGTGGTGAGCCTTGTTTTTGCCGTAGCGAGCATCGGAGGGAGGGGCCATGGGAGTGTCCGTGTTTCCTGGACGTGAGAATCTCGTCCCGAACGTCGAACGGGTAGCTCGGGACGCGTGCTCTCGACTAACCCAAGCCACAAGAGAATCGATAAACGACCGCCTGCGCGATGTGCTGTCGCGACTGGTTGAAGAGCTCGTGCTGGAAGGCGGTCTCTTTTTCGTGCCGTTCGAACCGCAGATCGCGAACATCGCGATCGGCAGCCTGCCGGCCTCAGGCCGGGCCATCGCTGAGTGCCTCGCCGGGGGTCGTCTGAAGAACGTCCCAGGTAGCCCGGAAGTGCTGGTGGTGTCCGACCCACCACATCAGGGCCGCGCCACTGCCATCGCTGCAGACGATCACCTGCATTTGTGGGCGCTCGGCATTCGCACGCTGATTGTGGTCCCGCTGTATCGGCAGGACTTCAGCCGAGGCGCGATTGCCTTGTATTCGCAACGCGCCCAACCACAACTGGCCGACCCGGCGCTGGCCCAGTTGGCCGCCGTTGCCGAGGCGGTGCGCACTGCCATCGAGGCTGTGCACGGCCCTCGCACCGGTGACGCGTCGGGTCCTCATGCGGCTGACGCCACATCCCGGCGCGGGTCTACCTCGGCCGACGACGTGGATCAGCAGGGCGCCCCGGAAGACACGCTGATCGGCGAAAGTGCAGCCTGGCGCTACGTCGTGTTTCGTCTCGAGCAGGTCGCCGCGACGACGGCGAGCGTCCTGCTCCTCGGTGAAACGGGCACCGGCAAAGAGCTCGTCGCGCGCGCGATTCATCGTCGCAGTTCGCGGCCGAACGCCAAGTTCGTCGCGCTCAACTGCGCCGCTCTCCCCCCGACGCTGGTGGAAAGCGAGCTGTTCGGTCGAGAGCGTGGGGCGTTCACGGGTGCACATTCGAGTCAGGTCGGTCGATTCGAACACGCGCATCGAGGGACGCTGTTTCTCGACGAGGTCGGCGATCTGCCGAGCGAGTTGCAGCCAAAACTTCTGCGCGTGCTTCAGGAAGGGCAACTCGAGCGTCTCGGTAGTGCCCGCACCGTCGATGTCGATGTGCGCGTCGTCGCCGCCACGAACCGCGACCTGGCCGAGGAAGTACGGCAGAACCGTTTTCGGGACGACCTGTACTACCGGCTGAACGTGTTTCCGATCACGCTGCCGTCACTGCGTGAGCGGCGTGAGGACATCCCGCTTCTGGCGCAGCACCTGGCTAATCGCTTTGCGCGTACGATGCACAAACCGATCAAGCCGCTCTCGGATACCGTTGCGCGGGCCTTGCAGCAATACGACTGGCCGGGCAATGTCCGCGAGCTTGAAAACGTCGTGCATCGGGCCATCATCCTTTCGGCTGACGGCGTGATTTCTCTGAGTGATATCGCGCTATCGGCGGTTCGGGTCACGGCATCCGTTGGGACGACGCTCGAAGAAATCGAACGCAATCACATTCAACGCATGCTCAGCACGACGCTGTGGCGGATTGAGGGCCGCCGTGGCGCAGCCGAGCTGCTTGGCATGAAGCCAAGCACGTTGCGCAGCCGGCTGCGAAAGCTCGGAATCCGGCGCGGCGCTTAACCTCTCTCGCACCCTACCCACACCCTCTCCGCATGCCTACCCGCTCGCGCGTTCCGTGCGCGAGCGGTCCCACCTGAGACCGGGTGAGCCCCCAAAGGGCTCACCCGGTACGGCCCGTAATGTGCTGTGTAAATCAGCAGCCCGTGAAGGACTCACACGATCGCTGGTTGTCGGGCGACATACCGCGGTATACCGCGGCCAGCGCGTCGCGCTTCGCGGCTGGGACACGTCCTGCGATGCACATAGCAACCATGAACTTGCGGGTCCGCGATGACAAGCGATCCGAGGCGCTCAGTGCGATCGACGGGTTCATTCGCCGGATGCGATCCTGGCCCGGCTGTCTGACCTGCCGACTCCTCGCTGATGCCAGCGATGGCGAGATGTTGACCCTCGTCTCCGAGTGGGACAGCCGCGAAGGACTGGACGGATTTATCTCGTCGCGCGAGTTTCTCATCCTGCAAGGTATGAGGATGGTTCTTCGCGACGACCCGCAGGTCATCCTTGACGAGATTCTCCTGCGTTCAAGGATGTCTCTCGGCGCAAAGGTCCGTTAGCCAGCAGAACTTCGTCGCTGAGCACCCATCGCAGCGCGTCCCACGTTCGTGGCCCCCCACGGTCGTGCCACTCGCGCTGGGTGCGAGCCGCGTATCATCGTGGCGCGATCCCACCACGCAGAGTGACACTGCCTCATCCGCGATCACAAAATCGTGCAACGGGAGCACCACTTCTGGCGTAAGTTCAGGAGCACGGGGAGAAGGAGTGCCGTCAGGCACAGTCAGCATGGATCCAGTGCCTCGGACGCTCATCGCGGATGACCATCGGCTCGTCGCGGACGCGTTGAACGAGCTGCTTGCCGGCCATTGCGAAATGGTGGGAACTGTGCTCGACGGGTCCAGTCTCCTCTCGGTTGCGCTCGAGCGACGCCCTGACTTGATCATCGCGGATCTCTCGATGCCTGGGCTGAGCGGCGTCGAAGCGGTCGGTCAGCTTCGCCGCGCCGGTGTGACCGCCAAGATCATCATCGTCTCGATGTACGGCGATCCGCGGGTCGCGAAGCAAGCCATCACAGCGGGAGCGTCGGCGTTCGTGGCCAAGCAGGGCGCCGGTGAGGAGTTGCTCACGGCGATTCGTATCGTGCTGGAGGGTGGCACGTATATCAGTCCACATATTGCCGAGCGCATGGCGAGCGTACCCGCCAGCGAACCACCCCTCGCCACTTTGACTCCGAGACAACGCGAGATCCTGCAGTTCATCGCTCGGGGTCACAGTGCGAGAGAGATCGCCGCGGCCCTCAACTTGTCTCCACGCACGGTGGAGACGCACAAGTACGAGATCATGCGGGCGCTGGGATTGCGAAAAACCGCGGATCTGGTCCGATACGCCGCATCGATTGGGCTGGTCACGCCCTGACACACCGCGGCAAGCTCCTTGCTCCCGCCGGGCACGGGCCATGTCTTCCGCAAAAGTTCCGCAGGGCGACGTGCTCGCTGGTTCGGCTCAGAAGACCAACGATGCCACGCGGCTTGCGCTGTCGCGAACGTTGCTGGCTCACGACAGGACCTTGATGGCGTGGATACGAACGAGCACCTCGATGATCTCGTTCGGATTCACGATCTACAAATTCTTTCAGTTCCTCCAGGGTGATAAACCGACGGAAAACGTTCACAGGCTGCTCGGACCGCGCGGTGTCGCGCTGGTCATGATTCTGATCGGCGTCAGCGGCCTGGTGCTCGCGACGATTGATTACCGTCGACAGATCGCCGTGCTGCGTCGCGACTATCAGGCCTACGGTGCTGTGCACGTGTCGATTGCGCTGGCCGTGGCGACGATGATCGCCGGACTCGGCGTGTTCGGATTTGTCCTGGTGTTCTTGCGCCAGTGACGTCAGCGCTGGCGTGC
>Ga0070675_100004852_pt1 | contig 10259 bp, 9 predicted proteins | sample KBSM43metaG_FD_65343 | JGI IMG/M metagenome (GOLD analysis project Ga0070675, IMG submission 65343) | Miscanthus rhizosphere microbial communities from Kellogg Biological Station, Michigan, USA - KBS M4-3 metaG | ecosystem: Host-associated > Plants > Roots > Rhizosphere > Soil ...
ACGACGCTCAAGCAGCTCGCCGCGAGCGTGTCCAAGTCGGCCGAGACGGTCGCGCTTTGACGCGCGTGAGAATCTGACGTGGCGAAGAAGCTGAAGGTCGGCGACGTCATCCGCGGCTATCGGGTGACGAAGGTGTTCGGGCCCGGCGCGATGGCGATCTCGTACGCCGCCGAGTCGCGCGACGGCACGCGCATCTTCCTCAAGCAGTACAAGTCGCCCGCGCCGACGGTCGTGTGGTATCCGGCGTTCGTCGACTACCAGCAGGAGCTCGCCGCGCGCGTGCGCAACGGCAAGGCGGGACAGTACGCCGTGCGACTCGTCGACGCCTTCGAGGAGGTGTGGGGCGGGCCGTGCTACTTCCAGGCGTACGAGTTCGTGGAGCACGGTGGTGACCTGCAGGAGATGCTCGACGCGGAGCGCGAGACGCACCAGCGCACGGGCGTCTCGCCCCTGCGTCACTCCGCGGTCTGGGCGCGACACGTGACTTGGGCCAAGGTGTTGATGGCGGGCATCGCGGGGCTGCACGAGTCGAAGATCGTCCACGCCGACCTGAAACCGCCTAACGTGTACCTCATCCGGGATCCGTCCATCGGCTCGGGGTACCAGCTCAAGCTGATCGACATGGACTTCTCGGTGCTGGCCGATCACCGCGCGCCATGGCACGGCTACCAGGGCTACGTGGGCTCGGACAACTACCGCTCGCCCGAGCACCTCACGCGAGGTGCGACGCCCGGACTGCCGTCGGACATCTTCACCTGCGGGCTGATGCTGTACGAGCTCCTCGCCGGGACCCATCCATACTGGCGCGAGGATCAGGCGGAGTACGCGAGTCTCGTCCGTGCGTACGGCGCCAAGCCGCCGGCGCTGGCCGGAACCATGCCCGCGCCGGCAACGAACGCCGAGGTGAGCGTGGCACTGCGTCGCTGTCTTTCCCCTAACGCGGCGGATCGGCCCACGGCGGCCGAACTGCGCGCGGCGCTCAGCGGCCGAGCGACCCGAGCGGTGGTGCGGGGGACGGCTGCGACATCCCCGATCGCGAAGGTAGCTGCCGCACGAGGTGCCCCGCTTACCAGCGACCGGGTGCGCCTCGCGTCAGGCGGGCAGGTACTGCAGATCGGCGTGCGGACCGCCGTGGGGAGGCACCTCGCGCGTCAGTTCGGGAGCGACGCCGAATTCTGGGACGAGCGCCAATGCGTACTCGAGCGGCGGCCGGACCAGCGCTGGCAGGTCCTGCCGGTGCCGGGCACCGCGAACGAGACGCTGTTGAACGGCGAGGTCCTCGCCGCGCCGCAGCCGCTGCACGAGGGGGATGTGATCGCGGTCGGGCGCAAGGCAACCGGTGTCATCAAGCTGCCGCTCACGGTCAGTGCGCTCCGAGCCGGATAGCGCGCCCAGCGCGGCGCCGCCTAACGACGAGCCTGTCGCCGGAGACCAGCCGAGTCCGGCGGAGCCGGAAACGGACACCGGCGGTGAGCTCGACCCGGTTGCCGCCGTCCCCGCGACGCCGCCAATCGTGGACATGACAGACCTCGACTGGCCGGCCGTGCGAGATCGAGTGACCGCCGCCGCCACGCGCGCATATCTCCGTGACGTCGTCGAGCGCATGGAGACACTGCTCGATCGTGACGGTGGACCGCGACTTCTGTTCGACGCGGACCGCGCCGACGCGAACGACAAGGCCATCCGCGTCGGTCAGCTCGAAGCGGACGCACCGCTCTGGATCATCGGCGACATCCACGGCGACCTCCTCGCGCTGGAGGCGGGGCTCGAGGTCGTGCGGACCACGTCGCCGGGCAGCGGTCCCGCACCGCGCCTCGTGTTCCTCGGCGACTTCATCGACGATGGCGGTTACGGGCTCGAAGTGCTGCTCCGCGTCTTCGAGCTAATCCTCGACGCGCCGGGAAGCGTCTGCATCATCGCCGGCAACCACGACGAGGCGCTGCACTACACCGGCGCCGGATTCAGCGCGACGGTGACGCCGTCGGACTTCTCGGACTTCCTGAACGCGAATCTCGCGCACGAGTGGATCACGCGGGCGGGCAAGCTCGCCGTGCGGTTGTTCTCCGCGGCACCGCGCGCGCTGTTCCTGCCGGACGGCCTGCTGGTCACACATGGCGGTTTCCCGCTCGTCGACCTGCACGCCGACCTGCGCGAGTCTGGCGACTGGAACGATCCGCGCAACCTCGCCGACTTCACGTGGACCCGCGCGCATCCGCGCGCGCGCAAGAAGATGCCGAACCGCACCTCGCGCGGGAGCCAGTTCGGCTACGAGGACTTCGCCGCCTTCTGTGATGTGACCACCGAGCTGGGCCGACCGGTCACGCACATGGTGCGCGGGCACGATCACGTCGACCAGCGATACGAGATCTACCCCGCGTACGCGGCGAACCCGGTACTCACGACGGTTGCTCTCTCGCGCCGGCTCCCGCGCGAGACGTTCGGTCCGTATGAGCGCGTTCCGACGATCGCGCGATGGGTACGCGGCGCGCTGCCACAGGTACACCGTTTGTGCATCCCCGCTGAGATGGTGCGTGACATCTATCCCGACGACGACGTCGGCGCGGGCGAATCTCACGCGATCGATGCCGCCGTCGGCGGGCCCCTGTGAGCGGCGTCATCATCCGCTGCCCGAACTGCGGGACGACACAATCCACGTTAGGCGAGTGCGAGGCCTGTCACGAAGCGGACACGCGCTACTTCTGCACGAACCACGAGCCCGGGCGCTGGCTCGATGGGCCCGCGTGCGCCGTGTGCGGCGTACGCTACGGCATGGAGCCAGCGACCAGTCGCCCCCCTCCGCGCGCGCGAGCCGAGTCGCCGGTGTCGTGGCCCCCATCGTCCCGACCGGTCGACGAGCCGGAGCGGGTTCCCATGGACGTGCGGTCAGGTCCGGTACGGACGCCCCGCATAGATGATGTTTTCGAGATCGAGCCCGGCGGCCTTGAAGTGTCGGACCGCCGGGTCGGACCGCCGTTCCCGGCGGGGAGCCTAACGCTCGAGGCCACCGCGGTGGGCTGTGCCCGGCGCATCGTCGTGCTCTTCGTGATCCTACTCGTGCTGGCGGGGCTCGCCATCTTCGGACTGCTCAGCGTCGGGATCCGGGTGCTGTAAGCGCCGAGCACCACCGTGCATCACGTGCCGCCGATAGGAATTGACGCCGGAACGTAACGTCCCTGGTCCCAGGCGACCCTAACGAACGTCGGGCACAACGTCCGCTGAGCCTTCTTCTCGCGCGTTCTTCGTAGAGGAATCCGTCACCCGTTTCTTCACGTCCACGATTCGTACGGCGCCTTTCTCCGGCTCGATCGTTCGCCCATGGAGCTTCATCCACGCCTGAGTGAACTCGGCGCCAAGAAGCAGAATTACGGCCGCGTAGTAAATCCATACGAGCAGTACCGCGAGCGCGCCCGCGGCGCCAAAAGCGCTGCCCGGATCACTCTGGCCGATGTAGAGCCCGATCAAAAGCTTCCCGATCACGAAGAAGATCGCCGTTGCCACGGCGCCGACCCACACGTCGCGCCAGCCGACCTTCGCGTCGGGCAGGACCTTGAACAGCGCTGCGAACAGGAGCGAGATAACGCCGAACGTCAGAACGAAGTTGAGGACCTGCGCGAATACGCCTCCGAACCCGCCAAACAGCACGTCACCCGCCGCGCTCAGCGCGGCGGTCAGCGCGAGCGACACCAGCAGGAGGAAGGCGATGCCCAACACCATCCCGATCGATAGAAAGCGCTTCGTGATGAAGTTCTTGATTCCACCGCGCTTCGGGTCGGGCGCGACACCCCACGCCCGGTTGAGGGCCTCTTGCAATGACACGAACGCGCCCGTCGCTCCGAAGAGGAGGCCGGCAATACTTATCACGAGCCGGAAACCTGAGCCGGACGCTGTCTTCTGCTCCGCGCTCATCATCATGGTCTGGACTTGTCGGGCGACCTCCTGGCCCATGACGGCCTGGAACTGTCCCGTGAGCGCGTCACGCACCTGTGCCGGGTCCCAGATGAAACTCGCCAGCTGAAGCACGATGACGAGAAGGGGCGCGAGCGCGAACACGGTGAAATACGAGAGCGCCGCCGCCTTCCACGTCGCCTCGTCGCCTGAAAACTCCGCGAATGTATCCTTCGCCAGAGTGAGCGCCTTCTTCGCCGCGGTCACCGCGTCCTCAGCCGAGTCGACGTCGGTTGGCCGCAGTTATCGTGGCCGCGACACACGGCCGACGAGGATGCCGACGCCTAACGCGATGAGTGCGACACGGCCCGGCCGGTCGCGGAGCTCGCGGCGGAGCAGACTGCCAATGTCGCTGAGGTCGTTCTCGCGCAGCCACATCGCAGTGTCGTCCATGCGATTCGCGACGGTCACGCCGGCTTCAACCGCGCGGCGATGAGCACCTGGTGACCTCGAACGGCGCACTCGTGGGGCGCGCTCGGCTGCCCTGTCAGCGCCGAGAGCCTCCCGAATCGTTTCGGCGCTCGCCTCGAGACGGTCCGCCAGTGTCGCCTGGACATTTCCTGTTCCGCTGCGCACAGCGTCGAGTACGGTGCCGCCCTCCTCCCGAGCGCCGCCGACTATGGTCTTCGCGCGCCCCGCAATCCCTTCGTTGCCTGGTTCAGTCTGCTCCGGCATGCGTCTCCTGTATCAGCTCAAGGCGGTCGTCCGCTGGTGCGCAGCAGTCGCAGGCGGTGTGCCGCAGGAGACTACACCACTGACATCTCGATTGGCGGGATTGTCGTGGTCGGTCGGCGCGACAATCAGGACGAGATGGCCACCAAACGGGTGGGCATATGCGAGGGCCGGGGAACTGGCCCACAATTGCTCCGCGGCAGTTATCGGCTACGGAACTCGGCCGTGGACGAGCTGCAGGCTCGACCTAACGAGTTTGGTCGCTGGCCACGCTGCTTCGCCTGTCGCGCTGGTGGTGGGAACAACGTTTGCGTTTGGTATCTTGGGGATCAAGGATGTCGAAGCACGAAGCGCTGGAAGGCCGAGCCTAACGTGATCGACATGCGGCTTTGTTGCCACGACTGAGCGTGACAGCCGCGTATCGCCCCCATGCTCGGGCGCGCATCTCATACAGAGTGCCGCCAGCTTCCTCCTCCACAATCGGTGCAGCCATGATCACGCGCTTCGACCAGATCGCCATCGACCTTCCGCGGCCCCGGAATCCGTCGCCGAACTCAGCGGCCGCCGTCCAGGAGCTGCTCGGGGGAAAGTTCGGCGAGATGTCGACCTTCATGAACTACGCGTTCCAGTCGTTCAACTTCCGCGGACGGAGCAAGATGCGGCCGTTCTACGACCTCATCGCGAATATCGCCGCCGAAGAGTTCTCGCACATCGAGATCGTCTCCTACACGATCAACCTGTTGCTGACCGGGGCGACCAAACGCGGAAGCGACCCAACGGCAACGCCGCTCGCGTCCGCGTTGGATGCACGCAACTCCTATCACTTCATTGCCAGCGGCCAGCAGGCGCTGCCGATGGACTCGCAAGGCAACTTCTGGACGGGGCAGCATGTGTTCTCGAGCGGCAACCTCAAGCTCGACTTACTGCACAACTTCTTCCTCGAGTGCGGGGCGCGAGCGAACAAGATCCGTGTGTACGAGATGGTCGATGATCCGACTGCCCGCGCCATGGTAGGGTTCCTTCTGGTCCGAGGCGGCGTGCACATCGTCGCGTACGCGAAGGCACTGGAGAAGTTGACCGGCGTCGACGTTGGCAAACTCCTTCCTATCCCAGACATCAGCAACAAACGATTCCCGGAGGCGAAGAAGCACGAAGACAGCGGGCTGCACCGGATCCTGTACCAGTTCAGCCCTAGCGATTACACCGAGTTCAACCAGATCTGGAATGGTGAGCATCCAGAGGACGGATCCGAGCTCAGTGTGCAGCCGGCGTCCAACGAGGGTGCGACACCGCCCGATCTCGATGAGGAGCCGCAGCTCACGGCGCCTCTCGGGCCGGATATCGATCATCAAATGTTCGCGGATGTCGCTGCAAAGCTTGGCGACGACGTGAAGCGACGCTCGGCGAGAAAGCGCGCCAAGACGGCAGCCTCGCGTCCGCGCCGTTAGGCGTTCTGTCGAGCTCGAGGAGGGCCGCCCGCATGTCAGCGGGCGGCCCTTCGTGCGCCTTACGCCTTGAGCACCACCTTCTCGCAGTTGTCTTCCTTCTCGAGAAAGATCTTGTAGCCCTTCGCCGCATCGGCGAGCGGCATTCGGTGCGTGATCACGAAGCTCGGATCGATCTTGCCGTTCTCGATGAGGTCCAGCAACGGCCGCATATAGCGATGCACGGGCGTCTGCGCGCTCCTGATCGTGAGTCCGCGATTCATCACGACGCCCATCGGGAACTTGTCGATCATCCCGCCATAGACGCCAAGCACGGAGACGATGCCCCCGTTGCGGCATGCCATGATTGCTTCGCGCAGCGCGATCGGCCGATCGGACTCGAGTTTGAGCGCCTGCTTCGTTCGATCGTACGCGTACTGGAGCCCTGGCGAGTGCGCTTCGAGACCGACGGCGTCGATACACGCGTCGGGACCGCGGCCCCCCGTCATCTGATTCAGGGTCTCGAGGGGGCCGTCCTCGACTTCTTCATAGTTGATGGTCTCGACGCCGATGTCCCGCGCCATCTGCAGCCGATACTCGAACCGATCGATGCCGATCACGCGCTCCGCGCCGAGCAGGAATGCGCTTTTCATCGCGAGCAAGCCAACGGGTCCGCATCCCCAGACCGCGATGACCTGGCCCGGCTTGATGTCGCACAGGTCCGCACCCATGTACCCGGTAGGAAAGATGTCGGACAGAAACAGCACCTGCTCGTCCGTGAATCCATTCTCGATCTTGAGCGGGCCGAAGTCGGCGAAGGGCACGCGGGCGAATTCCGCCTGACCGCCCGCGAACCCACCCGTCAAGTGCGAGTACCCGAACGCGCCGGAAGCGGCGTGTCCCCACAGTTTCTCCGCCGCCGTGGCGCTCGGATTCGAGTTCTCGCATAACGATGTCGATCCCTGCTTGCACGCCCAACAGTTACCGCAGGCGATCGTGAACGGCACGACGACGCGGTCGCCGACACGCAGGTTCTTCACCCCTCGCCCGACGTCCATGATCTCGCCCATGAACTCATGGCCGAGGACGTCGCCTTTCTTCATCGTCGGGATGAAGCCGTTGTACAGATGAAGATCCGAACCGCAGATCGCCGTCGACGTGATGCGAACGATGGCATCGCGCTCGTTCAGGATTTCGGGGTCGGGGACGTCGATCACCTCGACCGATTGCTTGTCCATCCAGCATGTAGCCTTCATTCCTGCCTCACAGTTGTGGTCGGGCCTCGGATTCCGACGGTTGCGATGCGTGTTGACGCAGGACGCTGCGTCCGATGCCTTCGGGAGCGCCGTGAGACCGCAGGACTTCTCCCGTTTCCATCACCTGCTTCAGCCGATGCAGGTCATCGCCGATCTGGATGGTGGGTTCCTCGCCGAAGAGCTTTGCGACGATGCTGCCCGCCTTTCCACCCGGTGGATCGTAGTCGAGATCGACACGCACTTCGGTGCCGCGATCGCCGGGCGCTTTCATGAAGCGAACGCTACCCGAGTTGCGAACGTCGTCATCGTTGCCGACGGATCGCCATGCGATCAGCTCGCCAGGGCGATCCTCTGTAACCTCGGCGTCCCACTCGACGCTCTTACCCGCCGGCGCTTTCGCGACCCAGTGGGACCGGTTGGATCCGGTGGTTTCGACGATTTCCAGGTGATACATGAATCGGGGCAGATTCTCGAAGTCCCGCCAAAACGTGTACACCTCGTCGATCGGACGGTTGATCGTGATCGTCTTCGTCACATGCATGGACATCCTCCTTCGGCGCCACTGTCATCGCGCGAGCGGCTGGGAACACTGCGACAGCGACTGTCGTCGCGAGCGCGGATGGGGTGGCATGCTTCGGGCCACGCATCGACGCGACGTACGGAGTCCACTCCGAAAAACGTTGGCGCACTGACGTACCCGCTAGCCGCCGGCGCCTGTACTTGTTAGGAATGGCGATCGCGCGCTACATCGCGGTAGAGAACGGCGCGACTCGACTCGATGCCTATTTCCTGACCGGCATCGTATATTCGCCGGTTCGATTCCGGCCGGCGCTTCTCAACCGCAACGACGTAGCTCGTAAGATGATGGCAAATGCCCGGCCCACGTTTGAGCCGGGCGTTTTCTTTGTCGGTCAGCGACCATCTTCACTGTGCACTCTTGGTGCTGACCGATCTCACGATGGGGAGAACGATGCGGGACGGGTAGGCGGGCGCGTGATGGATCGTGTTCCGCGCAGTAATCCCGTCCTTCTCGTCGTAGTTGTTTCCGCCCGTATTCAGATTGCGCTCGAAATGCGGGAAGCTGCTGCTCGAGACTTCGACGCGAATGCGATGGCCCGCGGCGAACGCGTTGCTGGTGACGAGTGGTGGGATGTCCACCTTGTAGACCTTCCCCGACTCCATGAACACCGGCTTCTCCCATCCCTCACGCCACCGCACGCGTTGGATGCCCTCGTCGAGGTTGAACGCTTTACCATCCTGACCGACGTCCACCAGCTTGATCGTGAGATCCGTGTCCTTGACGTTGGACGCCAGGTACAGCGATACGTCGATGTTGCCGACGACGTCGATTCGCTCGGTCAGCGGCGGCGACGTGTAGACCAGCACGTCATTCCGCATCTCGACGCTGCCCTGGTCGAACGATCCGCCTGGAAGGACGGCAAAGCAGCAGCTCTGCCCGCCGACGGACGGAACCGGGTGCATCGGGTCGTAGACGAACGTGTCGGACGACGGCTTCGCGGGCTTGGTCGTGGTTAGCCGCCCGTTGCCGAGTGCGCTGTTCGCGCTGCCGTCGCTGTCGAGGTAATACGTCACGAGCTCCACATTCTTCGGCGGCCACGTGTCGTACGTCTTCCATTCGTTCGCACCCATCGTGTAGGCACGGACTTTCGGTTCCTTGGTCACGCCGTTGTCGACGCCCTTGAGCCAGTGGTCGAACCATCGCTGCACGAGTCCTGTGTAGTCGAACCGCGCATCGCCCATGTCGCGCGCACCGACGACCGTGTGCTCGCTCTCCACCCGGCCCTGATTGCAGTGCAGCGTCGGCGCGATGACCATGAAGATGTTGTTGCGCGCCAGCTCGGTCGCGGCGTTCTTCGTCTGATAGTCGAACATCGCGACGTTGGGGCCGATCGAGACGTCGTACCACGAGTTGATGTAGAGGGTCGGCGCGCCCGACCGATCGCCTTCGCCGCCGAAGTCGATCTCCTTCCACTTCGGGTCGTTAGGCAGCCAGTTGACGAAGTTGTCGAGGTCACTCGGCATCGCGCCGAGGTTGTGCATGATCTTGTTGAGCGGCAGTGTCCACACGGCGCTGTCGAGGTTTGGGGCGTGCATCAACTCCGGCTCCATGTTCCAGAACTTGTTGATGCGCAGCATCTGGTCGCGCGTCAGTTCCGCCGGCCAGGTCGGGTGGTACTTGTAGCCCGCGCCGAAATACCACGAGAACCAGAAGTTCTGCACCGCACCGCCGCGGTAGAAATTCCCCATCTCGTTGTACGGCCCGACCTTTCCGATGCCGGCCCCTGAGCCCATCGGTACCGCCGCGGCGTGGGCCGGGTGCCGCGCCGCGTTCATCTTGTGCTGCTCTTCAGCGCTGGACGAGCAGCCGATGGTGCCGACCTTTCCGTTGGACCACGGCTGCTTCGAGATCCAGTCGATGGAGTCGTAGCCGTCTTTCCCCGAGCCGACGAGGTAGGTGTAGGTCCCCTCGGAGAAGTACCGGCCGCGGACGTTTTCGATAATTACCGCGTAGCCGTTCTCGAGGAAGCTGCGGATGTAGATGGGCCATCCGCTGCGGATCGCCCCGTCAATGAGATACGGAAAGAAGATCAGGACGGTCGGCAGGTTCTGGCGCGGCCGGTCCTTGGGAAACAGGATCGTCGCCGAGAGACGCACGCCGTCGCGCATGGGCATCCGGACCATGTCTTCGCGATCGGCGTGGGCGGCGATGTAATCCGCCGCGGCGGTGGTCCGTTGCGCGTAGGTCTGCGCGGCAGCGGGCCGCAAGGGTGTTCCCACCAGGGCGGCACAGGCGACGAGAACGGCGACCGGCGCTGTGCGCCTGCCACGAGGGTTGTGCGATGCACGCATCGTCTCTCCAAGCGTCGAAGGGCTGTGTGTCCTACATTCTGAGAGGCACTCTCGCTGGCCGCAACCGAACCGGAGGCCGTGCATGACGACT
>Ga0070675_100004858_pt1 | contig 10256 bp, 8 predicted proteins | sample KBSM43metaG_FD_65343 | JGI IMG/M metagenome (GOLD analysis project Ga0070675, IMG submission 65343) | Miscanthus rhizosphere microbial communities from Kellogg Biological Station, Michigan, USA - KBS M4-3 metaG | ecosystem: Host-associated > Plants > Roots > Rhizosphere > Soil ...
GCCGTCAGAAGCGCACAGTCGAGATCCTTCATCACGGTCGTCACGTTGCTGGCGGCCTTGAAATTGCGTTTGAGGAAGTGGTTCGGCACGACGCGCTCGAGTGTCCTGCTGTAGGCCGTGCTGGAATGCAGCACCTCGTAGAGGCGCGTCGCGTCGACGCCTGCTTTCACTCCGAGAACCATCGCTTCCGCGACCAGCGCGTGCGTGGTGATGGTGATCATGTTGTTGCAGAGCTTTGTCGCCACGCCCGATCCGACCGGACCCATGTGGAAGGTCTTCTTGCCGAAGAGATCGAACAACGGCTTCGCTCGCTCGAGGTGCTCAACGGCGCCACCGGCGATGATGCTGAGCGCCTTAGCCTTGGCGCCGTCGGGTCCGCCGCTAATCGGGGCGTCGAGGAAGCCGATGTCGCGCTTGGCGAGTTGCGCCGCAATGTCGCGGGCGGTTTCCGGATCGGTCGTCGCGAGGTCGACGCAAAGCAGGCCGGCCGCCGCAGTGGCCAGGACGCCGTCCTCACCCAGAAACGTCTGCCGCGACTGCTCCGGCGTGACTCGACAGGAGAAGAAGATCTCGACTTGCGGCGCAATCTCGCGTGGCGAAGCGCACACCGTCGCTCCCAGCGTGGCCAACTCGTCGAGCGGCGCCCGGCTGCCGCTCGCGACGAAGAGTCGATGGCCGGCGGCGGCAAAATGCCGCGCGATCGGCAACCCCATCAGCCCAAGCCCTACGAATCCGATCCGCACGTGTGCCTCCGTTCCTTAGGTCAAAACCTGGAGCATCTCGGGCGTAAGAGCATTGAGCGTGGAGACGCCTCCGGCCCGAACCTTGTTGGCCCACTGCGCATCGGCCAACATGCCGCGGCCCACGGCGACGAGATCGAAATCGTCTCGCTCCAGACACTCGCGCAAACGCGTCAGGTCGGCAACCTCCGACCCCACGTTGTCCCGTGTTCGAAGCCTGCGGGTCTCGTGCTGCTGAGCGAGCCCGACGCTGCCGACGGCGATCAGCGGCTTGCCCGTAACCCGGCGCGCACAGGCCGCAAGGTTTTCAGGACTGCCTTCGAACGCAGGCTCCCAGAAGCGGCGCGTGCTCGCGTGGAAGAGGTCCACCCCGGCGTCCGCAAGCGGGCGCAGCACCTCGCCGAGTTCCGTGGGATCCTCGGCGATGCGCGCTTTGTAATCCGTCATCTTCCACTGCGAAAAGCGGAACACGATCGGAAAGTCGGCAGGCACGGCTGCCCGCATCGCCGCAACGACTTTCGCGGGGAAGCGAGCCCTGTTGGCGATCGTCCCTCCGTACTGGTCATCACGGCGATTGCTCTCTCGCCATAAAAATTGGTCGAGCAGGTAGCCATGCGCGCCGTGGATCTCGACGCCGTCGAAGCCAAGCGAATGGGCCGAGCGCGCACCGCGGGCATAGGACGCGGCTACGGCATCGATGTCCTCCTCGGTCATGGCGTGCACGACGCGCTCGCCATTCTCGAACTCGTCCATTGGCCCATACCCGGGGACTCCGGAGTCAGGCTCCATGCCGCGGCGCCGCACCGCTCCGACGTGCCACAGCTGCGGCATGATCAGCGCGCCTTCGGCATGAACCGCGCGCATCACCCGTTCCCATCCCTCCAAACCCGCGCCGTGAAATGCGGGGACGTCCCGGTAACCGTTTGCAGCGGGGTGGTCGATGCACGTGCCTTCCGTCACGATGAGGCCCGCGCCACCGGACGCACGCCGAGCGTAGTAGGCGGCGACGGCCTCCCCCGGAACGCCGTTGGGCGAGCAGTTGCGCGTCATCGGCGCCATCACGATGCGGTTGCGCAGCGTGCGTCGGCCGAAAGGAAAGGGCGCATACAGCTTGTCGACCGCGGACGTCGCGACTTCAGCCACCGCTTTCTCCAGATGCTGCATGCTCACGCGCCGGCGGCCGCCAGCGACTGCAGCGCCTCGACACGCTGCCCCACCAGCGGGTTGAGCCGCCGAACCTGGCGTGGAGCGTTCCAGCCAAGCACCGCCGTAATCGAGCCGTCGCAAACGTATGCCGCGGTGAAACTGCGCCCTTCAAGGTCGCCCGAGAGAAGCGTCACTTCGTCGTCGGGATCGATGCGGCCGAACACCTGGACTTTCACGTCGTAGAAATCGGTCCAGAAGTACGGCAGCGGATCGAACGGCACGCCTGCGCCGAGCAGGTTGCGAGCCGCGGCGATGCCCTGCTCCGCCGCATGCATCCGATGCTCGATTCGAAGCGACGTCCCGAGTCGCGGGTGCTGCCATCGCGCAACATCGCCCGCCGCGTACACGCCCTCGCCGGCACGGCAGAACTCGTCGCAGACGACGCCATCATCGAGCATGAGCCCACTGCCTTGAAGCCATTCCGTGTTTGGGATCGAGCCTATTGCCACGACGACGACCTGTGCCTCGATGGGCTCGTCGTCGTCCAGCGTGACCCCTGTGACCCGGCCATCCTTCTCATGAAAGCTGCGAACGACTCGTTGCAGGCGCAAATCGACACCTCGACTGCGATGCGCTTGCAGTACGCCGGGGGCGACATCGCGACCAAGCTGGCGCAGCATCGGAAGACCGAGCGGGTCCACGATCGTCACGTCCCGGCCGAGCTCGCGCGCGGTCGCAGCCACCTCCGAACCGAGAAACCCGGCGCCGACCACGATGACACGCGACGACGCGAGCAAATCGGCTCGCAATTGCTGCGCATCGTCCAGCGTCCGCAGCATGTGAAGCCCGCCCAGCGCGGATTGCCCAGGCAATGGGCGAGCACGCAACCCGGTCGCGACAATCAGCCCATCGAAGCCCAGACGCTCGCCTGTGTCGATCAGGACGGTGCGATCCCGCAGATCCAGGGCTTCGGCGCGCACGCCGACTCGATGATCGATGCGATGTTCGAGATAGAACTCCGCAGGTCGAAGCGCAACCTCGGACGGTGGCATGCGACCGTTCAGCACGGCCTTGGAAAGCGGCGGCCGGTCGTATCCCGCATGCTGCTCACCGTTCACCAGCACCAGCTCGCCCGCGAACCCTTCCTCGCGCAGCGTCTCGGCAGCGGTCAATCCCGCGACGGACGCGCCGACGATGACGACGCGTTCCATCCAGCCCTAAACCTCTTCCACCCGGATCGCCACGGCCGGACACAGCTTCACGGCTTTGCGCACCGAAGCCTCGAGCGGAGGTTCGGCGTGATCCTGCAGGAGCACGACGACCCCGTCTTCCTCGCGCTGGTCGAACACCTGTGGCGCGGTCATCACGCATTGGCCGGCGCCGACGCACTTGTGCTCGTCGACATGAATCTTGATCATGATAGGTGCCTTTTCAAAAAAGCGCCGAACGCGTCACCAGTTGCCGTTGATCAGCGCTCCGCCGTCGATGACGAGGCTCTGCCCGGTTATGTAGCTCGACTGCGGAGACATGAGAAACGTCACGACGCTGGCCACTTCGGCAGGCTCGCCGAAGCGCGCCATGGGGATCGCCTTCAGCACGCCCTCGGCGCTCGTATTGCCGCTCGCGATGTTCTGCCGGTTGAGCCGGGTGTTGATCCACCCCGGCACGACGGCATTCACACGGATGTTGTGCGGCGCCCACTCGATGGCCATCGTACGCGTCGCGGCCTCGATGCCTCCTTTCGCCGCCGAATACGGCGCGCGGTTCGCGCGGCCGCGCTGGCCTGCGACGGACGAGAAGTTCACGACCACGCCGCCGTCGCTGTCGCGCAGCGCCGGAAACGCGCTGCGGCAGCACCGGAGCGTGCCGCCGAGATGCACGTCGAGCAATTGCTTCCAGGTTTCGTCCTGAAGCTCCGCAACCGATTGGTGGCGGTTGTACCCCGCTGCGTTCACGAGCCCGTTCAACCCCCCGAAGCGCTTGATCACCGCATCGACGCCCGCGTCGACTGACTGACTGTCCGCGACGTCCATCTGCACGTGAAAGAAGTCGGCAAGACGCGCGTCCTCACTCATCTCCTTGTCGTCGGGAAGCTGCAGGTCGGCAATGGCAACGTTCCAACCCGCCGCATGCAATTGGCCCGCCACCTCGCACCCGATGCCGCGCGCGCCGCCGGTCACAAGGGCGGTGCGTACCGAGACGCTCGGGTTGCTCACGTTCGAAGATGTCGCCATGCCCGATTCCATTCGATCCTATCAGCGAATACTGGTCTCGCGCACGACGTACGTCGATACCGTCGCCGCGAAGTTCTTCACGTCCGCCTTCATCGCCCTGGCCGTTTCAGTATCGTAGTCTGCGCGCATGCCATCGAGGTCGGTGATCTGGAATTCCGCAATTCCGTCGAACGGCGAGCTGGAGTCATCGAGGACGTGGTTCTGCACGTACCGGGCAACATGCCGATGACACGACGCCATAGGCGCGTGGATGTCGCGCCAATAGGCGCAGAAGAGCGGCCTCGTGAGCCCGGGCCTGCGCTGGAGCAAACTGAGGCGTTTGACGAGCGACGAACCCCGCGGGCCCCGGTCGAAGATGGTGGCCTCACGTACGGACGAAATCTGGATGACGGGCAATCCGGCGTACGCCTGCTGGAGAAGCCAGAGCGTATCGTCATCCGCGCTGTCGTCGCACCAGAGCTCGTCCACGCGGGAAACGCGACGGTCGGCCCGGCTGACGTGGTCGCGATCGACGACATCGACCACGTCGTTGCGAGTCGCCCGGACGACCCCCGGCGGCGGAGCAGCGGCGGCGAATTCGTTCGAATATCCCCCGCTGCAGCCTCCCTCAGCGAAAATGACCGCAAATTTGCCCATTACCGGCAAATTGTAGGGGGAACCGGCCTTCAGGTGATTCGAAGTTGGAATGCCTCGATGACCCGGGGCGGGCTGGAGCCCCACTGCAGCGGCGGCTCAATGCTCGTACCAGCGATCCTCGGACAGCATCATGCGGTGATGGCCCTGCCCCTGCGGAATCATCGGAAAGCAATTCTCCTGAGGTGTGCATGACAATCGCCGCGGTCGCCCCCAACGGGGATCCATCTCGCGGGTCTCATGCAGACGGAGCGTTCCCACGCTTCACGACGTTCTCGAGCGTTCCGATGCGTTCGATCGTCGCGCGCACGACGTCGCCGGGCTTGAGGTAGTACCGCGATGGCTCGGGCATGGCCAGCGCAACGCCTGCCGGCGTGCCCGTGGTGAACATATCGCCGGGCGCCAATCCAAGTTGCGAGTAATACGACACGATTTGCGCGATTGAAAAGATCATGTCCGCCGTGTTCGAGTGCTGCCGCGGTTCACCGTTGACGGTGAGGTCTATCTCCAGCGTTTGCGGGTCACCGATCTCGTCGGCAGTCACGAGCCAAGGGCCCAGCGGCGCAAAGGTAGGAAAATTCTTGGACAGAGTCAGGCCGATCTGCGACTCCATTTCCTTACGCTGGATCTGCCGAGCGCCCACGTCATTGCAGACGGTGTAACCGGCTACATACTGCAGGGCTTGATCGACTGGAACACGATACGCATGCTGTCCAATGACGAACGCGAGTTCAAGCTCGTAGTCAACCTCGACGACATCTTCGGGCACGACGATGGGCGCGCCATGAGCCGTGATCGACGACGCGAATTTCGCAAACGCCGCGGGGAACGTCGGCACTTCGACCACCTTTCCACGTGCGGCCCAGATGCGCTGACCTTCGCGTACGTGGTTCATGTAGTTTCGACCAATCGCGATGAACTTGCCGGGGTTCGGTACCGGCGGGCCGTGCAGTACGGTGGCAAGCCGAATCCGCGCGACCTCCAGCATCTTCGTCTCGATCGCGTGCACGATGCGGGTGGCCAGCGCCTGGCCCCGCGGCGTGATCCAGGACAGTATGTCGGTCGGATTGGGGACCTCGGCTGCGCCCCCCCTGCCTTTGGTGTACGCCGCGAGCGCAGCAGCCAGATCGACAATCTCGTGATCGGGGCGAAAGAGCGCAGCGCGCCATTCTCGCTCGTCCTTCCTAGCGTAGGTTCCAAGTCGCATCGCGAATTCGAGTTTCCATTAGAGCCAGGGCAGCACGACCTTGCGTTTTGCCACGAACGACTCGATCGCGGCTTCGTTTTGCACCGTCATATCGATCTCGTCCGCGCCTTTCAACAAGGGCCTCCGAACAAAAGACGGGACGTCGAAGCGGACCGTTTGGCCGCTGGCTCGCACTATCTCCTGGGTCTTGAGATCGATTGTCATCAACGCCGTTTGCGGGGCCATCGCGTCGGTCAATAATTCGTCCACAAGCGACCGGTCGAGCACCAGCGGTGACGTAGTGTCCCGGGATGATCATGTCGGTATCGATATTGGCCAGGGGCAAAGGTGCGGCCACCCCAGTCAGGACGCGAAATGGCTTCATCCGACCGCGTGGCGACGACTGACCGTCCGAGGTCTTTTCGTAGAGGGTGCGCGCTGTCGACATGTCAGCCCGTTACGTGAAACGTCGGTCGAATGATTCAGACCGAGCTGACAATCTACGGTTTCAACTTCCCAAGCACAAGTTCTAGATTGGAATGAATCGATCACGAAAATGCGGTCTGATAGCCAGTTCGCCAGAAATTGGCTCCATTCAGAGTCCGGCCGGCATTGCCTGCCGCGCGGCGTACATTCCATCGATGCCGGGCCCCTAGGACATGAGCCCGCCGTCATCCACGCAGTTTCCCCGGCGGCGCCTGGCTACTTCGACTCGATGCCATGCGGGCGGGCCGGCCCAGTCGGAAACGCCGTGTTGAAGTCGAGGTCGAAGCGCGTGTCGAGCTCCAGTCGGTGCCGGAATACCTTGATCACATGCACCCTGTGATCGCCTTCGAAATGAATTTTGCCGAAATCGTCCTCGTCGAGGAAGTAGTCGGTGACGATCAGTCGCTTGTCGTCGTCGGTCAGGGCGATGTCGTGCGGTCCCGCACCCACGCCGAGGTTCACGATCGCGCTCTGCACCGGATGCTCGCGATCGCTGACGTCCAGCATGCCCACCTGCCCCGCCAGGAAGGAGCCGAAGATCAAGCGGTCGCCTGACTCCGGCATGGCAAGCAATTGGGTCATGCCGCCGCGCACGGGAACCTCGATGTGCGGGACGATCGTCTCGCAGTCGAAGACGACCTTCGCCGTGCCGGCGACGGAGTCGACCAGGTACACGAGACCGTCGAACATGCCGGCGGTATAAGCGCGGCCGGACGGATCGCCCGGAATCAGCTTGACGTCCATCGTGCCCGGCGCACCCGGAATGTTCACCGTTCGCACGATCGCGCGCCGCTCGAAGTCCCACACGCGAATCGACCCGCGCAGTTCCGGATCGCCGGGCACCGCGTTCAACGTCGTCACCGGATTGATGAAATCGCTGGTGAGCATCAGGTTGATTTCAGGGCGCACCGAAATGCCGTGCGGATTGAAGCCGTCGGCCGGTGGTGATTCCGGCCACTCCTTGACCAACTGCAGGTGTCGGTCGAATTCGGCGACGCGCCCAGGCGCCGCCCCGCCGGCCGACCCCATCTGCGTAACCAGGAACCCGCCTGTTTGAAGCGGGTAGAAATCGTCGGTGATGCTCGACAGCGGCGCATCGGTCGAGAACAGGAATTTCGGATCACGGTCGGTCGAAACGTCGAAGAAGAAAATGCCGTTCTGCGCGCGCAGCAGGCTCAACAGTCCGCCGCACGCGAGAATGTTCTTGTCATGCGAGAGATGGCAATGATGCGGCTCGTTGCCGACGTTGCCGGGTGGAGGAATGGGCACTGTCTTGAGGACCTTCCCGTACGTCTTCGAATGCTCATCGAAATCGACAACGGCGAGAAAGTCCGGCGCGATGCGTGCCTGATCGCCGGCCCAGATGTAGAGCGTCCGCGCCCTATGCACGTGCCCGCCAGGCTCGGGATCGTGGTCGTATCCGTTCGCGCCCGCAGGTCGGGCGGCCGACAACGCCAGCACCAGCAAAAACGTCGAGACAATCGATGTCCAACAGCGATGCATGAGGCCCTCCTTTCGTCTGCCCACGCGCCCCGAGACGGGGCGCTGTTCGTTGCCACCCGCAACTCCTTCAACTGTCACCCTCTCGAGGCTCTGCCCAGCACCCTTCCGGATACGGGTGCGCACTGGGGCGCCCGATCCGCTGCCGCTGGGACCGCGCGCGCCCGGCACGGCAGCGCGGGCTTTTCGCCGGCGCAGCGCAGCGCGACGGGCCTGAACGAGCCGGTACACGTTCATCGGCAACAGCGCCAGATGCAGCATCAGCACCGGCCTGATGCCGACGAGCCATCCGTAGCCGGCGAACGCCACGTTGCTTGCGATCGCGACCACCCGAAGCGGCAGCATTGTTTGCATCCAGAACGTCGCGAACACGAGCGCGGACGCGATATACCCAAGCGGTTCGTAATCAGGCATTGGTCGATGGCCTCCGTCGGAAGACGCGCAACGTGCCGTCCCCCCGTTTCAAACGGCGCCGCGGCTGCAGTCACGCGCACTCAGGGACAACGCTAAGCGGTGCGCGACCGCTCGGCATTGGCGCCTGTACCCAAATTTCGCGGAAGCGGTACCTAGATTTGCGGCAGATCGGCATCCCGCCCGAGCGCGATGGCCTCGGCCCGCGACCCCAGCCCTAGCTTGGCGAGAATGGCGGACACGTGATGCTCGACGGTTCGTGTCGAACGGTGCAGACGACGGGCGATATGCTCATTCGACATGCCGAGGAGAATCAGCTCGTGGACTTCACGCTCTCGGCGCGTGAGCCCCTGTGGATCGGTCCGGGCGTGCTTGTATCGCCCTCGCGCGATGCCCTTGGCCCCGATTGCCCGCAGGCGTTGTCGCACCACCTCGGCAGCCGGGTCGGCTTCGAGCCGCTCGAAGATTTGCAGCGCCTCGCGCAGCGCGGCTTCGTCGCCCGAGAGCAGCGCGAGACCCTGATCGTACGGGCAACCGAGCCGCGACCATTCGCCGGCGGCGGCGCGCCAGTCGCCGGAGAGCTCGAATGCGTAAGGCAACGCGACTGCCTGCGACGCGACGGAGACGGGCCGGTCAGCGCGCTTCAGCCACGCCGCCAGTTGGCCTATCTTCCACGAAGCCCCGAACCTTGTCGCGAGCTCCAGAGCCGGCCGCGCAACGGCTTCGATGCCGTCCGCATCACCGCGCAGCCATGCCGCTTCGGCGGACGCGGCCGCCGTCGCGGTGAACCACAGCTGAACGCCGATCTTGCGCAGCGTCTGCGCCAGCGCGGCGAGCGTCTGTTCCGCTCCTGGCCGCCCCCGCCGCAGGTCGAGCAACGCATGCACGAAGCCCGACGTCGCCCGCTCCATCGGCGAAAGCGCAAGCAGCTGTCTCAGCCGCTGCAGATCGCGTTCCGCCTCGTCCCAGCGCCCGAGCTCGATGTATGCGTACGCGCGCCGGATGTGCAGCCGTGCCGTATACACGTCGAGATCGCGCTCTTCGCAGAACGCGATACCGCGCTCGGCATACTCGAGCGCGCGACCGTAATGCCGGTGCAGAACTGACGTCGTCTGAAGGTTGTTGAAGGCGCGCGCCGCATGCTCCTCGAATCCGTGGGCGAGCGCGAGCACCAGGCTTCGCTCAACCATCGCCCACGCGGACTCGTCGGCAGATACCTGCAACTTCGCTGTACCTACGTTGTTGAGCGCATGCACCAGCGCCTCGATGTCGCCCAGCGATTTCGCGAGAGCGATAGCGCGTTCGCCCCATTCCACCGCGTCCGCAGTATTGTCGTTGACCATCTGCAGCTGCGATACCGTGCTGTAGGTCATTGCAAGCTCGCGATGCCCAGGCAACCGCTCGAGGACGGCCACCGCGGCTTCGGCATACGTCTGCGCTACCGGATCGGCATCCCGCAGCCAGTGGAGCCGAGCGAGCCATCGCAGATTGACGCCTTCCTGCAACGCGTCGCCCAGCCTTCGGCGAAGCGCGAGCGCACTCAACCGCGCACCGATCGCCTCGGCGGGCAGGTTCGTCAGCATGCATTCGTGCGCGCGCGCTTCGAGCAGCTCGGACCGCGCCGCCGCAGGGAGCTCCGCGCCGTGCTTCAGTGCCAACGCGTACAGCTCCGCCGCCTCGCGGTGGGCGGACGACCGTGCTGCCTCTCGGGCAGCCGTCGGCGCCAGCCGCACGACGTCGTCGACGAGACCCGCCGCCTCGGCATGGTGAACGAGATGGGACAGCGATGGGGGATGGCCGGGCACGTCGCGCATCGCGCGAAACATCCGCACGTGCAACTCGCGGCGGCGCGTCGCCGACAGCTCCTGTTCGACACTTCGACGCGCGAGCTCGTGACGATAGCGCAACGAACGGGCGTCG
>Ga0070675_100004868_pt1 | contig 10250 bp, 9 predicted proteins | sample KBSM43metaG_FD_65343 | JGI IMG/M metagenome (GOLD analysis project Ga0070675, IMG submission 65343) | Miscanthus rhizosphere microbial communities from Kellogg Biological Station, Michigan, USA - KBS M4-3 metaG | ecosystem: Host-associated > Plants > Roots > Rhizosphere > Soil ...
AGGCCGCCAGCAGCTGCTCGACCTCGCCGTCGAACTCGTCGGGAGGAACGACACGGACCACGTTCTCGTCCGCGGGCATCGGCTCCCACAGCTCGGGATGCGAATCGGGAGGAATGGTTCCGTCGCGGCGGGCAAGCACGCGGCAGTGCGGACGCCGCAGGTCGTCGGGATTGATGCCCAGGCTGATCACCAGGTATCCCGAGCTGGTCTGGAGCAAACTGCCGGCGGGGTAGAGGCCGACAGACTTCATTAGCGCCCACCGCACCGCCGGATCGAACCGCTCGTGCTCCGATCCCAGCACGATCTGCAACGCCTCGTAGCCGGTGTAGGGGCGGCTGCGGTATTCGCGATGCGCCGTCATCGCGTCGAAGCAATCGGCGAGCGCCACGATGCGGCTGAGCACGGAGGGCCGCTCGTCGCGAGCGGATTTGGGGTACCCACTCCCATCCATCATGCGGTGATGCTGGAGGCAGACGCGCATCATGTCGAGCGTGGTGGAAGGCAGTCCGGGCATCCGGCTCACCATGATCAAGCCGCGCAGCGGATGGCGGCGAATCAGTTCCCACTCGCGCTCGTCGAGTCGCGAGGGCTTGCACAGCACGTCGGCGGGAATCTCGAGCTTGCCGAGATCGTGGAGCAGCGCGGCGACCCCGAGATTCGCTAGCGCCATGCGAGGAAACCCGAGCGCGTGCGCCATGGCCACCGAGAGGATGCTGACGTTGACGCAGTGAACGTAGGTGTATTCGTCATGGTCCTTGAGCGCCGTGAGCCCGACGATCGAGTACTCGTTGCGCATCATCGTGTCCACCACCGGCTGGATCAGACGCTTGACTCTCCGCAGCGCCGGCTTCCCGGTTCGCGCGGTGGCGAGCAGCGCGCGACGCGCTCCATGGACGGCGTTCTGGAACGTCTGCCGCGCGCGGCCGCGCTCGTCGGCGCGGTCGAGCGGCTCCTGGGCGACCGCGTTCTGCAGGCCGAGCGATTGCAGCTCCTCGACCGTGATCGGGCAGGCGTTCTGGATGCCGGCCGCCAACGCGGCCTCGGCGATCTTCTCGGCCGCCTTCGCGCCTTCGTGCTTCGCCACCAGCTTGAGGAACGCGCCCAGCTCCTCGGCGCCGATGCCGTCGAGCAGCCGCACGCCGCTCAGCCGGCGCTGATCGAGCTCCGCGGAAAGGTTCTCGAACAGCGCCATCTGTGACGGATGCGCACGAATGCGCACGCCATTGACGTAGAAGCAGGAGCCCATCGCCACCACGAGCACCTCGCCCTCCATGACCCGCTGGATGAGCGAGAGCAGATCGGCGAGCTGGTCGCGGATCGCCTGATTCGTCAGCTCATAGATACGCATGGCGCGCAGCAGTCCGTGCAGGCGGACCACGAGCTGAGGTCCGAGCACGGTCTCGAGCGAGCGCTCGTCCTCGAGCGGCCAATCAGACATCGGTCGCCTCGGAAGACTTCGCCGCCATCTCACAGGCCTTCCGAACCCCGGCCTGATTCGAGCGCAGCCCGCGCTGCAGCACCGCCCGCGCCGCGGGGGTTCCGATGCGTGCGATGCAGAGCGCCAGCGACTGGCGGTGGAAGTCGAGACCCTGCGCGAACAAGCCTCCCTTGTTCAGCTCTTCATCCAGCTCGCGCAACGCTGTCTCTCCCTGGGCCGCCAGCGCCATGTAGACCCCGCGCTGCTCCTCTTCGGAGCGCTGGTGGAATTGCGCGTGACGCAGGAGCGCCATCAGCCGCTCGCGCACCTCGCCGTCCGGCACCACCGAGAGCTGCTGCAGGATCAGCATGAAGACGCGCGGCTCGGATCCCTCCAGCATCGAGAGCAGGATGGGCCGCGCGACGGCCGGCGAGCACTGGCTCAAGGCGGCCACCGCTTCACGCCGCACCCTCATCTCGGGATGACTCGTGATGGCGCGCAGGTAGCCCGCCACGCCGTCGCCGCCGATCCATCCCAGGATGTGGACCGCGTTGCGCACCACGTACCATCGCGTGTCGGACATCCAGGGCAGCACGCGCTCGGGCTGGCTCTTCATCAGCGTTCCAATCGTGCGCGCGAGCGGACGGCGCGCCCGCTTCTGCTGGCTCTCCGAGAGCACGTGCATCAGCCAGTCGACCGAATCCGCTCCCAGGTCCTCGGCGAGCGCCAGGAATTCCTGGATCTCGGCGTCCCCCTGATGATCGAGTGAGGCCACGGACTTCCGGGTCAGGAGATCCGTGCCGCTCGAGTCGGAGAAGAAGGTCGCCGGCGTCCACTGAGGATCGGAGGTGCGAAGCAGAGCCAGTCCACGCCGCGCGGACGTCCATTCGCCGAGCGAGATGGCCTCTCGGATGACCCGCGGCAGAAAGGTCGCGAGCTCGGCGCGATCCTCGGTCAGGGCCGACTCCAGCGCGTCGGTCGTGACGTCGATCACGGCGGCGACGAGCGAGTGATGGACCTCGGACTGGTATTCGGCCATGAAGCGCTGGGTTTCTTCGCCGGCGGCGGCCTCGAGCCAATCGAGCATGCCCTCCGCTTTGATTGGACTCTCGGCGATCTGCCAGTCGTCCGACCGCAGCGGCACGCCACTCGACGTCGCCGGAGCGGATCCGGCGCCGGGTGCTGCCCCTTGCTCGGGCCACGGCGCCGGAGTTTGCGCATCCTCGTCCTCGCCCGCGCCATCGATCTCACCTTCGAACGGCACCGAATCGATGACGAGCGAGGGAAGGTTCTGCTCCCAGAGCAGCGTGACGAGATCGTCGGCATCCATGCCGGGTGCGGTCACGCGAATGATCTGATCGAGAAAGGCATCCAGCTCCTGCGCTTCGAATCCGGTCTGGAAAGTGAGGGCGCGGATGCCGTCGCGGTAGAGCGTCGCCGGCAGATTCTCGTCGCGTGTGCGCGAGGTGTAGACGGCGGCGCCCTCGTGGTGCAGCGCTCGCGAGGTGATGTCGAGCTTCAGCGCCCCCGATCGCTCGAGCAGCCGAGCCAGATCGCGATGCAGATCCTCACGGAATCGCACCACGGTCGGATTGTTGCGATCGTAGAGGCGGCACGTCTTGAGCGTGCGCACCAGCTGGTTGACCCAGCCGGAGACCTCGCGAACCGCTGCGGTGGTCGCGGAGTCGGTCGAATCTGAGGTGCGGCCAGGTGAGAGATGGTCGGGCATTTGAGGAGGACCCTTGGAAGAACCCAAGGAGTCATCGGCCCCCGGACGCCCGTTCTTGAACTCGGATTCCGGAAGTTGGATCGACTCAGTCGAACTCGAACTTGGGATCCGTCGCTTCCTGCGCATGGCCAACGCGCCCGGCCTCGATCGGGGCGTAGAAGTAGGCTTCGCCCTTCATCGGATTTCCGGAGAGCCGGCGCAGCATGGCGAGCTGGCCGACGTGAGTGAGCGAGTCCGCGAACGGTCCCTGATACCAGCGGTTGAAGTCCACGTCGATCGGCGCGTCCGATGCCAGCGCCTCGTCGATCGAAGCCAGCGCGCGATGAAAACGCGCCACCTGATTCTCCCACGTGTCGGGCGGTTGGGGGTTCCATTGCGCGGGTCCACGCAGGCGCGCCGCCGACACTTCGAGCAGGTCGCCGATGTGCGCCAGCAGTTCGAGCGGAGTTCTGGTCGTCGGTCCGGCTTTGAAGTGGGCGAACTCGGGTGGCGCGCCGCGCAGTGTCTTGGAGCCGCGGTAGGCGATGGTGGCGGTGGCGTGTCGCAGGAATTCTCTGATCTCGTTCACGGCATTCTCCTCGCGCTACGAGCCGCAATGAACCGCATCACAGCGAGCGTCTCCGGATGACGTCCGCCAGCCAGCGCGCGCTCGGCCGCACGATGCGGTGCTGGGTCTTGAAATTCACGCCGATCAGGCCGAAACGCGCAGTGTAGCCGTCGGTCCACTCGTAGTTGTCGAGCAGCGACCAGTAGAGGTAGCCGACCACCGGGACGCCCCTCGACATGGCGCGCATCACCTGCCACAGGTGCAGGTAGATGAATCCCCAGCGATCGTCCTCGTCGACCGCGGGGATGCCGTTCTCCGTGATCAGCATCGGCAATCGGTAGTGGTGGAAGCTGCGCAGGAAATGTCCGAGCCCCTCGGGATAGACCTCCCAGCCGAGATCGTTGCGCTTGCCGATACGTCGCTCGATCTCCAACGTCGCCGAGCCCCCCACGAGCCCGCGCCAGTCCATCCCGGTGTTCCGCACGAAGTCGCGCGTGTAGTAGTTGATGCCGATGAAGTCGAGCGTGCGACCGAAGGGCAGCCGCTCGAAGAACTCTCCCGGGATCGCCAGGCGCCCGGACTGCAGCGCGTCGAGGAACAGGTGGTTGAACAGGAACCCGCGCGTGCGGGTGGAAATCCAGTCGAAGGGGTTGTGCGGATGATTGGGCGTGAGGGCGAGGCAATGGTGCGCCACGCTCACCATGGCGTCCGACCGGCGCTGATGGATCGCGCGATAGGCCAACACGTGCGAGCGCAGCATGCGGCGCACGGCCTGGAGCGCGCGCGGGTAGTCGTTCACGCGACCGGGCGGCCACTGGCCGATGAGCCAGCCTTTGAAGATCTGCACCACGGGCTCGTTGAGCGTGATCCACCAACGCACCAGGTCGCCGTACGCGTCGACCACGCGCTCCACGTAGCGCACGTAGAAGCGCTCGATGTCTGCGACGTCCCAACCGCCCTTCGCCGCCAGCCAGCGCGGGAAGGTGTAGTGGTGGATCGTCACCACGGGCTCGAGCCGGCGCGCGCGCAGCTCCATGATCACCTCGCGATAGTGCTCGAGAGCCTCTTCGGAGAAGCGGCCCTCCTCCGGCTCGATGCGGCTCCACTCGAGCGAGAAGCGGTGCGCGTTGTGCGCGATGTCACGCGCGAGGTCGAAGTCTTCCTTGAACCGCCGGTAGTGGTCGCAGGCGATGCCGGTGCGCACCGCGACCTTGCCCTGCTCTTCCCACGCCGTCCAGTCGTTGTCGTTGCCGCCCTCGACCTGCTGCGCCGAGGTGCTGGACCCCCACATGAAGTCGGGGGGAAAGCTGAAGCGCGCCGCGTCGGGCCGCATGACGGGAACGAGCGGAGCGATGGGTGGCTTCGGCATGGACGACGCAGTCTAGCGGATCGAAGCCGGGCCGCTGTTAGAATGCCGCGCGTGAAAGCGACCGTGAGAGCGTGGGGAGCGGTTCTCGGCGCGCTGCTCGCGCTGGCGGGAGCCGCCCCGGCGCGCGCCGCCGAAGGCGACTATGTGATCCGCAACTTCGCCTTCCGCTCCGGCGAGAAGCTGCCCGAGCTGCGCCTCCACTACCTCACGCTCGGTCAGGCGCGACGCGACGCGAAGAAGAACGTCATCAACGGCATCCTCGTGCTGCACGGGACCGGCGGCACGGGGCGGCAGTTCATGTCCCGCTCCTTCGCCGACGAGCTTTACGGCGCGGGCGCGCCGCTCGACACCGCCCAGTGGTACGTCATTCTGCCCGACGGCATCGGACATGGGCGTTCGAGCAAGCCGAGCGACGGGCTCCACATGCGCTTCCCGCACTACGATTACGACGACATGGTCGAGGCGCAGCGCCGATTGCTCACCGACCACCTCGGCGTACGGCACCTGCGGCTGGTGATGGGGACGTCGATGGGCGGGATGCACAGCTGGGTGTGGGGGGAGACGCACCCGGAGTTCATGGACGCGCTCATGCCGCTCGCCTGTCTGCCGGTCGCCATCGTGGGACGAAATCGGCTCTGGCGCCGGATGGTGGTGGACGCCATCCAGGAGGATCCCGAGTGGAAGGGCGGTGAGTACGCGGCGCAGCCCAAGGCGGGCCTGCGCACCGCCGTCGACCTGCTGATGATCGCGGGCAGCGCGCCCGCGTACCAGCAGCGGACGCTCGCCGGCCGCGACACGGTCGACCGCTACCTGGCGAGTCAGATCGAGAATCGCATGAAAACCACCAACGCCAACGATCTCATCTATCAGGTCGAGGCGTCGCGTCACTACGATCCTTCGCCGAAGCTCGAATCCATCCGCGCTCCGGTGATGTTCGTGAACTCGGCGGACGACTTCATCAATCCGCCCGAGCTGGGCATCGCGGAGCGCGAGATCAAGCGCGTGCGCCGCGGCCGATTCGTGCTCGTCCCCGCCAGCGACCAGACCCGCGGCCACGGCACCCATACCTGGGCCACGTTCTGGAAGTCCTACCTCGTCGAGCTGCTCGAGAGCTCGAAGCCCGGAAGCTCAGCCGGTCAGTAGGATCAGCCCCAGCCTTCGTCGGCCGTCGGCCCGTAGATCGAAGGCACCGGCACGTTCACCAGCCGCAAATACACGGTGAGCTGTCCGCGGTGATGCACGAGATGGTTGATGGTCTGCCGAACCACGGCGCCACGCGGCATGGTGAAGAACACGCGATCCCCCGAGCCCAGGGACCATGGCGCCGAGAAGTCCTCGTCCTGGGCCGCCGCGAGTGCGGCGCGCGCTTCCTTCACGTTGCGATCGAAGTCCGCGAGCAGCGCCTCGGTGGTCTCGTTGCTGTAATTGGGCGCGGCGCTCAAGTCGAGGCGCGTCTCCTTCATCATCTGCGTGATCCATCCCGGCATGCGCGAGACCAGTTGCGCCAGGTGGGCCATCGAGAACGATTTCGGATGCGGCTTCCACGCTCCCTGGTCGGAGGGCACGCGCTCGAGCACGCGGCGGGTGGTCGCCATCTCCTGATCGAATTCGGGAAGCAACGCGTCGGACAGGCTCATGGTCGCCAGCCTACGACGGGTTTCAAATCTTCGTCAACGATCGCGCGAGCCTTGTAGCTTCTTCCTCCCTGGGGCCGCCTACTACCCGCGGCGCGTGGTCATTCCCTCCCCGCCCGATCGTTCCATCTTGCCGCGCTGATTGGCGCTACGACGCTTTCCACGGTCTGGCATCGGTCTCGCAAGAGTAGCCGGACATGACGCGCGCCGGTCGCGAGGGATCGTTCGCGCAAAGGTCCGCAGTGAGGAGGTTCTTCATCATGGCCAGGAAGCGGCAATCGAAGAACGTCATGGCGGAAGCCAGACAGAATGTCGTGGGCTCGCTGGAAGGCGCGGGGGATGTCGCGGGCGCGGTGGTGGAAGGGGTGAGCGGGACATTGGCTCGAACCCTCGAAGGCGCTCGCGCTGCCGAACAGGAGATCTCGGGCCTGGTATTCGAAACCGTCACCGGAGCCGTTCATGGCGTCGCGGAAGTCGGCGTCGAAGTCGGCGATGCGGCCAAGTCGATCATGATGGGCGCCATTCGCGGCTCGCAGCAGGTCGGCCAGGCCACGCTGGAAACGGTGGTCGGCAGCGCGGGCGCGGTCGTGCGCGGCGTCCACGATCTCGGCGGCGATATCGGTTATGCCGCGAAGGGAGCCGTCGAGGGCGCCATCGAAGCGGCGCGCGACCTCGGCATGGAAGTGGAAGAGACTGCGTCCGCGGCGGCCTCGGGCGCGATTCGCGCCGCGGGTGAAGTCGGGACCGAAGCCGTGGAGCAGGTCCAGAAGGTCGTGACCGGCACGATCGACGGCGTGAAGGTGGTGCTGGGGGATACGCCGCGAAAGGAAGCGCGTCGCGCTCCGCGAGCAAGTCGCTGACTCGAAAGCAGGGAGACCATGAACCGATACGACATGACGAAGCGCGCGATCGTGACCTCGTTGCTGACGTTTTCACTGGCGCTGGCTCTGGCGCCGCCCGCAGGCGCGAACACCTACTACGGATTCACGGTGGGTGTGAGCAACGCTCCGCCACCGCCGCGCCTCGTGCTGGTCGAGCGACCCGAGTTCGTCGCGGTTCCCGGAACGCTGGTCTACGCGGTCGGCAACACCAACTACGACGTCTTCCGCTACAACGGCCGGTACTTCCTCTACAACGACGGCTACTGGTATCGCTCGTCGCGGACCAGCGGACCGTACGTGGTGGTGGACGTGCGGTCGGTCCCCGAGCCGGTGCTGCGCGTGCCGGCGCATTCGTGGAAGCGCCATCCGCACGGCGGACCTCCGGGGCAGATGAAGAAGGGCCGTTACTAGAGGCAACTCGGTGACGGTCCGGACGGCCGGGGAGAGGAATCCCCGGCCGTTTTCTTTTGGTATGCTCCGGCCATGTCCCGCTCCGTCTTGCTGACCTGCCTGCTGATCCCCGCCATGGTTCAAGCCGCGAATGCTCCCTCCACCTCGGACCATTCCAAGGTGATGGTTTCCACCGCGACCGCGCATGCCTATTTCGCCATGGGCTGCTTCTGGTGCGGCGAGAACGATTTCGAAGGCCGGCCCGGAGTCCGCTCGGTGGTCTCGGGCTACACCGGGGGCAAGGAGAAGAATCCGACCTACGAGCAGGTCTCCGCGCACATGACGGGGCACTTCGAGGCGGTCGACGTCGCCTACGATCCCGCGCGCATTTCGTACGAGAAGCTGCTCGACATCTTCTGGCACAGCGTCGATCCCACGCAGGCGGACGGGCAGTTCTGCGACCTCGGCAAGCAGTACCGCTCCGCGATCTTCTATCGCGATTCGACCGAGATGAAGGCGGCGTACGCTACCAAGCGAGCGCTCGAGAAGTCCGGCGTGCTCAAGAAGCCCATCGTCACGCTCATCCTGCCGGCCGGCACCTTCTGGCCCGCCGAGGAGTATCACCAGAACTTCTGCCGCGTGAATCCCGATCAGTACAACAGCTATCGCGAGGGTTGCGGTCGCGACAAGCGACTGGCTCTGATCTGGGGCGCCAGCGCGGCGAAGCCGGCGGCTCACTAGCCGCCGCGCTTCTCCGCCGCTGATTCGAGCAAGGGCCGGGCTCGGTTCTCTTTCTTCCTTGCCGGAACTCCCGGCCCCTGCCGAGCTGCATCTCAGAGCGGACAGATCACGAAGATGCAGTTGTTGTTGACGATGCTCTTGCAGCCTTTCACGCCGCTGCCGAAGCCGCAGAACTTTACCCCGTTCGAGCTCAGGCAAACCTTGCCGCACGCCGGATCCGGCTTCGGCTTGATGATGACGTCGTCATCCTGCGCGTAGGCCGTGCTCAGCGAGAGCGCCGTGCCGTAACGCGACGGTTGGTGAGTCGGAGCCATGGTCAGCCCCAGCCCAATCACTGACGCCACCAGCATCAGCAGAACGAACGCACGCATGTGCGGATTCCTCCACCGGCCCGGATTCGCCGCGGCGCGAGGAGCCGGACCCTCGCCGCGCGCGTGGAGCAAGTCTCCACGCGGGTCACACGATCAGCGTCGCGGGGCGACGTCCTCGCCGGCGCGGGACACCATGGGCGAAGCGTGGGTCACCCGCGGGAGGCGATCGGCATAGACGAACGCTTCGGAATGCTCCGCGGTGTGGCACGAAAGGCAGACACGCTCCGGCACGGCGCGCGCGATGGTGCCGCGCCGCGGGTCGCGGACGTGCGCGGCGCCGGGGCCGTGACACGACTCGCATTGGACGTCCGCCAGCTTGCGCGAGCCGGCCTGGTATCCGTCCTTCGCACCGAAGCCGACGACATGGCAGGACACGCAGCGCGGCTGGTAGTGGCGATGCGCGTCGAGCAGCGTCTTGAAAGCACGCGCGTGCGCCGTGGCCTCCCACTGCGCGGTCTCGGACGCGTGACACGCGGCGCACGCCTGGCGGCCGGCGTAGCCGCCCCGGCGCTCCGGATCAGCGGCTGCGGGAATCTCGACCTGCGCGGACGCGGCCTGGGCGCGCGCGACCGTGGTGTAGAAGCGATCCAGCTGTGCGCGCACCGCGGGGTCCTCGCGCACCTCCTCGCCCAGATCCTGAGGCGCAACATGCGCTTCGACGACGTGGCCTTGCGCGTCGAGGCCGAGATCGAGCACTTCGAGCCCATACTCGCCGAGATCGGCGTAGAGCACGAAGGTGTGGTCCAGGAAGCCCGAGACCGGGCTCAGGCTCGAGGCGGCGCCGATCGCGGTCAGCTCGCCGCGAACGCGATCGGGACTGGTGACGATCACGTCGACCGTCGGGCAGCGTCGCGCGATCTCGCGCACGGTACGATAGGAGAGCTCGCCGAGGACGATTCCGATCTCGTCGGCTCGTGAGTTGGCGAAGGCCCGGATCACGGTTTCCACCGGACCCTCGATCTCGAGCGAGTCGAGGCTTGCGTCCAGCATCGATGGCCGCTGCAGATCGACCGGCGGCTCGTACACGCCGACGATGCGCGCGTGAATCCCGCCTCGTTCGACCACCCGCGCCGCGGGAGCGAGCGCCGCACGACCTCGACGGAGGTTGGCGGCCGTGTACGGGAGCCCGGATTCCGCTCCGAGCGCGGTCAGGAGCGCGGGGCCGCGCGCC
>Ga0070675_100004870_pt1 | contig 10247 bp, 7 predicted proteins | sample KBSM43metaG_FD_65343 | JGI IMG/M metagenome (GOLD analysis project Ga0070675, IMG submission 65343) | Miscanthus rhizosphere microbial communities from Kellogg Biological Station, Michigan, USA - KBS M4-3 metaG | ecosystem: Host-associated > Plants > Roots > Rhizosphere > Soil ...
CGAAATCGCCCGAACGGCGGTCGCGCGCTGAATGAAATCGAGATCGTCGCGGCTGGTGTTGCGCTCGAGGCTGAACGGCAGCTTGAACCGGCCGCCGCGCACCTGAAACGCGCGATTGATGCGGACGTCCACATACACGTCGCGCCACGGCGTATCGTCGTCATCGTCGTTCTGAAAAGCGCGCTCCACCTGGAACTGGACGCGGTTGAACAGCTCGCCATTCACGCCGATTCGCCGGCTACCCCACGAGAAGCGGTCCTCGATCGGTCCCTCGTCATTCCACAAGAGCATGTCGGCCTGCACGCGGACCTTCGGCTCGATGCGGACCGATTCGCCGAAGCGAATCGAGCCGTCGTCCCACTGCACGCCGGACTCGACCTTCTGTTTGCCCTGTTTGCCAGCCTGCTGAGCCGAAGCCGGGACCGACAGCGCCAGCACGACGGCTGCCGCAGCACAGAGCGCGCGAAGGGCGACGTGCGGCGCACATCGCCACCTGCCGATATCAGAAGGAGTCGGACGAATCATTTGTGAGAAGCCTTAGGTCATATCGGCTCGCACTGGCCGACTCATGAACGTACACCGCACACGATATTGCACACTCTGGCTCCTCGTTCTGCTCACCACGCTGTCGTGCGCCGGTGGAGGCGACCAGTGGTTGAGTGGGCCGACACCCCCGCCGCCCTCGACGGTGCTCCTGGCCGCGGGTGACATCGGTGTGTGCGGATCCACACCGGCGATCGAGACCGGCCTGATGCTCGATTCTTTGGACGGGACGATTCTCGCGGTTGGTGATCTGGCGTATCGCCACGGAACCGCCGAGGAGTTTGCGACCTGCTATGACCCGGTATGGGGCAGACACAAGGCGCGGACGCGGCCAAGCCCAGGCAATCACGAGTACGAATCCTCGGGCGCTCAGCCGTACTACGACTACTTCGGCGGGCAAGCTGGACCATCGGGACAGGGCTATTACAGCTTCCGAGCTGGCGACTGGCTCGTGCTGTCACTGAACAGCAACCTGCCGGTAGGCGGCTCGACCGCGCAAGGTCAGTGGATTCGATCGGAGCTGACCGCCAATACCTCGCGATGCGCGCTGGCGTACTTTCACCATCCACTTTACAGCTCCGGGCCGAACGGCGACAACGCTCGACTCGCGGGGTTATGGCAGATGCTCTACGAGCAGGGCGTGGATGTGATCATCAGCGCGCACGAACATCTGTACGAGCGGTACGCGCCGATGTCACCGGATGGTCAGCGCAACGACACGCGCGGCATCCGCCAGTTCATCGTCGGGACGGGTGGCGCGGGACTCTATACCGTGATGAGCGTGCATGCGCAGAGCGAAGTGCAACTCATCGCGCACGGACTCCTCAAGCTCACGCTGACGGCGCAGGGATACAGCTGGGAGTTTCTACAGGTTGGCGGCGGACGGACGGACTCAGGCGCGGACGTTTGTCACTAGTAGGGCCGGTCCTTTGGACCGGCCGGAAGGCGCGTCCGAAGGACGCGCCCTACGTCCAACTGAATAGCAGATACATCGCCAGCACTGCGCCGAGCATGAACGCCATGGCGCGGAGGCCGATGAATAATCGGCGTACGGCGCGATGCTTGGCGTCGTTCTTCAGCGCGAGGCCGTGGAGCTGTATCGCCAGCTCCGCATTGAGCTGTGAGAGGCGCACGTGCTGCCAGGTCTGCCACTGCTGGGCGGCGGTGCGTTTGATCACGTCCTCGTAGTAGCGGACGCCGACTGGATAGTCAGGGCTGTTCGTTGGCCAGTCACTGAGCGATGGACGGAACCGGCCGGGGTGCAGCGCTTCGATCGCCTGCAGAATGAAGTAGAGCAGGAGCAGCGCGTAGCCGATGAGGAACGACACCATCCAGATGCGCTCGCCGCGCGTCATCGAGGAGATGATGTCGGTCTTGGTCAGCAGCAGCAGGGGCATCGCGTTCAACGCGCCCATGACAATCAGTGCGAATCGTGCCTCGCGGTTGCTGATGTCGATCAGGTCGTAGGCTTCGTCCGAGGCATCGATCAGCGCGCGGTAGCGCTCCCAGCCGTCGAGCTCGCGCGTCGGGTCGAACAGCCGCTTGAAGTCCTTCTTTTTGAGCTTCAGCTCAGGGTGGAAAGAGTCCATGCCGTCGTTGCCGACGTGCGGCACCTCGTGGACAGACTCCGACGGTGAAAACTCTGCGCTCACTCCACGAGGTTATCGGCCCGGCGTACACGCACCTGTAACTGAAAATTCATGAGCCAGACTCGAATGGTGATGCGCGCCGTGAAGTCGCGTGCAGTTACGCCCGCAGTCCAAACAGCTTCACCGCGTTCTCCTTCAGGATCAGCGGCCGCACTTCGTCTTTGAACGCGACCTTCTCGAAGTCCGCCATCCAGCGGTCGGGCGTGAGCAGCGGATAGTCCGACCCGAAGAGCACCTTGTGCTTCAGCAGTGAGTTGGCGTACTGCACCAGCGTCGCCGAGAAATACTTCGGCGACCATCCCGACAGGTCGATGTAGACCTGCGGCTTGTGCAGGCAGATCGAGATCGCTTCGTCCTGCCACGGGAACGACGGATGCGCCAGCACGATCGGCATATCGGGAAAGTCCACGGCGACATCGTCGATCGGCATCGGGTTGCCGTATTTGAGCCGGATGCCGCCGCCGCCGCGCATGCCGGTGCCGATGCCGCTGTGACCGGTGTGGAAGAGCACCGGCAGACGCGCTTCGGCAAAGACTTCGTAGAGCGGGTAGGCCAGTCGATCGTTCGGCCAGAACTCCTGAATGGGCGGGTGCAGCTTGAGGCCGCGCACCTGTCCGGTGGCGACGAGCCGCTTCGCTTCGCGGACGCCCTCAGCGCCGCGCGTCGGGTTGATGCTGACGAACGGTAGCGCGATGTCAGGGTTCTGCGCCGCGAACTCCAGGACGGCGTCGTTGGACAGGCGCGGCACCCCGCTGAGCGTTTCGTCCACTGTGAAGATGACGCAGGCCATCTTGCGTGAACGGTAGTACTCGGCCAGCGACGCGGCATCGCGCGCGCCGCCGCCTTTGAAATACGCGGCGGCTTTCTTGTCGGCTTCGGTCTCCTCGCCAGTGTGTTCGAGGTGCACGTGGACGTCGAGGGCGACGAGCCCATCTACATTGATCGAGTGTGTGGACATCAGCGGAAGGGCGCCGCCGCTCCGGCTGGCTGACGGGCAATCAGCACAGGCGCGGACGGAGACGCCGAGTAGAGTTCGTCAACGAGTGCCGCGCGATGGATCAGCACGGCCTTCTGGTTAATAGAGCCTTTGTCGGTGACCTCGCGCGCGTCCATCGACGGCGGATCCTCGAGCAGGATCGCGCGCGCGACGAACGTGGAGCTGCCCGTGCTCGCGGTGGCGAGGGTCGTGAATACGTCAGTAAACCGGCCGACGATAGCCGGATGCGAGAGCAGGGCGCGTGCCGACGTGTCGGCACCGGCGCCGAGCAACTCGCGGCATGCCTGCAGGTTCGGAAACACGAGCGCGGTCAGGTACTCGCGATCGTGGCCGCCGATGACGACGTCCAGTGCAAGGCCGGCGGCCTGGGCCAGGATCTTCGCGCGCAGCGGCCCGACGCTGACCCATGTGCCGGTGGAGAGTTTGAAGTCCTCGGCCAGGCGGCCATTGAACACCAGGCCCTGGCGTGGATCGCTGTGATCGGCGAACTCCATCGCATCGCCAAGACGATAGAAGCCTTCATCGTCAAACGCCGCGGTGGTGAGGGCCTCATCGCGCCAATAGCCCGGGGTGATGTTCGGACCACGGACGCGCGCTTCCATTTTCGACTCGACCGGCATGAGCTTCACGTCCATCCCGGGCGCGGGAAGACCGACGAGCCCGGCAAAGGCGTTCAGCGTACCGGTGGTGAAGGCAAATGGCGCGGTCTCGGTGGCACCGAAGCCCGTCATGATCGTGATCTCTTCACCGCACGCGTCGAGTGCTACGTCGCGGAGATCGTCCCAGAACCGCTGGCCGAGACCGGCCGCCGCATAGAACAGCAGCTTCACGCGGCTGAAGAAAGTCTCGCGCAGCACCGCGTCGCTGCGCAGGTGCGGCATCAGCATCTCGTAGAGCCGCGGCACGGCAAAGTGCGCCGTGCATGGAATCTCGCGGAGGTTGCGAAGTGTGGCCGCGAAGAGCGCCGGCGTCGGCTTGCCCTCGTCTATGTAGAGCGTGCCGCCATTACGCAGGACAAGTCCGAAGTTGTGATTACCGCCCGCAGTGTGGTTCCACGGCGACCAGTCGCAGATGACCGGCGGCTCGTCGACGAGGAACGTGAGCACCGAGCGGATCATTTCCTGGTTCGAGCACAGCATCCGCTGCGTGTTGATCACGCCCTTCGGCCGTCCCGTCGATCCTGACGTAAACAGCACCTTGGCGATGGTGTCGCCGGTCACGCGCTGCTTCGCTTCGTCTACGGCAGCGGTCTCCCGCGTGCCCTCCAAATCGACCAGCGACGTAGCGGGCAGCCCGCCCGGCGATCCGGAGACAACGAGCTCGACGCGGTCGGTGAGCACCGCCCGCAATGCGCGTTCGTAAGCAGCGCCGTTTTCAGTGAAGACCAGCGCCGGCTCGACTCGCTCGAAGACGCGCTGCAGCGCACCGTACTCCCTGGCTTGGAGTGAGTAGGCCGGAGCAATCGGCGCGTAGGGCACGCCAACGTACATCGCGGCCAGCGCCAGGAGCCCGTGCTCGATACTGTTGCCCGAGAGGATGACGATCGGCCGGTCGTGCGACAGCTTGCGATCGAGGAGCGCTTGCGCGATGCGCCGGACACGGGACAGCGCATCGGCGTAGGTGAGCTCCCGCCAACCGTGACCGCCTCGTTGCGCGAGGAACGTGCGGTCAGGTGCCTGCGTGGCCCAATACTCGAGTGAATCGGTAATCCGCGTCTGATACGGGCCGAGCGGTGCGCTCGCCTGCATGTAGACGGAACCGTTCGTACCGTGACGAACGATCGCATCGGAGGGCGCTATCCGGACGGCTCGCACTGTGCGGGTCGCGCTCATCTCACGCCGTGGTGGCGGCCAGTTCTGCGGCGCGGCTCTTGTCGAATTCCTTGAACGTCGATCCCTCACGCGCCAGACGGGCAAGGAGCGGCGCCGGTTCCCAGCGTTGACCGAGCTCGCGACGGAACGCCGACACGCGCTCGTAGACCGTCGCCAGTCCGATACGGTCGGCGTAGAACATCGGCCCACCGCGCCAGGCGGGGAAGCCGTAGCCGTTGGTGTAGACCACGTCGATGTCGGCTGCGCGGCTGGCGTAACCCTCTTCGAGCACGCGCGCGCCTTCGTTGATCAGTGCGTAGATCGTGCGTTCGATGATTTCTTCGTTCGTGATTGGCCGGCGGCGAATACCCGCCGCACTGGCGGCGCGCTCGATGAGCGCAAGCACTTCGGGGTCCGGCATCGGCTTCCGGTCGTCGCCATAGACGTACCATCCCTTGCCGGTCTTTTGCCCGAAGCGGCCCATCTCGCACAGCGTGTCAGCGACCAGCGGCTTCCGGTCGCCAGGTTTGCTGAACTGGTGCAGTTCCTGACGCACGCGCCAGGCGACGTCGAGCCCGGCCATGTCGTCCACCGCGAACATGCCCATCGCCATGCCGAAGTCAGTGAGCGCGCGATCCACCTGCTCGGGCGTCGCCCCGTCCTCGACGAGAAACTGCGCCTCGTACATGTACGGGAACATCATGCGATTGCCGACGAACCCTTCGCAGTTGCCGACGACGACGCCGACTTTGCCGAGACGTTTTGCCAGCGCCATTGCCGTGGCGAGCGTTTCCGGCGAGGTCGCCTTGCCGCGCACGATCTCGACGAGCCGCATCACATTCGCGGGGCTGAAGAAGTGCAAGCCCACGACTGAGGCCGGCCGCGAGGTCGCCGTGGCGATCGCGTCGATGTCGAGCGTGGAGGTGTTCGTCGCGATGACGCAACCCGGCTTCGCGACGCGATCCAGCGTCGCGACAACGTCCTTCTTGAGTGCCAGGTTCTCGAACACGGCCTCGATGATCAGGTCGACGTCGCCGAAGTCCTCAAACCCGATCTGGGGACGAATCGACGACATCCGCTGTTCGACCTGCTCGGGTGTGAAGCGCCCGCGTTTGACCGAGACGTCGTAGTTCTTGCGAATGGTGGCGAGACCGTTGTCGAGCCCCTGTTGCGTCGCATCGACAAGTCGCACGTGAATGCCGGCGTTCGCGCACGCCATCGCAATCCCGCCGCCCATCGTCCCGGCGCCGACGATACCGACGCTCGAGACTGTCGCGACGGAGGTGTCTTTCGTGACGCCCGGCACGCGCGACACGCCGCGCTCGGCGAAGAAGGCGTGAATGAGTGCCTTGGCTTGCTCGGACCGCATGCACTCGAGGGAGATCTGGCGCTCGCGCATGCAGCCTTCCGTGAACGGCAGCGTCACGGCCGCCTCCAGCGCGTCGATCACTTTGACCGGCGCTTCCATGCGGCGGCGCGTCTTGCGAGCCATCTCCTTGCCAGCGGCGATCATCGACGGGACGGCGGCAGCCGGGGGCAGCTTGTCAGTGCGTTCTCGAGTCTTGGGATGCGCAGTGCGCGACGTCATCTCACGCGCAAAGGCCAGCGCTCCGGCTGCAAGGTCTCCCTCGATGATGCGATCGATCAAACCCGCGGCGAGCGCATCTGTCGCCTTGATCGGCTTGCCCGACACGCACATCTCGATGGCCTTCTCGAGACCGACGAGACGGGGCAGTCGCTGTGTGCCTTCAGCGCCAGGGACGATCCCCAGGTTCGCCTCGGGCAGCCCCATTTGACCCTCGGGGAGGGCGACACGATAGTGTCCAGCCATGGCGATCTCGAGGCCGCCGCCAAGCGCGGTGCCGTGCATCGCCATCACGACCGGCTTGGGGAGATCCTCGATCCGCTGCAGGAGCGCATGCAGATCGGGTGCGCCGGAATCACCGCCCCAGGCGATGTTCTCGAGCCCCTTGATGTCGGCCCCTGCCGGGAACGTCCGGCCGGCCCCAATCACGACCACGGCCCGCACCGTCGCGTCCCGCGCCACCACGTCAATCGCGGTGCTGATCCCGTCGATGACCTCCTGGCTGAGGGCATTCACCGGTGGGTTGTCGATGCGGATGAGCGCAACGCCGTCGGCGTGCGAAACACTGACTGGATTCATCGCTTCTCATCATAGTGCTACCCTTCAGGGGGTGAGCCCTTTTTGCCGTTTATTTGTCGCCGGAACGGTCATCCTGGCTGCGGGCATCGTCGCCAGCGCGCAGCGCCGCGATGTCTTTGTTGCCTCTCGCGATGAACCGGCGATTCGTTACTCGAGCACGCCACCCACCGATCCTGTGGCGGCGATGAACGAGAAGCTGCAGGCCGGATCTGTGTCGTTGACCTTCGACCCAACGAACGGCTATCTGAAGTCGGTACTGGAGGCGTTCAACCTTCCGGTGGAATCGCAGGCGCTCGTGTTCTCGCAGAGTAGTTTCCAGGCGCCGCTCATCAACGTCCTGAATCCACGCGCCGTCTACTTCGGCGACACCGTGGCGGTGGGATGGGTTCGCGGTGGACGGATTCTCGAAGTGGCTGCGCAGGACCCGGCCCAGGGCACCATGTTCTATGAGCTCGAGCAGAAGGCATCGTCGTCGCCGCGCTTCGTGCGCAACAACGACTGTCTGGCCTGCCACTTGTCGTGGGAGACGCTTGGCGTGCCCGGCCTGACCGTCCAGAGCATGTACCCGATCCCCGACGACATCTCGTACGCGAACGGCTTCACGACGATTCACGGCAGCCCCCTCGAGCAGCGTTGGGGCGGCTGGTACGTCACCGGCGATCACGGCGGCGCAAAGCACATGGGCAATGTGCCGGTCATGCCTGGCGACAAGGGCAAGCTCAAGATCGCCAATCCGAAGGCCGCGCTCAAATCGGTCGAGGGGCTGTTCGATCTCAAGGGGTATCCAACCCCGTACAGCGATGTCGTCGCGCAGTTGGTGCTCGCGCATCAGACGCAGATGACCAACTTGATCACGCGCACTGGCTGGGAAGCCCGCCTGCTTGCCGCCAAGCCGAGCACCGATGCGTCGGCGCGTGTGGCCGAGGCCGCGCGAGACCTGGTTGACTACCTGCTGTTCGTCGACGAGGCTCCACTCGTCGCGCCTGTGAAAGGCGGCTCTGGATTCACCGAACGGTTCCCCAAGACTGGTCCGCGCGACAAACAAGGACGGTCGTTCCGTGACTTCGATCTCCGCCGCCGCCTCTTTCAGTATCCGTGCAGCTACATGATCTACACGCCGGCGTTCGACGCCATGCCGGCCCTCGCTCGCGATGCGGTGTACAGCAGGATGTGGGAGGTGTTGTCGGGGCGCGAGAAGCAGCCGCGGTACCGCGTGCTCTCGGCGGCCGATCGCCGCGCGATCGTCGAGATCCTTCGCGAGACGAAGCCAGGACTGCCTGATTACTTCGGATCGGTTCAGTAGGTTCCAACCCTGCGATATTCTAGTACCGCCTGCATGCGTCCCTCTTTGACCGGTCTGCTCGCCCTTGTTGTGGGGGCGATCCTCACCACTGTCTCCGCTCAAAGTCCGGCCCCGTCGCACTCGTGGCTCACGCCGCTGCGTGAAGACGCGGCGCGCCTGATCAAGGCGGCGACTGCGGACGACTTTGCCTGGCAGCGCCTGGCGGAGCTGACTGATACCTACGGCAATCGCTTGAGCGGTTCCGAGAACCTCACCCGCGCCGTGGACTGGGCGGTGCGGACGATGAAGGCGGACGGCCTCGAGAACGTGCGCACGGAGCGCGTGATGGTCCCGCACTGGGTGCGCGGCAGGGAAGCGGCGGAGATCGTCGATCCGCCGCGACATCAAATCCCGATTCTGGGTCTCGGCGGCACGGCGCCCACGCCGCCCGGCGGGCTCGAGGCCGAAGTGCTCGTGGTCACCAGCTTCGACGACCTGCGGGTGAAAGGCGCCGAAGCAAAGAATCGCATCGTCCTCTTCAATGTGCCGTACAACGGTTATTCCGAGACCGTCACCTATCGGAATGGCGGCGCACGCAGCGCGGCTCAATACGGAGCCGTCGCGGTACTGGTCCGATCGGTCGGTCCGCTCGGTCTACGGACGACGCACACCGGCAGCGTGAGCTACGCGCCGGGACAGACGCAGATTCCGGCCGCTGCGGTCTCGATTGAAGACGCGAATCGCATTGCGCGTCTGTCGACTCGTGGTCGCACTGTGCGGATGCGTTTGACACTCGAGTCGCGAAACGAGCCCGACGCTGAATCAGCGAATGTCATCGGGGAGCTCCGCGGTCGCGAGAAGCCGCACGAGATCGTGCTGCTTGCCGGCCACCTCGACTCCTGGGATGTTGGCGCTGGCGCCTCCGACGACGGCGTCGGCTGCGTCATCACGTGGGAAGCGGTGCGGCTGATGAAGAAGCTGGGCATCAGACCGCGGCGCACGGTGCGGGTCGTGCTGTTCGGGAACGAAGAGAACGGCCTTCGCGGTGCGGCAGCCTACGCGGAGAAGCATGCGGCGACCGCATCCGATCATGTGTTCGCGCTCGAGTCTGACTCCGGCGTGTTTGCGCCCGCAGCACTTGGCTTCTCAGGCAGCGCCGCGGCGCGCTCGATGATGCTGCAGATCGGCAGCCTGATCGCGCCGCTCGACTTTCCGGAGATCACCGCGGGGGGCGGCGGCGCCGACATCGGTCCGATCGCACAGGCCGGCAGCGTGCCGACGATGGCGTATCTCGGGGATCCGGCGCGCTACTTCGTCATTCACCACAGCGCCGCGGACACCGTCGAGCGGATTGCGCCTGAGGAAGTGTCGAAGGCCGCGGCGGCCATCGCGGCGATCGCGTACGCCGTCGCCGAAATGCCTGAACGTTTACCGCGGTAACGTTCGGATCGTTCGAGCCGTTCGTCACGTTCGGATCGTTCGAGGAACGACACGAACGTGCCGAACCCCCGAACGATTCGAACGAACTAACGAATTTCAGTGATGGCGACGTCGAGGACTCGTGCCTGGCGTGGCGCGTTCTGCCACTGCACGAGGATGGGACTCTGATACGTACCCTCGACGATACTCGGCTGACCATCGTCGGCCGCCGACACGAGCAGGCTGACTGACCGGTGCATGCGGAAGAAGCGCGAGGCGGGGACGGCGAGCGTGCGCGCCATCGCCTTCTCGACGATCGACCCGCGCAAGCCGAGCGCATCGAGACCCTTGTTGAGCACGCGCACCATGTCGTACTTCGCGT
>Ga0070675_100004880_pt1 | contig 10235 bp, 10 predicted proteins | sample KBSM43metaG_FD_65343 | JGI IMG/M metagenome (GOLD analysis project Ga0070675, IMG submission 65343) | Miscanthus rhizosphere microbial communities from Kellogg Biological Station, Michigan, USA - KBS M4-3 metaG | ecosystem: Host-associated > Plants > Roots > Rhizosphere > Soil ...
CATGCGCAATGGGGCGGGCAATTTGAACACTTGGAAGAAGCCAGTCGCCGACTCGCTCTCGTGGTCCCCGTCACCCTGAGCCTCATTTTGGGTATGCTCACCGTTGTATTCGGCTCGGTCCGGCCGGCCTTATTGATCTTTTTAAATGTCCCCCTCGCGTTATCGGGAGGCATGATCGCGTTATGGCTTCGTGGCTTGCCGCTCAGCGTCTCGGCTGTCATTGGGTTCATGGCCCTCTTCGGTATCGCGGTGTTAAACGGCGTCGTCTTAGTGACCTACATTCGTCAATTGGAGGCACAGGGTGTGCCGACATCATCTGCGGTCATTCAAGGCGCGACGGACCGATTACGGCCGGTCCTTATGACCGCCTTGGTGGCGAGCGTCGGATTTCTGCCGATGGCGGTCGCGTCCAGTCTTGGTGCCGAGGTCCAGCGGCCCCTGGCCACGGTTGTGATTGGGGGGCTACTCACGTCCACGGTGCTGACATTGCTCGTTCTGCCCGCATTGTATAGACGCGTCTGCTCTCCCTGAAGGGGAATGTACGCCAGGTTAAGCATCAGCAAACAGGATCAAGAGGAAGAGGCCCATTGCAATTCGCCGATTCGGAGAATTGTAAAAGTTGTTCCCGTCCTACATCTACAGAGTAAATCTGTTGATATCAGGTGTTGGTGTCAAAAGGCTGCTTAAGAAGAAAAGAGGGACCTACGGATACCAAATCAGCCACTGCAAAACCTCACCATCACGAGCATTCCGCGACATCGCAGGTCCCAACCCCCACTTCATTGAATCGTCTTGCCTGGAGTGCGACTGTGCATTGCTTTACGGGCTGTGCGATCGGAGAAGTCATGGGTATGGTCGTGGCCACGGCGTTTGGCTGGGGAGCCATGGCCTCGGTGATCATTGCTGTCATGCTCGCATTCCTCGTCGGTTATAGCTTTACACTGATCCCACTTGTAAGAAGCGGAATGACGCTTCGCGCTGCGGTTCCTCTGGGGGCCGGGTGAATTTCCATGCCGAACGCTTGGACGGCTTATCGTATCATGACATCTATGCCCATCTCTTTCGTGCACGAGCGGCGATATCGATGAAGCATGCATCAGATAAAACTGTGAAGACGATTCCAGGGATCATATCTAGCCACGACGCCCTTAGGCCGGTAGTAATGCGATCAGCCGATTTTCGAGGCGCGCTATCTCTAGCGTGTCATCGATGGATTTGATAGTCCAGTCCGACCGTATCACTTCTCCGGCGAGTCGCTTTAATCATTGTGCATGCTAGTACGGTTCATAGATGCAAAGTTCGGCGGCGCTCGCTCAGATGATCTTGCTGCGGCGCACCGTGATCCTGCTCTCCTGCTCGTTTTACGCATAGCGCATCGGTTCATGTTAATCGATGTCGTCTTAGCGTTACCGTTGTGTGCTAGAGCCGTGCGCCGAATGTGGTCCGATAGCTGAGTGTAAAGATGCAAGGCCATCTTTCCTTTACATTTTCTAACTGGTCCGAGATCTCTTCGAATCCTTCTTCGCCATTGCTGTAGCCTGTTAATAAAGTTGGAAACTCGTTAATAGAGTTGGTTACTGACAAGGGTTCAGCAGTTAAATGTAATGACCAGTCAACCAGCCGATGCCATTTGTGTAGCAACAGACCTATCTCCCTCCCTCCGTATATTAATCAGTTTCTCCAGCTGTATTGTGGGATTAAAATCTTAACGCGAACGCGAAAGTCTTGAACTGGAAAAATACGTGCCTGTTTCTTTGGGATTAAAGTCTTGAACTGGAAACGATCGTCAAAGTCGCAACCGAATCTATGGACTCCTTAAAGTCGCAACCGAATCTATGGACTCCTTCAGTGCCCGCTATGATGCTCCTGGATCACGGCATGGCCGCGCCCCATTGCAATGAGCCATCGATTCACGCGGGATACGCCGCCAGGAAGGCGAGTGCAAGGGATGCGACCAGGCTGCCCCAAAAAATCGGCTCCAACAAACTGGTCGACATTGCGCCCGGTACGACCAGCATAATCGCATTATCGACGAGTTCCATAACGATAATAGAGACCGTGTCAGCCATGAGTGCCACAGCGCCCAGGGATGTTGTCGATTCTGAGCGAGGCAATCCATTGCGGTAGGGCCGGGCTTGTCGCCGACCGGCTCGAGGCCGAGCAGGACGCGGAACGCCAGCAGCAGAGTTCCTGATGCCCAGGCCTGTGGGCTGCAGGCGGTCGGGTATTCGACTGGGAAGACTGTATGATCGCGGCCATAGCCGGCAAATACTTCCGGCAATCGATAGTGGAAAAAGTAGGACGCCTGCAGGAGCGCCAGCGCAACCCAGCTTGCCGCCTCGCGCTGGCCGTATCGGGCAAGCCCCGCAGCCAGGATGGAGCAGTCGTGCGGCCAGACCGTGCCGACGTGATAGCCGATGGGGTTGTACGCGGCCTCAGTTTGTGCCATTGTCCGCACGCCCCAGCCTGAAAATAGATCGGGCCCGGTCAGATGACGAGCGTGGCCGCGGCAAGCTCAGGAACGAACGGCAACGCCTGTTAGCTGGTGATCAAGCTGTCCCACCGAACAGGGCCATGAACCAAGGCAGGCCGGCGGCGGGCAGTGATGCTTCCCCGAGATTTCCCGGGTTGAAACGGAGACTGGCGAGATCGACCATGCTGCGCTCATATGTTTGGCGCAGCAAATCCGGATAGGCCGACACGCTCGGAGTATTCTCGACCCACTCCTGCAGACTAAGGCGAGGGTTTCGATACGCAGCTGCCCGACTAGGGTGCGTCGGCCGCTGAACCTCTTCATCGATCGCCGGTCGGACAGTCAGGCATGTCGTCCATTCCGATCTAGCACCGAGCTGAACGTTGAACGAGATACCCTGCGCATCTACATCAAAGGGCTCGCTGGAGCTGATTGAGGTTTCGCGGACAAAGTCGGCGCGTCGATAGCCAAGGACGAGGTTGGCTTCACGGATCTCGAGATAGTACTCGCCCTTCTTCTTGACGACCTCCTTCACCTCGAACAGGTCGGCGAAGTCGGCCCCCGCCTAGAGGCGCACGGTTATCGCCGCCGGGTGCGTGCCGTGGTTTATCAGAGTCACCTGTTCGACAAAGCCCTCCTCAATGGAACGCTTCCGCATGACGGAAAGCATGCCATCTTCGCCGATCCGACTTGTTGGCAGCCTGAGGAAGAATTGAACGAAGAGGTGTGATTGTGAATAGATAGGTAGTGCTGTTCTTATCGTCGCGTGGAGAATTTGATAAGAAAACGCAGGATCGGTCTTCGCGCCTGCGATCCGAGGACAACCTGGTCGGACTGAAACTCTTCGGAGTATTGAAAGGATGGTCTGCGGGGGCGGACCGACCTTCGTGTTGGGTAGTGCAGCATTGCAGGGTCGAGAGACGTCCGGCAATAATCTACCATTTCCTCTCATCTCACAGCAGTGGTTTCTGTTACCAGAAAGCCTGAGCTTCCGTCTTGACGGTGCCCCCGTGTGGGGTCTACCCTACCGCGGAACCGAGGCATGCCAGGAATATGTGCAGCCATTGCTATGGATGACACCTCCGGACAGATTCTCGTCGTCGATGATGATCTCGAGATGCGCGCGCTGGTAAAAGATGTCCTTGAGGAAGAGGGCCATCATGTCACCACTACCGAAAGCGGACGGGATGCCTTACAGCGCCTCAGTGAAGGGGAGTATGCGGTGGTGTTGACGGATCTTCGCATGCAGGGCATGCAGGGACTGGAACTTCTCTCATCGATCAAGGAAACTTATCCGGACATCAACGTCATTCTGATGACCGCGTTCGGATCCGTCGAGACCGCGATCGAAGCAATGAAGCAAGGCGCCTACGATTACCTGATCAAGCCGGTCAAGAACGACGAACTGATCCGCGTCACGGCGCGCGCGGTTCGAGAGGTGCGCCTCCGTCGGGAGGTCCAGCGACTTCGGCGGGAAGTGCTGAAGACGTACAGCTTCCACCAGATTCTGGGAAAGAGCAAGCCGATGCAGGTCGTCTTTGATCTCATCAGACGAGTGGCCGACAGCCCGACAAACGTCCTGATTACCGGCGAAAGCGGGACAGGCAAGGAACTGGTGGCGAAGGCCCTCCACTATAACAGCGACCGGCGGGACGCGCCCTTCGTACCGGTGAACTGCGCCGCGATTCCCGAAGCGTTGCTCGAGAGCGAGCTGTTCGGCCACATGAAGGGCTCCTTCACCGACGCAAAGGCCGATAAGCGAGGTCTGTTCGAAGAAGCGCACGGCGGGACGTTGTTTCTCGATGAAATCAGTGAAATGCCGTTCATGCTGCAAGCCAAACTATTGCGCGCCATTCAAGAGCGGGAAATCCGGCGCGTGGGCGCCACGCGGTTCCTTTCGGTCGATGTGCGCATCATCGCCGCCACGAACCTCAACCTAGTGGACGAGGTCAAGAACAAGCGCTTCCGCGAAGATCTGTACTACCGGCTGAACGTGATCGAGATCCGCCTGCCGCCGTTGCGGGACCGCAAGGAAGATATTCCGTTGCTGGTGGAAGCCTTCTTCCGCCGATGTACGGAGTCCGGGCGGAAAGCCATAACCGGGATGACAGAATCCGCCCTCGCGCTCTTGATCGACTATCCATGGCCGGGCAACGTGCGGGAATTGGAAAATGTCGTGGAGCGAGCAGTCACGCTTGCTCGGGACGTTCAAATCGGTCCCGAGGACCTTCCACCTGCGATTCAGGGTGCGCGCGGAGATCGACGCGTGATCGACGAGGCGGCTGAACGGACCTTGCCGCTGTCGGAAGTGGAAAAGGAATACATTCTTCGAATCCTCGACAAGATGGGCGGCAACAAATACCAAGCGGCGCAGGTGCTGGGAATTGATCGAAAGACACTCTACAGAAAACTTGCCGATATCGAGGGGAAGATCCACGAATAGTTCAGGTGGGAATAACGACCGAAAGATATTTCCCTACAAAGCCGGCGGCATCTTAGTCGTCAGTTTCGGCATTTTTCTCTTCGATCTATTAACCCCTTTGAGTTGGGCGGTGTGGCTGCTGTATCTTCTCCCGCTGCTTATTATCTTCGACTCACCTCATGTCCGCGATCCGATTTATTTCGGTAGCCTGGTCTCTGTACTGACCGTCCTGGGACTTGTCCTCTCACCAACCAGTGTACTCCTCTCAGTCGAGACGCTGAATCGCATGTTGGGTCTCGTGGTCATGTGGGCATTCGTCGTCATACTAATGAACCGACGAAAGCTGGGCGAAGGAATGGCCGTGGCCATAACGGAGCGGGAACAGGCGGAGAAAGGCCAGGCCGTGGCCGTCGCCGAGCGTCAGCATGTCGAGGAACGGCTGGCTGTTAGTACCTTGCGGCTCGAAGGCATCGTGCAATCGGCTATGGACGCCATCTTGACGGTCAATGAGCAACAAGAGATCGTTCTGTTCAATAAGGCGGCCGAGCAGATGTTCAGATGTTCGGCAGGCGATGCCATCGGCGGCTCCCTGGACCGATTCATCCCACCACGCTTTCGCAATGCTCATCGAGACCATGTGCACACCTTCGGCCACACGAACGTCACGAGCCGGAAAATGGGCGCCTTGGGAGCCATCACCGGAATTCGTGGTAGCGGCGAAGAGTTTCCCATTGAAGCCGCGATCTCGCAAATTAATCTCGAGGGCAGAAAATTCTACACCGTGATTTTGCGTGATATCACCGAACGTAAACTCGCTGAGGAGCAACTGCGCCGAACGGAGCGCCTTGCAGAACTCGGCACGCTGGCCGCCGGCATGGCGCATGAAATCGGCACCCCGATGAACGTGATTCTGGGGCGCGCGGAGCACCTCTTGCAGCGTGCCGCCGACGAACGCGTCAGGAAGGGGCTGGAAATCATTATCGTTCAGATCGAGCGCATCACGAAAATCATGAACCAATTATTAACCTTCGCCAGACGGCGTCCATTGGAACGGCGTCCGATGGATTTGCGGCGAACCATCACCGACTGTCTGGATGTCATGCAGGAGCGGATTGCTCAACATGGCATCAAAGTCGAACACGTGTGGGCCGCCGATCTGCCGTCGGCCTACGCCGATCCTGACCAGATGAGCCAGGTGTTGCTGAACCTCATCATCAATGCTATTCACGCCATGCCGGATGGTGGTACGTTGAAGATTGGACTGCAGCGCGTCGATAAGAGTGTTCGGCTGACAGTCGCGGATACGGGCTGTGGTATCCCGCCTCAAGACCTTCCAAAAATCTTCAACCCCTTTTTCACGACGAAGGAAGTCGGACAGGGAACGGGATTGGGATTGACGGTGGTCCATGGCATTGTGCGCGAGCATGGCGGCTCCATCGACGTCGAAAGCGAGGCTGGCTGCGGCACCATGTTCAGCATCGTCCTGCCAGTTATCGCCTCCGATCTTCATCCCAAAACGGGATAGCATATCGCGCCAGCCGCTTTGCGTGATTCGGGTATTTCTCGCCGGTCATTCGGGCGCCGCATGCTGTTGATCTGCTCATGGTCGCGCAGTTCCAATCATCTTTGATGCCACTGATTGATATGGCGCCGATCCCGCTGATGTTGATCGGAATCCTGCCGGGCCATCGCATTGGCATCATTGTGCGAAACTCGATTTTCCTAGTCGCTTTTATTTCAATTCAACCGCAGAACGATGTGCCGCTGAGTGAGGCCATCACTCGTGCAGGCGCTATTCGACCGCGGCCAATCCTACTCACTGCGGCAGCCTTGAGGGAGGGTGCGTTTGTGATCGTTCTCGATCCGATCTTTGCAGGCTTGGCAGTGTCCGGAGCGGGGACGGCCACTCTGTTGACGCTCGTGGTCATCCCGGTCCTGTACTATACGTTGGTCGGGAAGCGCCGTGCCATGCCTCCATCGCCAGAGAAGAACAGCACGATCAACCTATCGACTGGGAACCGGAATGGGGCACAGTCAGCGACCGAAAAATAGGAGTGCGATGAAGACGTGTCTGTGCTGAATTGCCATCTGGTTGTGGATCGTCGGTGTGACGGTGTTAGGCTATTCTTTGTCAAGGGCGCTACTATGTCGAGCTCGGATGGCCGAACCGAGATTGCTCTAGCCCCGGCCGAGCGAGATCAGATTCTCTCTGAAATGCGAGAACTTTTGAAGGGCGTACAAGGAGTCGTTACTGGTGTGAATGAGCAGAATGCCAAAGGCATCGAAGCTGCCGCTCAAGCCGTCGGTATGGGCATGGCGGCCCGATGTTGAGCCGGCCATCATGATGAAGCTGCCACTGCATTTAAGCAGATGGGCATGTCCGCTCATCGCGACTTCGACGCCATCGCCGACGGCATCGCACAAGCAGAGGTCGGCTCTCAAACCGTACAGCGACTGCGCAGCATCATGAGCGGATGCACATCGTGTCATGAGCTGTATCGGTTCTCAGCGAAGTGATTCAAATATTTTGAAAGAAGCCTATTGCCAAGGAATCGTCGCGTCCATTCTTAAAACGTTGGACTTCGTATGGTGCGGATGTTGTCGTTTCAGGATGGTCGTTCTCTTTCCGCGCTCAACATGATGATTTCAATTTCCTCTGTAATTTCTTCCTGACGAAGCCTGTCGCGTCTGACTTTCAAGTCGGCACTCTCTTTGTCCAGGCGCCGGCTCGCGTTGTCCATGTGCTGGAGCCGAAGTCGATTTTCAGCCATGAGCGAACTGTAGAAGAGCTGATGAAGGACGGAAAAGAAGTAGAGGTCGATGAGCTCGGCAAGAAAGGCGAGGGGCTCAAGGGTTAAGCGCGGTGGGTGCGAAAAGTGACGGACAGGCTGTGTGAATTTCTCGAATGGCTGGAGTGTCTCGATCGAGACGCCTTCCGCACCGGCATCATGGTAAAAGACTGTGGTCTCGAAGGAGTCATCTTTTTTACCGGCATGGAGTTGGTGGAGAGCTTCCATCACACGGATCAGTACCGGCTGAATTTCTTCCGCCATTGCAGGGCCATCGAGGGCGGCATAGAGACGGGCATCGCCGGTGACTTTCGGCTCGAGTTTCCGGCCGACGGTGATGAGGACCGGCGGTCTGTCGACCAGATGTCGGCTATGCTCTTCGAACTCCCGCACAAGCGCCTCATTAAAATCGCCGCAAAAACCTCGTTCCGAGCCAATCAACAAGAAGACCGCTCTTCCCTTGAAAGACGGCCCCATCACGTGTGGATAAAAACTGACAAAATCAGCCGCCGCAGTTTCAAGGCTCGCCACAACGCGCTCTTGAGCGGCCAGCAAGCGGCTCAGCTTATGCGTTTCCATCAGCGACAGATTTTTCATGGCCCGCATAATCCCGCTGATTTCACCAAGCGTCCGTCGATGCTCATCAATGTCATGGCGTTTGCTCATGTCGGCCGATATTCCTTCATCCAAGTTGTCATCGTCTGCGACCACTGCGCATCGCTGTCGTCGAGTGTCAGGGGATTCATTCGCATACGATCGGCAAGGTCATCGAGCATACCGGGAAGGCCATGCGGTTGAAAAGAATCGAACAGGCCGTCGGCGAATCCGGTCAACCAGGCCATGTGAAATTCGATGGGTTCGGGCGATAGGCGATCCTGCTTCAGCAGTTCTCTCAGTAGGCGGCCTCGCTTTATTTTGGCCTCAATCGACGGCTCGAGGCGGGAGCCGAACCGCGTGAACACCTCGAGTTCGAGAAACTGGAGATAATCCAGTTTCATCCGACCGGCCTTAGCCTTGATGCGTGAATGCTGTCCTTTTCCTCCCACGCGGGACACCGATTTCGTGACATCGATAGCGGGGAGAAAGCCCGCGGCGAACAGTCGCTTATCCATGTAGATTTGTCCATCGGTAATGGAGATCAGGTTGGTGGGGATATAGGCGGCGATTTCTCCCTCGTTGGTCTCCACAATGGGAAGCGCTGTCATGCTGCCGCCCCCGAGGGAGGAAGCCAGGCACGTGGACCGCTCCAGCAGGCGTGAATGCAGAAAGAAAATATCCCCTGGATACGCCTCTCGCCCAGGCGGCCGGCGCAGCAGCAACGACAGTTCCCGGTAAGTCTGCGCGTGTGTCGTGAGATCGTCATATACGACGAGCGTATCCTTCCCCTGACACATCCAGGCCTCCGCCACGGCGCATCCTGCGAATGGAGCCAGATATTTCAGCCCCGGTAAGGCAGTGGCCTCCGCAACCAGGACCACCGTGTGACTCAACGCGCCATACTGACGTAATGTTTCAATCGTGCTCACCACGGTGGAACGTTTCTGCCCGATCATCACATACACACACACTACCTCTTTGCCTCGCTGATTGATGACGGCATCGATCGCCAGGGAGCTTTTGCCGACGCCGTTGTCTCCGATAATCAACTGACGCTGTCCCTTGCCGATCGGGATCAGCGTATCGATCACCCTGCTCCCGGTATAGAGAGGTTGGTGAACGAAGTCACGGGATGTAATCGGAGGCGAGAGAATATCCAAAGGCCGGCGGGCCGTAGGCTCGGGAGCCGGGAGGCCGTCCAATGGATCCCCTAATGGATCAATGACACGCCCTAGCAGTGCCTGGCCAACCGGGATACTGAGGTAGGGCTCTCCCAGGTGCGCGGCGGCTCCCGCCGTCAAACCGTCGGTCTGGTTCAACAGGACAACACCGATCAGCTCTTTGCCTAAATGGAACACGAGTGCCCGACTGCCGTCTTCGAGCCGGACCATTTCATCCATCGCCGCCGATGGCAATCCTCTGATCCAGGCGATCCCATCACCGATGGACACGACCGTACCTCGTTCAGACACACGTAATCCGAACCGGTACTCTTCGAGCCAGGCACGTTGACGGACAAGCGCTGTCTTAGGCGCGGGGTATCTCGGCATGTGCGGCGGCCTGTGCAAAAAATTCCAATTCCTCGTGCAGATTGGCCCCTAAAACCCAATCACCGATGCTCACTCGAATCCCGGCCACAAGGGTTCGATCCTCGCGGTACTCACAACCGAGCGACGGGGCAATCACACTCTGCAAGACCTCAGAAAGCGCCGCTCGCTGAGTGGGGATGAGCGGATAGGCAGTGACCACCTCTGCTCGCACCCCATTGTGTGGCAGAGCCGCCCGAACCGCCAGTCGCCGGTTCTCGGGAAGACCGCACACCTCTTCTATGGCGAGGACCACGATACTTCGTTCCAGTTCAGGGCCAGCCACGCGAGTGAGGAGACGTGCGGCAAATTGCGCACCATGCGTCAGCGCGGTTTCCTCAGCCTTCCGAGCCATTTCATCGGTATGC
>Ga0070675_100004886_pt1 | contig 10227 bp, 3 predicted proteins | sample KBSM43metaG_FD_65343 | JGI IMG/M metagenome (GOLD analysis project Ga0070675, IMG submission 65343) | Miscanthus rhizosphere microbial communities from Kellogg Biological Station, Michigan, USA - KBS M4-3 metaG | ecosystem: Host-associated > Plants > Roots > Rhizosphere > Soil ...
CCGCTGCGGTCGAAGCCGCAGCCGTCGTCCGACACCCGCAGCACGACGTGCTCGGCGCCGAAGACGAGATCGAGATGGATCCGGCGCGCGGCCGAATGGCGGACGGCGTTGGTGATGGCTTCCTGTCCGATACGCAGGATCTGGTTGTCCACCTTGGGTGGCCGTGGCATGTCCTTGCCCGAGACCGACGACGTGAACCGGATCGCCCGGTCGCCGATGGCCTCCTTCGCGAAGAGCCGGAGCGCCGAGGCGAGATCCGAGGTCTCGAGCACCGGCGACCGCAGGTCCCAGATCGACTGGCGCGCATCTCTGATATACGCCTCGACCTGCCGCCGCACGCGGGTGAGCTGATCGCGGGCGCCCACCGATGACGGCCCGAGGCCGTTGGCGATGCCGTCGAACTGCAAGGCCACGCCGACCAGGCTCTGCAGCAGCGTGTCATGGATCTCGCGGCTCAAGCGGGCCCGCTCGGCGAGCGCCAGCGAGAACTGGCGCTTCACGAGGCTCAGGCGGAAGCGCCACGCGAGCAGCGTGGCCGCGGCGATCGCCAGCGCGCACAGCGCGTAGAACAGCGGTGTCTGGTAGAACGCAGGCTGGATGCGGAAAGCCCACTCCGCCGAGGCGGTCGTCCACGTGCCGTCCTCGGGATGCGCCTCGACGCGGAAGCGATACTCCCGCGGCGTGAGGTTCGTGTAGAAGACCGTCCGGCGCGGCCCGGCCTCGACCCAGTCGGTGTCCACACCGTCCAGGCGGTAGCGGAAGCGAGGACGGTTCAGCCCCGCCAGCGTGAGCGACGAGAAGCTCAGTTCCAGCCTTCGCGTGCCTGGCGGCAGTGTGGCCGGCGCCTGGCCCATCCGCTGCCCATTGGCGATGGCTTCCTCGATGCGCACGGCCACGTGCGACGGCCGCTCCGTGAGCCCTGCGGGATCCACCGCCGTCACGCCGCCGCCGCGCACCAGCCAGAGGCCGCCGGTTCTGTCCCGCGTCGAGGTGATGGTACCGAGCGGCGCGCCGGCAAGGCCGTCCATCGGGTCGAACATCCGGTAGCGCACGTGGCGCGAGGGGGCTGACATCGCCAGGAGCGCCTCGCGCCGCTCGAGCCGGACGACACCGCGATCGAGGCTGAGCCAGAGCTGGCCATCGTGATCCTGCACGATCGACCAGACCCGATCGCCGGGCAGGCCCTGCGCGCGCCCGATGGTCGTCACCTTGTCCCCTGAGAACCGGCTCAGGCCTTTGCTCGTGGCGAGCCAGACGTTGCCGTCGTCATCCTCGATGACGTCGTGCAGACCAGTGCGCGGCTCGAGGCCATCGCCCGGCCCGAGAAGATGGAACGATCCGGCGGCATCGAGGAATCCGATGGCGTCTTCCGAGCCCAGCCAGAGCCGCTGGCGCCGATCGAACCGGGCGACCGAGATGGCGGCAAGGCCGGCGGCCGAAGGCAGCGTGAGCGGCTCGAGGGTGGCGCCGTCCCACTTGTACAGCCACCGGCCGTCTCCGAGCCACAGGCCGCCGCCGGAGGCCGGGGCGATCGACAGGACGAGCATGCCCGGCTTCGAGGGCAACGGCTGACGGACCAGCCGCCCGTTCACGAGGCGCCACAATCCATCGGCGGCGCCCGCCCACAGGACACCACGGCTGTCGCGGTACATCGTGCGGATTTCCGGCGTCTCGGTCCCGACGTGCACCGATCGCCATCCGCCGTCGCCGGTGCGGATCAGCCGCGCGAGTCCCTTCGTCGTCCCGGCGAGCGGTCCCGCCTCGGCGTCGAGCACGGCCAGCACGAAGCCGACGCCTTCGAGCGGCGTCAGTGCCCGCCGCGTGAGGCGATGGAGCCCCACGGTCGTGCCGGCCCACACGTTGCCGTCACGATCCTCCATGATGGAGAGCACCGAGTCGCTCGAGAGCCCGGTCCGCAGCGCCGCGCGCTGAATCGAGAAGCCGCCGCCGTCGGGCCGCACGCGCCAGAGACCATCGCCAAACGTGCCGACCCACAGCACGCCCTGCCGGTCGTACACCAGCCGGTATCCGGCCGCCTCCTGCGGGTGACGCGGGCGTGTCGTCGAGCCGAGTTGCCGGAACCCCGCCGCCACGTCCGTCGTCCAGATGCGTCCGGCCGGATCCTCGCCGATGCCCCACACGTGTTCCGGCGAGACGAACTGAAATCCGCTCGAGGCGTCGCGCTGTTCGAACACGCCCCAGCGGGTGCCGACCCATAACGCGCCGCTCCGGCTGACGAACACGTGGCGGACCTGGCCGGGGCGCGTCGGCCAGGGGAGTTCGGCCTTGTGCCACCGGCCGGCACGCCACGAGTACAGCTCCCAGTCGGCGATCGCCCAGGCGACGCCGGACGCGTCTTCGATGAGCGACGTGACGCCATCGAGGCCTTCGAGCCCGGCGGTGAGCATCTGCACCTTGCCGTCCTGCACGCGGGCCACCGCGGCAGGATTCGACAGGCCTGCCCAGAGCCCCCCCGCCCGCGCGACCGCGAGCGACTTCACCGAGCCCGGAATCGCCGTGTCGCTGAGGTCGTCCCAGGTGAAGAAGCGCCAGCCGTCGAAACGCATCAGCCCGGCGTCCGAACCGAGCCAGAGGTAGCCGTCGTTGGACTGGACGACCGCGTACACCGAGCCGAGCGGGCGCCCGGCCCCGTCGTGCCATGAGGTGAGGGAATAGCCGGAGAGGATGCCGTCGGTTTCCGCGGAGGCCGCCGCTCCGCTCACCACGAGGGACAGGCACAACGCCGCGGCAACCAGCAAGCGGGTCACGAACTCGATCCTCGGGCGAACAATAGCAGAGATTCCAGCGCCCTCTCCCGCACATTTCTACCAGGGATTGGGTATTGCGACATTCGCACGCGGTGGCCAGACTGAGCGCCTCAGTCGGGTCCGCCGTGACGCGAGCCCGTTGTGCCTCACCCGCCGGAGGTCGCACTCATGCGCCGAGCTATTTTCGTCGCCATCGTGTCTCTCCTGTCCGGTTTCGCCCTCTTGCATCCCGTTCCTGCGGCCGCGCAGCAGGCCAGCGTGGCCGGCGCCGTGACCGACGGCTCCGGGGCTGTGCTGCCCGGCGTGGTCGTCGAGGCGAGCAGTGCCGCGCTCATCGAGAAGACGCGCAGCGTCGTGACCGACGGCACCGGCCAGTACCGGATCGTCGGTCTTCCGTCCGGCACCTACACGGTGACCTACACCCTGACCGGCTTCAACATCGTCAAGCGCGAAGGGGTGGAGCTGGCCGGCGCCCTGATCGTGACCATCGACATCCAGATGCGCGTTGGCGCGATCGAGGAATCGGTGGTCGTCACCGGCGAGAGCCCCGTCGTCGACGTGCAGAGCGCCCGGCGCCAGCAGATCATCGGCGGCCCGGTGCTGGCGGCGCTCCCGACCTCGCGCTCGTACAACAACATCCTGCAGCTCGTGCCCTCGGTCGTGGCCGGCGACGGCAATCTCCAGCTGCGGCCGACGATGCTCCTGTTCACCGCGCACGGCGGCAGCACGCAGGACGGCCGCCTGACGGTGGACGGCATCAACACCGGCTCCTCGCGCGGCGGATCGGGCGTCTCCAGCTACGTGCCGGACATCCAGAACACCAGCGAGGTGGCGTTCAGCATTGCGGGCAACCTCGGAGAAGCCGAAACCGGCGGGCCGCAGATGACCGTGGTGCCGAAGAGCGGCGGCAACGATTTTTCCGGCACGTTCGTCGTCAACGGCGTGAACGAGGCGATGCAGGACAGCAACTACACCGACCGGCTCAAGGCCGCCGGGCTGACCGCGCCGCCCAAGGTGATCAAGCTCTACGACCTGCAGGGGTCGGCCGGCGGACCCGTGAAGCGCGACCGGCTGTGGTTCTATTTCAACTACCGTCGCTACGGATCGGCCGACGCGCAGCCGGGCATCTTCGCCAACAAGAACGCCGGCGATCCCACCAAGTGGACCTACGATCCGGACTTCTCGCTGCAGGGCCGCACCGATGTGAGCCGCAGCATCTATGCGCTGCGACTGACCTGGCAGGCCAGCCCGCGCAACAAGTTCATGGGGTTCTTCGACTACCAGCCGGAGTGCACGAGCGCGGCGTGGGTCGAGGACTCGGACGCGTGCCGCAACACGCCGCCCGGCGACGGCTGGATCCAGGGCGGCTCGCAGATCAACAACTTCTTCGGCCCCGGGCCGAACGCGCCGGAAACGGGCGACTACTCGCTCAACCCGAACCGCGTCGAGCAGTTGAAGTGGCAGTCGCCGGTGACGAACCGCCTGCTGGTCGAAGCCGCCGGCGGCATCACCTGGGCGCGGTGGGGCTACGAGACCCGGCCCGGGGCCAATACGGACGAACTCATCCGCGTCCAGGAGCAGGCCGCGATTCCCGGCGTCGGGCTGGCCGGCCTGAAGTACCGCTCGTCGAACCGTCCGCACGGACGCAGCAACGCCCACACCTGGAACGCGGCGGCCAGCTACGTGACCGGCGCGCACAACATGAAGTTCGGGTATCAGGGCGCCTACATGTACGACATCGACACCCTGTTCAACATCATCAACAACAAGTACCGGGTGTCGTACCGCTTCAACAACACGGTGCCGAACCAGATTACCCAGCAGGCCGGCGAGTTCGAGCGGGTCGTGAACACCGAATACGCGGCGTTCTACGCGCAGGAGCAGTGGACGCGCGGACGCCTCACGCTGCAGGGCGCGCTGCGCTTCGACCATGCCTGGAGCCACTTCCCCGAGCAGACGATCGGGCCCGATCTCTTCATCCCCACGCCGATCGTGGTGCCGGCCGAGCAGGGCGTCCGGGGCTTCAACAACCTCTCGCCCCGGGTCGGCGCGGCCTACGACCTGCGCGGCGACGGCAAGACCTCAGTGAAGACCTATCTCGGCAAGTACCTCTCGCCGGCCACCAACCAGAACCGCTTCGTGCTCACGAATCCGGTGGAGCGCATCACGACGATCGTGAACCGGCAGTGGACCGACGCGAACGCCGACTACATTCCCCAGTGCGACCTGATGAACCCGGGGGTGAACGGCGAGTGCGGCGCCTGGCTCGATCAGACGTTCGGCCGCCCCCGCCCCTCCACCAACTTCGACCCGGGCATCCTGGGCGGCTGGGGCGTGCGGCCCGGCGACTGGCAGTTCGGCGTCTCGGTGCAGCACGAGGTGGTACCTCGCGTGGCGGTCGAGGTCGCCTACGATCGCCGGTGGTGGCAGAACTTCGCCGACGTCACCGACAACCTCGCCGTGGCCAGCGCGGACTACGATCCGTTCAGCATCGTCGCGCCGGTCGATGGGCGGCTGCCGGACGGCGGCGGCTACACGATCAGCGGCCTCTACGACCTGGACCCGAGCAAGCTCGGACAGACCGACAACTTCGTGCGCCAGGCGGACGACTACGGCGGCCACACGCGCTACAACGACAGCGTCGACTTCACGGTGAACGCGCGGCTCAACAACGGGCTCAACCTGCAGGGCGGCACCAGTACGGGACGGCTCCTGAGCGATCAGTGCGGGATCCGCGACGACGTGCCCGAGTTCGTCTCCGGGGCCAACGTCGGACCGGTGGCGCCCTACTGCAAGCAGTCCACGGGCTTCCTCACGACGTACAAGGCGCTGGCCGCCTACACGGTGCCGAAGATCGACGTGCTGCTGAGCGGCACGTTCTCGAGCCGTCCGGGCGTGAGCTTGTCGGCCAACCTGGTGGTGCCGAGCGCGCAGATTGCGCCATCGCTCGGACGGCCGCTGTCCGGCGGCGCCAACGTCACCATCAACCTGCTGGAGCCGAACACGATGTTCGGCGATCGGATCAACCAGACGGACATGCGCATTGGGAAAGTGGTGCGCTTCGGCGCGTCGCGCGCGACCTTTTCGCTCGACGTCCTGAACCTGTTCAACACGGACGCCGTGCTCGCGTACAACCCGACGTTCAACGCGACGTGGCCGACGCCGACAACGGTGATCACCGCGCGGCTGGCGCGGGTCATCGCCCAGTTCGACTGGTAAGGGCTAACCGGGTGACAGGCGGCAGCCGGACGACCCTCGCAGCCGTGATTGTGGGGTGGGGCGTGGTTGTGGCCCTGCCCGCCGCAGCGCAGGGCGTCGACCCGGGCGAGCAGGCGTTCGTCAGCCGCTGCGCGCGGTGTCACGGCACCGACGGCAACGGCGGCGAATCGGGGCCGGCCATCACCGGGCGCCTTCCGCTGCGCTCGGACGAGGATCTCGGACTGCTGCTCCGCGAGGGGCTCCCGGCGGCTGGCATGCCGGCCACCGCGAACCTCGCGGAAAGCGAGGCCTCTGCGCTCGTGCGCTACCTGCGCACGCTCAAGCCGCGGAGCGGCCAGGGCCCGGAGCGGATCCAGGTGCAGCTCGAGGACGGGTCCTCGGTCGCGGGGCTGGTCATGAACCGCGGCCCGTCGGATCTGCAGGTGCTGGGCGACGACCGCCGGATCCACCTCCTGCGCACGCGCGGCGATCGCCACCGGACCGTCACGTCGCAGTCCGACTGGCCGACCTACAACGGCACGACGCGCGGCAGCCGGCACAGCCCGCTCGCGCAGATCGACACGGCGAACGTCGGGCGCCTGGTGCCGCGGTGGATCTTCAACCTTCCCAACGTCCCGCGCCTGCAGGGCACGCCGGTGGTGGTCGACGGCGTGATGTACGTCACCAGCGGCAACGAGTGCTACGCGCTCGACGCGGGCACGGGACGCCAGATCTGGCGGTATCAGCGCGCGCGCACGCGCGGCATGATCGGCAACGCCGCCGGCGGCATCAACCGCGGCGCGGCCGTGGCCGGCGACCGCGTGTTCATGGCCACCGATCACGCCCATCTGATCGCGCTCGACCGGGCGACCGGCGCCCTCGTCTGGGACACGGAGATGGCCGACTACCGGCAGAACTACGGCGCCACCGGAGCGCCGCTCACGGTGGGCGGCCTGGTGGTCTCGGGCGTGTCGGGCGGTGACGAGGGCGTGCGCGGGTTCATCGCCGCCTACGACCAGGCCAGCGGCAAGGAAGTGTGGCGGTTCTGGACCGTGCCGCGCCGCGGCGAGCCCGGCTCGGACACGTGGAAGGGCGACGCGATCGACCACCCGGGCGGCGCCACGTGGCTCACCGGAACCTACGATCCGGAGCTCGGCCTTCTGTACTGGCCCGTCGGCAATCCGGGCCCCGACTTCATTGGCGACAACCGCGGCGGCGACAATCTGTATACGAGCTCGATCGTCGCCCTCGATGCCGCCACCGGCGCCTTGAAATGGCACTTCCAGTTCACGCCGCACGACGTGTGGGACTTCGATGCGCAGCAGACCCCGGCGTTGATCGATACGGTCTGGCGGGGCCAGCCGCGCAAGCTGCTCGTCCACGCCAACCGCAACGGGTTCCTGTACGTCCTCGATCGCACCACCGGGCGCTTCCTGTCGGGCACTCAATACGTGCGCGCCCTGACCTGGGCCACGGGTCTCACGCCGGAAGGCCGGCCGATCGTCGCGCCCGATCAGGACGCCACGCCGGAAGGGCGGCACATCTGCCCGCACGTGAACGGCGCGTCCAACTGGTACTCGACGGCCTTCAACCCCGCGACCGGCCTCTACTACGTCCAGACGAACGAGTGGTGCAGCATCCTCACGCGGACGCCCACGCCATGGGAAGCCGGCAAGGGCTTCATGGGCGGATCGTTCAGGGTCGCAGCCGAACAGACGCCGCCCAGGCGGATCCTTAGGGCGCTCGATCTCCAGACCGGCCGCGCCGTGTGGGAGGTGCCGCAGCCCGGCGGGCGCAACTCGTGGGGCGGCGTGCTCAGCACCGCCGGCGGCGTCGTATTCTTCGGCGAGGACAGCGGCACCTTCATGGCGGTGGACGCGAGGAGCGGGCGCGAGTTATGGAAGTTTCCCGCCAACCAGTTCTGGACCGCGTCGCCGATGACCTACAGCTTCGATGACACGCAGTACGTGGCCGTGGCCGCCGGGTCGGCCATCATCGCGTTTGGCCTGCCCGACTGATCGCATGCGCCACACCCCGCCCCGATCCGCCGTGACCTTAGCAGCCCGCGTCGCGCTGCTGGCCGCGTACGCCGGCCTGGGTGCGCCGCGCGCGGCGCTCGCGCAGAGTCCGTCGAACGCACCGGCGGGCGACGCGGTGTTCCAGCGTGCGTGCGCTTCCTGCCACGTGGCGGGCGCCGCCACCGCGCCGACACCCGCAGCGCTGCGTCAGCTTGCGCCCGAGGCGATCGTCACGTCGCTCACGAGCGGACGCATGCGCGTCCAGGGCGAGGCGCTGTCGGCCGACGAGCGCCGGGCCGTCGCGGAGTACCTGACAGGCCGCACGGTGGCCGCCGCGAGTACGTCCGCGACAGGACGATGTGCCGTCTCGCCGCCGCTCGGCGCAGCGGCGCTTCAGGAGCCGGGCTGGAACGGGTGGGGTAACGGCGCCGTTAATACGCGCTTCCAGTCGTCTTCGCAGGCGGGCCTCGCGGCCACGGACGTGCCGAAGCTGCGGTTGAAGTGGGCGTTCGGGTTTCCGGGCGTGCCCGCGGCGCGTACCCAGCCGGCCGTGGTCGGCGGGCGGGTGTTCACGGCCAGCGAGGCGGGCGACGTCTTCGCGCTCGACGCTCGCACGGGCTGCACGCACTGGGTGTACCGGGCGCGCGCGGCGGTGAGAACCGCCATGACGGTCGCGCCGTACGCCGCCGGCGCGGGCGCCACGCGCTATGCGCTGTACTTTGGCGACGGACGCGCCACGGCCTATGCGGTGGACGCCGACACTGGCCGTGAGCTGTGGACGCGGCAGATCGACGAGCATCCCAACGCGTCCATCACCGGCGCGCCGGCCGTGCACGACGGCCGCGTGTTCGTGCCGGTGTCCGCGGCCGGCGAAGAAGTCCGCGGCGGACGGCTCGACTATGGCTGCTGTACGTTCAGGGGTAGCGTGTCGGCGCTCGACGCCGCGACCGGCGCCGTCATCTGGAAGTCCTACAGCATTCCCGAGGCGCCCCGTCCTCGCGGCGCGAACGCGAACGGCGTGCCGCTCTTCGGCCCGGCCGGCGCCGGTATCTGGGGCGCGCCGACGATCGATGCGCGGCGCGGGGTGCTCTACGTCGGCACCGGGAACAGCTACGCGGACCCGCCGCAGCCGACCTCCGACGCCATCATCGCCTTCGACCTGCGCGACGGGCGCGTCCGTTGGGTAAAGCAGACCGTGCCCAACGACGTGTGGATCTGGCAGTGCCCGCCGCGGAGCCCGGACAACCCCAACTGCCCATCGGCGCAGGGGCCAGACTTCGACTTCGCAACCTCGCCGCTGCTGACCGCGACCGCCAGCGGGCGCGACCTGCTCGTCGCGCCGCAGAAGTCCGGCATCGTCTACGCGCTCGACCCGGACGCCGCCGGCGCGATCGTCTGGGAGTACCGGTTTGGCGAAGGCAGCGCGCTCGGCGGGCAGTGGGGCGCGGCGGTGGACGGCCGCGTGGTGTACGTCGGGTCCGGAGGCTCGCAGTCGGCGAACGCCGGCGGCATGCACGCCATCGACCTCGACACCGGGCGGCGCGTCTGGCACTCGCCGCCGCAGCCGAAGCTCTGTCGCGGCGGCGCCGAGGAGCGCTGCTTCGCGGCGCAGGGCGGGGCCGTCACCGCCATTCCAGGCATCGTCTTCTCCGGCGGGTCCGACGGCGGCCTTCGCGCCTACTCGGCCCGCGACGGGTCGATCGTGTGGCAGGTGGACACGAACCGCGAGTTCGAGACGGTCAACGGCGTGAAAGCCAACGGCGCCACGATCGACGGCGCCGGCCCGGTCGTGGTGAACGGCCTCCTGCTCGTGAACTCGGGATACAACGGCATCGTCGGACGGGCGGGCAACGTGCTGCTCGCCTTCGAGGCACGCTGACGACAAGGATCACGACGACATGTCACGACCGCGCACGTTCGCGTTCACGGCAGGGCTGGCGGCGCTGATCGCCTGCGCGAGCCAGCTGGCCGCGCAGGCGCCGCCGCCGGCACCCGTCGTGGCGCCCGCGGCCGCCGACATCGACCGGGTGTGGCACCTCGGTCGCGTCACCGGCGACCTCGAGCGCATCATCGCCTTCTATCACGACCTCGTCGGCCTCGGCCTGCGCGGCGCGCGGGACCAGCCGCGGCCGTTCGCGGGCAACGCGACGATCAACGAGTTCGTGAACGCGCCGGCGGATGCGGAGTACCGGGCGGCGTTCCTGCCCATTCCGGGCGCGTCGGCGGCGACCGATGCGCAGAAT